>Ga0209157_1000705_pt1 | contig 28441 bp, 27 predicted proteins | sample GraSoiAngelo_135_FD_185892 | JGI IMG/M metagenome (GOLD analysis project Ga0209157, IMG submission 185892) | Grasslands soil microbial communities from the Angelo Coastal Reserve, California, USA - 14_0929_05_40cm (SPAdes) (version 2) | ecosystem: Environmental > Terrestrial > Soil > Grasslands ...
TTCGTCCGGGATGTCGATGTCGAATTCCTTCTCGAACGCCATGACGAGCTCGACCGTATCGAGGCTGTCGGCGCCGAGATCTTCCATGAAGCTCGCATCGTTGGTGAGCTTGTCGCGCTCGACCCCGAGCTCTTCGACGATGATGTCTTTGACCTTCTCCTCGAGCTGCTTCATGTCCATTGCCATGGATGACCCTCAGCGAAGGTGGGGGGCGGACCGGCTCACATCACCATCCCGCCATCGACGACCAGAACCTGCCCCGTAATGTAGCTGGCCAAGTCGGAGGCGAGAAAGAGGACGGCGCCTGCAATTTCGGAGCTGTGCCCCAGCCGTCCCAGCGGAATGTTGTCTAGGAAGTACTTCCGGGCTTCTGGAGTGACGCTCTGTGTAAGCTCCGTCTCGACAAAGCCAGGAGCGACGGCATTCACCAGCACATTACGCGAGGCTAGCTCCTTCGCGACGGACTTGGTGAAGCCGATAATCCCCGCCTTGGAGGCGGAGTAGTTGGACTGCCCCTTGTTGCCGTTCAGTCCGACGACGCTGGTGATATTGATGACCCGTCCCCAACGCCGTTTGATCATGCCACGGGCCGCGTACTTGGTCATCAGGAACGTGCCCTTCAGGTTCGTATCCACGACCGAGTCCCAATCCGCCTCCGTGAGCAGGAACAGCAAATTGTCTTTGGTAAACCCGGCGTTGTTCACCAGCACGTCGATCTGCCCAAAATCCTTCTCGACCGACTTCGCGAATGCCTCCACCTGCGCTGCCACGCCGACGTTGCACGCGTAGCCGCGCGTCCCTTGCCCAAAGGCGCTCGCCGTCTGCTCCGCCGCCGCGCCGTCGCGCGAGCACAGCGCCACCTTCGCGCCCGAGTCGAGGAAGGCTCGACAAATGTCGTGGCCAATGCCGCGCGTGCCGCCCGTCACAAGCGCGACTTTTCCCGTGAGATCGAGCTGCATGCGATTCCCGCTTTGCACCGCGGGGTCTATTTCCGCCCGTCGAGTTATTGTCATGCTGCTTCCATGAACTTGGTCACCTCATCCGCCGTTCCCAGGCTGACCACGTTCGCCTCAGGTACGATTCGCTTCAAGAGGCTGGCGAGCACCGAGCCCGGGCCGATTTCTACGAAGCGCGCCCCCTCGCCCCCAATGCACGCCGCGTGTTGCATGCATTCTACCCAACGTACCGCCGCGGTGAGTTGATCGGCGAGCAGCCGTCGCGCGCGGCTCGCGTCCTTCACCGGCTCCGCCGTGGCGTTCGCGATCACCGGAAACTTCGGGTCCCCGAATTCGGCGCGCTCGAGCGCGACCTGCAGATGATTCTTGGCGGGGCCCATCAGCGGCGAATGGAACGCGCCGCTCACTTTGAGCGGGATGACGCGTTTGGCGCCGCGCTGCTTGCAGCCATCGCCAGCGCGCTTGACGGCGTCGGGATCGCCGGAGATCACCGTCTGATCGGGGGCGTTGATGTTTGCGGCGACGGCGACGCTCGCTTGCTGCGACGCTTCCGCACAGGCCGCTTCCACCTCGTTCGTCGGAAGGCCGATCACGGCCGCCATCATGCCGGGTCGCTCCTCACCCGCTTTCTGCATCAGCTCCCCGCGGCGCCGGACGAGCTTGGCCGCTTGCGGTGAGCCGAGGGCGCTCGCGGTGACGTAGGCGGAGTACTCGCCGAGGGAATGCCCGGCAGCGGCGACGACGCCCGCAACGGTATCGCGCACCACGGCGAAGACGGCGGCGCTGTGGGCGAGAATGGCAGGCTGGGCGTTCTGGGTCGCGGTCAGCTCCTCTTCCGGTCCCTCGAACATGATGCGCGACAGCGGCACGTCGAGCGCCTCGTCGATCGCATCGAACACGGCGCGCGCTGCCGGAAACCGTTCTGCCAGATCCTTTCCCATGCCGACTTTTTGGGCGCCCTGACCCGGGCAGAGCCAGATCGTGCTTACCACCGCACGACCATGCTGCCCCAGGTGAAGCCGGCGCCGAATGCGCACAGCATCACCACCATGCCGGGCTTGAGCCGGCCGGTCTTGACGGCCTCGTCGAGCGCGATCGCGATCGACGCCGCGGACGTGTTGCCAAAGCGGTCCACGTTGACGTAGACCTTGTCCATCGGCATGCCGGCGTGCTTCGCGGTCGCTTCGATGATGCGGATGTTAGCCTGATGGGGAATCAGCAAATCGATATCGTCGGCGGAGAGGCCGGCGCGCTCCAACGCGTGGTCACAGGCGTCGGCCATGGAGAGCACGGCGGCCTTGAAGACCTCGCGGCCCGCCATCTTGATGTAATAGCTGTGATCCTTGAGCAGCTCTTCACTGGGCGGGTGCGTCGCGCCGCCACCGGGCCGATACAGCAGCTCCGCGAGCGTACCATCCGTTTTCAAATAGCCGGAAAGAATGCCGCGGCCGTTCGTACTTCGGCGCACGATCGTCGCGCCTGCCCCATCGCCGAACAGCACCGCGGTCGTGCGGTCGCTCCAATCCATGATACTGGTGAGCTTCTCGGCCGCGATCACGAGGACGTGCTCGGCCTGCTCGGCCGCGATGATGCCCTCGGCGGTGCTGAGCGCGTAGATGAATCCGGAGCAGGCGGCGCCGACGTCGAACGCCGCCGCGTTCTTGGCGCCGAGGATGGCCTGGAGATCGCACGCCTGCGACGGGAGCAGCCGGTCCGGGGACGCTGTGGCGTATACGATCGCGTCGATATCGAGCGGCGTGAGGCCGTTTTCCGCGAGTACCTGGAGCGCGGCGGCCTTCCCCATGCAGGCGTTGGTCTCGTCCTTGCTCGACACCCGCCGCTCTCGAATGCCGGTGCGCTCCCGAATCCACTGATCCGACGTATCGAGGATTGTCGAGAACTCATCGTTCGTCATCACGCGCGGGGGCGCGTAGCTGCCGGTCCCCCACAGCTCGGCGAAAGGCCGCTTCACGCGGGCACCTTCCCCTCGGCGAATTCGGCGGCGATGTCGTCGGAGAGGTGGCTCTGCACCGCCTGGACCGCGACGCGGATCGCGTTCTTGATCGCCTTGGCGGGGGAGGCGCCGTGACAGATGATCACGACGCCCTGCACGCCGAGCAGCGGAGCCCCCCCGTAGGTGGCGTAGTCGAGCACCTTCAGGACATTGGCCATTTCGGGCCTTTGCAACACGTCCGGCGCCTCGCGCTTGATCAGCGAGACGAACACGCGCCCGGCGGACTCGTAGAACTTGAGCACGACGTTGCCGACGAAGCCGTCACACGCCACGACATCGAGCCGCTGCCCGCGCGCTTCGCCGACGGGAATGTCGCGGCCCTCGATGTTGCCGATGTAGTTGATTCCGGGGGTTTGCTTCAGGAGCTGATGCGCCTCTTTGACGACCGCGTTGCCCTTCTCGTCTTCCTCTCCGATGTTCAGCAGACCGATGGTGGGATTGGGCCGGCCCAGGACATCGCGTGCGTACACCGATCCGAGGTGGGCGAAGCCGACGAGCTCCCGGGCATCGCAGTCGATGCTGGCGCCGCCGTCGACGACGAGCACCGGCTGGCCGGCGCTGGGAAACAGCGCTCCGATCGCCGCCCGCTGGACGCCGGGATGGAGCCGGAGCAGGAGGGTGCTCGCCGCCATGACGGCGCCCGTGTTGCCCGCCGAGATGAACGCGTCCGACTTCCCTTTTTGCTGTAAGCCGAGGCCGACGGCGATCGAGGAGCGCGGCTTGCCGCGGATCGCCGCAAGCGGCTTGTCACCCATCCCCACCACGTCCGGGGCATCCACGATCTCGATGCGGGAGCGCTCAATATCCCCGCCGGCTCGACCAAGTGCCGCTTCGATCTCCGCCTTCCGGCCCACGAGCTGCAGATGAAACTCCGGCGGCAGCTCCTTGAGCGCCTGCGCGGCGCCCTCCACCTCGACCTGGGGGGCCTTATCACTGCCCATCGCGTCCAACGCGATGCGGATCATCAGTCCTCGACGGTCACTCGCTGTTCGCCATTGTAATACCCGCACGTCGGGCAAACGCGGTGGGGCTGTTTCATATCCCCGCAGCGCGGGCACGGCTGCAGCGTGGGGCGCACCGCCTTGTAGTGGGTGCGGCGCGCGCGCTTCTTGCGCTTCGAGGTTCTGCGCTTGGGTACGGCCATGACGATCGTCCTTAGGTTAAGAGCGAAGCCTCTGCCAGCGTGGATCAAGAGCGGGGACACATTCGCAAGCACCGGAATTCAGATCCTGCCCACACTGCGGGCACAGACCCTTGCAGTCCTCGCGGCACAATACGAACCGCGGGGCCGCCAGCACCAGCTCCTCCCGCACCGCGGGCGTGACGTCGATTTCTGTTGCGTCCGGAGCCACCGGATAGGAGTCGGGGTCATCGAGGGCATCCGGGTCCTGCGTAAACAGCGCCCCGATTTCCAGCTGCAACGGGGTCGCCACGGGAGTAAGACACCGCCGGCATTCACCTTGCACCACCGTGCGAGCCGTTCCCTGCCAATAGAACCGGCCCTCCCCGATGGACTGGAACCGGCCGCCCATTTGCACCGGCTCCATCAGGGCAATACCTGTGCCCTCCAACGCCGCGTCGTCCTGCTTGAGCTCGCCCTGGGTCTCCACGGCCCTGCCCTGGGCCAACTCCCGCAAATCGACTCGCAACATGGTGAGCGAAGCTAAACCCTTGTGGGACTTGCGTCAACGGCGCTTACGCTCGACGCGCCGGGAAGAAAAACGCCACCTCCCGCGCGGCGTTTTCCGGCGAGTCAGAGGCGTGAATCGCATTGCGCTCCTTGGACTGCGCGTACAGGCGTCGAATCGTGCCCGGCTCGGCCTGCGCAGGATCCGTGGCCCCGATGACCTTGCGGAGATGCGTGACTGCATCGTCACGTTCCAGCACCAGGGCGAGCGCCGGTCCGGACGTCATGAACGAGACGAGCGGCCGGAAGAACGGGCGCTCCCGATGGACCTCGTAGAACGCTTCCGCCCGCCCCTCCGTCAGGCGCACCATCTGGGCCTCGCGAATGTGAAAGCCTTCCGCCTCGAGGTGGGCGATGATCTTCCCAGTGTGCCGCGCGGCGATCGCGTCTGGTTTGATGATAGCCAGTGTCAGCATGTTACAGGCGTTCCTTCAATAGTGGCACAACGTCGGCGGGACGCTTCATGACGCTGATGCCCGCCCGTTGCAACGCGGCCATTTTCTCTGCTGCTGTGCCCGACGAGCCCGAGATGATGGCCCCCGCGTGTCCCATGCGGCGGCCGGGGGGCGCGGTCTGGCCGGCGATGAAGCCGACGATGGGCTTCTTCATGTTTTCCTTGATGAACTCCGCGGCGAGCTGCTCGTCTGTCCCACCGATCTCGCCGATCATAACGACCGCGGCGGTCTCTGGATCCGTCTCGAAGGCGGACAGGCAATGAATGAAATTGGTCCCGATGAGGGGATCCCCGCCGATCCCGACGCAAGTCGACTGGCCGAAACCTTGCGTCGAGAGTTGATGGATGATTTCATAGGTCAATGTGCCGCTGCGAGACACGATGCCAATCTTGCCCGGCTGGCAGATGTTTCCCGGAATGATCCCGACCTTACTCTTGCCGGGTGAGATGAGACCGGGGCAGTTCGGCCCGATGAGTCGCGCCGCCCGCTCGTGTACGTACGGCAGCGCGCGCGTCATATCCAGCATCGGGATCCCTTCGGTGATGCATACGATCAGCTCGATGCCTGAATCGGCCGCCTCGAAGATCGCCGACGCGGCGACGGCTGCCGGGACGTAGATGACGGTTGTGTTCGCCTTCGTTTCGTGGACCGCTTCGGCGACGGTGTTGAAGACCGGCACAGCGTTCTCGAACCGCTGACCGCCTTTTCCAGGCGTGACTCCGGCAACGACCTTCGTGCCGTAGGCCATCATCTGCTTCGCATGGAACGAACCGTCGCGGCCGGTGATGCCCTGCACCAGCAGGCGCGTGGATTGATCGATGAAAATGCTCACGCGGCCTTCCCTGTTGCCTTCGCCACCGCCTGCTTCACCGCTTCGTCCATGTCCGTGAGCGCCGCGAAGCCGGCCTTGGTCAGAATGTCGACCGCGAGTTGTTCGTTCGTGCCGATGAGGCGTATGACGATCGGCACTTTGAGGGCGAACTCGCGCGTCGCCTGAACGATGCCGTTGGCGACATCGTCCGCTCGCGTGATCCCGCCGAAAATATTGAACAGGATCACCCTCACTCTGGGATCGGCGGTGATGATGCGCAGCGCGCTCACGACCTTCTGGGGATTGGAGCTGCCGCCGATGTCCAGGAAGTTGGCCGGCTCGCCGCCGTAGTACTTCACGAGGTCCATCGTGGCCATCGCGAGCCCCGCGCCGTTCACGCAGCAGCCGACGTTGCCGTCGAGCTTGATGAACGTGAGTCCCGCTTCGCGCGCGGCGACTTCCTCGGGCGCCTCCGCCGACACATCGCGCAAGGCGGCGATCTCCGGCCGGCGCTCGAGCTCGTTGTCGTCGATCACGATCTTGGCATCGAGCGCCTGAACGCTCCCGTCTGGTGTGCTGACGAGCGGATTGATCTCGGCGAGGGACGCGCCGACGGCGTACACGGCGCCGTACAGCTTCTGCATGATGTCGGCCGCGGCGCGCGCCTGTTTCACGTCACCGAAGAGCCGGAAGCCGAGCGCCAGCGCCTGATGTTGGAGCAGGCCATAGCGTGGATCGATGGCGAGACGGTGAATCTTCTCGGGAGTCTTCGCGGCGACCTCCTCGATATCGATGCCTCCCGCGGGACTCACCATGAGCACCGGCCGCTGTGATGCGCGGTCGACGATGACGCCGACGTAGCTCTCCGACGCGATTTCGGCGGCCGGCGCGACGAGGACCTTCTGGACGGTGAGACCCTTGATGGTCATGCCAAGGATAGCGGACGCTGCCGCCTTGGCGGCGTCGGCGCCGTCCGCCAGCTTCACGCCGCCCGCCTTGCCGCGCCCGCCCGCGTGCACCTGCGCCTTGACGACGACCTTGCCGCCGAAGCGCTCCGCGATGGCGCGAGCCACTGCCGGAGTCGAGGCGACGTCGCCCGCCGGCACCGGGACCCCATGGCGGCGCAGGATGTCCCGCGCCTGGTACTCGTGCAGATTCACGCGAGCTCCCTGGTGATCGTCGTCCCCGCTTCGCCCCGCAGCGCCGCCAGCCCCTCGGCCAGCTCGGCGATGACGGCGCGCTCCCCTCCGGTGCGGACAAACTCGGCGGCGGCTTCGACCTTGGGTCGCATGCTGCCCGTGCCCAGCTCGTTGCCGGCCAGCAGATGATCGGCTTGCGCCAGGGTCAGCCGGCGAATCGCCTCCTGTGCGAGTGTACCGAAGGCACGATACACCGCTTTCACGTTCGTCAGGATCAACAGCACCTCCGCCCCTATTTCCCGGCCGAGGATCGCGGCGACGCGGTCCTTGTCGGCGACCGCGTCGATCCCTTCGAACCCCAGCTTCGGATCCTGGTAGACCGGCGGACCACCGCCACCGCCCGCGATCACAATGTGCCCCCCGCGGGCAAGATCGCGCACCATGTCTCGCTCCACGATCCCGGCCGGCTTGGGGCTCGGCGCGAGGCGGCGCCCGTCACGGACCGGAATGCCGCGCGCGACGAGTCGGGCCTGCCGCACGGAATCGAGTGCATGCCCGACCGGCTTGGACGGCGTGCGCAAGTCGGGATCATCGGCGCGACAGAGCGTCTGGGTGATCAGGGTGACGACTGAACGCTCCACGCCTGCGCGCGCCAGCGCATTTTGCAGTGACTGCTGGATCATGTAACCCATCCAACCCGCTGTGCCGGCCACCAGCACGCCGAGCGGCAACGGCTCGACTTGATCAGCGGCGATCTCGTGGCGGGCCAATTCATCGCCCACCTGTGGCCCGTTGCCATGGACGAGCACGATGTGCCATCCGGCCGCGGCCAGCTCGACAATGGGCACGAGGCTCGCGCGCGTATGACGAAACTGGTTACTGATGGTTGGGCGTTCACCGGGAGGCGCGACGGCATTTCCTCCGAGGGCGATCACGATCGTTCCAGGTGCCGTCACGGCGGCGCAACCTAGCGGGGGCGGTGAGGCGGAGCAAGCTCGCCCATGAGCTGCCGCCACAACGTCCCGAACAGCTCGAGATTCCCGACGCCCAGCGCGGAGTCGGCCCGCATCGCCAGCCGCCGCGCGCGCTCCCAGCGCGCGGCGAGCGTCGTGTCGGTCACGATCTGCTCCCCGCCCAGCAGCGCGGCGCGTGCCGTGAGCCCCTGCCCGCTGCGTCTATCGAGCGTGACGTAGACTTGGACGACGCGAGGCGGCGGGGGGGTGGGGGGGGCGCGGGAGGCGGAGGGCGGCTGTGCGGCGACGGGTTCGAACATCTGCGCCTGGACGGTGATGAGCGAGTTCCCTCCTCCGGCCGTCGGCCAGATACGCAATTGACCAGGCCGCAGCTGCGTCGAGCCAAGCAGCTCGCCGGGCAAGCGATCGGGATCCATAGCCCCGGGTCGCCACAGATGCAACTCGGGTCCCCGCGGTGTGACTGTTCCAGCGAACAGACCGACGAAGTGTTTCGGCGTGAGCTCCCCGGACTCGAACGCCGTCGCGGTCCAGAGGGTCCCTTCGGGTGCGCTCAGCTGGAATGGCTCGCGCGGTCGCATAATCCACGCAGCGTGACTGGAGGAGTCACCGCTCGCGCGCAGGAGCTGCGCCGCCGCAAGGGTGAACGCGTCGACTGGATAGGCGAGCTGCGCGCGGAGGTCCGGCGGCAGGCGGTCCGCCGGCTCGATCAGCGGCGCAAAGCGACGCGCCCACGCGGCGGTCAGTGAATCGTAGCCTGGCGCAAGCCAAACATGCGTTTCGCCGGTCGCGACGCGTACCGCGCCGACGAGGCCGACGCGGAAGAATCGCACGTCGCCCTCTTGCCAGGTGATTGGACGAACGAGTGGGAAATTCTCGTTCGCGACGTACCCCCAACTCACCCACCACAACGCGCCCCCGCCCCCGCCCCCGCCCCCGCGTCCTCCATCGCGCAGCGCGGGCGCCGGCGGACCAAAGCGCGCGAACGGGGCCAGGTGCTCGAGGCGCTCCGTCACGTCGCGCCGCCACACCAGGGCGCGTCCGGTCGATTCGCCACGGATCAAGCCCCACGCTTGAATGGTCCAGGCGATGGCAAAGCGTCGCCATTTGCCGACGAGCGGAACGCCGAGGGAATCGCCCGGCAGTACCAAGGGGGACTCGAGGCCCGGGCCGAACAGCAGCGCGGCATTCGCCGCCGGCAAGGAGATGACGCTGAGCCCGTTGTCCGTTTCCAGCGCGAGACGAATCGGTCCCGGCGCGTTCGTCGGCGCGACGATCCAGGCCGGCCTGGCTTCCGCACCGGATGTCAGCGGTCGTAACGCAACCGCCGTCGCCGGTGCACCGACCGCTGCTGCCACGTGCGTGGGATCCCACAGCGGGATGGCTCGTACCGCGGCTTCGCCGGATGGGAAGGCAGGCGGCGCTCCGGGGTCGACATCCGTGAGCCCGAACGCCAGCCGCTCCAGCGTCGCCCGCCGGCGGATGATGTCGGCGCTCTCCGGCCCGGCGCCGGTCGACGCACGGACGACGCCGGGCACGACGAAATAGCCGGCGGTGAGCGAGAGCAGAAGCGCCGCCCAGCCGGCGAGGATCAAGGTGGGCCGGTCGCGCCATGCCCAGGCGAGCGAGATCACAGCCGTCACGATGGCCACCGCGGCGACGACGGCGGCGCCGGGGATCCGAACCGAGAGCGCCGCCTGATCTACGACACCGTGGAGCCCTCCCACGATCTCCGCGGGGTCGAGGGCCGCTCCCCATGCGATGACCAACGCCAAGCAGGCGAGCAAGACGCCCAGGTGCCGCCGGGCGTAGTCGCTGGCGCGGATGCGGCCGCGCCGGATGCGCAACGAGCCGATCACGCCGTAGAGGAGCGCCACCATCCCCAACGCCGCGATGACGAAAAGCAGCGTGCGATTCTGCAGCGTTGCGAACCACGGGAGGACACTCACGTAGTAACCGGCGTCGCGCCCCAGCTTCGTCGCGTCGCTGACGCCGAAATGCGGCGGCGCGGCGGCGAGGATGGCCTGACGCCACCAATCGCCCGTGCCGAGCGATACCAGCACCCCCAGGATGACGCCGAGCACGATCGTGACGCTGAGCAGCGTGCGTCGCGGAACCGCTTCGACGATCTCGAGGTCACCGAGACGGCGAGGCATCTGCACCGAGCCGATGGCTCGGTAGACGATCAGGAGATTGCCGGTGACCCAGGCGATCGCGACGAGCAGGACGACGGCGGAGAGCAGCCGGGCGAGCGTGCGCGCGGCGATCAGTGCCTCGCCGCCCGCGAAGGTCCGGTCCCACGCGCGCTCCGTCGTCTCGACCGCCAGCCAGCGGCCGCCGACGAGCGCCACTACGAGGAGTCCGGCGCCGATGAGGTACAGCAGGCGCCGGGTCTGCCGGGTCACGCCGTGACGCCGCGCGCCGCCAACCAGTTCTCGACTTCGGCGCGATAGGCGTCGCGTGCCTGCGGGCTCGTCGCCTCGAACCGCATCACCAGCACCGGCTGCGTATTCGAGGCCCGCAGCAATCCCCATCCCTCCGCGAAGGTGATGCGCACGCCATCGAGCGTCGACACGGGATATTTCTCGGCGAACTCTTCGGCCGCCTGCCGGACGACATCGAACTTCTGTTCGTCGGGGCAATCGACGCGCATCTCAGGCGTGGCGTAGGTCTTGGGCAGGTCGGCGAGCAGGCGCGACAGGGGTCCGCCCTCGCGCGCCACGTACGCGAGCAGCCGCGCGGCGGCGAAGAGCGCGTCGTCGAACCCATACCAGTCGCCGCCGAAGAACATGTGGCCGCTCATTTCCCCGGCCAGCGGCGCGCCGATCTCTTTCATCTTTTGCTTGATGAACGAATGACCGGTCTTCCACATGACCGGCTCCAAGCCGGCCCGCTTGAGCATCTGCGGCAGAATCTCCGAACACTTCACGTCGAAGATCACCGGTTTGCCCTTCCCCAGGCGCCGCACCAGGTCGCGTCCGAACAGCACCAGCAGCTGATCGCCCAGGACGGGCTCGCCCTGTTCGTCGACGGCACCGATGCGGTCGCCGTCGCCGTCGAACGCGATGCCCAGCTCCGCCTTTTCCTTTTTCACTGCGACTTGAAGATCGTGGAGGTTCTCGAGGACGGTGGGGTCCGGGTGGTGGTGCGGAAACGTGCCGTCGGACTCCGCGAACAGCGCGACGACCTCCACGCCAAGTTCCCGCAGCGTCTCCACGGCGACGAGACTCGTGACCCCGTTGCCGCAGTCCACGACCACCTTGAAGCGCCGTGCGAGCGGCGCATTCCGCTGGACGATCGCCGTTCGGTACGCCGGGAGCAGTGCGGCGTGCGCCGTGATCGTACCGCCGGGTTTCGTGGCCAGCTTGTCGTCGTCGATGAGTTTGTAGAGGACCTGAATGTCGTCACCGAAGACGGCGTCGTGCGCCAGCACCATCTTGAAGCCGTTGAACTCGGGCGGGTTGTGGGAGCCGGTAACTTGAATGCCGCCGTCCACCGGCAGCGTCTTGGTGGCGAAATAGAGTGCGGGTGTTGGAAGCTCGCCGATATCGAGGGCGCTGCCGCCCGCGGCGGCGATCCCCTCGGCAATGCCCCGCGCGAGCTTCGCTCCGGACGGACGATTGTCGCGTCCCACCGCGACGCGTGGCGGTTTCCCCAGCCGCTGCGTCGCGAACGTCGTGTACGACTGCCCCACGGCGCGCGCGGCCGCGGGCGTGAGCTCCTTGTCCACGAGGCCGCGAATGTCGTATTGCCTAAAAATTGTAGTGGGAAGTCTCATTGGCCGTTCCCAGCCTTGAGCGTGGGAACGGCGGTCGACGTTCCGACGGCGTGCACGCTGTCCCCCGCTGCTCTCGCGAGGTCGAACAAGCGGTTGGGCCACACACCGAAGAGCAACAGACCCAGCACAACGGTGGCGACGGCGGTACGCGCCCACCGGTCGAGGCAGACATCCACGTGCGCGGTCTCGGTCGGTTCTGGTTTCATGTACATCGCCATGATGACGGGAAGATAGTACCCCGCCGAGACGACGCTGGTGAGCACCAGAATCGCTGCGAGCGCATTCTGGCCGGTACTCGTCGCGGCGATCAGGATGTACCACTTGCCGATGAACCCCGCGGTCCCCGGAAACCCCAGCAGCGACAGCATACAGATCGCGAGGGCGAACGCGAGCCAGGGACGCCGCGCCGCCAGACCGGAAAGATCGTCGATCATCACGTCGCTCTCCCCGGCTCGTCCCTTGGCGCTCAAGACCGCGAATGCGCCGAGGGACATGAGCGTGTAGGCGACGATGTAGACCAGAAACGCGCTCGTGCCCGCGACGCCACCCGCGGTCACGGCGACCAGCACATAGCCCGCATGGGCCACGGACGAGTAGGCCAGCATGCGTTTGAGCGAGCGCTGCCCCAGGGCGAACAGGTTGCCGCCGATCATCGTGATGACCGCGAGCCACCACAAGATGTCGTGCCAAACCGGGACGGCCGCGAACGCCTGGTACATGACGCGGAACAGCGCGGCGAACGCCGCGGCCTTCACGCCGGTCGCCATGAACGCCGTTACCGGGGTCGGTGCGCCGTCGTACACGTCCGGCGCCCACATGTGGAACGGCACCGCCGCGATCTTGAATCCAAATCCCACGATCAACATTGCAAGCCCCGCGAGCAGCATCGCAGTTGGCCGCATGGTGATACTCAGCTGCCCGCCGATCAGCCCGAGGTTCGTCGTGCCCGTGGCGCCGTAGACGAGGGCGATGCCATACAGCAAGAATCCGGACGCGAACGCCCCCAGCAGGAAATATTTGAGGGCGGCTTCGGCGGAGCGCGCGCGCCGCCGATCGAAACCGGCGAGCACGTACACGGCGACTGACATCAGCTCGAGGCCGAGGAAGATGACCATCAAGTCGGCACCGGCCGCCATCACCATCATCCCGATCGTGCCGAAGATCAGCAGGACGTAATACTCCGGCGCCAGCAGTTGCTCGCGCTCGAGGTAGGTGAAGGAAATCAGCACGGTCAGCGCCGCGGCGGCCACGAACACCCAGTCGGCGACCCAGCGAAAGTCGTCCGCCGCGATCATCGATACGACGCCATGAACGCCCGCGCGATTCCACCACAGCCACCAGATGGCGATCGCCGTCGACGCGAGCGCGATCAGGGTCATCACTCCCGCGATCCGCAGATCGCGGACGCTCTGATGCCGCCAGGCGACGAACAGCAGCAACACCAGCGCCCAGCCCGTCAGCACCAGCTCGGGCAGTAACGACAGCAGGAGATCGCGAGCGATCGCGGGATCCAGGTTCACGGTTGCCCGCCGCCAGCCACGGGGGGGGGGGCTGGCTTGATCTGCTCGATCAGCGCGCGGGCGGCGGGCTCCATGCGTTGCAGGAACGGCTTGGGGTAAATCCCGATCCACAGGATGCACACGATGAGCGGCACGAGCACCGCGATCTCCCGCGGCGTCAAGTCCGTGAGCTTTTCGTTCTCGGGCTGCGTCAGCGGATTGTAGATGACGCGCTGCAGCGCCGTCAGCAGGTAGGCCGCCGCGATGATCACGCCGGTCGTCGCGACGGCGGTCGCGATCGGGTACGTCCGGAAGGAGCCAATGAGCACGAGGAATTCACCGACGAACCCGTTGGTCCCCGGGAGCGCAATGGACGACAGCGATACGATCGTCAGGATGGCGGCAAACAGCGGCACGACGCGGGCGATGCCGCCGTAGGCCTCGATCAGACGGCTGTGGCGGCGTTCGTAGATCATGCCGACCAGGAAGAACAGCGCGCCCGTCGAGATCCCGTGATTGATCATCACCAACAGCGCCCCCTGCACGCTCTGCAAGGTGAGCGCCCAGATGCCCAGCATGACGAACCCGAGGTGCGCGACCGACGAGTAGGCGATGAGCTTCTTGAAGTCGGGTTGCACCATCGCCACCAGACCGCCGTAGATGATGCCGATCAGTGAAAGGATCACGATGACGAGTTGCACCGTCTCGCTGAGCGCGACGGCGGGGAAGAACGGCAGCGCGAATCGCAGGAAGCCGTACGTCCCCATCTTGAGCAGAATGCCCGCCAGGATCACAGATCCCGCCGTGGGCGCCTCGACGTGCGCATCGGGGAGCCAGGTGTGCAGCGGGAAGAGCGGTACCTTGATCGCGAACGCGAGGAAGAAGGCCGCGAACAGCCACCAGGCCACGGGGCCCAGCTGCCCGACCTGACTCACGATGTGCGCGTACGCGAACGAGTACGTGCCGGTGGCCCGGCCCGCGTGCAGATACAGCACGAGAATCGCCACCAGCATGAGCAACGAGCCGAAGAACGTATAGATGAAGAACTTGATCGCGGCGTAGAGCCGGTTGTCCCCGCCCCAGACCCCGATGATGAAGTACATCGGAATCAGCATCACTTCCCACATGACGTAGAAGAGGAAGAGATCGAGCGAGACGAAGACGCCGATCATGCCCGTCGTCAGCACGAGCAGCAGCCCGTAGAAGCCGGCCTCGCGTTTGGTGATGTAGCTCCAACTCCCGAGAATCGACAGCGGCATGAGGAACGTGGTGAGCAGCACGAGGAACAGCGAAATTCCGTCCACACCGACCGTGTAGTGAATGCCCCACGCCGCGATCCAGGCCTGATCGATGGTGAACTGCATGCCGCCATTCGGCACGAATGTCCACCAGAGCGGTACCGAAATCGCGAATTCGATCAGGCTCGCCGCGAGTGCGACGTACTTGGCGAGCCGTGCGGGCAGGAGCACCACCACGAGGCCGGCGAGGAGCGGCCACGCGAGCAGCGCGGTGAGCACCCAGCGCGCGTACATCAGCTCATCGCCCGCCACAGGAGCAGCAGGACGCCCACGACGAACACCGCCACGTACATCCCCACCTGCCCCGTCTGCAGCCAGCGGTTCGCCCAGCCGAGCGCGCGCGCGCCACGCGCGGCGCCATTGACCGCGGCGCCGTCAATGACGCGCTGGTCTACTTGCTTCCACAGCACCTCGCGCGACAGCCAGACAATCGGTCGCACAATGAGCGCGTCGTAGATCTCATCGATGTACCACTTGTTGCGCAGCACGCGGGCGAAGCCTCGCTCTGCGGGTGCCTGACTCGCGGGAACGAGACGTTCCGGCTGGAGCAGGCGCCAGGCGCCCACGATGCCGATCACGGCGGTGGCCACGGCGATGCCCACGAGCAGCCACTCCGTCGATGGCGTCAGGTGCACGTCCGGGAGCAGCGGAGCGCTCGCCTGGGTCAGCGGCTCGAGCCAGTGATGCAGCCAGGCGTTGCCGTGGTACAGCTCCGGGACGTTGATGAGGCCGCCTGCGACCGTCAGCAGTCCGAGCACGACCAGCGGCCCGGTCATGCTCCACGGCGCCTCGCGCAGATGCTTCTGCGCCTCCTCACCGGTGCGGTTCGGTCCGTGGAAGGTGTACAGCATCAGCCGCGTCATGTAGAACGCCGTGAGCAGCGCGGTGAGGAGCCCCAGCCCCCAGAACGCGAGCCAGGCCGGTTCTGCGTACCCGCGGGCGTGCGCGGCAGTCAGGATTTCGTCCTTGGAGAAGAAGCCCGACAGCGGCGGCACGCCCGCGATCGCCAGCGTCGCGATCCACATCAACGCCGTCGTCCACGGCATGTAGCGCGACAACCCGCCCATGTTGCGCATGTCCTGCGCGTCGTCGTGCGCGTGCGTGTGATGATAGGCGCGATGCATCGCGAAAATGACGCTGCCCGACCCGAGGAACAACAGCGCCTTGAAGAACGCGTGGGTCGCCAGGTGGAACATGCCGGCGGCGTACGCCCCGGTGCCGACCGCCAGGAACATGTAGCCGAGCTGGGAGATCGTGGAGTAGGCGAGCACGCGCTTGATGTCCCACTGCTTGAGCGCGATCGTCGCGGCGAACAGCGCCGTCAGCGCGCCCACGCCCGCCACCACCGCGCTCGCGACCGGGGCCATCGCGAACAACAGATTACAGCGCGCGACGAGATAGACGCCCGCCGTGACCATGGTCGCCGCGTGAATCAGCGCGGAGACCGGCGTCGGACCGGCCATGGCATCCGGCAACCAGGTGTACAGCGGGATCTGCGCCGACTTGCCCGTGCAGCCGAGGAACAAGAAGAGCGTAATCGCCGTGATCGTCGTGCCGCCCGCGGCGACGGCCGTCGGCGCGTGCGCGAACACGGCGTCAAAATCGAGCGAGCCGGTGGACCAGAAGATCATGAACATCGCGACCATGAAGCCGAAGTCGCCGATCCGGTTCATGATGAACGCCTTGCGGCCCGCGTTCGCGTTCGCCTCTTCGGTGAACCAGAAACCGATCAGCAGGTAGCTGCACAGGCCGACGCCTTCCCAGCCGACGAACATCACGGGGAAGCTGGCACCCAGCACCAGGGCCAGCATGAAGAAGACGAACAGATTCAGGTACGCGAAGTAGCGCGCGTAGCCCGGATCCTCCTTCATGTAGCCGATGCTGAAGAGGTGAATCAGGGAGCCGACACCGGTGACGACCAGCAGCATGACGAGCGACAACTGGTCCACCTGGACCGCGACGTCCACCTGGAGCGTGCCCACGGGAATCCACGACCAGTACCGGAAGACGAGCGGCTCTTCCGCATGGATCCCGAGATAGCCCGTGAAGACCACGACGGAGACGGCGAATGCGACCAGCAACACGCCCGCGCCGATAATCGAGACGAGCGTCTTCGCCGTGGGCCGGATCAGCGCGAGGGCGCCGTTCAACACGAAGCCGACCAGCGCCAACGCGGGTGCGAGCCAGACGAAGTCGATCGAAGTCCCGGTCATCCGTCCTTGAGGAGATTCATGTTCTGCAGGCTGACCGACTGCTTGTGGCGGTAGACGGCCAGAATGATGGCGAGCCCGACCGCCGCCTCAGCGGCGGCGACGGCCATGACGAAGAAGACGAACACCTGCCCGCCCAGGCCCAGACTCTGCGCCAGGGCGACGAACGTGAGGTTCACGGCGTTGAGCATGAGCTCAACGCACATGAAGATCACGATCGCATTGCGCCGGAAGAGCACGCCCGCGACGCCCAGCACGAAGAGCACGGCCGAGATGGCGAGCGCGGGGCTGAGGAGCATCTAGAGCTTCCGTTTCGCGAGCACGACGGCGCCCACGATCGCCGCAAGGAGCAGCACGCTCACGATTTCGAAGGGAACGAGGTAGGCGCCGAACAGTGGATACGCCACCGCGCCGACGATGCCCTGCTGCTGCTGCAGTGCGGCGACCGTCCCGGCGGGCAGCTGGATCGCGGTCGGCAGCGCCGCCTGCGACAGCGGCCGAAGCAAGAACAGCAGCGCGCCGCCGAGCACGACGGCGATCGCCAGCCCCACGGGTCCCTTGATGTCGCTCGGTCCGGGGCGACCCAGATTCAGCAACATGATGACGAAGAGGAACAGCACCATGATGGCGCCCGCATAGACCAGCACCTGCAGCACCGCGATGAACTGCGCGTCGAGCAACACGAAGAGGGCAGCCAGGGCGAACAGCGTGACGACGAGCCACAGCGCGCTGTTCAGTGGGTTCCTGCGGGTAATGCACAGGAGCGCACTCCCGATCGCGATGACGCCGAAGATCCAGAAGAAGGTGACCGTCACTACTCGCCCTTCGGGTCCGACGGATCCCACAGCGTCGAAACCGGATGCGTCTGAGCGGTCAAGCGTTCCAGGTCGTACACAAAGCGGTCCCGCGAGTACTCGGAGTTCTCGTAGTGCACGCCGACGTGGATCGCTTCCTCGGGACACACTTCCTGGCAGTAGCCGCAGAAGATGCAGCGGAACTCGTCGATCTCGTAAATCAGCGGATACCGGTGACCCTCTTCGTCTTCTCCCGGCACCAGCTTGATACAGTTCGCGGGACAGATCTGCGGGCAGAGGCCGCAGGCGACGCATTTGGCGCGTCCCTGCTCGTCCGTGAGCATGCGATGGGTGCCGCGCCAGCGCGAGGAGAGCGTCCAGTCTTTCGAGGACTTCTCCTCGGGATATTGCATCGTCACCTTGGGGCGCAGCAGGTGGCTGAACGTCAGCGCCATGCCCTTGAGCGTCGCCCGGAGATAGGACGTCTGCTTGGTGGGCCGCTTCATCACCTTCACGCCGATGGTCATTACGCGGTCTCCTGCGGCACCGAACCGGATACGATGCGGCCGCGGTCGAGCCACCAGACGACCGCGATGAGCACGATGAGATTCAGACCACCCAGCGCCGCGGCCATCCCGCGACCGTACGCCCAGCCGAGCTGGCTGCGGAAGTACCAGATCGCCGCGGCGATCACAGTGATGTACACGAGCGCCAACGGCAGCAGGACCTTCCATCCCAGAGCCATGAGCTGATCGTAGCGGAAGCGCGGGAGCGTCCAGCGAACCCAGATGTAGGTGAACAAGAAGATGAACGTCTTCAGGCCAAACACGGCCAGCGTCGCCAGCGTCTTTATCATGGAGGGGTCGCCGGTCGAATCCCAACTGGTAAACGGGATGTCCCAGCCGCCGAAGAACAGCGTCGCCATCAGCGCCGACGCCGTCACCATGTTCGAGTACTCGGCGATATAGAACATCGAGAACTTCATGGCGCTGTACTCGGTGTGATAGCCGGCGATCAGCTCGCCCTCGGCTTCGGGCAAATCGAACGGCAGACGGTTCGTCTCCGCGAGGGCACTGATGAAGAAGATGATGAACGCCAGCGTCAGCGGCACCACGAACCACAGGCCCTGCTGTTGCTGCGCGATGACCTGCGACAGCGTGACGTTGCCGGCGAGCAACAGGACCGCGACGGTGCTCATGCCGAGCGCGATCTCATATGAGATCATCTGCGCCGAGGCTCGCAGGCCGCCGAGCAAGGCGTACTTGTTGTTCGACGACCAGCCCGCGAGGACGATGCCGTACACGCCGAGCGAGCTGATGGCAAGGATATAGAGGAAGCCGACGGGCAGATCGGCGACCACCATCGGCACCACGCCCCAGCGCGTCGGCAGCGGCGCGGCGAATGGAATGACGCCGAACGTCAGCAGCGCGGGCACGAAGGACACGATGGGCGCGAGCGTGAAGAGCGTCTTGTCCGCCATCGCGGGCGACGTCTCTTCCTTAAGGAAGTTCTTCAACCCGTCCGCCGCCGGTTGCAAGATGCCCTGCGGGCCGACGCGGTTCGGTCCCAACCGGTCCTGCATCCAGGCGCAGACGCGCCGCTCGAGCAGCGTGAGCAGCGCGACGCCAACCATGATCAGGTTGAAGACCACGAAGACCTTGACGGCGGAGGACACGATGAAGAAGGTCATCGCTGCGCCTCCGCCAGGCCCATGACGGATGCAAGTTGACCCAACACCCAGGCGGCCGGCTGCGCCATCCCCGGTGCCGGTTTCGCCTGGTAATAGCGTTGCGTGCGCCCGTCGCGGTTCGTGAAGGTGCCTTCCTCCTCAGCGACGTTGGCGATGGGCAGAATGACCTCGGCGCGGCGGCACGCCGCGTCCGGGCCGAGGACCGTCCCCAGGTAGATCAGGGCCCCGTTCGTCTCGACCGCGCAATCCGGGTCGTCGAGCACCAGCACCACCGCCGCCGGCTTCGCCGCCGCGAGCGCCTTCGTGTAGTCGCGCGTATAGCCGAGATTCTCCGCGCCCTTCGCGTTGGGCGCGCGCTCGGCGCGGAGCGCGAGATTCGGGACGCCGGCGAGCGGCGCTTCTTCGCCCATGACCACCTGGAACGCACCGGTCCAGGTGAATCCGGTGAACACACGCCTGGCCAGCGCGAGCGCTTCGGACGAGGCCCCCGGTGAAACGAGCGCCACGGCGGTCCTTCCCTCCGCCCCGCGCAAAATGCCCTTGATGCGGTCGAGCGCTTCATCCCAATCGGTCGCCTGCAGTGCGCCATCACGACGCACGAGGGGGGCCTCGAGCCGGTCGCCGCGATTCATCCACTTGTAGTGCAGGCGACCGTGGTCGCAGATGAAGTAGCGGTTCACGTCGAGGTTGGGCCGCGGCCGCACGCGCACCACGACTTCATCGCGCGTGTCGAGGGTGATATTGCAGCCCTGCGAGCAGCCGGTGCAGATCGACGCGGTCTTGTCGAGCTCCCAGGCGCGCGCCTTGTGCAGGAAGTCCTTCGACAGCAGCGATCCGACGGGACACAGATCCACGACATTGCCGGCCCACGGGTGATCGAGCCGCGCCTCCGGGTGAATGCCGATGAACGCCCGGTCGCCGCGTTCCGAGACGTTGAGGACCGGCTCCTGCGCGACGTCCTCCATGAAGCGGACGCAGCGCGTGCACAGAATGCAGCGGTTCGGGACGTACAGAACGTCGGGGCCGAAGTCTTCGACCGGATTGAACCGCTTGGCGTACTCGGCATAGCGCGTGCGCGCCTGGCCTTCCTGGAACACGAAATCCTGCAGCTCACACTCGCCCGCCTGATCGCAAATCGGGCAATCGAGCGGATGATTGATGAGCAGAAACTCGAGCACCCCCTGCCGCGCGTCTTTCGCCGGCGGCGTTTGGGTCTTGACGACCATCCCCTCCGTCACGGTCGTGGCACACGCGATCTGCAGCTTCGGCGCCTTTTCAATCTCGACCAGGCACATGCGACACACGCCGGCCACCGGCAGCGCCGGGTGATAGCAGTAGTGCGGCACGAGCACACCCGCCTGCTTCGCCGCCTCGATGACGAGGGTGCCGGGAGGGACGGAGACTGGCGTGCCGTCGATTGTCAGATTGATCAAGCCATCAGCCATCAGCCGTCTGCCCTCAGCCAACCATGACTGGTTGGCGTTTGCCAGCGAGATAGGCCTCGAACTCACCGCGGAATTTCTTGATGCCGCTGACGACCGGCGCGGCGCATGAGTCCGACAGCACGCAGATCGTCTTGCCGGTCATGTTCTCGGAGAGATCGAGCAGGAGATCCAGGTCTTTCGTCTTTCCCTGCCCCGCGAGGATCCGCTCGAGGATCTTGGTCGTCCAGGCTGTGCCTTCGCGGCACTGCGTGCATTGCGCGCACGACTCGTGGGCGTAGAACCTGGCGAGCCGCATGATCTGATACACCATGTCCGCCGAGTCGTCGAACACGATCACGCCGCCCGAGCCGAGCATCGAGCCCTTTTCGACCACGCCCTCGTAGTCGAGGAGGCACGCCTCCGTCTCTTCGCGCGTCAGAATCGGAACGGACGAGCCACCGGGAATGCACGCCTTCAGCGTGCGACCCGGGGGCGGCCCGCCGCACATGTCGTAGAGGAGGTCCTTGAGTGGAAAGCCCAGCGTGACTTCATAGTTGCCGGGGCGTTGGACGTTGCCGCACACCGAAAAGAGCTTCGTCCCCGTGCTCTTCGGATTGGACAGGCACAGGCCCTTGTACCATGCGGCGCCGCGCTTGATGATGTGCGGCACCGCGGCGAGTGTCTCGACGTTGTTGATCGTGGTCGGCAGGCCGAACAAGCCCGCGGCCGCCGGGAACGGCGGCTTGATCCGCGGGTTGCCGCGCTTCCCTTCGATCGAATTCATGAGCGCGGTCTCTTCGCCGCAGATGTACGCCCCGGCGCCGCGATGCAGATAGACCCTGATGGTGCCGAACACGCCCGCGGCGTTGGCGTCCGCGAGCGCCTGCTCCATGATCGTCCACGGCTCGGTGAACTCGCCGCGGATATAGATGTAGGCGATCTCCGCGCGGATCGCGTGCGCGGCTATGCCTGTGCCCTCGAGCAGCGCGTGCGGCGTCCAGCGCATGATCTCACGGTCCTTGAACGTGCCCGGCTCCGATTCGTCGGCGTTCACGCAGAGGTAGTGCGGTTTCTTCTTCTCTTTCGGCATGAACGACCACTTGAGACCCGTGGGGAATCCCGCCCCACCCCGCCCGCGCAATCCAGACTCCTTGACGATGTCGGTGACCGCCCCCGGCTCCATCTTCAGCGCTTGCGACAACGCCTCATACCCACCGCGCTTGACCCATCCTTTATAGGTGCGCGCTTCGGCATCGCCGAAGTACTGCGACAGCACGACTGTTTCTTTGGGGTGCGATTTGTGAGGAAAGCCCATTAGCGAACCCCAATGCGGATTGCGGATTGCGGAATGCGGAATGTACGGGTTGGCGTCGAAGCGCTACGAGATGGCTCGAAGCGAGCCTTGAAATTCCGCAATCCGCAATCCGCATTCCGCATTTCTATCACCGGTACTTTCTCACGATGTCCGATATTTTTTCGGGCGTCACGTTTTCCAGGAAATCATCGTTTACGAGGACGGGCGTCGCAAAGCCGCACGCCCCGAGACATTCCACTTCGACAATCGTCCACTTGCCATCGGAGCTCGTCGCACCCGCGTCGCTGGCGCCGGTCTGCTCCAGGAACGCCTTCAGCACGGCTTCGGCCCCGCAGACATTGCAGGGCGATGTCGTACACACCTGCACGAAGTTTTTCCCGACCGGGTGCTGGTGATACATCGTGTAGAACGTCACGACACCCTTCACGTACGCCGGCGTCAGCCCCAACACCTCCGCGACCTCCGTCATGATCCGGTCGGAAATCCAACCCTGCTCGCGCTGCGCGATCCACAGGGTTGGCAACAGCGCGGCCTGCTTGGTGGGGTAGCGCTGGAGCACCGTTTGCAGCTCGTCCAGGACCTTGCCGACGAACACCGGCTGATAGTCCTCCGCATGGCTCACGCTGTGGGTCATCGATCGACCTCGCCCATCACGATGTCCACCGAGGCATTGATCGCGATCAGGTCGGACAGCAGGTGGCCCTCCGCCATCTTCGGCAGCGCCGACAGGTTGATGAACGACGGTGGCCGAATGCGCCAGCGCACCGGCTTGGCCGTGCCGTCGGAAACGAGATAGTTGCCCAGCTCGCCTTTGGGATTCTCGATGCCGACATAGGCTTCGCCGACCGGGGCCTTCACGCCTTCCATAACCTGCTTGAAGTGGAAGATCATCGCTTCCATGTCGGTCATGGCGTGCGTCTTGGAGGGCAGAATCACGCGCGGGTCGTCGACATTGATCGGCCCGTCGGGCAGGCGGTCGAGCGCCTGCTCGAGTATCCGGTTCGACTGAGCGCACTCCTCGAGCCGAACCAGGTAGCGATCGTACACATCGCCATGCTCGCCGACGACGACGTCGAAGTCGTACGTCTCATACCCGAGGTACGGCTTGTCCTTGCGCACGTCGTAGGGCACGCCGCTGGCGCGCAGCATGGGTCCCGATAGGGAGTAGTTGATGGCTTCGTCCGCGGTCAACGCGCCCACGCCCTGCGTGCGGCCGGCCCAGACCGCATTGCGCGTAAGCACGCGATCAATCTCCGCCAGCGTCTTTGGAAACGTACGCGTGAATTCACGCAGTTTTTCAACGAATCCATCTGGAATGTCGGCCATGAGGCCACCGACGCGGGTGAGACTCGTCGTCAAGCGCGCGCCGGTCCACATTTCCTGCAGATCATAAATCTTTTCGCGCTGCTGGAACGCCCAGAGAAACGGCGTAAAGGCGCCCAGGTCGATCGATGTCGTCCCCAGCCACACCATGTGCGAGATGATGCGGCTCATCTCGCACGCGATGACGCGCAGCACGGTGCACCGCGGCGTGATCTCGATGCTCATCAACGTTTCTGCGGCGAGCGCGAATCCGACGTTGTTCGCCATCGGTGACAGGTAGTCGGTGCGATCGGTCAGCGGAATGATCTGGTTGTAATGACGGTACTCGCCGAGCTTCTCGAATCCGGAGTGCAGGTAGCCCAGGTGCGGGATGCAGCGCACGACCGTCTCACCGTCGAGCTCCACGACCAGTCGCAAGACGCCGTGCGTCGCGGGGTGCTGGGGCCCGAGATTGACGAGCAGGTGCTCGCCGCCCAGATCTGGCTCCTCGGGATGATGCGACGGCGTAGCAGTGAGGGGGATGCGGATTGGATTCCCCTGGGGATCGGCGCCAGGCGTGGCCAGCTCGAGCTCGACGGTTCGCTTGCTCACCGCGCGCTTGCTCATGGATTCGACGGGGGCGGAAAGGGCTGGGGGGGCTGGGGAGGCTGGGGAGGCTGGGGGGGCTGGGGGGGCCGCGCTCGCCGCGCCGCAGCCGGTCCCGCATATCATCGGGCAAGTCGCCGCCCGCCTCGGCGATCGACAGCTCTTCCAGCGAGTAGTGGGCCTCGGGATTCGCGTTCAGCGCCTGGCGGACCTGCTCGGCCCGCGAGAAGCGCCCGCGCAGCGGGAAGCTTTTGCGCAGCGGATAGCCCTCGGCGTATGTCTCCCACATCAGGATGCGCCGCAAATCGGGGTGTCCCTTGAAGGTGATGCCGAACATGTCGAAGACTTCCCGCTCCAACCAGTCGGCGCCGTGCCACAGGCTCCACACCGAGTCCACGGCCAGCTCGTCGGCGGCCCGTAGTTCGACCTTGATCCGGAGGTCGGCGCGGCGCTTCAGCGAGCGGAGGAAATAGACCAGTTCGATCGGCCGCTCGCGATCGCGAAATTCGACGGCCGTCACATCGACGAGATAATCGAACTCCTGGCCCGGTGTCTCCTTCAGCCAGCGCATGGCCTCGAGCAGCCGGTCCGGCGCGACGTAAACGATTCGCTCGCCGTCCAGCGCCAAGGCTTCCCGCAAGACGCCAGGAATCACGCCGAGCGGAACTGGTGAACGGAGTTGCCGAACGGCTCGGAGATCTCGTCGATCGTTTCGGGCGGCAGGCGCAGGCCCCTGTCGTCGAGCGGTTGCTCTTCGCGACGCTTGACGGCGTCGAACAGCGACTCACCCTTGATCTTCTTGTGCAGGAGCAGGATCCCGTACAGCAAGCCTTCGGGGCGCGGGGGGCAGCCCGGCACGTACACGTCGACCGGCACGATCGTATCGATGCCCTGCACCATCGCATAGTTGTCGAACACGCCGCCGGTCGAGGCGCACGCGCCCATCGAGATGACCCACTTGGGTTGCGGCATCTGGTCGTAGATGCGCCGGATCACCGGCGCCAGCTTGAACGGCAGGCGGCCGGCGCAGATCAGGACGTCCGCCTGGCGCGGCGAGAAGGCCTGCCGCTCCATGCCGAAGCGCGCGAAGTCGAAGCGGCTGGCGGCGGTGGCCATGAACTCGATCGCGCAGCACGCGGTCCCGAATGGCATGGGCCAGAGCGAGTTGGCGCGCGACGAATTCACCGCCCAATCGACGAGATTCTCAAACTTGGCGAGCAGGTAATTCGAGCTCTGGACTTCACCGACCTGTTTCATGCCATCAATCCCACTGGAACGCTCCGCGCTTCCAGACGTAGACGTATCCCACGAACAGCACCAGCATGAAGACCAGCATCTCGATCAAGAGGAAGCCGGTGGAGACGGTGCTATTCCCCATAAAGATCACCGCCCACGGGATGAGAAACACGGTTTCGATGTCGAAGAGGATGAAGAGCACGGCGACCAGGTAAAACTTCACCGAGAAACGCTCGTGCGCGCTGCCGAGCGGCGGCATGCCGCTCTCGTACGGCCGTTCCTTCACTTCCGTGGGACGCCGGGGACCGAGGAAATGCGACGCCACGATCATCGTCGCGCCGGCGATGATGGCCATGCCCAGCAGCATCAGGAATTGGATATAGGGCTGCATGGCGCTCGTGAAAAAATTCACTAAGTGTTGTATGGAAGCTATCGGCGGTGTGGCGTAAGTCAAGTTGGCGCCGTTACATTGCGCCCCCATGTCAATCAAGTCCGATCGCTGGATCACCAAGATGTCGCGGGAATATCGGATGATCGAGCCGTTCGCCGACCGGCAGGTTCGCGAAGGCGTCATCTCCTACGGCGTCTCGTCGTACGGCTACGACATGCGGGTCGCGCCGGAGTTCAAGATTTTCACGAACGCCCTGTCAGCGGTCGTCGATCCGAAGCGCTTCGATCCGAAATCCTTCGTCGAGTTCACGGGCGATGTTTGCATCGTGCCGCCGAATTCCTTCGCGCTCGCGAGCTCGGTCGAGTACTTCCGGATTCCGCGGAACTGTCTGACGATCTGCGTCGGCAAGAGCACGTATGCGCGCTGCGGGATCATTGTCAATGTCACGCCATTCGAACCGGAGTGGGAAGGATTCGTGACGCTCGAGATCTCGAACACCACACCGTTGCCCGCCAGGATCTATGCGAATGAGGGGATAGCGCAGGTGCTGTTCTTCACCGCAGATGAAGGCGACGAATGCGAGGTTTCGTACAAGGACAAGAAGGGAAAATACCAGGCGCAGCGCGGGATCACGCTGCCCAAGCTATAAGCGAACAGCCTGCTTCAAACGGCGTGCGGAATAGCCCTGCGCGATCCGGCGGCGGTGATGGCGGCCGTCACCACGACGATGATAATGAGATCGGGAACCCAGCCCAACTCGGTGGCGGGAACCGTCATCTGCAGCAAGTACATCACGAAGTCAAACAGCCCGATCAGCAGGCCCAGCAGCACGGTGTATTGCAAGCTGCGCCCGAGCTGCGCGAGCACGCTGCCCGTGAGCAGGGCGACCGCGCCTTGAGCGGCGGCAATCGCCACCGCCGCGACGGTCCCGCTGAACAGCGTCTCGATGGTGGCGGAGCGGCCGGGGTGATAGCTGAAGAACCACGTATGAATCAGGGCGACAACGAATCCGGCAACCGCGGCGCAGAGCGTCGCCCAGATCGAGTAGGAGATGATGATGCGACTCTTCGAGTCTTCCATACGGCTCCTCCCCTTCCCTAGACTATCGTAACGCCTAGCGCAGCGCCACCGCCGCTTCCACGAGCGCCGCCCGCGCCTGGTCGATTCGTGTCACGAGATCGGTCAATTCCTTGTTCGCGGTCGCGGGATCGGCGTAGCGGATCGCCTCGTTGACACTGGGAAACGCCATCGTCGCGTAGCCGTTGTCCAGATCGGCCGCGAACTGCAAACTCCGGAACCACGGCCGGCTCACGAGGCCGTCCGGTCGCGTCAGCCGGCGCTCGACGAGCATGAGCGCCTGATTCACGCGGCGAGCACGCGCCGCATCGACACTGCCTGCCGCAGTCCGCGTCATCGCGCTGTCCAGGGATGCGTTGAAGGCGCGGCCGACGGCAGTAAACCGGTCGAGCGCGTCCTTGAGTGCCTGCGTGCTGACCGTGTGCTGCCATTGTTTCTTCGCGATCCCGGAGTCGAGCTGCGCAACCAACCCCGTCATCTCGGTCCCGAAGACCGCGTAATCGAGCGGCAGGATATCGCTGTTCGCGAGCCGGCTCATGATCACCCCGACCAGTTGCGCGCCGGCACGATGGGCCTTGTAGCCGGGATCGCCGAACCGCGACATCCAGTCGTAGGAGTCATACATCGAGTGATAGATCCCATCAGGACCATCGAATCCGATGCCGCCCGCGGGAATGCCGAGGTGGTGATAGAAGCCGGAGAAGTCCGAACCGCCACCCAGATTCCCCATCGTCAATGCGGTCGTGTCAGCGTTCTTGGCCTTCAGCCAGGCGTCGTAGACCGTGCCCGGTCCGACCGGATCCGGCACGACGTGTGTCGCTCCGCGCAGCAGTGGCTTGAGCGACGGCGAGCCGCTGCCGCCGAAGTTCGGTCCCGAGAAGGTCCCGTCTTCGTTGATGTACGCCACGACACGCGCGCGCAGCGTATCCTCGAGCTCTTCGACCCACTCGGTGGAGCCGATGAGCCCCCACTCTTCCGCGTCCCACGTCGCGAACACCACGGTCCGCGCTGGTTTCAGGCCATCGCGCGCGAGTGCCGCGAACGCGCGCGCGGTCTCGAGCACGCACACCGTGCCGCTGACGTTGTCGCGGGCGCCGGGTCCCCAGGCGTCGCGATGGCCGCCCACGACGACCCACTCATCGGGCCAGCGCTCGCCGCGGATCATCCCGATCGTGTTCCAGATCTTGTGAAATCCCCGCGCGCCGCGTTCGGTCTTTACGTGGAGCCGCGCACGCGCCGGTCCGGGCCCCACGTGATAGTGGAACGGCAACGCGCCCTGCCAGCTCTGTGGCACCGACGGCCCGGCCATGGGCTCCAGAAGGCGCCGCGCATTCCCGTAGCTCATCGGGATGATGGGGATCTTGGGGATATCGAGTGAGTCCTCGGCCACGCGACGGGCGCCCTCGACCGACGACCAGCTCGGCGTCGTGGGATCGCCGTTGCCGTTCATCATGCTGCCGCGCTGGATGCCGTCGGCATTGCGCATCGGACCCTTGGGATAGACGTCGCCGCGGAAGTAGCCGTCGTCCTGCGGATCGGAGTAGACGATCAAGCCCACCGCGCCGCGTTTCTGCGCTTCCCGCGCCTTGATGCCGCGGAACGAGCGGCCATAGCGCGCGAGGGCGATCTTGCCGCTCACGCTGATGCCCAGCGAGTCGAGCGTCTTGTAGTCTTCAATAAGGCCGTAATTCACGTAGACGACGTCGGCAGTGACGTCGCCGTCGCCGGTATAGCCGTTGAATGGCGGGATCTGCAGGCTCCCCCCCCCCTTGGTCCCGGGCTCAGTCA
>Ga0209157_1000706_pt1 | contig 28419 bp, 31 predicted proteins | sample GraSoiAngelo_135_FD_185892 | JGI IMG/M metagenome (GOLD analysis project Ga0209157, IMG submission 185892) | Grasslands soil microbial communities from the Angelo Coastal Reserve, California, USA - 14_0929_05_40cm (SPAdes) (version 2) | ecosystem: Environmental > Terrestrial > Soil > Grasslands ...
AGCCCCGCCTCGGTGATCGCGCGCCGCCGGCGCTTCGGCGCCTACATGGCGCATCTCGGCCTCGCCGTGGTCGCCGCCGGCATCGCCGCCTCGCAGCTCGGCCAGCAGGAGAGGGATGTCGCCCTGGCGCCGGGCGAGCAGGCGATGGTCGCGGGGTACACGCTTATTTACACAGGTTCGGAGCAGCGCGACGCCGGCGACCATACCGAGCTGGTCGCGTCGATCAGGTTCGGCGACCAGACGCTCGAGCCGTCGCGGGCGGTCTACGCCGGCCTGGGGGGCCAGGCGCTGACCCACGTGGCGATCACGACCACGCCGGTCGCTGACGTCTACGTGGTCCTGGCAGGTATGGATGAGGATGGGAGGGCGGCGTTCCGGGTCTTCGTCAACCCGTTGGTGACTTGGATCTGGGCCGGCGGCGCCGTGCTGATCCTGGGCGTGTTGCTGGGCAACGTGGGGGCGATGGACGCGGAGTTGGCAAGACGCCGCGCAGCGGCTACTCTGCCGGCATAGGGGCAATGGCCATCATCGTCGCCACCATCCTGCTGTTTCTCGCCGGGCCATTCGTGCTCTGGCCGCTGATCAAGACTCCGCCCGAATGAGCTTTGTCGTCGCCAACGGCCTGACGCACTGGTTCGGGCGCGACCTCGTGCTCGAGGGCGTGGACCTGGTCGTCGACACCGGCGAGCACATGGCGGTGCTGGGCGACAACGGGGCCGGCAAGACGACGCTGCTGCGCGTCCTCGCCACTGCGCTGCGGCCGACCGCCGGCCGGCTGCAGATCGCGGGCCTCGACGCCTTCCGCGAGAAGCGGCGGCTGCGCCACCACGTCGGCTACCTCGCCCACGCTCCCGGCCTGTACCCCGCGCTGTCGGCGGTCGAGAACCTGGAGTTCTTCTGCGACCTCCAGGAGGTCAGCCGCACGCGCGTCGAGGAGGCGCTCGACATCGTCGCCATGACCTCGGTCGCGCGCCGCCGCGCCGACCAGCTGTCGCGCGGTATGCAGCAGCGCCTTGCGATCGCGCGCGCAATCCTGCACGAGCCGCGCCTCCTGGTCCTCGACGAACCCGACGCGAGCCTGGGCGAGGACGCCGCCGAGCTCCTGACACGAGTCATGCAGGGCAAGACCGTGATCATGGCTACTCACGACAGAGCCCTCGCCAACCGCCTGTGCCAGCGCACCCTCGAGCTGCGGCACGGCCGCTCGCACGGCACGGCGACGCGCCTGCACGTCGTGACATGAACCCTGTTCGCGTCGCGATCGCGGTCGCCCGCAAGGACCTCAAGTCCGAATGGCGCACGCGCGAGCTGGTGCCGGCGCTGGCGCAGTTCGTCGTCCTTGCCCTGCTGATCGGCAACTTCGGCTTCCAGGTCGACACGCACAACGCGAGCGCGATCGCCCCCGGGATCCTGTGGCTCGCGCTTGTCTTCGCCGGCCTCGTCGCCTTCGGCCGCACGTTCGCCGCGGAGCGCGAGCAGGCCTCGCTCGAGGCGATGCTCATGACTCCCGCCTCGCCGGTCGCGATCTTCGCCGGTAAGGCCATTGCGGCGACGGTGCTTCTCGTCCTGTGCGAGGTCGTGCTCCTGCCCGCTCTGACGCTCTTCTTCGGCACGCCGCTGAGCGGCGACGTGGTCGCAGCGGTGCTGCTGGCGACCGTCGGCATGGCCGCGCTGGGCGTGCTGTTCGCGGCGATCGTCGCCAGGGTGCGCGCGCGTGAGCTGCTTCTGCCGCTGCTCACGCTGCCGCTGTGGATCCCGTTCATCGTCGCGGGAGGGCAGGCGGTGCAGTCGGCGATGGGGCTGCCAGGCAGCTACCAGGAGGCGATGGGTCTGCTGCTCGACTTCGACATACTCTTCGTGGTGCTCACCTCCCTCGCCGCTCGCTTCGTGCTGGACGAATGAGCCGCCATGAGAGGTGGGCGGCGGGGGCCGTCGCTCTCATGCTGGTCGCGGGCGCCGCGATCTTCCTCTACGCGCCGACCGACTACCTCCAGGGACCTGTGCAGAGAATCTTCTACCTGCACGTGAGCTCGGCGATCGCGGCTTACGGCTGCTTCACTGTGGTCCTCATCGGCGGGCTGGTCTATCTGCGTCGCGAGAGTCTGGTGGCCGATCGTTTCGCCCGCGCGGGCGCGGTGGTTGGCGTTGTGTTCACGACGGTGACGCTGGTGATGGGGATGCTGTGGGCGAAGCCGATCTGGGGCACCTACTGGACGTGGGACGCGCGACTCACCTCGACCCTGGTGCTGTGGATGATCTACGCCGGCTACCTGCTGGTGCGCCGCCTCGCCGACCCCGGCCGCCAGGCGGCGCGCATCGCCGCCGTGGTAGGGATCTTCGGCTTCGTCGACGTGCCGGTCGTCCACTTCAGCGTCACCTGGTGGAGGACGCAGCACCCCGGCCCCGTCGTGGTCAACGACGCGCTGCCGCCGGAGATGCTCGCGACCTTTCTGCTCACGATGGCCTGCACGCTGGCGCTGGCGGCGGTGCTGATCGCGATCCGGTACAGAATCGAGACCCTGAGCGACGAGCGGATGCACATGGCCGAGGAGGTGAAGGTGATGACCGCGCCTGAGCCGAGGATGGCCCCGTGACGTACCTCATCGTTGCCTACGCGTTCGCGGTCGCCGTGCTCGCCGGCTTTCTCGGCTGGTCGCTGCGGCGGCTTCGGGAGCTGGAGGGCCCCACGAGCTCCGAGCCTTCGGCGCTGAGTTCGCGGGAGCCCAGTTAGGAACGACACGAGCGGTAGTCGTCGGCGCCGGCCCGGCCGGCGACGCGGTTTGCGCCGGGCTGCGCGACGGTGGCTTTGCGGGCGGCATCACCCTGATCGGCGCCGAGCGGGTTCCACCCTACGAGCGGCCGCACCTGAGCAAGGGGTACCTCCTCGGCAAGGTTCCTCGCGAGCGGCTTCCACTCCGGCCGGCGACGCACTACCGGCAGCTGGCCGTCGACCTGGAGCTCGGCAGGCGTGTGAGGGACCTCGGTCTCGACGACCACCGAGTCCTGCTCGACGACGGCAAGACCATCGGCTGGGACCTCCTTTGCATCGCCACGGGCTCAGGCGCCCGCCATCTGCCTGGATTCCCGGACGGTCTCTACTTACGGGAGTTGGCGGAGGCCGACGCGCTGAAGTCGGCGATCGATGCGGCGATGCCGCTGGAGATCGTCGGCGCAGGCTTTATCGGCTGCGAGGTTGCGGCGGTCGCGCGACAGAAGGGCTGCGAGGTGCGCGTCTCCGAGATCGAAGAGCAGCCGCTGCTGCGAGTCATGGGCGCGGAGGTCGGCGCATACATCGCAGGTGTTCATCGTTCGCGCGGCGTTGACCTGCGACTGAAGGCGCATCCACCGGCTCGCGCCGACATCGTCGCCGTCGGTTCGGCGCCGCGGACGGAGCTGGCGCTGGGACTGAACGTCGACGCCGGCATCATCACCGACGAGCTGGGCCGCACGTCGGCGCCGGGGGTGTTCGCGGCTGGAGACGTGACGCGGTTCTTCCATCCCCTCTACGAGACCAGCATCCGCGTCGAGCACTTTCAGACCGCGCAGCGCCAGGGCTTCGCGGTGGGGAGGACGATGGCCGGCGCGCCGACCCCGTACACGGAGGTGCCGTGGTTCTGGTCCGATCAGTACGACCTGAACCTTCAGTACGTCGGCGCGGGGCTGCCGTGGGACGATCTCGTCGTCCGCGGGGAGATGGGCAAGCCGCCGTTCACGGTCTTTTACCTGGCGGGCGGGAGGCCGATTGCCGCCGCCGGCTTCAACGACCACCACACGGTCGCCCGTTCCAGGCGCGCGATGGAGGCGCGCCGCAACGTCACGAGGACGCAGCTGGAGGATCCGTCGTTCGACCTCCGGAGAGTGCTTCCCTGAGCCGCGGCGCCAGGCCGTAGACGATCCGCTCGGTCAGCCCCCACACCACGCTCTCCTCGTGGGCCAGGTAGCGGAAGCGCCACGGCTCCTCCGACTCCAGCCAGGCGCTGTCGTCGAGCAGCCGGTCGAGCGGGATGGCGAGCACGCCCTCGAGCTCGCGCACGTCGTGGACGAAGGACTCGACGGGGTCAGGCAGATACGCCACGAACGGGACGACCGAGAAGTTGGTGACCGCCGCGTAGATCATGTCGCCCGCCCCGAGCGGAACCAGGCGGCCGACCGGCACGCCGATCTCCTCGGCAACCTCCCGTTGGGCGCCGGCCCAGGCCGATTCCCCCGCCTGGACTCCGCCTCCCGGTAGCGCGACCTGGCCGGGATGGTCGCGCAGGTCGGCGCGACGGCGCACAAAGGGCACCATCCAGCGCCCGGCCTGACGGTAGAGGACGAACGTGACCGCGGCGTGCCGGGCCCCCTTGCGGAACTCGCCCCAGGCGTCGACGGGGTTGAACAACTGTTCGATGCGTATTAGAAATGCGTCTTTCAACAGGCTTTCGGCAGCCGCTAAGCTAGGAAACGTAGCTGGCCATGATCGACCGCACCAGTACCCGCATCGAGCAGCAGCAGACCGCCAACCGGCGTGAGATCAGGCGCCGCTACGCCTTCCACCGCATGCTCAAGGCCACCGACCGGGTGCTGTGGCGGCTCGAGGAGATGAACCGCGACGGCGTCAAGACTGTGCCCAAGCCGGTGCGGACCGAGATCCGCGAGCTCGTCGAGGGCATGCCGAGCAACCTTCGTGAGCCGCTGCGCGACAGCACCGCCGTCCAGGACACTCTCGACAGCCTATTCGAGATCCAGGAGCGGCTGTTCCGATGGCGCTACCCCGACTGGCACGACTGGGACCCTGAGGACCAGGACCAGGCCGACCTGGTCGCCTCCTAAGCGCCTGACGTCGCGATCAGGAAGAGGTCGGTCGCAAAGGCCGTCAGGAATCCGCCCAGCAGTCCCCAGGCGAACATCGGCGGTGAGCTGATGCGCCGGCCGACGTTGAACAGCTCGTTCAGCACGTAGAGCAGCGCGCCGGCCGCGACCGCCAGGAAGGCGACCGAAAAGTAGGTCGAGCCCGCGAGGTAGCCGATCCAGGTGCCGATGAACGTCGGACCGCCGCCGATCAGCCCGGCCAGGCCGAGAAACCCCCACGTCGCGGGCTTGGGCTCGGTGGTCATCGGCGCCGCGATGCCAAAGCCCTCGGTGATGTTGTGGAGCGCAAAACCGATGGCGAGCACGCCGGTGAACGCGATCGCACCCACGTGTGCCGCCTGGCCTATGGCCAGGCCCTCCGAAAGGTTGTGCAGGCCGAGCCCGGTCGCTATCGCCAGCGACAGCGAACGGGCGCTGGGATTGGCGTGGCCGTGGCGGAGGTGGCTGAAGACGGTGCGGTTGAAGTAGACGAGGCCCAGCAGCCCGACCCCGACGCCGGCGGCGAAGATGACCGCCATGGCGGCGAACTGGCCGCGCTGGCCGTCCGTGATCGCGGCCTCGACAGGCTCGCCGGCGTGGCTCAGGATGTCCCACAGGAGGAACACAAGGATCCCAGTCGCGAACGCGTTGAGGAAACCCTGGACGGGCTTGGGCAGGCCGCGCATGCGCGCCACCGGCAGGCCGAGAAAGATGGTGCCCCCCGCGAGCGCCCCGAGCATGACCGCGCTGGTCTGGCTCATAGTCCCATCCCTAAGTTAGTACGCTCAAAAGATGCAATTAGACAAGTCTAATGGTGAGAGCAGAGAGCCCTCCGAGGTCGTCTCGCGCTACCTCGAGGCGATCTACTACATGTGGTTCGAGAAGGAGCCGCTGCGCAGCGCCCGGCTCGCCGACTGGCTGGGTGTGAGCCGGCCGACGGTGGCGGTGGGCTTGCGGCGCATGACCCGCGACGGCCTCGTGCGCATGAACGGGCGCAAGGAGATCGAGCTGACCGAGGCGGGGCAGCGGGCGGCGGAGGCGATCGTGCGCCGGCACCGGATCATGGAACGCTGGCTGACCGACGCCCTCGGCCTGGACTGGGTGACGGCCGACGCGGAGGCGGCGCGCCTGGAGCACGCGGTTTCCGACGTGGTCGAGCGGCGGCTGTACGAGGTGCTCGGGCGGCCGGCGACATGTCCGCACGGCAACCCGATACCGGGTTACACCGAGGTGGTGCCGGGGGAGGTGCGGCTTTCCTCGCTGGCCGCGGGCCAGGGGGCGTCGATCACGCGCGTGTCCGAGGTGGCCGAGAGGGAGGCGCCGCCCCTGCTCGAGTATCTCCACAAGAGGGAGCTGACGCCCGGGCGCGAGGTCAGCATCGCTGAGACCGACGAGGTAGGTAAGACCGTACGGGTCAGCGTCGGCGGGCGGGACGTGACGCTGAGCCACGAGACCGCGTCCAAGGTCTGGGTCGTGCCGGCGGCGGGTCGGCGCTAGGCAGCCTGAGGCGAGGCGCAGAAGGCGCAGCGCCGAGCGTCTTTGGGGATCTCGCTCAGGCACTCGGTGCACTTCTTGGTCGTCGGGTCGGCGGGCGCCTCCCTGCGTGACCGCGCGACCATCGCCGTGTAAGGGACCACGACGAGGAAGTAGATGACCGCGGCGATGATGAGGAACGCGATGATCGCGTTGAAGAAGTCGCCGTACAGGAACTTGCTTTTGTTGATCGTGAAGTAGAGAGCCGCGAAGTCCGGCTGACCGCCGATGGCCGCGATCAGAGGCGTCACGAGGTCCTTCACGAAAGCCGCAACCACCGCGGCGAACGCGACGCCGATGACGACGGCGATCGCCAGGTCGACCACGTTGCCGCGAAGCAGAAACGCCTTGAACCCCCGCATCGTCACCCCTCCATAGAAAGCACGACCTTGCCGAACTGCTCGCCGGCATCGAGCCGCTCGAGCGCGGCCTGCACCTCATTCAACGGACGGACCTCGTCCACCACCGGGCGCAAGCCCGCGTCGATCGCGTCCAGCACCGCCTGAAACTCGCTCGCGTTGCCCATCGTCGAGCCGAGCATGTCGAGCTGGCCCCAGAACAACCTGGGCATCGCGACCTCGGCCTTCACGCCGGTGGTCGAGCCGCAGATGACGACGCGGCCGCCGGGGACGAGCGAGCGCATGGACTCGTTGAGGGTGGCGGGTCCGACCGACTCCACGACCACGTCCACGCCGCCGCCGCTCGCCTCCCGCACCGCCTTGCTGAACTCGGCGGAGTCGAAGGCGGCCTCGGCCCCGATCTCCAAGGCGCGCTGGCGTTTCCTCTCCGAGCGGCTGGTCGCGAAGACGCGCGCACCAAGGTGGCGGGCGATGCGGATGGCCGCGACGGCGACTCCGCCGCCGGCGCCGACGACGAGGACCTGCTCGCCCTTCTGCAGCCGGGCCCGCGTGGTCAGCATCCGCCAGGCGGTGAGAAAGGTCAGCGGAAACGCGGCCGCCTCTTCCCACGACAGCGCTTTGGGCTTGGCGAAGACGTTGCGCGCGTCGATGTGGAAGAGCTCGCAGGCGGTGCCGTCCGAGTGCTCGCCGACGACCCCGAAGCGCACGCAGCGCACGTTCTCGCCCCGCCGGCACCATTCGCACTCCCAGCAGCACACCACGGGGTAGACGACCACCTCGTCGCCCGGCTTCCAGCGAGCTTCGGTCGACGCGTGGACCACGCCCGCGCCGTCGGCGGCGATCACGCGTGGGGGCGGGACGCGCTGGGCGCCGTGGGCCAGCCAGAGGTCGAGGTGGTTGAGCGAGGCGGCGCGGACGGCGATCGCCACGGCGCCGGGCTCAGCGTCGGTCTTGGGCCGGTCGCGAATGCGCACGCCCTTCGGTCCGATCGGCTCCTCGAACACGGCGGCGCGCCCCTGGCTCAGAGGAGTCATTTGCGAAACTTAACCAAATCTCCGGCGGTGCGTTCGGGGCGCGGCCCTACGTTGAGCAACCTCGGCACCAAGGCTATGCGGGTTGCTGTCTTCGTCCTCACCCTCGGTTCGTTTCTATTGTCTGCGCTCCCCGCGGAGGCGCACTCGGCGCTGCCGCCCGGCCACCAGCAGATCAAGTACTCGCGCTGGGCCTACCCGAGCCAGGTTGCGTACGGCCCGATCGAGGACGGCACCGCCAACATCGGCCAGGCGCCCGCGAGCGGCGCGTTCCTGACCCTGCCCTTCATGGGCCCGCACTACGTCACGTCGCTGTTCGACCACTGCGGACCCAACTACAACGTCAGCGGGCGGGTGTGCCGCTACGACGGCACTGTCGCGTCGTCCTCGGTCGGCGGGCCCGACCCTGGCTTCGGCGCGGGCTACGCGCAGACCCCCGGCGGCCACGACTACCTCTACTACTCGGGCCACGACGGCTACGACTACGGCCTGACCTACGAGCCGGTGGCCGCGGCGGCGCCGGGGCGTGTGCTGCTCGCCAACTGGCTCGTGCCCAACTGCCACACATGCCTCAGCGGGCAGACTGTCGAGATCGACCACGGCAATGGCCTGATGACGTTCTACGGCCACCTCGCCAACATCTCGGTCACCAAGGGCCAGTACGTTTACCGCGGCCAGGTCATCGGCACCTCGGGCATGACCGGCACGGCGACCGGGCCGCACCTGCACTTCGGGGTGTACTACCTCAACGGCAACGGGCCGGTCGACCCATACGGCTGGTCGGGCTCGGGCGCCGACCCCTACGCACGCGACCTCGGCAACCTCTGGCTGGGCGGCGCTCCGCGCTTCGCGCCGATCACGATGCCCACCGTCTCAGTCACGGCGACCGCCTCGGCCGCCAACCCTTCCACCATCAACGTCACCTGGTCGAGCCCGGCGACGGTGACCTTCTCCGTCCACTACGTCACAAGGGATGGCGTCCGCCACCTCTGGCGCTCCAACGACGGCCCGGGCTCGGCGACGTTCCAGGGCAAGGCGGGGCAGACCTACTGGTTCTGGGCCACAGCCACGTCGTGGCTGGGGTGGAGCGATGGCGGGGGTTCGGACGTGATCGCGGTGCCGCACCTGAACCACGGAGAAGTCACCTAGAGGTTCGGACGAGGACGCCTCGACGGAGCTTCGGCGCCCATGCGGCCCATCTGCGTTGTTGCGGCCTCCGCTCCTCGCTCACGCATCTACGATGCGCTCGCTCCGGTGCTCGTCCGCGCCTAGCATCTGGGCCACCTGGATCGCCGAATCTCTCGCCGAGTCGCCCCGCCCGAACCTCCTAGACTCGTTCCGGTGATCGTCGAGGCGCTGCGGGGCAAGACCATCCTGGTCACCGGCAGCACCGGGTTCCTGGGCAAGTCGATCGTCGAGAAGTGCCTGCGGTCGATCCCCGACGTCGCGCGCATCAACCTCGCCATCCGCTCGAGCGCGCGCCGGCCAGCCTCCGACCGTCTGGAGCGCGAGGTCCTGTCGAGCCCCGCCTTCAAGCGCCTGAAGGAAGAGCTCGGGGAGGAGCGCTTCGCGGCCCTGGTCGCCTCCAAGCTGGCGGTGGTCGAGATCGACCTGGGCCGCGACGGATTGGGATTGACCGACGACGGTCGCGCCCAGCTGAGGGCGTCGGACGTGGTCATCCACTCCGCCGCGGCGGTCGAGTTCGACAACCCCGCCGACCTTTCAGCTCAGACCAACCTGCTGGGCGCGGCGCGGCTGGTCACGGCCGTGCGGGAGAGCGGGGCGCGGCCGCATCTCGTCCACGTCTCGACCGCCTACGTCGGCGGCATGCTGCGCGGGCGGGTACGGGAGGAGCCACCGCTAGACCCCGGGCTCAACTGGCGGCACGAGGCCGAGGTGCTTTCCTCGCTGCGCGGGCCCGTGGAGGAGGAGTCGCGGCGGCCCGAGGTGCTGAACCGCCTGCGGCGCGAGGCGCGCTCGCGCATGGGGCCCGCGGGCACTCCCGCGGTCGCCCGCGCGACGGAGCGATTGCGCCAGAAGTGGGTGAAAGACCGGCTCGTGGAGCGCGGGCGCACCCACGCCAACGCCATGGGTTTCTCGGACATCTACTCGTTCACCAAGGCGATGGCCGAGCACGCAGTGGTCGAGCTACACGGCGACGTCCCGCTGTCGATCGTGCGGCCGTCGATCATCGAGAGCGCGCTCGCGGAGCCCTTTGCGGGGTGGCTCGAGGGATTCCGCATGGCGGAGCCGCTGATCCTGGCCTTCGGGCGCAACGTGCTGAGAGACTTCTCCGGCCTGCCGGACTCGCTGCTCGACATCATCCCCGCGGACTTCGTCGTCAACACTGTGCTGGCGGTCGCCGCCAACCCGCCGGCGGACTCCACGCCGCGCGTGTACCACGCGGCGTCGGGGAGCCGCAACCCGCTGCGCCTGCGCCGGGTCGCGGACGAGGCGCGTACGTACTTCACCGAAAATCCTTTGCGCGACCGCTACGGGCAGGCGATTGGAACGCCGTCGTGGACCTTCCCGACGCGGCAGGAGGTCGCGACCCAGGCGCGGCTGGCGCTGCGCTTTGTCGAGGCGGCGCAGTGGGTGGTGGAACGACTTCCGCTGGGCGCGTCGGTTGCCTCTCTGTCGGACGACCTCAATGAGGAGCGGGAGCGGCTCGACCGCGGCTTGAACCTGATCCAGCTTTATGGCGTCTACACCGAGGTCGACTGCATATTCGACACGCGCAACGTGACAGCGCTCTGGGAGAAGGTGCCGGCTGCGGAGCGGAAGAAGTTTCCATTCGACCCCGAGCTGTACGACTGGACGCACTACTTCCAGGACGTGCACTTCCCGACGGTCGTGCGCATGTCGCGTGCGGAGACGGCCGCCCGGCGGGGCAAGCAGCCGACCGGCTCGACCGCGCCACGCGCGGAGTCGTCGTCGGTGCGGTCGGCGATCGAGCGGCGGACGGGTCGGGGCGACGTGCTGGCGGTGTTCGACGTCGACGGCACGCTGGTGGAGACCAACGTCGTCGAGTACTTCCTGTGGATGCGCCTGCGCGCCCAGCCGCTGGAGGACTGGCCGGCGTTCATGGCGCGCATGCTTCGCCAGGCGCCGCGCTGGTTCTACCTCGAGCGGCGATCGCGCGCCGAGTTCCAGCGCAGCTTCTACCGCGAGTACGACGGGCTCGACCCCGAGGTGATGCGCCGGCTCGGGCGGGAGGCGCTGGACGCGGTCACGCTGCGGCGCATCTATCCCGAGGGCATGCGCCGCATCCGTGAGCACAAACGCGCCGGGCATCGGGTGCTGCTGCTGACCGGTGCGCTCGACGTGGTGGTCGAGCCCCTCGCTGAGCTGCTCGAGGTCGAGGTCGACTGCGCGCACCTGCTGCTGAAGGACGGACGGTTGACGGGCGACCTGCAGTCTCCGCCACCGGCGGGGGAGGCCCGCGGGGCGCTGCTCGAGGAGTACGCGTCGCGCCACGGGATCGCGCTTTCCGAGTCGTTTGCCTACGCGGACTCGCTCTCCGACCTGCCGATGCTCGAGCTCGTGGGCACACCGGTCGCGGTAAACCCGGATGCGCGGCTGTCGCAGGTGGCGGGGCAGCGCGGCTGGCGCATCGAGCGGTGGCGGATGGCGCCAGGGAACTGGCGCCTGCCGATGCCTGACCCCCGCTCGCCCGAATATCTCGAGGCAGTGCGACGCTAGCGATCCAGTACGTCCGCTCGATCCCGTCGTTCGCGCTCGTCCGCGCCGCGGGCGGGCGTCCCGAGGTCGCGACCTCGTCGCTGTCGATGCTCAAGCTCGGCGACGTGCCCGAGCCCGTCCTGCCGGCCTCGAACTGGTTGCGGGTGATGCCGTCGCTGAGCGGCATCTGCGGCTCCGACCTGGCCGCCATCAGCGGCCACATCTCGCTCTACCTCGACCCGCTGACCTCGTACCCGTTCGTGCCCGGGCACGAGGTCGTCGGCGTGCTGGACGACGGCTCGCGGGTGGTCGTCGAACCGGCACTTGGTTGCGTGGTGCGGGGCATCGACCCGCCGTGTCCGCGCTGCGCGGAGGGCCGTCCGGGCCTCTGCTACAACGTCACCGAGGGGCCGATCGAGGTCGGCCTGCAGACGGGGTACTGCGCCGACACCGGTGGCGGTTGGGGAGAGGTGCTCGTCGCGCACCCGTCGCAGATCCACGCGGTGCCCGCGACGCTTGCCGACGGGGCTGCGGTGTTGATCGAGCCTTTTGCCTGCTGCATCCACGCCGCGCTGCGCGGAGGTGCGACGAAGGACGACATCGTGGTCGTCTCAGGCGCGGGCACGATCGGACTGCTGACGATCGCAGCCGTGCGCCTGTTCACGCCTCCGAAGCGGCTGATCGCGATCGCCAAGCACCCGACGCAGCGAGACCTGGCCCGCAAGCTGGGCGCGGACCAGGTGGTGGCGCCCGCGGAGGTCTTCCAGCGCGTGCGCTTTGCGACCTCGGCGCGGCGGCTCGAGGGCATGAACCGCTCGCTGCTCCTCGGCGGGGCGGACGTGACGTTTGAGTGCGTCGGCCGCGCCGCCAGCCTGAACGACGCGGTGCGGTTCACGCGCGAGGGCGGAACCGTGGTGGCGGTCGGCATGCCGGGCGAGGAGAAGGTCGACTGGGCGCCGATCTGGCAGCGCGAGCTGACTGTGACCGGCGCGTATGCGTACGGTCTGGAGCCGAAGCGCAAGGGGCGCAAGACGTTCGAGCTCGCGCTCGAGGCGGCGTTGGAGATGAAGCTCGAGTCGCTCACCGGTCCACTATTTGGTCTAGGTGACTACCGCGACGCGATCGAGTACGCAATGAGCGCGGGGCGCCTGGGAGCGGTGAAGGTCGCGTTCGACCTGCGAGGATTGAAAGCGTAGTGCCACGACCGGGTGCGGTGATCGAGGTCGATCGCAACACGCCGCCGGTGCTGTTCCACTTCGGCGAAGGCATCCGGCTGGAGAAGCTTCCGCTCGGCGCGCGCATCGTGTACCCGCCCGATCCACTGGAGCCAATCGCACATCCCGAACGCGCGATCAAGCGCGCGCTGGGCAAGCCGCTCGAGGACGACCCGCTCAAGTCGCTGCTGCGCCGGGGCATGAAGCTGACGATCGCCTTCGACGATCTCTCGCTTCCGCTGCCGCCGATGGCGGCGCCGGACGTGCGGCAGCTGGTGATGGAGGAGGTCATCGACATGGCGGCCGAGGCCGGCGTCGACGATCTGCACATCATCGCCGCGCTTGGCCTCCACCGACGCATGACCGAGGACGAGCTGCGCCACATCGTCGGAGAGCGGATCTTCTCGACGTTCCACCCCGACCGTCTCTACCAGCACGACGGCGAGGACCCGGAGAACAACGTCTACGTCGGCAAGACGTCGGCCGGCGAGGAGGTGACGCTGAACCGGCGCGCGGCCGAGTCCGACCTCGTCATCTACGTCAACCTCACGCTTGTGCCGATGGACGGTGGGCACAAGTCGATGTCGACTGGTCTCGCGTCCTACCGCAGCATCCGGGCCCACCACAACGTCAAGACTCTGCTCGGCTCGCGGTCGTACATGAACCCCCCCGACTCGGCCCTGCATCACTCCTGCATCCGCCAGGGACAGCTCATCGAGGACACCGTGCGCGTCTTCCACATCGAGACCACAGTGAACAACCACGCGTTTCCCGCGATCGCCAACTTCATGCAGAAGCGCGAGACCGACTGGACGGCCCAGGACCAGGCGATGTTCCTCGCCACCAAGCAGATGACCGACCTCGCGCCGCCGGCGTTCAAGCGCAACGTGTTCCACGCCATGCGTGCGCCCTACGGCCTCACCGCCGTCAACGCCGGCCAGGTCGATGCGGTCCACGACAAGACGCTCGAGGCGGTCAACAAGCAGATCGCCGTCAAGGTGGAGGGACAGACCGACATCGTGACCATCGGCGTCCCCTACCTCGGTCCCTACAACGTCAACTCGCCGATGAACCCGGTGCTTGTCGTGTGCATGGGCGCGGGCTACCTCTTCAACTTCTATCGCAAGCAACCGGTGCTGCGTAAGGGCGGCGTGCTGATCCTCATGCACCCGACCCGCTACGAGTTCGACGCCGTCCAGCACCCGAGCTACATCGACTTCTACGACGAGGTGCTCGCCGACACCAAAGATCCGGGCGAGATCGAGAAGAGGTACGAGCTGCGCTTCGCCGAAGATCCATGGTTCCGGCAGCTCTACCGCCGCTCGCACGCCTACCACGGCGCGCACCCGTTCTATGCCTGGTACTGGGCCGCGCACGCCATGGAGCACGCGGGCGACATCATCATCGTCGGCGGCGACCGCGAGGTCGTCCATCGCCTCGGCTTCAAATGCGCGACCACCCTGGAGGACGCCCTGGAGATGGCGGAGCAGACCGTCGGCCGCTACCCCAGCGTCACCCACCTGCGCACCCCGCCGATAATGCTTTGCGAGGTGGAGTGAGCCCCCTGAACCGCGTCACAGCTCTCGCGGCGGCGCTGCTGCTGATCTCTGCGTGCGGGGGCCCCTCAGGGGGTGGCGGCGGAGGCGTTGCGCAGGAGACCTCGGCCGAGACCGTCGGCTCCAACTCGAGCGACTTCGCGGGCATGCAGAAGTGCCCCGAGAGCGGCACCTGGGACAACTACCTGAAGGCCGAGCAGGACAAGGACCCCTCCCAGTACGACACCGACAAGAAGGACCTCGACGACCTGAAGGCCGCCGGCGCCAACGACACCTACGTCGCCGTCTACGCCGCAAGCTCCTCGGACTGCGGCAAATTCGGCGCCGACACGCCAAGCGGCAAGGTCGCGCAGATCTACACCATCCGCTTCAAAGACCAGGCCTCGGCGTCCGCCAACTTCAAGGTCCACCAGAAGGACTTCCACCTGTCCGACTCCGACCTGGAGAACATCAAGTCGGCCGGCGGGACGGTCAAGCAGGGCGGCGAGACCGGTCTCGGCGACAACTCCGTGCTCGTCGAGTTCTCGATCGCCGGCCAGTCCTTCTACGCGGCCTTCTGGCAGAAGGACAAGTTCGAGGTCGCGATCATCACCTTCAACGTGCCCACCACCGACAGCGAGTCCGCGACCAAGAAGGTCAGCGACCGCATCAAGTAGCGGCACCGAACAACTTGGCCTGGTACGACGAGGGCCCGCTGACGAAGGTTGCGAACATCGCGGGCAGCGCGCTGGGTGACCTGGCGCGCGTCAGGAAGGCATGGCACTGGGACGCTCCCCGTCCGCACACATGGCCTGAGCGCGGCGCGGTCGTGCCCGCGCCCGCCAGCGACCTGGGCTGGGCCCGCGTCGAACCCGTGCGCAGCATCCGCTACCTGATCCAGCAAGCGCTGCTGCTGCCGTTCACCGAGGCCATGGTTCATCCCCGCGTCGAGGGCAGGGAGTGGGTGAGGGAGCTCAAGCGCCCGGTGATCTTCGCCGCCAACCACTCGAGTCACGCCGACACCTCGCTCATCCTCTACTCGCTCACCGACCAGGCGCGCGACCGCACCGTCGTCGCCGCCGCCGCCGACTACTGGTTCAAGCGCCCCCTGCTCGGCAACATCGTCAGCCTGTTCCTCAACACGTTCCCCTTCTCGCGCACGGGCGGAGCCCAGGGACAGCTGCACAGCTCGAGCCAGCTCCTGAAGTCAGGCTGGAATCTCGTCCTCTTCCCCGAAGGCAGCCGCTCGCCCGACGGCCGCATCCAGGAGTTCAAGCCCGGCGTCGGCTTCCTGGCCAAGGAGACGGGCACACCGGTCGTGCCCCTGCACATCCAGGGCGCGTTCCAGGTCATGCCGCGCCACCAGCGCATCCCTCTGCCTGGCAAGGTGCGGGTGCGCATCGGCAAGCCCATGGCGCCGGCGGACAAGGAGGGAACGCGCGAGTTCACCGCCCGTGTCGAGTCGGCGGTCCGCACCCTCGCCCGAGAGCAGAGGCAGCCCGACGTCCAGGGCACCTGGATCGAGCGTTGGCAAGCGTCCAGGCCGCGGGAGCTCCGCTACGAGGCGTGAGCTAGAGCAGCTCGACGCGAAAGGCCGGGTGGTCCGGCGCGATGCGGCGGAGATCGGCGTCGGATGATTCGGCGTTGACCCCGCCGAAGAAGATCCCGACCTCAAAGGACCAGCGCTTGAGGTAGGCGCGCAGCAGCGGCACCTTGTCGTCGTCTGGAATCTCCACCGCACGAAACCGCTGAACGCGTCCACCCAGCACCAGCTCGCCCCCGCCCGCCACCCGGATGTTGCGCACCCACTGCGTGTGTCCGCGGGGCGCCACGAGATATCTGTTGCCCTGGTAGGTGAGCAGGTTCACCGGCGAGCTGCGCCACTCGCCCGACTTTCGCCCGCGTACACGCAGCACGCGCGAGCCCCAAACGCTGATGCCGAGACGCGTGCACGTCGCGACGAAGTTGTTGAAGACATGCTTGGTGAACCAGTCGGGCTTCTGGTAGTGCTCCATCGCAGGCTTACGATAGCCGTCGACCGATGACCTACTCGATCGTCGCCCGCGACAAGGACACCGGTGAGCTCGGCGTCGCCGTGCAGTCGCACTACTTCCAGGTCGGTCCGGTCGTGCCCTGGGCCATCGCCGGGGTCGGCGCGGTCGCGACGCAGTCGATGGTCAACGTCAGCTTCGGCCCACTTGGCCTCGATTACCTGAAGGCCGGCTACACCGCCGAGCAGGCGCTCAAGGCCCTGCTCGCCGCCGACTCCGAGCCGCAGTCGCGGCAGGTGAGCATCGTCGACGCAAGCGGCGGCGTCGCCACTCACACCGGCGCGAAGTGCATCCCCGCGGCCGGCCACCGGACCGGCGACGGGTTCTCCGTGCAGGCAAACCTGATGGAGAAGGACACGGTCTGGGACGCGATGTTCGAGGCCTACACCAGCACGCAGGGGCCGCTGCCCGAGCGAATGCTGGCCGCACTCGAGGCCGCCGAGGCCGAGGGCGGCGACATCCGCGGCAGGCAGTCGGCCGCGATGCTCGTCGTCACGGGCGCTCCCACCGGCCGCTCCTGGGAGGACCGCGTCATCGAGCTCCGCGTCGAGGATGCGCCCGACCCGAACAGCGAGCTGCGCCGGCTGCTCCGGGTCAAGCGCGCCTACATGGCCTTGAACGAGGGCGACAGGGCCTCCGACGCCGGCGACCAGGCCACCGCCGCGGCCAAGCTGCGAGAGGCGCTCGAGCTGGCGCCGGAGATGGTCGAGATCTCCTTCTGGGGCGGCCTCGGCATGGCTCAGAACGGGATGGTCGACGCCGGCTGCGACCTCATGATGACCGCCGTGAAGAAGAACCGGCGCTGGATCGAGACCCTGGATCGACTGGTCGCCTCGGAGCGGCTCGCGAGCGACCTCGCCGAGGAGATCAAGTCGAAGCTGACCTCGACAGCGGCGCATCAGTAGACTTTCCGAGTCTTGGGCAAAAACAAAGGTCGACGAGCGCCGCGCCGCCCTGAGAAGGCGCGCAAGGCCGACCGCGACGACGGCGACCAGAAAGAGCCGGCGGTCGTCATGGACGCGGTCGTGTCCCAGGCGCTGCCCAACGCGATGTTCGAGGTGGAGGTCGAGGGCGGCCACAAGCTCATCGCCTACGCCGCCGGCCGCATGCGCCGCTACTTCATCCGCATCACGCCCGGCGATCGGATCCGCGTCGAGCTCTCGCCCTACGACCTGACTCGGGGCCGCATCGTCTACCGCTACCGAGACTAATGCAGCTTCTCGAGTCGATCGAGAAGGCGCGCGTCTTTGATCTAGAGCAGCTCCGCTACGCCGGCGCGCCCTCGCACCCCGCGCACGCGCCGGGCTTCAACTACTTCCTCCATCGCCACCACGCCCGCGGCGCGCCCGAGGCGCGCACCGGCGCGTCCGGGATCATCGTCACCCCCGAGCACTCGGGCACGCACATCGACGCGCTTGCGCACCAGGCCGAGAACCTGACCCTGCATGGAGGCGTGCACGTCGACGACGGGGTGCAGACCTCGGCCGGGTTCAGAAAGCTGGGCATCGAGACCATGGCGCCGCTCGTGGCGCGCGGCGTGCTCATCGACGTCGCAGGCGACAAGCTCCTTGACCCCGAGTACGCGATCACGCCCGCCGACCTCGAGAAGGCCGCTCGCGCCGAGGTCCGCGAGGGCGACGTCGTCCTGATCCGGACCGGCTACGGCTCGCTCTGGTCCAGGCCCGACGAGTACCTGCAGGCGGCCGGGATCAGCGCCGGCGGCTCTCGCTGGCTGGTGGAGCGCGGGGTGCGCGCCGCGGGTGCGGACAACATGGCCTTCGACGTGATGAGCTCGACGCCAGACCCGGAGCTGAAGGTAACCCTCCCCGCCCACGTCCTCCTGCTCGTGCGCGCGGGCATCCCGATCATCGAGAACCTCAACCTGGAGGAGCTGGCTGCGGCCAGGGTCTACGAGTTCCTCTTCGTGTGCCTGCCGCTGAAGATGCGGGGCGCCACCGGCTCGCCGGTAAGGCCGATCGCGATCGCGTAGCGGGCGGCACGAGCCGGGGGGCTGGGCCGCTCCCGCCTCTGGGGCTACCCTCTAGCGCCTACCTACCGTCTGGAAGCAGTCCAGGCAGTACACCGGCCGCGCCCCGGTGGGCACGAACGGCACTTGTGTCGGCTTGCCGCAGTTCGAGCAGATCACGTCGTGCATGACCCGAGCCCGCCCGTTTCCATCCGCCTGCCGGCGCGCGGCCCGGCACTCCGGGCACCGCCGGGGCTCGTTCTGGAGCCCACGCGACTGGTAGAACTCCTGCTCCCCCGCCGTGAAAAGAAACTCCCGCCCGCAGTCGCGACACGTCAACGTCCGATCCACGAAGCTCACCGTCACCGATCCAGGCCTCCCCTTGTATTCGCGCCGAGGCCCGGACGATGGGTGCCGGACTACCCTCCAGCGTGCGGCGGCGATTGTAGCGCGGTTGGCGAACATTTGGAGGCATCTGCTTACATGCCTTAACCGGGCGCTACCGGGCCGCCACCGCCTGCTCCCGCTCGTCCTCGTCGACCTCGACCGGCGGCGCCTCGAATCCCATCGCGGCCCGCCCGGACTTGAGCGGCACCTCGCGCATGAAGACCGTCGCCACAAGCGCAAGGATGAGGACCAGTCCGGCGAAGACGTAGATGTCGTGCAGCGAGTCGGCCAGGGCGCTGCGGATGGCGCCGATCACCGGCCCAGGCAGCCTGGCCAGCAGGCCGGGATCGAGGATCGCGTTGGCGCTCCCGGTCTTGGGCAGGTTCTGCAGCACCTGCGGCGGGATGCCGAGGGCTGAGATCCGCGCCGCCAGGTAGTCCGGCAGCCGGTTCGTGAGCACGGCGCCGAGGATGGCGCTGCCCACGGTGCCGCCGAGGTTGCGCCAGAACTGGATCTGGCTCGAGGCCACGCCCATGTACTGGCGTGGCAGCGCGGTCTGCACCGCGGTCAGGTACAGCGGGAAGGTGACGCCGATCCCGGTGCCGACCACGATCAGGTCGACGACCACGCGCCACTCGGGCATCGAGGGGGTGATCTGGGAGAGCATCCACATGCCGAGGATCACGATCGCCACGCCGAGCGTGCCCAGGAAGCGGTAGTACTTCACCCGCCGCATCAAGAAGCCGGTGGCGGTGCTGGCGCCCAGGAGGCCGAACATCATCGGCGTGATCAGGGCGCCCGAGTTGGTGGCGCTGATGCCGAGCACGCCCTGGAAGACCAGCGGCGTGAAGAGGATCGAGCCGAACATGCCGAAGGCCGTGATGAAGCCGACGATCATGCTCACCGAGAAGACCGAGTTCTTGAACAGGTGCAGGGGCACGATCGGCTGCTCCACGCGTGACTCGACGAAGATGAACAGGGCCAGCATGGCGGCGGCGATCGCGAGCAGGCCGGAGACCTGCGGCGACGTCCAGGCGTGGTCGCGCGTGATCGAGAGAGCGATCAGAAGCGGCACGATTCCCGCGGCAAGGCTGAATGCGCCCCAGAAGTCGATGTCCCGCCACGAAGCCTTGGAGCGGACGTAGGGGAGACCCGCGAGCACCACCAGGACGGCGATGATGCCGACCGGGATGTTCACCTCGAAAACCCAGCGCCAGCTCCAGTGGTCCGTGATGAAGCCGCCCGTGGTCGGGCCGATGATCGAGCTCAGGCCGAACACGGCGCCGAACAGGCCGGCCAGGCGGCCGCGCTGCTCGGGCGGGAAAAGGTCGCCGATCACCGTGAAGACGGTCGCGAAGAGCACGCCGCCGAAGACGCCCTGGATGCCGCGGAAGACGATCAGCTGCGTCATGTCCTGGGAAAGACCGCACAGCGCAGACGCGAGGACGAACCCGACCATGCCGAGGAGCAGGAACGGCTTGCGCCCGAAGAGGTCGCCGAGCTTGCCGGCGATGGGGGTCATGGTCGTCGAGGTCACGAGGTACGCCGTCGTCACCCACGCCAGACGGTCGAGGCCGTTGAGGTCGGCGACGATGCGCGGGATCGCGGTGCCGACGATCGTCTGGTCGAGCGCCGCGAGCAGCAGCGCGAGCATCGTCCCCGCCGTGGCCAGGATGATCCTGCCCCTGGACAGACCGTGAGTGATGTGTTGTGGCGTCGCGACCGCTTCGGTCATTTCCCCAGCTCCTTTCTGGCGGCTTCCACCAGCGTCAGGCACAGGTGTCGCAGCTGCGCCAGGTCCTCCTTGCTCATGCCACCGGCCAGCGCGTACTGGTTGGCCATTCCCTCCTTCCAGATGCCGCCGATCGTCTCCCGGCCCTTGGCCGTGAGTCGGGCCCGCACCGAGCGCCGGTCCTCGGTGTCGGGTATGCGCTCGACCAGGCCGTCCCGCTCGAGGTGGTCGACCAGCCCGGTGATGTTCCGCGGCGTCGAGTCGATCCCCTCGGCCAGGTCGCCGAGGGCCGTGTCGCCGCACCGCATCAGCCGGAACATGACCGCGAGCCGGCCCGAGCTCAGATGGTGCTGCTCGGCCCACCGTTCCTGGAGCAGCATCAGGGAGCGGCCCGCCATGCGGAGGGCCGTGAGCGCCTCGATCGCAGCCGTGTCGACGTCCAGCGGGCCCATCAGGGCGCGGAACGTCCGGTCGTACAGCTTGCCGTCCTCACCGCGCTCGAGCTCTGAGCCGCCGAGCTTGAACTGCTTCAATTCCGCGTCATTCATAGTGAACCGATTCATTATTACGAGATACAGCATCCAGATGCAAGTTATTCTCCCGAAGACGTGATCGTCGACGCCCACCTCGACATCGCCTGGAATGCAATCTCGGCCGGGAGAGGCTTCCTCCAGCCGCCGGCGCCGGGCTATCTCGTCAGCCGCTCATCGCTCGTCGGGGCCGAGGTCGGCCTCGTCTTCGCGACCATCTACTGCGCCCCGGCCCGGGCCACGCGCTCCATGCGGACCCGGTTCGTCTACAGCAGCGCCCACGAGGCGCAGCTCATGGCCACCGCCCAGGTCAACTACTACAGGGCGTCGGGGCTCGAATTCCTCCGCACCCGCAACGAGCTCGCGGCCTACGCGCGCGGATGGCGCAAGGGCCGCCTGGCGGCGGTCCTTCTGATGGAGGGCGCCGATCCGGTCGAGGCGCCCTCCCAGCTCGGCGCCTGGACCGACCGCGGCGTCCGCATCATCGGCCCGGCGTGGGGGAGGACCCGCTACAGCGGCGGCACGGGCGCGCCCGGCGGCCTGACCGACCTCGGCCACCAGCTGCTCAAAGCCATGCGCCGGAAAAAGGTCATCCTCGACCTGAGCCACATGGCCGACCAGGCCGTCGCCGACGCGTTCGCGACGTGGCGTGGGCCGATCATGGCCTCCCACAGCAACGCTCGCGCCCTGGTGCCCGGCGACCGCCAGCTGACCGATCAAACCGTGGCCGAGATCGCCCGCCGCGGCGGGATCGTCGGCGTCAGCTTCTACCGGCAGCACCTGCGAAAGTCGGGCCGGGCGACGCTCGAGGACGTGGTCAAGCATGTCGTCCACCACGCCCGCGCCGCCGGCTCGCCGGAGCACGTCGGGCTGGGCACGGACCTGGACGGCGGCTTCGACGCCAAGCACGCTCCCATCGACGACCTGACCAAACTCCGCGAGCTCCGCGCCCGCCTGCGCCTGCACTTCACCCAGGCCCAGGTCGACGGGATCATGGCCGGCAACTGGCTCTCGTTCCTGGAGCGATCGCTCCCGACGGCCTAGATCATCTCCGCCACCTGCATCGCGGTCATGAAGGCGAACCCCATACCGTGGCCGGTGAAACCCGCGCAGATATAGACGTTCTTCATCCCCTCGAGCGGCCCGGCCATCGGCAGCCCGCTCTCCGTGAACCCCATCGTGCCGGCCCAGCGGTGGGTGATCTCGGCCTCGGTGCCAAGCCCGCGCACCGCGCGCTCGAGCAGCGACTGGATCTCCGGTGTCGGCTCGTCGTCGAACGTCTTCTCCGTCTCCAGGGTGGTGTCCCGCCAGCCACCGATCAGCACCTCGCCGGTGGGCAGCTGCCGCCAGTAGCGATAGCCGTGATGCGAGTAGACCGGCATGTCGACGTGCCGGCGTGAGCTCGGCGCGGTCGCCAGCATCTGCGCCCGGGTGGGCTGGATCTTCACCTCCGGTACGAGCTGGGACGTGTACCCGTTCGTGGCCAGGATCACCACGCCCGCCTCGCACTCGGCATCGCCGGCGGTCACGACGACCTCATTGGCTCGCGGCCGCAGCGCCGTGACGCTCACGCCCTCGCGGATGACACCGGCTCGCGCCTGCCGCGCCAGCGCCGCCACCATCGCCGCGGGGTCGATCTCGCCGTCGCGCGGGTTGACCAGCCGCCTCCCGTCCCAGTGCGCGATAAACCCGTCCTCCCGCAGCAGCTGCTCAGACTCGACCAGCAGCGCCCGCTCCTCCTGGTCTGAAGGCAGGACCGCGCTGCCACGCCGGCGGTGTCCCACATCCTGGCCGCGGGCGGCCTCGACCATGCGGTCGTGGTTCTCGTTGGTGATCTCCCACACCTCGCGCGCCTTCTCCCGTCCGTAGAGGCGCACCGCCTCGGCGTACGAGGACGCGACGCCGGCGAGCAGAAACCCCGCGTTGCGGCCGCTTGCGCCCCACGCGACGTGCTGACGCTCGACCAGGACGGCGTCGATCCGGCGGTGCGCGAGATGCCACAGGAGGCTCGTGCCCGCGATGCCGCCTCCGATCACCAGGACGTCGCACCTCGCCGGCAGCGATCCGGGGTACCTCTCGGGCGGCGGCGCCCAGAACGGCGTGCTCACGGCTCCCAATAGAATCAGAAGCCAAGTGGACTTTGAAAGCTATGACGTCCTGATCGTCGGCGGAGGCCTCGCCGGCATCAGGGCAGCGATAGCTGCCGTCGAGGCCAATCCGCGGGTGAGGGTCGGACTGGTCTCCAAGGTCTACCCGATGCGCAGCCACACCGTCTCCGCCGAGGGCGGCGCCGCGGCCGCGCTCGGCCCGGGCGACTCGTACGAGAGCCACGCCTTCGACACCATCAAGGGCTCCGACTACCTCGCCGACCAGGACGTGGTCGAGGCGTTCGTGCGCGAAGCGCCGACAGAGATCATCCAGATGGAGCACTGGGGCTGCCCGTGGAGCCGCAACGCCGATGGCTCGATCGCCGTGCGTCCCTTCGGCGGCATGACCACCTGGCGGACGTGCTTCGCCGCCGACAAGTCCGGCTTCCACATGCTCCACGCCGTTTTCCAGACCAGCCTCAAGTACCCCCAGATCACGCGCCACGACGAAGCCTTCGTGACCAAGCTTCTGGTCGAGGACAGCCACTGCGTCGGGGTGGTCGCGCTCGACATCCGCACCGGGCGATTCGACGCCATCACGGCCAGGTCGGTGATCCTCGCGACGGGCGGTCTTGGCCGCGTCTACGCCTTCACCACCAACGGCAACATCTGCACCGGCGACGGGATGGCGCTCGCCTACCGGGCCGGGGCGGGCCTGAAGGACATGGAGATGGTCCAGTTCCACCCGACGGGCTTGCCGTTCACCGGCATCCTCATCACCGAAGCGGTGCGCGGCGAAGGCGGCTACCTCCTCAACAACGAGGGGGAGCGCTTCCTCAAGCGCTATGTCCCCAACAAGATGGAGCTCGGGCCGCGCGACATCATCTCCCGGGCGATGATCACCGAGTTCGAGGAGGGCCGCGGCTTCGAGGGCCCCCACGGCAAGTACATGCACCTCGACGTCCGCCACCTCGGCGAGAAGGTGATCGACCGCAAGCTGCCGTTCATGCGTGAGCTGGGACGCGAGTTCGTCGGCATCGACATCGTCCACGACCCCATCCCGGTGCGGCCGGTTCAGCACTACATGATGGGCGGCATCGACGCCAACATCTCGGGCGAGACAGAGATCCTCGGCCTGTACGCCGCCGGCGAGTGCGCCAACGTCGGCCTCAACGGCGGCAACCGGCTCGGCTCCAACTCGTTGTCCGAGTGCCTCGTGTTCGGCGCCGCCGCCGGCCGCGCCGCGGCGCACTACGCGGCGAGCGCGAAGGCCCCGACCGCCAACCCGGTCGCCGCGATGCTCTGGGACGAGGCGCGGCGCGTCGAGTCCGAGTACCTCGAGAAGAAGGGCGGCAACGAGCGCATCGGACCCATCCGCGAGGAGATGCAGCGCGAGATGGACGCGGGCGCGGGCGTGTTCCGCAACAAGGACGGGCTGTCGCGGCTGGCGCGCAACCTCGGCGGCCTGCGCGAGCGGTTCGAGAAGGTCAAGATCGACGACTCGAGCCGCACCTTCAACACCGAGATCGTGGCCGCCCTCGAGCTCGACTTCATGCTCGAGGTGAGCTCCGTGATGGTCTTTGCGGCGCTCGCCCGCGAGGAGTCGCGCGGCGCCCATGCGCGTCGAGACTTCCCCGAGCGCGACGACAAACAGTTCCTCAAGCACACCGTCGCGTTCCACACCAACACGCTGGCGCCCCGGCTCGAGTACAGCGAAGTCCACATCACACACTTCCAGCCACAGGCGAGGTCTTACTGAGCGATGCCCGACAAGACGATCACCATCCGCGCCACTCGCTTCGATCCGGACAAAGACCAGGAGCCGCGCCTCCAGTCGTACGAGGTCCCCTTCTTCGACGAGAGCATGGTCGTGCTCGACGCGCTCAACCACATCAAGGCGCACATCGACGGGAGCCTTAGCTACCGGTGGTCGTGCCGGATGGGAATCTGCGGCAGCTGCGGGATGATGGTCAACGGCACGCCGAAGCTCACGTGCAACGCGTTCCTGCGCGACTTCTGGCCGCGCCCGGTCACGGTCCAGCCGCTCAACAACTTCCCCGTGATCCGCGACCTGGTCATCGACATGGACGACTTCATGCACAAGCTGAAGTTGATCAAGCCGTGGATCATCCGCAAGCAGGAGCTGCCTCTCGGCGCGGGCGAGCACCGTCAGACCAATGACCAGATCGACGACTTCAGACAGTTCAGCGAGTGCATCAACTGCATGCTGTGTTACTCGGCGTGCCCCGTCTACGGTCTTAACAACGAGTTTTTGGGGCCGGCCGCGATCGCGCTGGCGCGGCGCTACAACCTCGACTCGCGCGACCAGGGTCTGAAGGAGCGCCTGCCGCACATCGCCGACTCCGAAGGGATCTGGGAGTGCAGCTTCGTCGGCGAGTGCTCGGTCGTGTGCCCCAAAGGCGTCGACCCGGCGAAGGCGATCCAGCAGACCAAGCTGGACACGACGATGCGATTTGTCCTTCCCTACGGCAACCGCGAGTGAGCGAAGCAGTTCACTCTCCCCTCAGGGGCGAGGGCCAGGGTGAAGGGCGCAAACCGAAGGAATACGCCTGGCGTATGCCTTCGACGTGGTGGACGCGCACCCGCCACTACTTCCTTTACATGGTGCGTGAGTTCACGTCGCTGCCGCTCGCGATCTGGCTGCTCTGGCTCCTCTTCGACATCAGCCGAAGAAGCCTCGTCGCGCCGGGCGCATTCGCCGTCTTCAGCGTCATCGCCCTGCCCTTTGCCCTGTACCACAGCTGGACGTTCCTCACCCTGGCCGGCACGATCATTCACATCAAGCTGCTCGACCGGCCGGTCTCCTCGAGGCTCATCGTGATGTCGCAGTTCGGCCTCTGGATCGGAGCGTCGGTCCTGATCGCGTTCCTCTTGACATGGCTGAGCAAGTAAGGCCCGGACGGACCGCGCTGGCCCACCTCTTGTGGTGGTTCCTCTTCGCGCAGGGCGGTGTCCTCGCGGCGGTCCTGCTCCCCGTCCACATCCTCTTCCAGGGCATCCTCGGCCCCCTCGGCGTCGTCAAGGTGGTGACGCCGGACAACACCGCCATCCTCGGCAACCCGATCGTCAAGCTCTACCTGCTCGTGCTCATCGCCGTGCCGTTCTTCCACTTCGCCCACCGCCTGCGCTACCTGCTGGTCGACTTCGGCGTCCCGGCGGCGAGGTCAGTACCGGCCCAGGTCGTCTTCTACGGCGGCGCGATCCTCGTCACGCTGGTCACCATCTACGTCCTGCTGACGACCGCGCCGATCTCGTTCGGCTAGAAGCGCGTGTACTCGGTCGAGGTCATAGCCGCCCACGAGCTGGGCAACGCGAGCTTTCTTGTCGCCGACGACGAGACCGGCCAGGCGCTCGTCATCGACCCCATCCGCGACATCGAGGGCTACCTGAAGGTGGCCAACGACAGGAACGTCGAGCTCACGCGCGCGCTGGACACGCACATGCACAACGACTACGTGTCGGGGACGCGGGAGCTGGCGGCAGAGGTCGGGACCGAGATCGCGCCCCTCGACGCAGGAAAGGAGCTGTCGGTCGGCAACATCACCGTCAAGGCCATCCACACCCCGGGCCACACGCCCGACCACAAGTCGTATCTCGTGACCGAGGCGGGCAAGCACCACGCCCTCTTCTCGGGCGGCGCGGTGATGCTGGGCGCGATCGCCCGCACCGACCTGTTCGGCCCGCACCTCGCAGTTCACCTCGCGCTCGAGGCGATGAGCACGCTTCAGGTCCGGCTTCGGGGTCTCCCCGACGAGGTACGCGTCTTCCCGACGCACGGCGGCGGCTCTTTTTGCGGCACCGGCGGGCGCAGCGGCCACCAGACCACGCTCGGCCAGGAGCGTCAGTCCAACCCGTTCTTCCGGACCACCGAGGTGATGCCATTTCTGGCCCGGGCCCTGAACCAGCCGCGCTATCCGGCCTACTACCGCGACATGGCGGCGGTGAACAGGGGAGGGGCGCCGATCATCGGCCGCACGCTGCCCGCGCTCGCCAGGCTCGAGGCCGACGAGGTGGCGGTGATGATGGACGAGGGCGCGGCGGTGGTCGACGTGCGGCCCGGACGCGACTACGACCGCGGCCACATTCCAGGCAGCTACAGCATCGGTCTCGAGGGCTCAGTGAGCGCGTGGGTGGGGTGGCTGATCCCGCGCGGCCGGCCGATCATCCTGGCCGGCGGCACGGCGAAGGAGCACCGCGAAGCGCACCGACAGCTGCTGCGCATCGGCTTCGACCTGATCGCGGGTGAGCTTGACGGCGGCATGGACGCGTGGCGGACGAGTGGTCGTGACCTGAGCAGCTTCGAGACGGTCGACGTCGAGGACATGGCTCAGTGGGTGCTGAGCGCGGAACCGATGACGGTCGTCGACGTGCGTGACGAGCACGAGTGGGTCGGAGGACACGTCCCTGGCGCGCTGCACATGTACGTGCCCGACGTCCCGCAGCGCGCGCACGAGATCCCGCACGAGGCGCCGGTTGCGGTGCACTGTGCGTCGGGGTACCGGGCCGGGATCGCGGCGAGCTTGCTCGAGCAGGCGGGGCTCAAGCGGATCATCCACGTCAACGGCGAGTACTCGGACTGGGACCGCCTCCACCTGGCGCAGTCGAAGCCCTAAACTCCTTTCGTTCACCGTTGGGGTGTGGCCGGCGCAGCCGGTCGGGGGGCAGAGATGGGGAAGAGGCTTCTCGTTTCGCTCGTCATCGCTGTGGTCGGCATCGCGACCGCGCCGATATCCGCGTCCGCAGCGGTCACGACGTTCACCGGGACGTTCGCCGACGGCGCGACGTACAAGATCGAGGTCCCGAGCAACTGGAACCACACGCTGCTCCTCTACAGCCACGGCTACGTCACGCCGGGATCGGCGAACCCCGCGCATGACGTCGGCGACCCCCTGACCGGCGCGTTCCTGCTCAACGCGGGCTACGCACTCGCCGGCTCCTCATACGCGACCACCGGCTGGGCGCTCAAGGAGGCGTTCGCGGACCAGATCGCCACGCTCGACATCTTCTCGAAACCGACAGCTGACGGAGGCCTGGGGCTTCCGGTCCCCACACGCACCATCGCGTGGGGCCACTCGCTCGGCGGAATCATCACCGCGGGTCTACTGCAGCGCAACCCGTCCCGTTTCGACGCCGCCCTGCCCATGTGCGGGGTTCTCGCCGGCGGCGCTGCGGTGTGGAACGAGGGCCTCGACGGCGAGTTCGTGATCAAGCAACTGCTCGCCCCGAGCTCGAATCTGCAGCTCGTCAACATCACCAACCCCTTCGCCAACCTGGCGCTTTCGAACCAGGTGCTCGGCGCCGCGCAAGCGACGCCTCAGGGCCGCGCCCGCCTCGCGCTGGCCGCGGCGGTGGGCGACCTGCCGGGCTGGTTCGCGGCCGGTACGCCCGAGCCGGCGGCCGACGACTACGCGACCCAGGAGCAGAACCAGTACCTGTGGCTGTCGCAGGTCGACCGTTTCTTC
>Ga0209157_1000707_pt1 | contig 28388 bp, 29 predicted proteins | sample GraSoiAngelo_135_FD_185892 | JGI IMG/M metagenome (GOLD analysis project Ga0209157, IMG submission 185892) | Grasslands soil microbial communities from the Angelo Coastal Reserve, California, USA - 14_0929_05_40cm (SPAdes) (version 2) | ecosystem: Environmental > Terrestrial > Soil > Grasslands ...
CTGGATGGAAGACGAGGGCGTCTTCCTCTACGTCACCGTCATCCCATAGCAGTGACCGGCGGAGGCCCGTGGCACGGCCCTCCTCCCATCGATCAGCTCGAGCCCATCAGCAGCTAGCTGTACTGCCCACGGACGTTGTGAACGTCCTGAGTAAGACGCTGCATCGGAGTGAGCCCTCCTAGACCGCCATGCGGACGGCGGTGAGTGTAGTGAGCGACGAAGTGATGCAGGGCGATCGAGCGCGCGCGATTGTCCACATAGGGGCGCGCATAGGCCCACTCACGCAGCAGCACACCGATGAACGCCTCGACCTTTCCGTTGATGCGCGGCGTGTAGCGCGGGATCACCAGATGGCGCAGCCCAAGCGACTGCAGCGCCGCGCGGTAGCGCGGGCTCTTGGTGTAGCTCCAGTAGTTGTCGGTCATCACCGCACGCACGCGGATCCCCAGCCCGGCGAAGTGCGCGACCGCGCGGACGAGGAACGCGGCGGCGTCCGGCGCGCGGTCACTGGCGAGCCGCTCGACGTACGCCAGACGGGTTCGGTCGTCGACGGCGGCGTGCAGGTACTCCCAGCCGCGCTGCTGCGAGGGGCGCGTCCTGCCGAAGCGCTTGCCGCCGCCGCGGCCCAGCCTGCCGAGTTTTTTGCTGTCGATGTGCACGAGCTCGCCCGGATGACGGCGCTCGTACCGCCGGTACTGCGGTCGAGGAAGCGCGAGCGCCGAGCGGCGGCCAAGACCGAGTCGACGCAGCACCGCGTAGATCGTCGAGCGAGCGATCCCGAGCAGCCAGGACAGGCGCAGCGGCCCTTCGCCGCGGCGCCGTCGTGCTCGTTCGATGCGCCGCTCCAGCGACGCCGGCGTGCGCCGCGGCGAGCGGCGCGGCCGGCTCGAGCGGATCGCAAACGCGAGCGCGCCCTGGGTGAGGAAGCGATGCCAGAGCGCATGCGCCCAGCTCGCCGAAATACCGAGCGTGGCTGCGGCTGCCCGCAGCGATGTGCCCGCTTGGACGCGCTGGATCAAGAGCTCGCGACCGAATGGAGTGAGCTTGCGACTAGAGTGGGACACCTGAGAGCCCTCCTGTTGCTTCGTGAGGTTTCGTCACCGCACGACAGCGTGGCGGGCTCTCTCTTTGTTCACAACCTCTATGGGCAGCTCAGCTAGCTGCCGATGAGCCTCACGCCATAACGGTCCACCAGCTCCTGGACCCACTCGTCGCTATGGATGTTGGGAATACGATCGGGGACGGCGACGCCTCGGAATCCTTCCGCCGCGCTGCCGGGCAGCAGGAGCTCCATCACGCGCGCGGGCTGGTCGGTCGCGTTCCAGAACGTGTGCGCTATGCCCCGTGGCTTCTGCACATACGTCCCGGGCGCCGCGATCGTGACCGCGTCCCCTACGCGGAAGCCGACCTCGCCCTCGACGACGTACGAAAGCTCGTCTTCCCCGACGTGAGTGTGTGGCGGCACGAGCCGACGCGGGCCGAGCGTGAACTCGAGGATCGCAAAGGCGCCGCCGGTGGCGTCGCCGGTGATCTCGAACTCGATCTCGAGACCTGGCATCGAGTGCCGCTCGCCCGCGCCTGAGCGCGCGACGACCGGCCGGCTACGCGCCAGGGAAGTGGCAGGCCGCCCAGTGACGAGGGGCGTGCTCGATGAACTCGGGATCCACCTCGGAGCAGATCTGCTGCGCCTTCCAGCACCGGGTGTGGAAGCGGCATCCCGATGGCGGGTTCACCGGTGACGGCACGTCGCCGGTGAGGATGATCCGCTTGCGCTTCTGCTCGACGACCGGGTCCGGGATAGGGACGGCCGAGAGCAGCGCCTGGCTGTACGGGTGGAGCGGATGCTCGTAAAGATCGATGCGGTCGGCGAGCTCGACGATCTTGCCGAGATACATGACCGCGACCCGGTCACTGATGTGCCGCACGACAGACAGGTCGTGCGCGATGAACAGGTACGTGAGCTTGAACCGGTCCTGGAGCTCTTCGAGCAGGTTGATGATCTGGGCCTGGATGGACACGTCGAGGGCGGAGATCGGCTCGTCAGCGACGATGAAATCCGGCTCGACCGCGAGAGCGCGCGCGACTCCGATGCGTTGACGCTGGCCGCCGGAGAACTCGTGCGGGTAACGGTTGGTGAAGTACGGGTTGAGGCCGACGACCTTGAGGAGCTCTTGCACGCGCTCGGTCTTCTCGCGACCGCGCGCGAGGTTATGCACCTCGATCGGCTCGCCGATGATGTTGCCCACGGTCATGCGCGGATTCAGCGACGCGTAAGGGTCCTGGAAGATCATCTGCATGCGGCGGCGCATCTTGCGCATCTGCTCGCCGGGCAGGCTCGTGAGCTCGGTCCCGTCGAATTTCACCGAACCCGCGGTCGGCTTGTAGAGCTGGAGGATCGCGCGTCCGGTCGTGGACTTGCCGCAGCCGGACTCGCCCACCAGACCGAGCGTCTCGCCCTTCTCGACGAAGAAGTCGATCCCGTCGACGGCGCGCACAGCGCCGACCTGGCGCTGGAAGATGATTCCCTGCGTCAGCGGGAAGTGCATCTTCAGCGCGGAGACTTCGAGGAGGTTGTTGCCGCTCCCCGCGGTGGCGGTGCTGCGTTGCCGTTCGATGAAACCGCCGGGGGTCGATGTGCTCGGCGGCGTCTGCGTCACGGTCATCTCATCACCCTCCCGGGCCCTCCGTCGTCGTCTCCGACGCGGCCTGCCCCTTGATCTCCTCGATGACGCGCACGTCGCCGACCTCGCGGCGCCAGTCGGTGTCGACGAGCCAGCCGCCGCCCGCCACGTTCTGCGTCCCCCAGCAGCGCGCCTCGTGATCGGGCTTCGCGTTGGGGATGTGCTGGAGCTCCGGCTCCTTCTCCCTGCAGATGTCGCGGCGGTACTGGCAGCGCGGCTCGAACTTGCAGCCGCCCGGCGGCGAGATGAGGTCCGGCGGCAGGCCCTCGATCGGAAGCAGCTTCGCCTTGCGCTGCTCGTCGAGGCGCGGGATCGAGCGCAGCAGGCCCCACGTGTAGGGCATCTTCGGGTTGGCGAAGAGCTCGCCGGTGTCGGCCTTCTCGACGATGCGTCCGGCGTACATGACGTTGATGCGCTGGGTCATGCCCGCGACGACGCCGAGGTCGTGGGTGATGAGGATGAACGCGGTGCGGAACTCCTTCGCGAGGCTCTTCAGCAGCTCGAGGATCTGCGCCTGGATCGTCACGTCGAGCGCAGTCGTCGGCTCGTCGGCGAGAATCAGCTTCGGTTTGCAGGACAGCGCCATCGCGATCATCACGCGCTGGCGCATACCACCCGAGAACTGGTGCGGATAGTCGTCGACGCGCTTCTTCGCGCTCGGGATGCCGACGAGCTCGAGCAGCTCGATGGTCTGCTTGCGCGCCTCGCTCTTGTCGAGCTTGAGGTGGAGCTCGAGCGCTTCAGATATTTGCCGGCTGATCGTGAGCACCGGGTTCAGGCTCGTCATTGGATCCTGGAAGATCATCGCGATGTTGTTGCCGCGGATGCCGCGAACATCGTCGTCGTCCATCTTCAGGATGTCCTGGCCATCGAAGACGATCTGGCCGTTCACGATCTTGCCCGGCGGCTGGGGGATGAGCCGCATGAGCGACAGCGCGGTCACGGACTTGCCGCAGCCTGATTCGCCCACCAGGCCGAGGGTCTCGCCGGCGTCGAGGTGGAAGGTCACGCCGTCTACCGCGCGAACGACACCGTCGCGCGTGAAGAACTGCGTCTTAAGGTCGTTGACCTCAAGCAGCGCCATGCGTGAAATTCACCCCCTCCCCTGACACGACCGGCGACAGTCTACGGGCTCTTTCTAGATCTTCATCCGCGGGTCGAGCGCGTCGCGCACCCCGTCCCCGAGGAATGTGAAGGCCAGCATCACGATGCTGATGCACAGCGCCGGCAGGAGCACCGGCCACGCGCTTGTCGAAAAGACCACGAAGCCCTCGTTGATCATGACGCCCCACGACGGCGTCGGCGGCTTGATGCCGATGCCGAAGAACGACAGCGTGGCCTCCGCGAGCATGGCAGTGGGGATGCTGAACGCGACCGAGACGATGACCGGGGCAAGGATGTTCGGGAAGAGGTGCCGCGACATGATCCGCCGCGCCGGCGCACCGATCGCGCGCGCCGCCTCGACGAACTCGCGCTCCTTGAGCGCGAGCACCTGACCGCGCACGAGCCGAGCCATGCCCACCCAGTTCACGATCGCGATGGCGACGAAGATGAGGAGCAACCCACCTTGCAGATCGCCGATCGCCGTGTTGCGGAGCGTCGCCATGATGATGAAGAGGAAGAGCAGGTCAGGGAAGGCGTAGATGACGTCGGTCAGGCGCATGAGGAGCTGATCCGTCCAGCCGCCGTAGTAGCCCGCGACCAGCCCGATCGTGACGCCCATGAGGAAGATGATCGTGACCGGGACGAACCCCACGAGCATCGAGATCTGCGTCGACCAGATGAGTCGCGAGAGGATGTCGCGACCGAGCTGATCGCTGCCGAGCGGGTATGTCGAGAGCGTGTACTTCGAGCCCGTCCAGATCGGCTCCATGAGCGAATTCGGCGTGTCCTGCTTGAGCGGGTCCTTCAGCCAGCCCCACTGCGTCATGAACGGCACGATCGCCGCGAGTGCCATGAACGCGACGACGATGACCATGCCCAGTACCGCGGCCCTGTTGCGGACAAGCCGGTACCAAGCGTCTTGCCACAGCGAACGCTGCTTGCGGACGAGGACGTTGAGCTCGGCGGCGCGCTCGGCGGCGGTCTGCTGCCGGGGCGCGGTGACAGTCGCCACTAGCTCACCACGTTACTGGAGCCACCATTGGTGGCGACAGGCCGTTTGGGCAGACGACACGAAGTGTCGGATGACCACGTTACTTGGAGACCTTGATGCGCGGATCCAAGAGGCCATACACGAGATCGACGGAGAGGTTGGCGATCGAGATGAGGAACGCGTACAGCAGGAACACGCCCATGATCAGCGGGTAGTCGCGGCCGAGGATGCTGCGCAGGAACTCCCGGCCCATCCCCGGCACGCTGAAGATGCCCTCGATGATGATCGAGCCGGTGATGAGCCCAGCCGTCGCCGGCCCGACGATGGTGGCGATCGGGATCAGCGCGTTCTTCATCACGTGCGCGACGATCACGACCTGCTCGCGCAGGCCCTTCGCGCGCGCGGTCCGCACGTAGTCCTGACGAATCGCCTCGAGCATCGACGCCCTGGTGATGCGCGTGAGGAAAGCCATCGGGCCGAGCGAGAGGATGACCGTCGGCAGCACCCAGTGCAGCGGCGTCGACCAGCCGACGAACGGCAGTAGGTGGAAGGTCACGCCAAAGAAGTAGATCGCGAAGATCGCGATGACGAACGAGGGGATCGTGGTGCCGACCGTCGCGAAGAACAGGCTGCCGTAGTCGACGGCGGTGTTCTGACGGAGCGCGGAAACCATGCCCAGCGGGAGTGACAACGCGAGCGCAAGGAGCAAGGCCTGCACACCGAGCTGCGCGGAGACCGGGAACTCCTCACCAATGATCTCCGACACGGCCCGTCCGCTGCGGAAGCTATTCCCGAAGTCGAAGCGCGCGACGTTCCCCAGGTAGAGCATGAACTGCTCGGGGACCGGCTTGTTCACGCCGTAAAGATTCTCGAGGCGTTCGATCGTGGCCGTCGGGAGCTGCTTATCGCCAACGGACTTCGCGTCGAACGGCGACCCCGGCGCCGCGTGCGCCAGGAAGAACACGATGACGGCGACGAAGAACATGGTCGGAATCAGCAGCAAGAGCCGTCGGATCGTGTATTTCAGCATCGGAAGGTGGCGCTTACCTCCAAAGAGAGGCCCTTTTCGCGAGTGTATACCGCGATACGGTCGCGACTGTTCTAATGCGCTGAGGGCCGGCCTCGCGGCCGGCCCTCGTTTTCGCGCTTCGTCGGGTCATCCCGAACGAATTACTTCTTCTTCGTGACGCCGATCGCGGTCAGGTTGAAGATGCCGTACTCGAAGTCCATCACCGTGTCGGTGATGCCCTTAAACCACGGCTTGCGGAGGTACTTGGTCGCCGAGTAGTACCACCAGGCTGCCGCCGCGTCGTTGCTCAGCTGACGCGAGGCGTCCTGATACGTCTTGTCACGGCTCTCAGGGTTCGGGTCGGCGTCCGCCTTGCGGACGGCCGCGTCGAACGTGGCGCTCTTGTACCCGACGTGCGTGACCGTCGACGACGAGTGGAACACCGTCGTCAGCCAGTCTTGCTGGTCCGGGTAGTCCGCGCACCAACCGAGACGGAACATCAACGGGGTCGTCTCCGGCTTCTTCACGAGCGACGTGTACGTCGTCGCGTCCACCGGGTCCGGGGCGACCGTGACGCCGAGGTTGGTCTGCCACTGCTGCTGGAGCCACTCGATCCGCGTCTTGTTCGCCGCGGAGGCCGCGTATGTGAACTTGAGGTTCTTCAGCGTGTCAGTGTTGGCGTACTTCGACTGCGCGAGCAGCTGCTTCGCTGCCGCCGGGTCGAACTTCTGCGCGGTGTCGTCCTTGTCGTATCCGGGCATGCCCGGCGGGATGAAGCCACCCTCGGTGGCCGCCTTGCCGATCTTCGCAACGTCGTTGATGTACGCGAGGCGGTCGAACGACTTCGCAAATGCCATGCGGACCTTCTGGTCGTCGAACGGAGCCTTGGCGTTGTTGAAGCCGACGTAGATCGTGCACGAGCCGCCGACGTCGATGGTCTGCGCCTTCAGGTCCGCGTCACCTTCGACGGTGCGCAGCTGCTCAGCGCCGATACCGACCGCGTCGAGCTCGTTGTTCCGGTACGCAGCGAACGCAACAGCGGACTCATTGATCATGACCTTGGTCCACTTCTTGAGCTGCGTCTTCGTCCGGTAGTTGTCGTTGCGCTCGTAGACCATCTTCTCGTTGTGCTTCCACTCGGTCAGCTTGAAGGGACCATTGCCGATGAACGTCGCCGGCTCGGTCCACTTGTCGCCGCCCTTGGTGACGTCCGACTCACGGGAGGGGACGCCGACCCAGAGGGCCGCGATCGAGTTGAAGTACGGGGCCTTCTCGGTGAGCGTGAAGGAGATCTCCTTGTCACCGTTCACCTTCATGCCAAGCTTCGCCTTCGCGGCGTCGAGCTCGGCCTTCGTGGCCTTCTTCGGGTCCATCGTGTTCCAGGCCTCGCAGCCGACGATGATGTACGCGGTGAACGCGTACTCACCGGCGACCGCCGGGTCGCAGGTGCGCGTGAAGCCGAACTGGAAGTCCTTCGCCGTGACCGGCGAGCCGTCTGAGTACTTCAGGCCGTCACGCAGCGTGTACGTGTAGGTGAGCCCATCGCTCGAGAGCTTCGGGGCTTCCTTCGCTGCGCCCGGGACGGGCTTCAGCGTCTTGGGATCGAACGCCATCAGGGCCTCGAAGACCATCATGGTCTGCGCGACCTCGTTGACGAACGACTCCTTCTGCGGGTCGATGGTGTCCGGCTCCGAGCCGGCATTCGTGGTGACTTCGCCGTTGGGGTCAATGTCGCCAGCTGCCCCGGACGGCTGAGTGGTCGTGCCTGGTGCGCCCGTGCACGCCGCGGCGATGAGCCCGGCGATCACGAACAGCGCCAGGAGTGACCAAAGACCGCTCCTGCGTCGCATGCACTGCCTCCTTGTTTAATTCGCGCGCGTAGCGCTAAGTCGGTAGAACGCGAGAGATGTGAGATCGGCGTGGCGCCTACGTGTACGAGCGGTCCCGCCTCCCTCCGCCAGCCACCACATGCGAGCCCGAGCGGGCAAGCAATGGAGACTGCGTCATTTTAGCCTGGTGCCTCGCTGGACCGATACCGGAAAGCGGGGGCCCGGGTTCAGGGCGCCCCGAATCGCCACGCGGCGGCGTTCCAAGTGAGCGGTGCGTCGCGAGGCGGAGCCTGTATCCCCGCGAGCGAGCGAGCGGCCACGTCGACGCGCAGATGCTGATAGAGGGGAAGGCCCGGTAGGGCGTCGCTCCAGATCCGCTGCAGCTCTGCGTAGAGCGGCCGCTTCTCGTCGCGGTCCGGCGCCGCACGCGCCGCGAGCGCAAGCACGTCGAACCACGGGTCGACGAGGCCGATCCAGCGCTCGGTCGCGAGCGTCGCGTCCGCGGTGTCCTCGGATACGAGCACCATGTCGAAGTCTCCGGTCTTCACCAACGTCGCCACGTCGTCCGGGGGACGCACGCGCACATCGACGGCGATGCCGACCGCCGCGAGATCGCCCGCGACGCGCCGCGCGACATCGACGCGTGCCGTCGAGCCCGACGCGACGACGAGCGTTGCGGTCATGCGGTCGATGTCCCGTTCGAGGATGCCGAAGCGGCCCTTGCGGTAGCCGGCCTGCGCGAGCAGCGCCCGAGCCGCATCGCGGTCGGGGCGCGCCGCGGGCGCAGTCTCGGCCGCGGCCCACAGCGGCGGCACGAGATAGCTGCGCGGGATCCGGGCTCGCCCGCTGAAGATGTCATTGCTGATCGCCTGACGATCGATCGTGAGCTCGATGGCCTTGCGGACCTTCTGCTCGCTGAACCTTCCCTTCGTCCCGAATCGCAGGATGTCGATCGACTCGATGTCGCGATAGAGGACGTCGAGCCGGTTCGTATCGCCGAAGCGGTCGAGCGTGCGCGCGAGATCGGCTTCGACTGCCGGGGACGGGGCGACATCGACATCCCCTCGACGCAGCGCGTCCAGCACCGCCGCGCGATCGGCGAAGAAGCGGATCTCAAGGCGACCGAGGGCCGGCGGGCCACCGACGTATCCAGGGAATGCCGCGAGCGTCACCCCATAGCCACGCACCCACGCCGCGACGCTGAACGCGCCAGCGTGCACGGGCTCGCGCTCATACGCCTCACGCCTCGCGGCGTCGGCCGTCGCGAGGATGTGCCGCGGCATCACCCGCGGCGCGAGCGGATAGCCGTCCCACCGTTCGCCGGCGCGATACGTGACGCGCACGACGAGGTCGTCGACGACGTCCATCGACTCGATGCGGTCGGCGATCCAGCGTGTCTCGGTCCCGACGGGCGCGGGCGCATCGAGGTCGTACGCGAAGCGAATGTCCCGCGCGGTGATCGGTTCGCCGTCCTGCCACCGCAGCCCCTCGCGAAGACGGAACGTCGCGACGAGCCGAACACCGGGAGCCGCCCGGTCGTCCGAGACGATCCGCAGTCCGCCGTTCTCGACCGAGGGCACCTCGCGCACGAGGCGCGGCACGTACTCGTCGTGCGCGTCACGCGCGACGAGCGGCTCGATGACCGCTCCCGCGATCACGCGCGCCGATGGATCGTCCGCGAAGACCGATGCCGGCTCCCCCACGACGCCGATGACGACATCACGCCGCACCGGCGGCGGCGTGGCGCACGCGGCAAGACTGGCTGCCACAACGAGCAGTCCGAGACCAAATGCGAGCGACGAGCGATTCACTCGCGAGGAGCGAGCTCCTTGCTAGCGGAGCAGGCCAGCTCGTTCCGGCGTGGCCGGCGGCGTTTCGTCGGCGAGGCTGCGCGGCGAGACGGCGGGATCGAGCAGGTCCGACGGCGTCGCGTAGCGGCCGATGCGGAACCAGCGGATGAACGACTGATCGTCGCCCATCGTGCCGACATGCATGTTTGGTGTGAGCACGTCCGTCGGGACCGCCTCGTCGGTGATCGCGGGCTTCGGCGCGACAGAGCCGGCGCCGACGAACGCGAACGCCGTCACCGCGGCAGCCAGAGCGAACTCGTTCACGCGCGCGACGACGCGGCTGAAGCGGACGGGGGCTGGCACCGGCTCGGGCACGCGCATCGCAAGGCGGACCCGCGCCGGCGAGAGGGCGACGGTCGCGTGGCGAAGCGGGGCGTACGCGCGATCGAGCGCCACCGACGTCGCGATGTAATCGCGGTACGCCGTCGCGCAGCGCGCGCACGCCGAGGTATGCGACTCGATCTCGAGCCGCTCGCGCCGGTCGGCGGCACCTGCCAGCAACACGGCGATCCGTTCCTGGGTTTGCCTGCACGCCATGTGGTCCGTCACTCCTGTGGCCCTCGCACGCGCTCGACGGCGGTGAGGGGTATCCGTCCAGGTGTAGCCATGCTCGCACCGAGCGGTTCGAAGCCGAGCTCTGGATGTGCCGCAAGATGCGCTCGCAGGCGCCGCAGGGCGTAGTGGAGACGGGACTTGACCGTGCCGATCGGGCAATCGACGACCTGCGCGATCTCGGCGAGGTTGAGGCCATTCAGGTAGTGGAGTACGACGACGACCTTGTGCTTCGGGCCGAGCGTGTCGATCGCCGCGAGCACGACACGCCGGAGCTCCGCGAGCTCGGCGAGGCGCGACGGCGAGCGTTCCTCGCCCTGCACGATCTCTTCGGTCGCATCCTCGAGCGTCGAGATGACCAGTCCCTTGCGGGGACGGCGGTTGTAGGAGAGGTTGACGGCGACGCGGTAGAGCCATGGACGCAGGCTGCCTTCGGGCTCGAGCCGCGCGAGCGCGCGATGCGCGCGGGCGAACGTGTCGACGACGATCTCCTCCGCGGCCGAGGGATCCTTCGTGATCGCGAGACCGAGACGGAAGATGCCGTCCTTGTAGCGGTAGAAGAGCGCGTCGAACGCGAGCATGTCGTGCTCGCGTGCCGCGTACACGAGCTCGCGGTCGGTGCGAGCGTCGATCTCCGCGGCCTTCTTCGCGGCGCGGCCGGTCACTCGGCCTCCGGCAGGTAACGGCGGACCGCGCGGACATTCCGCTCCGGACCGAGCACGGTTCGCTCGACTACGCCGCCGCTCTGCGGCGCATGGACGAACTCACGCTCGGCGGTCGCGATGGCGACGTGTGTCACGCGCTCATCACCGAAGAAGAGGAGATCACCGGCGCGTGGGGCACCCTCGACCGCGCGACCTTCCATGGCCTGCTGATCAGCGTCACGATCAAGCGCCACCCCATTGAGACGGTACACCAGCTGCGTGAAGCCGGAGCAATCAAGCCCGTCTACGGTCGTACCGCCCCAGAGATACGGAACGCCGAGGAAACACTCCGCCGTTCGCATCAAGTCGCCAGGCCGCGGGAAGCGGTTCGGTAGCTGCGCGATGTCGACCGTGTCGCGGAACGCGAGCCATCCGTCGGCGGACACGCGCATCCATTCACCCTGCCGTTCCTGGATCGCGAGCGGCGAACCGACGGGAAGACGATCGATGACCGGCGCGCCGTCGGTCGGCGCGCTGCGCACATCCGCAGCGACGACGCCGACGATGCGCCGCTCGGGCGCGGCGACCTCATCGAGATGCTCGGACCAGATCCAACCGAAGTAATGATCGGGACCTTGCACGAAAAGCCATTCGTCCTCGCGGCCGAGGATGACGAGGCGCTCGCCGTAGTGCGCTTGATCGACGCGCTCGGACGCGGGATCCGGCTCGGCGTGCAGATCCGCGAACCCGCGGTTCACGAGCGCATGCGGCGGCCGCACCATCGCGACCGCTAGACGCGCCGGAGCGGTCTTCATCTGTCGCGCTCGCTTCGGCCAGCCTTCGGCGGCCTGCAGCTCGCCGCGCGCTCCGCTGCTGCAGGACTCGCTCCTCGCGGGGGACCCGCTCGTCGCTCGATCTCTTTCATGCGGGCCTGTATCGCAACACGGGTTTGCGCGCTGCGCCGACCTCGTCGAGGCGACGGAGCGGCGTCTTCGTCGGCGCCTCGTGCACAGCGGCGGGATCCTTCTCGATGCGTTCGGCGATGCGGATCATCGCCGCCGCGAACGCATCGAGCGTCTCCTTGGGTTCGGTCTCCGTCGGCTCGATCATCAGCGCCTCGGGAACGATGAGTGGGAAGTACACGGTCGGCGAGTGGAAGCCCTCGTCGAGCAGCGCCTTCGAGATGTCGAGCGCGCTCGAGCCCTGCTTCTTCTGCCTCGCCGCGGTGAGGACGAACTCATGCATGCACGGCCGGTCATACGCGACGTCGTACTTGCCACGCAGCAGCGCGAGGAGATAGTTCGCGGCGAGCACCGCGTCGCGCCCGGTCTCGACCAGCCCTTCCTCGCCGAGCGTCTTCATATAGGTGTATGCACGCGCGAGCACGCCGAAGTTCCCGAGGGTCTTGCCGATCTTCCCGATTGAGTCGCCGACGCGCTCGGGCTCGCGATCCTCGCGCGCGGTGTCGTAGTGGTAGCTGCCATCGGCCTCCTTCACGATCCACGGCTTCGGCAGGAACGACCGTAGGTGCGCCTTCACGCAGAGCGGGCCCGCCCCGGGGCCGCCCGCGCCGTGCGGGGTCGAGAACGTCTTGTGGACGTTGATGTGTACGCAGTCGAAGCCGAGGTCGCCGGGCCGCGCGATGCCGAGGAGCGCGTTCATGTTCGCGCCGTCGCCGTACACGAGCGCGCCTACCGCGTGCACCGCATCGCACACCTCGCGCACGCGCTCCTCGAAGAGGCCGATCGTGTTCGGGTTCGTGAGCATGAAGCCCGCGACGTCCGGACCGAGCGCGCTCTTCAGCGCCTCGAGGTCGACGTTGCCACGGGCGTCGCTCTTCACCGTCGTCACTTCGTAGCCGCACATCGCGGCCGACGCGGGGTTCGTGCCGTGCGCGGAGTCGGGCACGATGATGCGCCGCCGCGTCGCGGCGTCCCCGCGCTTCTGGTGATAGGCCTTGAACATCAGGAGCGCGGTGAACTCGGACTGCGCGCCGGCCTGGGGCTGCAGCGTCACGAAATCCATGCCTGTGACCTTCAGGAGCAGCTGCTCGAGCTCGTAGGCGAGCGCGAGCACGCCCTGCGTCGTGCGGTACGACTGGCGCGGGTGCAGGTCCGCGAAGAGCGCGGCCGCACGATCGTTGATCTTCGGGTTGTACTTCATCGTGCACGAGCCGAGCGGATACATGCCCGCGTCGACCGAGTAGTTGAGCTGCGCGAGGTGTGTGTAGTGACGGACGACTTGTGGCTCGGTGAGCTCGGGCAGGCGCAGCGGCGTCTTGCGCGCGAACTTCTCCGGCACGTCGCCGGTCTTCTCCGCGCGCACGTGACGCCCGCTCCGTCCGGGTCGCGCGAGCTCGAAGAGGAGTGGCTCGAGCGCCGGTCCGTGCGTGTCCGCGCCCGAGTCGGGGATCGTTTGCGACGCTCGCTTCGCTCGCTGAACAGGGGCCCCTGTCACCGTGGTCATCGCGCGGCCACCGTTTGACGCGAGCCGGTGATCTCGGCGACAGCGTCGACGAGCGCATCCGCGTCCGCTTCGGTCGTGAGCTCGGTGCACTGGATCATGACGTCGTCGCGACCCCGCCGCTTTCCATCGACGTAGTGCGACGCGCTCGCCTCCACCTGGATGCCGCGCTCGAGGAGCGCAAGCCGGAGGTCCCAGCCACCCATCTCGGTCGCGAGTGTGAAGCGGTCGAAGAACGTCCCGTCGTTCGCGATCCGGCAACCCGGGATCGCCGCGAGCCGCTTCGCGAGGCTGTGCGCGCGCGCGACGCCTGCCCGCGCGGCCGCGCGAACTCCCTCGGGGCCCAGCAGCGAGAGATAGATCGCGGCGTGAATGGCGGCGAGCGCCTCGTTCGTGCAGATGTTGCTCGTCGCCTTCTCGCGGCGGATGTGCTGCTCGCGCGTCTGCAGTGTGTTCACGAAGCCGCGTGTCCCGTTCGCGTCCACGGTCTGGCCGGCGATGCGCCCGGGCATCTGCCGCACGAGCGCCTCGCGGCACGCGAAGATCCCGAGGTGCGGCCCGCCGTAGGACATCGGGATGCCGAGCGGTTGCCCCTCGCCGACCGCGATGTCCGCGCCGAGCGCGCCGGGCGGCTCGAGGAGCGCACACGCGTGCGGCTCAGTGACCTGCACGAGCAGCGCGCCTGCTGCATGTGCCGCGTCGGCGATCGGCCTCACGTCGACCAGCGACCCGAACGCATCGGGATGCTGAACGACGAGGCAGGCCGCGCCGTCCGCGTTACCCGCGAGATCCGCCGTTGGCACCTCGACGATGTCGAGCTCGGCGCCTCGTGCGTACGTGCGCACCGTGCGCCGGTACGTGAAGTCGACCTCGGTCGCGAGGACGACCTTCTTCCGTCCGCTGCTGAGGCGCACTGCCATGAGCGCGGCCTCAGCGGTCGCGGACGAGCCGTCGTACATGGAGGAGTTCACGACGTCCATCGCGAGGAGCTCCGCCATCAGCGACTGGTACTCGAAGACCGCCTGTAGCGTGCCCTGGCTCACCTCGGGCTGGTACGGCGTGTACGCGGTGAGGAACTCGCCGCGCAGCGCGAGCACCGGGACCGCCGCTGGGATGTAGCGGCGCTGGATCGCGCCGCCGATGAAGAACGGGCCCGACCCGGCGGTCTTGTTCATCGCGGCGAGCTTTTCGAGGTGCGCCTGCACCTCCTGCTCGCTCATGCCCGGGCCGACGCCGAGCTGCTTGACGCGCGCGTCCTTCGGGATCGCGGTCAGGAGGTCGTCGACGCTTCGCACGCCGATGCGATCGAGCATCGCGGCGCGGTCGGCATCGGTGTGCGGCGAGTACGGGTTGTCGGCCACGCTAGGACCCGCCTGAGCCGGCCGTCTCGCCGATGTGGGCGCGGTAGTCGTCCGCGGAGAGGAGCTTCTGCAGCTCGCCCTTGTCGGCGAGCTTCACCTTGAGCATCCAGCCTTCCTCGTAGGGCTTCTGGTTCACGAGCTCCGGCTTCTCGATGACCTTCATGTTCCGCTCGATGACCTCGCCGGAGATCGGACTGTAGATATCGGACGCGGCCTTCACCGACTCGACGACGCCGAGACTCGAGAACTGCCGGACCGTCGCGCCCTTCTCCGGAAGCTCGACGAAGACGACGTCACCGAGCTGTTCCTGGGCGAACGCGGTGATGCCGATCGTCGCGGTGTCGCCTTCGAGGCGCACCCACTCGTGCTCTTTGGAGTAGCGCAGGTCCTGCGGAACGGTCACTTCTCACTCCTCTTGTACGACGCGGTCGCTTCGCGACCGCCCTGTACGTGCAGGGTCATTTCTTGACCCTGCTGTAAAAGGGCGTCTTCACTACCGTAGCGGGAACATCCTTTTCCCGGATGCGCACGGCGAGCGCGGTCCCCACCTTGGCTAACGCTACCGGGACGTAGGCAAGGGCGATGTTCTTCTCCACGGTCGGTCCGTAGGTCCCGCTCGTCACGATGCCGACCTCCCGGCCGCCGCTCGTGACCGGATAGCCGTGGCGTGCGACGCCGCCCTCGACCACGAGGCCGGCGATCCGACGGCTCGGCCCGTCTTCCTTCGCCTTCGCGACGACGTCGCGGCCGAGGAACTCCTTATCGAGCTTGCAGGTCCATGCGAGGCCGGCCTCGATCGGATTCGTCGTCTCGTCGATCTCGTTCCCGTAGAGCGAGAAGCGCGACTCCAGGCGCAGCGTGTCGCGCGCCCCGAGTCCGATGGGCAGCATGCCATCGGCTGTGCCCGCGTCGAGGAGCGCGTCCCAGACGGCTGACGCGAACTCGTTGCGCAGGAACACCTCGAACCCGTCCTCGCCCGTGTACCCGGTGCGCGCGATCGTCGCGGTCTTGCCGGCGACCTTCGTCTCGGCGACGCCGAACGGCATCACGTCATCGACGTTCATGTCCGCCACACGCGACAGGATCCGCGCGGCCCGGGGACCTTGCGGCGCGATGAGCGCCGTCATCGCCGAGCCATCGAAGAAGCGAACATCGCTCGGAAGATGGCGACGCACGTGCGCCGCGTCCTTGTCGATGTTCGCCGCGTTCACGACGACCATGTACCGCTGCGGCGCCAGGCGATACACGATGACGTCGTCGACGATCGTGCCGCGCTCGTTCGTCAGCAGGCCGTAGCGCGCCTGCCCGCTTTCGAGTCCCGCGATATCGCTCGACACGAGCCGATCGAGCGCCGGGCCCGCGCCGGCGCCCTCGAGATAGAACTCGCCCATGTGCGAGAGATCGAAGAGGCCGGCCGCGTTGCGCACGGCGCGGTGCTCCGCGACGATGCCCGAGTACTGGATCGGCATCTCCCACCCCGCGAACGGCACCAATTTCGCGCCGAGCTCGCGGTGCTTCTCGAAGAGTGGGGTCCGCTTGAGCGCGGCCTCGGTGGTCATGGGGCGCGCGCCACCTCGAGGGCACGGTCGAGGATCTCGCGGTACGTGTCGTAGCTGAGGAGCCGGCGCGCCTCGTCGACCCGGACCCAGCGCACGTGGTCGTACTCGTGATCGTGCTGCGACACGTCTCCGCCGCGCGCACGCATGAGGAAGAAGTGCACGAACTTGTGCACGCGCTCGCCGGGCACGGCGAACCAGTAATCGATCACGCCGATCGGCGCGACGATCTCGATCTCGAGCCCGGTCTCCTCGCGGACCTCGCGCGCCGCCGTCTCCTCGATGGTCTCACCGCGGTCAGGCGTGCCCTTGGGAAACACCCACGTCCGATCGCTCTCGCGTCCCGCGACCACGACCTCGAGCGAGTCACCACTTCCTCGCACGACGACTCCTCCCGCTGCACTTGCGTCGCGGACGCGCGCTGGCCGCCGAGCGCGTGTCGTCGGCATGTGAGCCTCCCCGTCAGTTGCGACGACTGTAGGACAAGAGCGCGCCGCGACCCGCCGGCGCGCGAAGCGGAACTCCGCGACGAGCGTTTGCGCCCAGCCGGCCCGTGCTGCCGTCGTACGGCTCGGCTTCGCCTTCGCCGGCTGCTTGGCGTGTGGCCTTCGGCCACGCCGCAGTAGCCAACAGCGAGGAGCGGAGTGCCGCTGAGAAGCGCCCTGGCGGTCGCGTCGCGCTCTAAAGCAGGCGCGTTGTGTTGATGACGAGGGCGAAGTTGCAGTGCAGGAACTCGGCGGCGCGGCGCGACAGCATCATGCGCGGGAGGAAGATCTCGAAGTACTCCATGATCGGCGCGACCTCGGTGTCAACGGAGAGCTCGAGCGTGATCAGCTTTTCCTTCCGGCTGACTTTGATCTCCGAGGCGGTCGCCGCGTAGTTCACTCGGTCGTGGATGTCGAACGCGGTCGTCTTGGGGTTGCGCACGCGACTGCGGTGCACGTCGCTCTTGTCGGCGATGATCACCGCCGCGGATACCGCGCTCACCGGCAGGCCGCCCTCGGCCTCCTCGTGGTTCGCGATCGCACCCATGATCACCGCGATCTCCTCGATGTCGAACCCGAGGTCCTCGAGGATGTCCTTCGCGATGATCGCCCCCGTCTGCCCGTGCTTCTCGCGGGTGACGACGTTGCCGATGTCGTGGAGGTACGCGGCGACGGCGGCGACCTCGCAGCGGCGCGGCTCGTGGCCGAGCGATTTCAGGATGAATCGCGCCCCATCGGCAGCGGTGTTCGCGTGGCGCTCGCCGTGCTCGGTGTAACCGATCGCGCCAGTCTGGGCATTCGCTGAACGGATGAACGTACGCACACGCGTGTCCGCCTTCACGAGATCGAGCGTCGGTCCCTGACGCTTCGCCTCGGCAAGCGTCTTCGTCTTCGTCTCGGTGCGATGGACCTTCTTGAGCTCGTCGGGACGACCGGTGTCGTCGCGTCGCGGGGACGGTGCTGCCTCAGCCATCGACGCAACTCTAGGAGATAGCACCAAGGCAATTGCGTTGCGCAGACACCTCGCGCGCGAGGCGACCGCACGCACACTTCGCGCATACCGACGAGGACGTGGGAGCTGGCCCTTGATGGTCGGACGCAGGGTCGAAGCGCGTTGCGGCTACTGGTCCGGCCAGCGAATCGACCGAGCAGATCTTCCAGGCGACACCGCTCAGCCCTCGGTGCGCAGCTCCTCGAGGTCGAGGTCGCGCTCGATGCGACGGAGGACCTCGTCGTCGATGACGCCGCGCTCGTGGAGATCGAACGCGGCGCGGCGTTCCGCTTCGATCGCCTCGCGGCGGATCTGCGTGTGCTCGAGCAGCTCCGTCTCGGCGGCTCCCGGCTCGGCGTTGTCGTGAAGGTCGGCGTGGCTGGTGCGGTGCTGGTACTGGGAGCGCAACGTGTCGATGAGCGGCACGTGCCCGGGCCGCTCGGTCGCGAGCTCATCGAGCCGGGCGAGCGCAGCCTCGGCGGTGAGGACGCGCGCGTGTGATTCCGCGTGACCGACGTCGCCATCAGCTGCGACGCCGAGCATGCGGATCATCGCCGGCAGCGTGAGCCCTTGACCGACGAGGGTCGCGAGGATCACGACGAACGTGACGAACAGGATGAGGTCGCGCTGCGGGAAGGACTCCGGCAGCGCGAGCGCGGCCGCGAGCGAGACGACGCCTCGGAGTCCGGACCATGCGACGACCGTGACCGCCTGCCACGGCGGGTTCGGATCGCTCCGACCGATGGCCGGAATGAGGCGCGGACCGTACGTGAACGGGAACACCCACACGAAGCGCCCGAACACGACCGCAGCCACGATCGCGACCGTCGCGGTGATCGTGTCCCCACCGAGGTGCACGTTACGCACGACTTCCGGCAGCTGCAGGCCGAGGAGCGCGAACACGATCCCGTTGAGGAGGAAGAGCCAGATCTGCCAAACGCCCGCGCCTACGACGCGCGCGTCAGAGCTCGCGTGACGCATCGCGTGACGTGACCACACGCCCGCGACCACAGTGGCGAGCACGCCGGACACACCGATCGACTCGGCGGGGAGGTACGCGGCGTACGGCGCGACGAGACCGATGGCCGTGAAGATCGCCACGTCCGCAACGTTCTCGGCGACCTTGTCGATGAGCCATCCGATGGCCATACCGACGAAGACGCCGCCGGCGAGAGCCCACACGAACGCGAGCGACGCGTCGAGAAGCGAAAAGACTCCAGCGGCGACAGCCGCGACCGCAAACCGATAGATCACGAGTGCGGTCGCGTCGTTCACGAGGCTCTCGCCCTCGAGGATCGTGACGATGCGGCGTGGCACGCCGAGCCGCTGGAAGATCGTCGTCGCGGCGACGGCGTCCGGCGGTGACACGATGCCGCCGAGCGCGAACGCGCCGGCCCATCCAAGGCCGGGAACGAGGGCGTGCGCGACGAGCGCCACCAGCGTCGCGGTGAAGAGCACGAGGCCGACCGCGAGCAACACGATCGGCCGGAGGTTCGCCTTGAACTCGCGAAGCGACGTGAAGTAGCCGCCGGCGAAGAGCAGCGGCGGCAAGAAGCCGAAGAACACGAGCTCCGGCGCGAGCGTGACTTGCGGGATCCCGGGCGCGAAGGTCAGGGCAAGGCCGCCGACCACCATCACGATCGGCGTCGACGCGCCGAGTCGCCGCGAGATCGCGGTGAGGACGATGACGATCGCGATGAGCAGGAGCGCGAGCTGGATCTGACTCACGGACGCGAGGGTACGACCTAGCCCTGGCGCTCCTGCGCGTACGACTTCTGAAGCCGCTCTGCGACCTGCTGCAGCCAGCGCAGCTCGGTGAGGCCGGCGCGCGCGATGACCAGCCCGCGCGTGAACGCGAGCCACGGACGCAACGTCCCTGATACGAGGCCGAGCCAGGTCGCGCCGGTCGCGTCGACCTTCGGACCCTTCCCCTTCACGTCGGCGGGCTCCGCGTGGAGCTTGCCGTCGCCGGCCTGGAATTCGATCGCCTCGTTCGTGTCGGTGAATCGAAGGAGAGCGCGAGCAGCGACGACGTCCTTCAGGTTCGCGAGCACGCGCTCGTCAGACGCCGCCGCTTCGAGGATGCGGAGCACCGCTTCGCGCGTGTTCACCGGGTTCGGCCCCGAGGATGCCGCGATGCGCGCGGCCTCGATCGCCTCTTCCAACGTGCTCATGCGAGTTTCAGGTCACTGCGCACCGTCGTGGGGATCTCCGTTCCGCGGTGACGCAGCACGAAGAACGCCGCTGCGCCGATCATCGCGCCGTTGTCCGTGCAGAGCCGCGGCGGCGGCACGACGAGCGGACGGCCGATGCGCTTCGCGATCTCCTCGCGGAGCGCGAGGTTCGCGGCGACGCCGCCGCCGAGGAGCACCGTGTCGACGGCATGCTCGGCCGCGGCGCGCGCGGTCTTCTCCGCGAGCGTCTCGGTGATCGCCTTCTGAAAGGACGCGGCGACGTCGTTCACAGGCACCTCGCCCTTCGCCTCGAGCGAGCGCACGAGACGTTGCACCGCGGTCTTCAGCCCCGAGAACGAGAAGTCGTAGCGATCGGACACGGTCGCGCGCGGCAGCGGGAACGCGTTCGGATCGCCGGACTTCGCGGCTTTTTCGATCAACGGCCCGCCGGGGAAACCGAGCCCGAGCAGTCGCGCGACCTTGTCGAACGCCTCGCCCGCAGCGTCGTCGATCGTGCGCCCGAGCGGCCGGAAGCGGCGATGCGCCTCCATGAGCACGAGATCGCTGTGCGCGCCGGAGACCACGAGGACGATCGCGGGGAGTTCGGGCTCGCGCGGCGCGACCACGCCCTCGTACAGCCAGTTCGCGTACACGTGGCCCTCGAGGTGGTTCACGCCGACGAAGGGCAGCCCGGCCGAGAGCGCGAGACCGCGCGCGTAGTTCGCGCCAACGAGGAGGCACCCGATGAGGCCGGGGCCGACCGTCGCGGCGACCGCGTCGACGCCACGCAACTCGACGCCCGCCTCGCGGAGCGCGGTCTGCGTGATCGCATCGAGCGAGCGCAGGTGCTCGCGCGCCGCGACCTCGGGCACGATGCCACCGGTGTCCTGGTGCGCGAGCTGCGAGGCGACGACGTTCGAGATGATGTGGCGTCCGTCGTCAACGACCGCGACGCCGGTCTCGTCGCACGAGGTCTCGATCGCGAGGATCCGCACTTATTCCTCGAGCGCTGCTTGCAGCTTCGCGAGGCGATCGCGGACGCTGCGATCGCGGAGACGCTCGGTCCACATGATGATCGCGTCCTCGTTGTTGTCGGAGTAGTAGCGGCGGCGAATACCCGCGGGCCGGAAGCCGTACTTCTCGTACAGCCGCTGCGCCGCGAGATTCGACGCCCGTACCTCGAGCGTGAGCCACTCGGCGCCCAACCTCTGCGCGCGTTCGAAGATCGAGATCAGCATGCGCTCGCCGATCTTGCGCCGGCGATGCTCGGGGAGGACCGCGAACGTCGTGATGTGCGCCTCGTCGAGCGAGAGCCAGAGTCCCGCGTAGCCGACGGTGCGGTCGCCCTCACGGGCAACGATGTAATGAGCGTTCTTGTTCTGCGTGAGCTCCTGCTTGAACGCGTTCGCCGGCCAGGGCACCGGAAACGACGCGTTCTCGACCGCCTGCACCGCCGGAATGTCCTCGACCGTCATGTCGTCGATCACGATCGGAAAGAGCGCTACCACTTTGTTCGCCCTTCCCGCCGACGCCGCGTCCGTCGCCTCTCACTCGGAACGCCGCCACTGGGCCCTGCTGAATGAGAGTCGGTCCGAGTGGCGGCTCGCACTCCCGTGAGCCTCGTTCGAGGCGACCGCCGCGTCGTAGGCGAACTCGCGTGCCGCGCTCGTTCGGTCGCTCCGATCGCCATGTCGATTGCGCTCATGATCTTTTTGGCAGCCCGAGCGCGAGGTCATCGGTGGGTGCGGGCGAGAACGGCTGATCAAAAGTCATACGGATAGACGGCTGCTTCACGTAGATCGGCTCGATCTCGCCGAGCTTCGTTTGCGGTGCGGCCTCGAGCGCCCGCCACCCCAGCTCCGCGAGATAGCCGGCGCGACGCATCCGTGACGCGGGCGACGCGAAGAGCGCCTTCGGGCCGAGGAGGTCGCGCAACAGCTGCTCCGCCTCCTCATCGATCTCGCCGACGAAGAGCGTGTGCGTGCCGATCTGCCGGCACAGCTGCGGCAGCGTCGCAGCGATGTACGGTGAGCGACGGAGCCATTTGCGGTTCCGCTCCTGATAGATCGCCGCGTACCACTCCGTGCGACCCGCCGGCAGCAGCGCGCAGGTCCGTTGCTTCGAGGGCGCGTGCGGGTACGCGAGCACGTCCAGCGTCGAGACGCCAACGAGCGCGGCGCCCGCGCCGCGCGCGATGCCCTGCGCCGCTGCGATAGCGACGCGCAGGCCGGTGAACGATCCTGGACCTGACGCGACGGCGACGCGGTCGATGTCGGCGGCGAGGGACAGTCTCGCATCGGTGAGCATGCGCTCGATCGTCGGGAACAGCTCATCGCCGTGACGCCGCTGCGCGTGCCACGTCGTCTCGGCGAGCACCGCGCGCCCGTCGTAGAGCGCGACAGACGCCCACGCAGTCGAGGTGTCAAGCGCCAAGAGAGTCATGGAACCCCCGCAGCAGCTCGCGCGACCGCGCGCCCGTCGGCTCGAGCAGCACGCGCCGCTTCGTGTCCGCGATGTGCTCGAGATGTACGTCGAGTCGATCCGTCGGCAGCGCGTCGCCGGCGCGATCCGGCCACTCGATCACCGTGATGCCACCGCCGTCGAGCGTCTCCTCCCAGCCGGTCGAGCCGAGGTCTTGGCCTTCGAGGCGATACAGGTCGAGATGGAAGAACGGCATGCGTCCACCGTAATGCTCGCGAAGGATGATGAAGGTCGGGCTCGCGACATCGCCGGGGTCGAGTCCGAGTCCCGCGGCGACGCCCTTCGCGAGCACGGTCTTTCCCGCGCCGAGCTCGCCCCAGAGCGCGAGGACGTCGCCCGGACGCGCGAGGCGCGCGAGCCGCTCGCCGATCCGCTCGGTGTGCAAGCTCGAATGGCTGACTAGGTCAAGCCGCTCCTCGCTCGACTTTTTGGAATCGGCGGCGCTCAAGGATGAGCCGGATGGTAAGGCCGAGGAACGAACCCAAGAGCGCCGCCCAGACGAACATCCAGATGTCGCGCGGCAGGAAGCAGAGTGCGTCGAGCGGCGTGCCGGTACCGCAGCCAAGCGAGAACACGAGCGGCACGATCCCGAGGAGACCGATCACGTTGCGCTGGCGCTCTAGACGCCGTCGGCGTGCCGCATAGTCGAGACGCCGCTTCTCCACGTCGCGGAGGCTGCGCTTCTTCTTCGCCATCAGACGGGTTCAAGAGTGCGGAGGTTGCCGGTCGGTACGGTGCCCACCGCTGTTTCGAGCGCGTTCGCGACGACCTCACTGGTGAAGGTCACTTCGTGCGCCGGCGACGCCGAACCCTCGATCGGCATGACCGCGCCCCAGTCCGGCGCGAGCGCGAGCGTCGGCGCGATCGTCGGCACGGCCATGACGCCCGACGACGCGAAGACGAAGAGCCGCACAGACGCTGCGTGTATCGCGGCGCGCGCGCCGACGAGGGGCAAGAACGGCGAGAAGACTTCGGCCGGAAGCTGCGACGTTCCGAAGCCGAGAAGGCAGAGCACCGTCGGGGTGTCGGCGACGGGCGCCGCGCCGCGCGCGGAGACCTCATCGCCGAAGAGCGTTCGGAGGCCCGCCGCGGGCACCGCACCGGTGACGATCCCGGCGACGCCGCAGGCGTGCGCGCGCGCGATCGCCTCTGCCGCGCTTCGGCCGCCGCCGATGAGGATCCGGTCACGCAAGCGGACGTCGATACGCGACGGCGCGAGCTCGTCGGCGCGGCCGTCGACGGCGAGCGTGAGCTCCCCGACCGCATCGGGCCCGTACGCGACGACGCCCTGGATCGCCCATGCCGCGCCCTCGATGGTGATCGCCCAATCCGTCGACTCCATGACGACGCCGTCCAGGGCCGCGCGGACCGACCAGCGATCGATCACCGGCGCGAACTCGAGATCACCGTTCGCACGCACGTGGACGATCCGGCCGTCGAACGGCGCGCTCAGGGCACGCGCGAACCGGCGCCCGGTGCGCGCGATGATCGCGCCCCGCTCGAGCTCCGCACCAGGTGGCACGCGCATCACCTGCGGGAGGTCGACCGGCGCGACGCCGAGGCGGCGCGCGCCCAAAAGACGAACGGGCTCGCCAAACGTCGTCCCATTGGCCACGACCTCGCCGGCGCGGACCCGCTGACCGACGGCGGCACGCTGCGACGCGCCGAGCGGCAGGGATTGCCTTACACGCTGATCGGCGAAGCGCCAACTCATCTCAACCGCTCGTTGTCACTCGCGAGGAGGACTCGGCGGCGAAGCCGCTCGTCGCTCGACTTTCTCATACCAGTCCCTCGGACGAGAGCGCGGTGAGCGCGGAGTGCCAGCGGGCGAGTGCCGGAAGTCGCTCGGCGTCACGCTGCGGCAGATCGAGCGGTCGGCCGCGCACGTCGACGATGACGCCCAGTGCGAGCGCGTCGGCGCTCGCGGTCTCCGCCGAACCGCCGACCCGGAGATCGACGCGGCCCGTCGTCGGCATGAGCAGGAACGCTCCGCGCGTGATCCGTTGCTCGATCGTGCCGGTCGCGTCGCTCACCGTCAGCGTCATCGCACGGCGTGGCCACAACGTCATCGCGATCGCGAGCGGCTCGATACGCCCCGCGATGTCGGCGCTGCCGCGCGACGCGATCGCGCCCGCGGCGATCAGCGCATCTGGCGCCTCGCGCGAGAGGCATGTCGTGCCGCGCGTCTCGAGGGCGTCGATCGCGACGATCGCGCATTGCGCGGCACGCGGGAAGCGCGCGATCCGGCCGGTGCACACGATCGCGCGCGCGGCGCGGAACGGCGCGACCGAGATCCCACTGCGCTCCGCGTCGCGCAGCGTGTGTGCGACGGCCTCGCGCGCGAGCGCCATCTCGAGCGCGAGCGTGAGCGTCGTTGCGGGCACCGCGTCGGGCCAGCGCGCGCGATTGAAGACGCGTTCGAGGAGCGCCGGCCCATCGACCGCGCGCGGCACCCAGCGACGGACGCGGTCGAGCCCGGCGCGCGCGACCACGCGGTCGGCATTCGTGCCAACGCCGAGATGCGAGTGGAGCGCGATGACCGCGCCAGTAGGTGTCGCGAGCGCGAGCGACGTGCTCGCGCCGCTCACGTCCAGCACAAGCGTGTCACGCATATCCGCGGCCGCGACCGCACGCGCCGCGCTCTCGACCGCCTCGTCGCGCAAAACGATGTCACCGGCTGGCCGGCGCATCCCGCGAAGTCGAGCGACGATCCCCTCCCTCGCGAGAGCGGCGGTCGGTCCGGGGATCGCCTCAAGGGCGAGCGGCGCGAGGCTCGGTGCGATGCGTGCTCGGGTGCGCTCGTCGGACGCGATGAGGACGACGGGCGGTTTTGGACGGCCGGCGGTGGCGGCCCGCAGCGCTTCGACGACATCGATGACGCCGTTCTGATCGCGGCTGCCCGCGACGATGAGCACCGCATCGGGATCGGCTTCGCGGATCGCGGTCGCGCGCTCGATGAACGACTCGCGCCCGTTCGCGGCGAGCGTGAGCACGATGTCGGCGCACGCGCCAAGGGCTGCCGCGCTCGCCGCCGCGCGATCAGCGTTCTCGCGGCCGACGACGAGCGCCAAGCGAAGCGGCGTGCCGGTCCAGACGCGAAGGTCAGCGGCGTCAGTACGTGGGCCGATGCGTTTCGCGGAACCCTCGTGCGCGACGTCGACCGTGGCGACGAGCCCGGTCGCGGTCGCGACGGTCATTTCAACTCGCTCGGCTCATGTGTTCGAGCGGATCGGCGAGCGACGCGCCTCTGCCACGAACGCGTCGAAGATGCGAGCCGCTGCCTTCCCCACTTCAGCCTTTCGCTCGGGATGCCACTGAACGCCGATGACCCAGCGGTGCGTCGGCGACTCGAACGCTTCGACGAGTCCGTCGTGCAGCACCGTCGCCCGCAGCCCGGGCGCGAGACGATCGGGCGTCACCGCCTGGTGATGGCGCGAGTTCACGAGCATGTCGTCCGTGCCGGAGAACTCCGCGAGCCTCGATCCTGCGCGCGCGGCGAGACGGTGCGGGGTGACCTGCTCGTCCTTCGCCTGATGGCCCTTCACGTCCATGGCGAGCGTGCCGCCCATGGCGACGTTGACGAGCTGGAACCCGCGGCAGATCGCGAGCACCGGGACGTCGGCATCGAGCGCGCGACGCGCGAGCAAGAGCTCGAGCTCGTCGCGCTCAGGGATGACGTTCTCGCACAGGTTGTCGCTGTCGACCTCGCCGTAGCGGTCCGGCGCGATGTCGCCGCCGCCCGAGAAGCAAACACCGTCGATGTCGGAGGGGATCGCGTCGCCCGGCTCGATCACGATGACATCCGCGCCGGCGTCGCGCAGTGCGTCGATGTAGCGCTGGCGCGCCGCGAGGTTCGCCGGCGTGCGTACGGCCGAGACGGTGAGGGCGATCCGGGGCTGTGACATCACTTCAATGCTAGGCGTTGGAACGCTGGAGCAGCTCGACCAGTACGCCACCGCTCGCGCGCGGATGGAGGAACGCGACCAGGCCGTCAATACCGCGGCGAGGTGCGCGATCGACCAGCTCTACCCCGGACGCGACCAGACGCTCGAGGGCAGCGGCGAGGTCGTCGACCTCGAAGCAGAGGTGATGCATCGTCGCGCGTCCGCGGTCGGCGAGGAAGCGAGCGATGCCTGAGCTCGAATCGGTCGGCTCGAGCAGCTCGACGCGAGACTGGCCGCGCGTCGCGAAGACGACGCGGACACGCTGGTCCGCGACAAAGTGCTGCGGTCCGATCGTGTAGCCGAGCGTGTCGCGGTAGAACGGGATCGCTTCGGTGAGCGACGGCACGACGACGCCGATGTGGTGGAGCGGACCGGCCTCGATGGCGCTCAAGCGCGCCGCGCGTCATGGACGCCGAAGACGCCGCGCAGATCCTCGCTGATCTCGCCGAGCGTCACGCCCGCGCGCGCGGCCGCGACGATGAGCGGCACGAGGTTCGCGGTGCCTCGCGCGGCCGTTACCAGGTCCTCTTGTGCCCGCTTGGCCGCGATGCCATCCCGCTTCGCGCGGAACGCCCGCACCTCTTCGGCGCGCCGCCGCGCGAGCGCCTCATCGACGCGGAGCAGCTGGGGCGCCTGCTCGTCCCCCTCGGTGCGGTAGGCGTTCACGCCGACGACGATCTGCTCCTTGCTCTCGACGGCACGCTGCTGGCGGTAGGCCGAATCTTCGATCTCCCGCATCTGGTAGCCGTTCTCGATCCCGCGGAGCGCACCACCGAGGGAATCGATCTTCGCGATCTCCTCGTGCACGCGGCGTTCGATGTCGGCGGTGAGGGACTCGACGGCATACGCGCCGCCCAGCGGATCGATGGTGTCGGCGACGCCCGACTCCTCGGCGATGATCTGCTGCGTCCGCAGCGCGATGCGCGCCGACTCTTCGGTCGGGAGCGCGAGCGCCTCGTCGTACGCGTTCGTGTGCAGCGACTGCGTGCCGCCGAGCACCGCGGCGAGGCCTTCGATCGCGGTACGCACGATGTTGTTGAGCGGCTGCTGCGCGGTGAGCGTGCTGCCCATGGTCTGCGTGTGGAAGCGCAGCGTGAGCGAGCTCGGATCCTTCGCGCCGAAGCGGTCGCGCATGACCGCCGCCCAGACGCGGCGCGCCGCCCGGAACTTCGCGACCTCTTCGATGAGCGTCGAGTGCGCCGCGAAGAAGAAGGAGAGCTGCGGCGCGAACCGGTCGACGGCGAGCCCGCGTGAGGCCGCGCTTTCGACGTACGCGATCGCGTCGGCGAACGTGAACGCGAGCTCCTGCACCGCGCTCGCACCGGCCTCGCGGATGTGGTAGCCGGAGATGGAGATCGGGTTCCAGCGCGGCAGCGTGTCCGCGGCGTAGGCGATGAGGTCGGTCGCGAGTCGCATCGAGGGGCGCGGCGGATAGATGTATGTGCCGCGAGCGATGTACTCCTTGAGGATGTCGTTCTGCGTCGTACCGCCGATGCGTTCCGCCGGCACGCCCTGCTTCTGGGCGACCGCGACGTAGAGCGCGAGCAGGATGGGCGCGGTCGCGTTGATGGTCATCGACGTCGTCACGTCGGCGAGTGGGATACCGGTGAAGAGATGCTCCATGTCCTCGACGCTCGCGATGGAGACGCCGACCTTGCCGACCTCGCCGACGACTCGCGGGTCATCCGGGTCGTAGCCCATCTGCGTCGGGAGGTCGAACGCGACGGAGAGCCCGGTCTGTCCATGCGCGAGCAGCGAGCGGAACCGCGCGTTCGTATCCAGAGCGGTCCCGAACCCGGCGTACTGGCGCATCGTCCAAAGCCGACCGCGATACATCGTCGGCTGCACGCCGCGCGTGTACGGCGCCTCGCCTGGCAGGCCCGCGGACGTCGCGGCCTCGCGATACGCCTCGTCGTCCTGGTACGTCGTCGGGAGCGGCGCGCCGTACGTCGTGTGGAACTTCTTACGTTCCTCGACGCGCTTCTTCACGATGCGATGGTAGGCCGGTCAACGCCGAGTCAGTTCTCGGTCGTCGTCCAGAGACGCCACTCGCCGCTCTCGAAGATCAGATAGCAGATGTATCCGGTCACGCGCGCCCCGTTCTGATCCGCGACGTCCGCGGCATAGCGCACCTCGACGGTCGCGAAGCCTTGGTCCGACTCGACAACGGGACCGATCGCCTGACGTCGCATCGCGGTGATGCGCCGACCGGTCGCGGCGGACTGCGCCTGCCACGCATCGACGAACTGCGCCGCCGTGTAGTTGTCGTGCAC
>Ga0209157_1000708_pt1 | contig 28363 bp, 31 predicted proteins | sample GraSoiAngelo_135_FD_185892 | JGI IMG/M metagenome (GOLD analysis project Ga0209157, IMG submission 185892) | Grasslands soil microbial communities from the Angelo Coastal Reserve, California, USA - 14_0929_05_40cm (SPAdes) (version 2) | ecosystem: Environmental > Terrestrial > Soil > Grasslands ...
TTCGCAACGGCGAGCACTTCGGTGGTGACGAGCTCCGGGGATTTACCGACCTGCAGGTCCGCGCCGACGATCGTGCCGGACGTGTCCACGATCTGGGCGAAGATGTCGGCGCGGCCGGAGAGGTATACCGCGCCACCGCCACCGCGGCCTCCGAAGCGGTCGTCCGGACGCGGCCCGCCCTGGGTCGCCGTTCTTGCGGTGGTCTGAAGCGTGTCATCGAACGCGGTCTGGATCTGCTGTTGCACCATCAGATACATCACCGCACCGGCAGCGATCGCGGCGACGGCCACGGCAGCCGCGGTGAGGATGGTCACGCGAAGGCGGAAGCTCACGGTTCCCGGAGCACGTAGCCGACGCTGCGCATGGTGTGGATGATCCGCGGCTCGCCGAGCTTTCGCCGCAGGTACCCGATGTACACGTCGAGCGAGTTCGAATCCGGACCGAAGTCGTAGCCCCAGACGCGGTCGAAGATGACGTCGCGGCTCAGCACGCGCTTCGGATTGGCGAGGAACAGCTCGAGCAGCTGGTACTCGGTGCGCGACAGCTGGATCGTCCGATCGCCGCGCCGGCAGGTCATCGCATCGCGGTCGAGCACGACATCGCCGAAGCGGAGCGTGCCGCGAGTCTGGCCGGTCTGCGGCGCGCGGCGCTCGAACGCGCGCAGCCGCGCCAGCAGCTCGTCGAGCGCGAACGGCTTCACGAGGTAGTCGTCGGCGCCGGCGTCCAGGCCCTCGACCCGCTCGGTCACGGCGGCGCGGGCGGTCAGCATGAGCACCGGCACGGCGTTGCCGGTCGAGCGCAGGCGGCGGCAGACTTCGAGGCCGTCGAGCCCGGGCAGACCAAGGTCCAGGACGATCGCGTCGTAGGGGCTTGCCGTCGCCACCTCGAGCGCCTTGACGCCGTTGGCGGCGGTCTCGGTCCGGTGGCCGGCGCCGCGAAGCGCCCGCTCCACGGCCCCCCGCACTCCGGGATCGTCCTCGACGAGGAGGACGTTCACGAGCCGAGTGTATGGGCGCGCGGCTAAGAACTAGGTAAGAAACCGGCGCCGGTGAGCGCTTCTTAAGGCCCTTTCATGAAGGGCGGCGCCGCGGATGTTGTTCTCATGTCAGCCACTCCGAGAAAGGAACCCGACATGAAGTACATCGACAAGATGCTCATCGCGAGCGGCGTCACACTCCTGCTCACAGGCGGGGTCGCGGCCGCAGCGCTCACGCCGACCAGCGCCGACGCCGTCATCACGCAGCTCCCTGGCGACGTCGCGATCTTCGCGTCCAACGGGCCCTTCGGCTCGCCGAACATCCTCGCCACCGCCGCGACGTACATCGGCATCACCGAGGCGGACCTGCGGACCGCGCTCCAGTCCGGTCAGACGCTCGCGCAGATCGCAGTCGCGCACGGTAAGACGAGGGACGGTCTGATCGCCGCGCTGTCGGCCGAGGCGACGAAGCAGATCACGACCGCCGTCGATCAGCCGGGCACGAACTTCTCGGGCCCCGGTGGCCGTGGCGAGCCCGGATTCCGGGGTTTCAATGACGAGGCCGCCGCCGCGACGTACATCGGCATCACCGAGGCGGACCTGCGCACCAAGCTCCAGGCCGGTCAGACCCTCGCCCAGATCGCGACCGCCGCGGGCAAGACCCGTGACGGGCTGATCGCCGCGCTGGTGGCCGACGGCAACACCAAGATCGAAGCGGCCCTCGCGGCCGGGAAGATCACGGCGGCGCAGGCCACCGCGCAGAAGGCTTCACTCACCACGCGCGTCACCGCCCAGGTCGACGCGACCCGACCCGCGGGTGGTCCCGGCTTCCCGGGTCGGGGACCCCGCCCCTAAGACAGCCTTTCCGTCTCCCTCCCTCCTTGCGCTGCGCCCGCCCTCGTGGCGGGCGTGGTGCTGTCGAAAAGACGAGCGGCCCGGTTGCCCGGGCCGCTCGCTCGCTGCGATATCGCAGACGCTTACGTCAGGTTGTTGCCGATGTTGCTGAAGATGTTCTGGATCTGGCCGCGCAGGAAGATCATCGCGACGATGACGGCAATGGCGATGACGGCGATGATGAGTGCATATTCGACGAGGCCCTGACCCTCTTCGTCACGGAAAAAAGCGATCATGAGTGAACCTCCTTTCGTTGCGTACTGGAGCGAAGTTTAGGCCGACGTCCGCGCCCGGAAGTCCCCTACACGGGTGTTCTGCGCCGGCGGAACGGCGATAGCAGCCCTTTTCATGATGGTTCAAGAGGCCGACGGCCTCCATGAACGACTGTGTGATCGTCGGTCCGACAAAACGGAAGCCGCGCTTCCGAAGATCACGGGACAGCTCCACTGGATCGCGGAAGGGCGTGACGTACGCGTCGAAGCTGCCGTGCTCCTCTGCCACGGTGATGAATGCTTTCGCATTCGTTATCGCCGAGGTGATCTTGGCGCGGTTGCGCACGATCCCTGCGTCGGCCGTGAGCCGCGCCACGTCGCGAGGCCCGAACCGCGCGACCTTCTTCGGATCGAAACGCGCGAACGCTTTGCGGTACGCCGCGCGTTTGCGGAGGATCGTCTCCCATGAGAGCCCGGCCTGCGCACCTTCGAGGACCAGGAACTCGAAGAGCGTGCGCTCGTCGTGCCGCGGCGTGCCCCACTCCTTGTCGTGGTAGGTGAGGAGCGGCTCGCGTGTGGCCCAGGCGCAGCGCTTCATGCGCCACCCCACGACCGCAGCAGCAGCGGCAGCTCCGCGAGCGAATCTACGATCGCGTCGGGCGCGACGTCGGAGGTCGGGAATCCCGAGTCGTTGCGGCGCCAGATCGCGCGCATCCCGACCGCCCGCGCGCCCGACACATCGTCGACCTGACGGTCGCCGATCATCACGCACATCGCCGGACTGACGCCGAGCCGCGACGCGATCTCGCGGAAGACCGACGGATGCGGCTTCGAACATTCGAGGTCCGAGGTGTAGACCAGCTCGTCGAGTAGATCCGCGAGGCCGTGCGCGGCGAGGTCGGCGTTGTGCCATTCCGCCGCCCACCAGGTGTTCGAGAGAAGGCCGAGCCGGTATCCGCGCTCACGCAGCGTCGCCAGGGTCTCGCGCGTATCCGCGAAAACGGTGCACCACCCCGCCACCGCGCGCGCGTATCCGTCGAGCGCGGCGAGCAGCGCGCCTTCGTCGGCGTTCGCGCCGAGCCGCCGGAAGCCGTCGCTCACGACGCTCGTGGGCGGGCCGCTCCAGTGGTCGCGGTCCACGCGCTCCCAGTGCGCCTTTTCGGCCGCGCGCATCGCGGCGACGAATTCCTCGCGCGACGTGCCGATGCCCCCTTGGGCGGCGCGGAGCGCGTCGTATGCGAGGCCCCACTTCACCGGCGCGCCGCCCTCCCAGTCGTCCCACTGGACCAGCGTGCCGCCGAGGTCGAACACGACGGCGCGCGGCGCGGTCACGCGAGATCGGAGATGCGCGACCGCACGGCCGCCAGGAGGATCTCGCGCTCGATGAGATCTGCGACGACGGCGATGTCGGGGGCGAGCGCGCGGTCTGTCTCGAGCATCGGCACGTGCTCGCGCACGACGCGCCGGGCCTCCTCCACTCCTGGCGCGGTCGTCGTCCCGAGAAGGTCGAGGCCCTGTGCGCCGCAGAGCGCCTCGATAGCGAGCGCGTCGCGCGTGTTGCGCACGACCGCCGCGAGCTTCAGCGCCGCATGCACTCCCATGCTCACGTGATCCTCCATACCCGCCGACGTCGGTAGCGACTCGACCGACGCGGGGAACGCGCGGAGCCGGTTCTCCGTGACCAGCGCGGCGCTCGTGTACTGCGCGACCATGAAGCCGGAGTTCGTGCCCGCCGCCGGACTGAGGAATGGCGGGAGCCCGCTCGTGTGCGCGTTCGTGAGCCGGTCAACACGCGCCTCGCTGATATCGGCGAGCTCCGCGACGGCGATCGTGGCGAGGTCCAGAGCGATCGCCACTGGCTGGCCGTGGAAATTGCCGCCGCTCACGACGCGCCGCTGCTCGGCGAAGACGAGCGGGTTGTCGGTCACGGAGTTGATCTCGATCTCGATCACGCGCCGCGCGTAATCCAGCGCGTCGCGCGTCGCGCCGTGGACCTGCGGCATGCAGCGGATCGAGTACGGATCCTGGACGCGCGTGTCGCCGACGCGATGCGACGCGACGTTCGCGCTTCCCTCCATGAGCGAACGCAGGTTCGCGGCCACGGTCTGCTGCCCGGGATGCGGACGCGCCGCGTGCAGCGCGACATCCCACGCGCTGTCGGTCGCCCGAAGCGCTTCGGCCGACATGGCGCCGACGATGTCAGCCGTCGAGGCCAGCACCGCGGCATCGTGGAGCGCGAGACAGCCGATGGCGGTCATGACCTGCGTCCCGTTGATCAGCGCGACGCCTTCCTTCGGCCCGAGCTCGACGGGCTTCAGGCCGACCTTCTTCAGCGCATCGGCGCCCGACATTCGGACGTCGTCGACGTAGGCTTCGCCTTCGCCGATCACGACGAGCGCCGCGTGCGCGAGTGGCGCGAGATCACCTGACGCGCCGACACTCCCATGCATCGGGATCACCGGATGCACCCCGCGGTCGAGCATCTCGAGAAGCATCTCGGCGAGCCCCGGGCGCACACCGGAGCGTCCAGAGGCGAGCGTGTTGGCGCGCAGCAGAAGCACCGCCCGGACGACGTCGACGGGGAGGGGATCGCCGACGCCCGCGGCGTGGCTCCGGATGAGGTTGCGCTGCAACGCCTTGAGCTCGGCGATGGGGATGCGGACCGTCGCGAGATCGCCGAAGCCGGTGTTCACGCCGTACACGGGCGCGTCGTGCGCCGCGAGCTCGGCGACGACCTTCGCGGACTCCGACATGCGTCGTTCCGCCTGCCGATCGAGCGCGACGGCCGTCCGACGCCGGGCGACCGCGAGAACGTCGGCGATGCTGAGATCCATTCCGGAGAGGCGCAGCGTCGGCACCGGGGCTACTCGGTCTCCTTCAGGTTCTCCCGGTACCACGCGGAGAGGTCGGCGTAGTGGTGCGCCGCGCCGCTCGTCCAGCGGTCATCTTCGGGGCGCACCTCGCGGACGACTCGTGCCGGTACGCCGAGCACCAGCGACCGCGCCGGCGCGGCGAAACGCTCCGGGAGGACGGCGCCCGCGCCGACGATGGTGCGTTCGCCGACGGTGTTGGCGCCGACGAGGACCGCGGCGGACCCGATGAGAACGTTCCGTTCGACGATCGACGAATGGACGATGGCCCCGTGACCGATCGTGCACTCCGCCCCGATGATCGTCGGCTCGCCCGTGTCGGTGTGGATGGTGCAGTTGTCCTGCACGTTGGAGCGCTCGCCGATCTCGATGCGGTCCATATCGCCGCGCAGGACCGACCCGAACCACACCGACGCGCCGGACCGCACCGTCACGTCGCCGATGAGAACGGCGGTGGGCGCGACGAACGCATCGGGCGCCACCGTCGGTCGCTTGCCGCGGTAGCCGTAGAGCGGCACGGCTCCGTAGAGTAGGTGGCGCGATGAAGACCCGCGACCTCCGCGTCGAAGGCTACCGGCCGCTCATCCCGCCGGCGATCCTGCTCGACGAGCTTCCGCTCTCCGAGGCGGGCTCGCGGACCGTGGCGACCGCGCGCGAGGAGCTCGTGCGCATCCTCGATCGCGAGGACGATCGGCTCATCGTTGTCGTCGGACCGTGTTCGGTGCACGACGTCGAGGCGGCGATGGACTACGCGCGCCGGCTCGCGACGGTCGCGAAGGAACTCGCGGCCGATCTGCGCATCGTGATGCGCGTCTACTTCGAGAAGCCGCGCACCACGGTGGGCTGGAAGGGTCTCATCAACGATCCCGGCCTCGACGGCAGCTTCCGCATCAACGATGGCCTCCGCCTCGCGCGCCGTCTGTTGCTCGATCTCGCTGAGCTCGGCGTACCCGCGGGCTGCGAGTTCCTCGACCCCGTCTCGCCGCAGTACACCTCAGACCTCGTGAGCTGGGGCGCGATCGGCGCGCGCACGACGGAGAGCCAGGTGCACCGGGAGCTCGCTTCAGGTCTCTCCATGCCGGTCGGGTTCAAGAACGGCACCGGCGGCACGGTGCAGATCGCGATCGACGCCGTGCGCGCGACCGCGCATCCGCACAGCTTCATCGGCGTGACCGAGCAGGGCCTGGCGGCTTTCGTGAGCACGCGCGGCAATCCGTACGGCCACGTGATCCTGCGCGGCGGTGCGCGCGGCCCGAACTACGACCGCGCGAGCGTGCGCGGCGCGCTCGACGCGCTGCGGGAGGCGGGGCTCCCGGAGCGGCTCATCATCGACGCGAGCCACGGGAACAGCGAGCGGGATCACCTGCGCCAGCCCGCTGTCGCGACGGACATCGCCAGCCAGATCGCCGCCGGCGAGCGCGGTATCGCGGGCGTGATGATCGAAAGCTTCATCGTCGCCGGACGTCAGGAGCTCACCGATCCGTCGCGGCTCGTCTACGGACAGAGCATCACGGACGCATGCATCGGGTGGGACGAGACGGTGACGGTGCTCGGCCTGTTGGCATCGGCGGCGCGCGAGCGTCGCACGCAACGTGCGGGTCAGCGCCCGCGGGTCGTGTCAACCAAGCGATAGCCGAAACCCCGTGCGGTTTCGATCGCGACCTCGGCCACGGTTGCGTCTTCCAGCTTCTTGCGGAGGCGGCCAACGTGGACGTCGACCAACCGAGTGTCGCTTCCCGGCTCGTAGCCCCAGACCCCGGTGAGCAGGTCATCGCGTGTGAACACGCGGCCCGGCTCGCTCGCGAGCGTGCGCAGGAGCTTGAACTCGGTGGGGGTCAGCTGGACCTGCCGGTCACCGGCGATGGCCTGCACGCTGCCGCTGTCGATCACGAACCGGCCGAAGCGAAGCTGCTTGGCGCCACTGGTGTCGTGCGACATCTGCGCCCGGCGGAGCAGCGCTTCGATGCGCGCGAGCAGCTCGTCGTTGTCGAAGGGCTTGCCGATGTAGTCGTCCGCGCCGACACGCAGGCCGACGACACGGTCCGGCGGCTCCTTCTTGGCGGAGATGAACAGGATCGGGATGTCCGTGTTGCGACGGAGCTCGAGGCAGAGGCTGATGCCATCGAGGCTCGGCATCATCACGTCGAGCGTGACGACGTCGGGCCGGACGCGCTCGAACGTTTCAAGGGCCTGGCGCGAGTCGGTGACCACGTGCGTCCCGTAGCCCTCCTCGGCGAGGATGCTCGAGAGCAGCATCGCGATATCGCGGTCGTCCTCGACGATCATGACCCGCGAGCCGGTGCGGGAGGGTGCCGTAGCGGCCGACGGCCGCTGCTCGATCATCGTGACGGTCCTGTATCGCATTTGCCGTGCCACATGTAACGATCTCGCCTACGGCTCGATCGTTCTGCCAGGCGTGTCGGCTCGCCCTTCGGGCTCGCCCACGCCGCAGTAACGATCTCGCCTACGGCTCGATCGTTCTGCCAGGCGTGTCGGCTCGCCCTTCGGGCTCGCCCACGCCGCAGTAACGACGCATCCGTTGACACGCCATTGACTGATACGGCCCTTAGAAGGAGGCGTTCACCGCCGCGAGCTTCTCAGCGATCCAGGGCGCCGTGGATCCGACGTCGTCGGGCCATCCCGAGAAGAACAGGCGGTCCGTCTCGTCCTCGATCGCCTGGCGCGTCTGCGCTCCTTTGTCGGTCGTCCGCAGCGCCCTGTCGGAGGCGACGAGGCCGCCCTGACGCAGGCGCCCGAGCTCCGCGGCGACATCGGCAGGTCGCTGCGTCGTGAGCTTCGCGGAAAGGTCCGCCTCGGTCGCGGCTTCACCTCGCCAGATGCGCGTGAGTGTGTCGAGCGTTGGGCCATCCAGGCCGGCCTGCCGCCACGCCGCCATGTGGCAATCGTCGCGCGCCTGCCAGAGACCGTAGATCGCGTTCTCGAGGGCGACCATCGGATGCGCAGCGCTGCCCGCCATGCGCCGAGCCCGCGGGATGTGCACATGCCAGCGTTGATCGAGGCTCGCCGCCGTCGCCTCGAAGGCGCGTCCGAGCAGGGACGCGAGGCGCGCGAGGTCGCTGGCTCGCAGCGGCGAAGGCAGCGCCGCCAGATAGGCGTCGGCCTCACGCCGCACGCGCTGCACCAGGTCGCGACCCGCAGGGGTCAGATCCCAGCGCCCGTCCTTCTCGTGGACGAGGCCGGCGTCGCGCGCCGCCGCCGAGGCGGCCTGGTACTGGTCCCACTGCGTGGCGTACGGGTTCCACATCTCGTTCGGTCGTCCACCGCCCTGCGGTGCGACACCACCGATGGCGAAGAACAGGCTGGGCCGATCGATCTTGAGCTCCTCCATGAGGCGGAGCGGGAGCGTGAACTTCGTGCGCCGCTTGTTCAGGAACTCGGGGAAAAGCGGAACGAGCTCGAGCGGATAAGGCGGCCTCACGCGGGGACGGCTTTCCGCGTCGCGAGCCGCACCGCGAGCTGCCGGAGGGAGACCGCGATCTTGTCGTTGGGCTCGGCCAGCACATATGGCACGCCGAGGTCCGCGGCCGCATCGGCCTTCTCGGCGTACGGCACGATGACGTCTGCCTTGCGTTTCAGGAATTTCGCGACACCCGCGTCGTCGATGCCCTTCGGCGTGTTGCGGACGAGCGTGACCAGGATCCGCTCGTCGGAGATGCCGATCCGCGTCAGCATCGCGAGGGTGTCTGACGTACTGCGCAGCGCCGCGAGATGCGGCGCTGTGACCACGCAGACGACGTCGCTGACGTCGAGCGACGCGAGCGTGACCTCGTCCAGCTTCGTCGCCAGGTCGAGCACGACCACGTCGCGTCCACCGCGAGCGAGATCGATGGCCTGTTGTACGGCCGCGATGCTGACGAGCTCCGCCTCCTCGGGGGACGGCGGGGCGGCAAGGATCCGTACGCCGCTCTTGTGGTCAGCGAGGTACAGCGCGAAATCCTCCTCGGTGACACGGGTGATGTCAGCGCGCGCGTAGTCAACGATCGTCGTGCGCGGACGGAGATCGAAGAACATCGCAGCGTTCCCGAACTGCAGATTCAGATCAAGGAGCACGACCGACTTGCCTTCGGCGGCGAGGGCTGAGGCGACGTTGGCGGCGAGAGTCGTCGCTCCGACGCCGCCCTTGCCGTGCGCGAACGCGATGACGACGGCCAGCTTGCGCGGCGCCGCGATCACCTCTGTCACGCCCCGCGTCTGTCGCAGGATCGTCTCGATCTTCGCGGCAAGGACCGCCAGGTCGATCGGCTTACCGATGTAGTCGTCGGCGCCGTGGGAGTACCCGGCAAGGATGTCCTGCTCCTGTTTGGCGGCGGAGAGGACGATGATCGGCGTGCGGGCGGTGCGGCGATCCTCGCGAAGGCGTTTGACGAGCTCGAGGCCGTTCATGAGCGGCATGTTCACGTCGGTCACGACGAGGTCGGGCGGCCCCTTGGTTTCGACGAGCCGCAAGGCTTCGACACCGTTCGCGACCGCCTCGACGAGGTATCCGCGCTTCGCGAGATAGACCGTGCAGAGCTTGCGGATCGCGTCCTCGTCATCGACGCAGAGGATCTTCTCGCCCGCCATGCCTTCCTTTCGGTCTTCCAAGCGCCGCTAGACTCGCCGCAGTGCGCCGCTGCGAAACATTAAGGCTTTCGTGAGTACGGGAATCAACCTCGGAGACCCGTACAGACCATCGCGCTCACGGCTGCTGTCTCGCGCCCTTCTTGCGCTCGGCGTGATCATCGCGATCGTCGCTGGCGCCGGCACCTACCTCTACGGCGTCGCCGCACGCAGCGCGCCCCCGACCGACGTCGCCATGGTCGACGTGGTCGTCGCCACGCGCGACATCGAGCCGCGGTCCGCGCTCGGCGCGAGCGACCTGAAGATCGTCCAGCTGCCGCGCGACGCCGCACCCGCGAACGCGCTGCACGACGCGAACACCGCGACCGGCATGATCACGACCGTCGCGCTCTCCAAGAACGAGCCGGTGCTGCCGACGAAGCTCGCGCAGACCGGCAGCGAAGGGCACATCGCGGTACTGCCCCCGGGCGCGACGGTCGCGAACTCGATCGGCTTCCGCGCCATGTCGCTCAACATCCCCGACGCGAACGCGGCGGGCGGCGCGATCGCGGCCGGCGATCACGTGGACATCCTCTACACGCTGGCCGTGGCCGAGCCGAAGCAGGACTTCATCGGACGCATCGTGATCCAGGACGTGCCGGTGCTCGCGAAGACCATCACCGTGTACACGCTGCGCGTCGACGCCTCGACCGCGGAGCGGATCGCGGCGCTTCAAGCATCGGGCGGGAACCTGGCGCTGCTCCTGCGCGCGCCGGGTGACGCGCGGCCGGCGGGGACCGCGGGCGCGAGCTTCACGAACGAGGCGCAGCGGATCCAGCGGCCCTAGGTCGGCCGCTCGTCACTCGACGAGCGACGGCACCCGCGTGCCTGTGATCGAAGCCGGCGTGAAGTTCATCGTGAGGGTGTTGTTTCCGGTCACCGTGAGCTCGTAGGCCACGATCTGCGACGCGATCGTGACGCTGTTCACCAGCGTGAGCGTGAGCGCCGCCGCGGGCAGGTAAAGCGTTCCGCTGAGAGTCGTGCCGGTCCGCACACTGATCGCCGCGCCGTTCGCGCAGCTGCGGTCCTGGAACAGCAGCATCCCTGCGTACGAGCCCGTTTTGCTCGCGGACAGAGTCATCGTCCCTGTCCCGGCGAGGGAGATGTTTCCGCACGCTCCACCAGCTGCCGGATAACTCGCGTTCGCGTTGTAGAGGAGAACGCCGCTGCTGCCCGCGAGCACGAGGGAGCCGGTGCCCGTCGTTCTGAGGCCCGCGCGGAATATGTAGTTCCCGGCGTTCAGACTCGCGACCCCGCTGTTTCCCACGGTGATGAGGCCGGTGTAGATCCCCGGACTCAGCGTCACAGGCGTCGTGATCGTCTGTCCCGCGAATACAGGCAGGCCGTTCGTCGAAGGACCTGCGACCGCGGCGAAAGGATCCGCGGTGGCGGCCACGCCCACGGATGGTGCGGGGCTCATACGTGCCGCGACGGTTCCGGAGACGTTTCCGGTGACGCGGTGGAAGGTGCCGGTCAGCAGTCCCCCGCTACCGATGTTGACGGCGGTGTTGCTGGTGGAGTTCGTGCTCGTGCCACCGCCGACGACGGTCAAGCGTGTGCTGCCATTCAGGGTCAACGTGCTGGAAGTGGACCCATGGGTAACGACGATGGCCTCGCCGCTGCCGGAACGAGCGAGTCCCGCCACGGCGCGAACTGATATGGCGGTGCGGCCGGAGCTGGCGCCGAAGAGGAATCGCGTGAGCACCTGCTCGGTGATCGTCACCTCGATGTAGCCGGGATCGCCGGAGTAGGTACCGCTCGCGGGCGGGGAGGCGCTCGCCACGGTGATGTAGCCCCCGTCGGTGTAGCCGTTGCGCGTCGCGTCGTCCGTGGCCGCCGTCCGGGCCTGCGCCGCGCTGCCGCCGGCATACAGCACCGCCGCGCCCGCCCACGCGCCGGCGTCCGCCGCTGTTTGCGCTGCCCGCCGCGACACGAAGAGCTGGCCGGTGTCGAGCGCGAGCCCGATGCCGAGGAGCAATCCGCCGAGCGCGACAGCGATGAGGATCAGCGCCTGCCCGCCGTCGTCGCGCGACCAGCGCCTCATTGCTCGATCACCAGCGTCGAGCTCGATCGCAGCGTGATGCCCAGTCCACCTCCGAGGAACACCTGGGCGAGGATCGGCGTGAACGGGAAGCTTGCGCTCACGACGATGCGGCTGCCACGATTCGCGTTGCCGTCGGGCCACGTCGATTGGACCGTGAGGTTGTTCGGGACTCCGGTGGCGTACGCCCGCACCTGCGCCGTGATCGCCGTGTCGGTGTCCGGTGCCGTGTACGAGGCGGCGCCCGGACCGGTCGGCGATCCGCTGAGCGCGCCGTGCACGACGCCGTAGCGCGAGCCCTCGCGCACCGCGGTCGCCAGCGTATTGCTGAGCCATATCGCGCGCCCGATGTCGAAGAGACCCACGATGAGTAACAAGAGGAGCGGTAGAACGAGCGCGGTCTCGACCAACGCTTGCGCCCGGTCGTTCCGGATCGCGGAGTCGACAGATCGACGCGGACCTATTACGGGTCGCGTGCCGAGACCGGCGCTGGCACCGAGGGCTCCCGCGCGCGAGGGGTCCCCGTCCCGAAGGGACGGGGTTTCGCGCGTACCGCAGAGCGGCTCCGGGGCAGCACGCTGCCCCGTAGTAGAGAGGGTTTCGGTGCCAGCGCCGCAAAGCAGGCGCGTCACGGGTAGTTCCGGAACGTCGCGGTCTTGTCGAGACTGAGCGTGTTTGGGACGAATGGCCAGGGCGCGAGCGTTCGGTACGTGTACTGCACGCGCACGTTCACCAGCGACTCGCCACCGGCGCCGGTGGTATGGCTGACCGTGATCGTCGCCGCGGCGGAGTCGACGCCGGCGATGCGGCCGAGCTCGTCGGTGGCGTAAGCGATCGCCTGCGCGTCGGTCGTGGCGGCGCGCGTCACCCAAGCCTCCGCGCCGGCCCGCGCGGCGTTCTGCACCCCGAGCTGCGCGGCGAACGCGCGCGCCATGTCCGCGCCCCCGAGGATCGTGAACACAAGGAGCGACAGCGTGAGCGCGGTCTCCACCAGTGCCTGTCCGCTGTCGTGCTCGTGACGACCGTTTGGGTGCGTGCGATCTTTGGTCACGCGCCCATTGTGCCGGTGGGTGTTCTGTATCTCGGCTCGCGGCGGTCGCGAATCCGCGACCTGGCGCGTCGGAGCAGAATCCAGAGGTGCAAGCGGACGAATTCAGCAGGCGGCGGGCGGACTTCCATCTCCTCGACGTCCGCGAGGATGACGAGTGGGCCGCCGGTCACATCGACGGCGCGCAGCACATTCCGCTCGGCGAGCTCTTGGCACGACTCAGTGAGTTACCGAAGGAGCGGACCATCGTGGCGGTGTGTCGCAGCGGCGGCCGCAGCGAAGCCGCTGTTCGCGGACTCCGGAAGATGGGCTTCCAAGCGGAGAACCTCGAGGGCGGCGTGAACGCGTGGGATCGCGCCAAGCTCCCCCTCGTCGATGGCAGCGGCGGGCGCGGCCGGGTCATCTGAGTACGCTACCGGGGATGGCCGAGCCTGCCCCCGACCACGCGCGACACCTCGACCGCGAATGGCTGGCCCAGCACCTCGCCGACGAGCGCAAGGAAGCGGAGTGGCTCGGTGAGATCCGCGAGGCGCTGTTCGGCATGCAGGACGGGCTGGTGAGCACGCTCGCGGTCGTCAGCACCGTGGGCGCGGCGAGTGGCAATCGCTTCGCGGTGCTCGTTGCGGGTATCGCGTCGGCGCTGGCGGGTGTCTTCTCGATGGCCGCGGGTGAGTACCTGTCCTCGAAGAGCCAGCGCGAGATCTTCGTCGCGCAGATCGAGAACGAGCGTGATGAGGTGCGGGACCGTCCGGCCGAGGCCGAGGCGGAGGTCGCGTACATGCTCGAGTCGGAGGGTCTCTCAGAGGCCGCGGCGCGGCGCGTCGCCGCGGAGCTCGCGCGCGAGCCGACCGTGCTCCTCAAGACGATGGTCGAGAAGGAGCTCGGCCTCGTTATCGAGGAGGGTCCTGGCGCCCTGCAGGGCGCCCTGGTCATGGGGGGTTCGTTCGGGCTGGCGTCGCTCGTGCCGATCCTGCCGTATCTCTTTCTCCCGATCGCCAGCGCGCCTGTCGCATCGCTGCTGCTCTGCGGCGCTGTCGTCTTCGGGATCGGCGTGGTGAAGAGCAGATGGACGAAGCGCAACCCGGTGCGCTCCGGCCTCGAGGTCGTCGCTCTCGCCGCGTTCGCCGGGATCGCGGGGTACCTCTTTGGTTCGGTGTTGCCGGGCTTGCTCGGCTTCGCGGGACTCGGCGCGGTCTAGCGCTCAGGCTGTGCTGCTGCAGCAGTTCTTCGACGCGGGTCTCGGTCATGCGAGCTACCTCGTCGCGGATCCCGATGCCGGCGTGGCCTTCCTGGTCGATCCCGATCGCGCCGTCGACACGTATCTCGCGGCCGCTTCGAAGATGGACGTCCTCATCACGCACTCGTTCGAGACACACGTCCACAACGACTACCTGTCGGGATCGCGCGCGCTCGCCGAGCTGCGACCGATCGCGGTCGTGTCGGGGCCCGACGCGAGGGTCGAGTACCCGCACACAGCGCTGCATGACGGAGAGAGTCTCGATGTCGGCGCGCTGCGCGTGCGCTGCGTCGCGACGCCGGGGCACACGCCCGAGCACGTGGCCTTCCTCGTCAGCGACCTGCGCCGCACCGAAGATCCGCAGTACCTCTTCAGCGGGGGCGCGCTGCTCGTCGGACACATCGCGCGCGTCGATCTCCTTGGCCCCGAGCTCGAGGAGCGGCTCGCGCGCGACGCGTACGCGACACTGCGCGACAAGGTGCTGAGCTTGGCCGACTACGTCGCTGTGTTCCCGACGCACGGCGGCGGAAGCGCCTGCACCGCGAGCGTCGCGGGGTCGCGGTGGACGACGCTCGGCTTCGAACGTCGCCACAACGATGTCGCACGTGCCGCCACCGGTGACTTCCGCGTGTTCCGAGAGACGATCGCGCAGGGCCTGCCGGTGGCGCCCGCCTATTACCCTCACGTGCGCGCGCTCAACCATCGTGGCGTGGCGCTCGCGGATCGCCGCCCGTTGCCGCTGCTGAGCGATCCGCTACCCAGAGGTGCTGCGCTTCTCGACCCTCGCCCGCCACATCTCTACGGCGCGACCCATCGCCGCGGTGCGCTCAACATCGTCGGGAACGACGGCTTCGCCGTGCGATGTGGCGCCGTCGTCGGGTACGGGACGTCGCTCGTGCTCCTCACGCGCGACGAAGAGCAGGCGGAGCGACTGCGGGCGCAGCTCGCACTCATTGGCTTCGACGACGTGCGCGGATACGCGGAGCCGATCGCGGCATCGGACGCCGCGACCGCGACGACGCAGCAGCTCGATGCGCGGACCGCAGGGCGGCTCGCGGACGAGGGCGCGCCGTTTCTGGACGTCCGCGAACGATCCGAGTATGTCGAAGGTCATGTGCCCGGCGCGCGACACATCCCCTATGAGCAGCTCGAGCAGCGTGTCGATGAGGTGCCGCACGAGCGAATGCTCGTCGTGTACTGCGCCAGTGGGGTCCGTTCGAGCCTCGCGACGAGCATCTTCGAACGTCACGGCATCGTCGCGGCGAACCTGCGTGGGGGATTGAACGCTTGGCGGAACGCAGGGCTGCCTATCGAGGAGTCGCAGTAGCGGTACACTGACCTCGGGCACTCCCCTTCGATGAAACTCTCCCCAACGGCGCCCTCATGGGTGGCCAGCGTTCCTCCAGACGAGCGCCCAGATGGGAAATGTGTCATGCGCATTGCCTTTGTCGCTTCCTCCGTGCCGCGCCGCTGTGGCATCGCCACGTTCACCGCGGATCTCGAGGCCGCCGTGAAGTCGGCCGATCCGTCGGCGCGGATCTTCGCTGCCGCGATCAACGAACCGGGCGCCGCACGCGCGTACGGACCCGAGGTGCGGTGGCGCATCCAGCAGGAGGACGCGAGCACCTACCGCGACGCCGCTGTTGCGATCAGCGCGTCGAACGTCGACATCGTCAATGTGCAGCACGAGTTCGGCCTCTACGGCGTGTGGCACGACGGCACCTATGACGATCACCTGCGCGTGTTTCTCGAGAACTGCACGAAGCCCGTCGTCACGACACTGCACACGGTCGCGCCGAAGCCCGAGCCGTGGGCACTGGCAACCGTGCGTTTCGCCTCGGACCACAGCGAACAGATCGTCGTCATGGGCACCACAGCGGCGCGTCTGCTTCGCGACGTGTATGGGGTGACCAGGCCGCCCGTGGTCATCGAGCACGGCATGCCGGCGATCGAACCTCGCGGGCGGCATCGCCTGAAGCGTCAGCTCGGCGTCGAGGACCGGCCGATCGTGTCGACGTTCGGTCTCGTCGATCCGCGGAAGGGGCTCGAGTACGTGATCGAGGCGATGCCCGAGATCGTCTCCCTTCAACCGCGCGCGCTGTATCTCGTCGTCGGCCAAACACATCCCGAGCTGCAGAAGCGGGAAGGCGAGGCCTATCGCAACTCGCTCGTCGCGTCGTCGGCGCGCCTCGGTCTGCGCGACCACGTCAAGTTCGTGAATCAATACCTGACGCAGCGCGAGGTCGTCGATTACCTCCTCGCGACCGACGTCTACGTCACGCCATATCTCGACCCGAACCAGATCACCAGCGGCACGCTCGCCTACGCGCTCGGAGCCGGGAAGGCGATCGTGTCGACGCCCTACCTGCACGCGCAGGAGGTGCTGGAACACGGTCGCGGCATCCTCGTGCCATTCCGCGACGCCGCCGCCATCGCGTCGGCGGTGAACTCGGTCTTGGGCGACCCGCAGCGCAAACGCGAGCTCGAGATCCGCGCCTATGAGTACGGGAAGGAGATGGCGTGGCCCGCCATCGGCCGCCGCGTGCTGGCATTGATGCGCGACGTCCTCGACCATCCGGTCGCCGCGCACGCGGAAGAGCTGTTCGAGGAGCCGACACCGATCGCATGAATCTCGGCGAGCGACTCCGACAGAACCCGCTCATCACGGCACGCGATGTGAAGCCGTCGCTGCCCACGCTCGAGGTCGTATCGGTCTTCAACGCCGCGGCGGCGCGGGTGGGAAACGAGATCATCCTGCTGTTGCGCGTCGCCGAGCGGCCGCGGAGCGACATCGCACCCGGCCCCGACGCCCTCACGCTCGATCTCGCCGCGCCTCATCCGATGCTCCGTCCTATGCCCGCCCACTATCGGAAGGAGCAGCTCGTCGGCATGGCCTTCCTGGATACGCGTAACGGGAGCGCGCCGCGTGTCGTCGTCGCGTACATACCCGCGAACCTACCGGGCCTCGACCTCCGGGACCCGCGGTCGATCCGCTATCGCAACGCGAGCGGCAGCCTGCGCATGGCGAACGAGGGGTATATCGACTTCCTCGCGCAGATCTCGCATCTGCGCGTCGCGCGCAGTAGCGACGGTGTGAACTTCACCATCGACGAGACGCCGGCGATCGCGCCGCACACGGACATGGAGGAGTACGGCGTCGAGGATCCGCGTGCGACGTTCATCGACGGCACATGGCACATCACGTATGTCTCTGTGTCTCGCTGGGGGATCACCACCAGCCTCGCGACGACCAGCGACTTCCGAAGCTTCGAGCGGAGGGGCGTGATCTTCCTTCCCGATCACAAGGACGTCGTGATCTTTCCCGAGAGGGTCGGAGGCCGTTATGTCGCGCTCACGCGACCGATGCCGCAGTCCTTCAGTCGGATCTTCGGCATCTGGATCGCCTTCAGTGAGGACCTGCTGTCATGGGGTGGCCACGAGAGGCTGTGCCTGCCGCGCCCGGACTACTGGGACGAGCTGCGCACCGGCGGCTCGGCCGTGCCGTTCCGGGTCGACGACGGTTGGCTCGAGCTGTACCACGGCGTGGACCGCGATTCGCGCTACGCGATGGGCGCGCTGCTCCTCGACGCCGACGATCCGCGCAAGATCCTCGCGCGCTCCGCGCAACCGATCCTCGAGCCGCTCGAGCCATTCGAGCGGACGGGCCTGTTCAACGAGACGATCTTCTCCTGCGGGCACGTCGTGCTCGGGGACGGCCGCATCCGCTTGTACTACGGCGCCGCTGACTCGGTCGTCGCGGCTGCGGACTTCGACGTGCGCGACATCGTGAACAGCCTCGAGCCCTGGCGCGGCGCCGGACAGCTCGTGCGGGTGTAGTCGTGCTGCGCCAGCTTGCTCGACTCACCATCCCGGTCGAGTCCGCGGGAGAGCGCGCCTGCGCGATCGCGGTCTACGCCGACGCGGCCGATCGCACGTTTCCCGCGGCGGAGCGCGGATTCGAAGGCGTGGCCTGCGTCGACGACGCGGCGCGCGCGCTCATTCTCCTCAGCGACGTCTGGTCGGCGACCGGCGTGCCTCGCGTGCGCGAGTGGGCCCTCGGGCTGCTCGACTTTCTCTTGTACATGCAGCTGGACGACGGTCGCTTCGTGAACTTCGTTTCGGATCGGTCCGGTCAGCGCAACGAAACCGGCGTCACGTCCTTGCCGGGTGGCGGGTTCTGGCACGCGCGAGGCGTACGGGCGCTGGCTCGCGCTGTGGTGACATTCAGAGAAGATCGCGCGCGCCTCGGCCTCGAGCGGGGACTCGCTCACATTCGTGCCGCGCGTGACGTGCCGGCCGATGTGCGCTCGATCCACGTCCTTATGGCGATCGAGCTCGCGCGCGCGGGTGAATTCCCTGAGCTTCGCGCGGAGCTCGAGACCTGGTGCGACGAGATCGCGGCGTGTCGACATGGCGGCGTGCTCTTCGACAACCCCGATCAGTCCGCGCCACACCTGTGGGGTCATCAACAGGAGGGCGTCCTGGCCGAGGCCGGAGCCTTCCTCGCCCGTGACGATCTCACCGCCGTCGCGCGGCAGAGCGCGCTCGCTTACCTCGCGCCGCTGATCGACGCCGGCTTCGACGAACCGACCGTACAGCCATATGGCGTTGCGTCAGCGGTGTATTCCATGGAGCGACTGCGCGCGCTGACGAACGAACGTCGGTTCGACGAGCTCTGGCGTATGGCGCGGGGCTGGTTCGACGGTCGCAACTCGGCGCGACGCGCGTTATATGACCGTCAGGAAGGGCGCGTCTACGACGGCATCGACGAGGGCGTAATGAATGTCCACTCCGGAGCGGAGTCGAACGTGGTCGGGGCGCAGGCCCTGCTCGATCAGGTCATCCGCACCGCGCCGCTGCTCGCGCCGCTGATCGAGACCTGCTTCGCGCCTGATGTGCGAGAGCGTCTCGGCACGATGGCCGCGGCGCATTCCAGCTAGGCGATCTCGATTCGCACGGGCCGCACGGCGTTATTCGCGTATCCGAGGTCGTTCCGCACTTCCTCAAGCGGCTCTTGGGCCCCGTCCGTCGTGGCCGCGCGCGCCATGAGGACCAGATCGCCGCTCGCACTGGGCGCGACGGCGGCGTGCCACTGCCGCCAGGCGTAGCGCGACAGCGCGTCATCGAGCGTCGCGTCCCGCCAGCTCCGGCCGCCGTCCGCGGAAACGGCGACGCGAGCGAGATCGCCGCGGCCGCTCCACGCGTAGCCACGCGCGACAAACGGACGCGCCGGTAGTCGCTCGCCGTCGCGCGGCCACGCGATCAGGGCGCGTGGGGCGATCTCGCGCAGCGGGCGGTCGCCAACGACGTAGCGCCGTGACTGGAAGAAACCCTCGAACCTCCGCTCGGCCAGACGCAGCCGAGCGAGCCATTTCACCGACGCCATACCGTACCAACCCGGCACCAGCAGGCGCAGCGGCGCTCCATGCTCGCGCGGAAGGTCCACGCCGTTCATCGCGTACGCGAGCAACACGTCGTCTCGCATCGCGTCGGCCAGTGGCAGCGATCGTTCGTACGCGATGCGCGCCTTCGCGTCCGCGGATGGGCCCGCGTCTGCGCCAACGCAGACCAACTCGACCGCGTTCGCAAGCGGTCCCGCCATCTCGAGGACCGTACGGAGTGACGCGCCGGTCCATTCCGCCGTGCCCACGGCGCCGGTGCGCCACTGCTCCCCTGCGGCCGGAGGGTCGAGGAAGGCCCGCCCGTTCCCGGCGCACTCGAGCGTCACGACGAGCGACCTCCGCGGCAGCGATCGGACGTCGTCCAGATCCAGCTGTAGCGGCGTGCGCACCGCTCCCTCGATCGCGAGACGTTCGGGGGCTGCGGGTATCGCGAAATGATCGCGGACGTAGTGCCGCGACGCGGGCGTGATGACGCCGATCTGTCGTTCGAGCGGCGTTTCCGCGTTGAGCGGATCGCGGCTCAGATAGACCAGCTCGTCCGCGTTCATGCGGCCAGTCTCGGTCATCGCTCGGGACTAGGATTTCCGATGATGCCGCGGCGGGTGGTGAACCTCGCGCTCCTCGTCGTCGTTCCGAGCCTCGTCGCGACGGGCCTGCTGGCGTGGATCGCCTCCCGACCGATCGCGGATGCGCTCGTCGTGCTGCACCGGATCGCCGGCGTCGCGCTGGTGCTGGCACTCGCGTGGAAGTACGGCATCGCGCGACGCTCGGTCCGTCGCCGCACGCGCGCCGGCGTCGATCTGACACTGGCGGTCGGCGCGCTCGCGTCGCTCGCGCTTCTCGTGGTGCTGGGACTCGGTCTCGCATGGTCGATCGGCATCGTTTCCTTCGACCGGCCGCTGGCGTACTCGCTCCTCAATGTGCACGTGTTCGTCGGCGTCGCGCTCGTTCCGCTGATGGTCGCCCACGCCGCGGCGCGGTGGGAGTCGCGGCCGGCCCTGGCGGATCTCGGCCGTCGTCGCGTCGTCGTGCGCGCCCTGGCGGTCGGCGTCGGCGCGGTCGTCGCAACGGCCGCGCTCGATCGCGTCGGCCTCGCACGTCGCGCGACGGGATCGCGCGCCGCGGCGGCCCTCAGCGCGAACGACTTTCCGCTGACGATCTGGGCGTTCGACGCGGTGCCGACGATCGAACTTGCCACCTGGCGCCTGCGCGTCGATGGAAACGTCGCGTCGCCGGGTTCAATTGACTACGGCGAGTTGCTCGCTCTTCCATCGACCGAGCGCGATGCGGTGCTCGACTGTACGGGCGGCTGGTGGACCGAGCAGCGCTGGCGAGGTGTCACGCTCGCGCATCTGCTCGATCGGCATGCTGTGCGCGCGTCAGCCCAGCGAATCGACATCGTGTCGCTGACCGGGCACGCTTGGTCGTTCCCGATCACGGAAGCTGACCGCCTTCTGATCGCGACCCACGTCGGCGGCGAAACCCTCGGCGCGGGACACGGGTATCCCGCGCGTCTTGTTGCACCCGACCATCGCGGATTCCAGTGGATCAAGTGGGTCAGCCGCGTGCGTGTCGCGTAGCCTATGACGATGCGCCGTCTGTTCATGGTCGCCGTCGCCGGTCTCGCCGTCGTCGCGGCGGCCGTAATCGCGTGCGGCGTCGTGGCTCCGGGTAGCGTGCCCTTCGCCCCTGGCGTCGCCGGCGGGATCGCGGTGAGGCCCGGAGCGCCACTGCCAATGTTGCAGGACATCGATCCCGAGGATCTCGATCCCGCCCGCGACATCCCCGGGGTCCCGCCCGTCGCTCTGGCGCCGCCCGGTGGCGCGATCGTCCAGTCGAATGGGATCCGCATACCAAAGCCCGCGATGCCGACGGGTCCACGGCGCATCGGCATCCAGGTCGGACACTGGATGACCGATCAGGTGCCGGCCGAGCTCGGAAAGCGCATCACGTTCCAGACCGGAGCGAGCTGGGACGGCGTCGATGAAGTGGACGTGAACATGGACGTCGCCGAGCGGGTCAAAGCGCAGCTCACCGCGCGCGGCTACATCGTCGATATCCTTCCAACCACGGTGCCGGTGGGGTACATCGCCGATGTGTTCGTCGCGCTACACGCGGACAGCGACGGTACTGGTGAGAAAAGCGGCTTCAAGATCGCGCACGGATCTCGTCGCGGCCCCTACGAAGACAAGCTTGTCAGCCTCTTACGCGACGAGTACGGCAAAGCGACTGGTCTTGACTGGGATGCCCTTGGGATAAGTCGCAACATGCTCGCGTACTTTGCTTTCAATTGGGGCCGTTATCAGCATGCCGCCGCGCCGCATACCCCGGCGGCGATCCTGGAGATGGGCTTCCTCTCAAACGACTATGACCGCGAGCTCATGGTCGACAAGGCGGACGGCGTCGCGACGGCGATCGTCAACGGGATCCAACGGTTCCTCGACGAGGTGCCGCGTTCGAAGATCTTCGGAGAGGACCTCGTCGTCCCGCAACAGCGCGGCTTCCCGAGTCCGTCGCCCCGCACCTGACGATCGCCGCGTTCGATCGGGCGCGCAGCAGTGGCCACGGCGTCCCATAGGCAGGAGCGCTGCCAGCGTGTACGATCCAGCCGCGCCCATCGGGCGACGAAAGTTCAAGGAGGCCGGACATGAGTGTTTGCACCGCACGCGACCGCAGCGCCGGCCTCCCTGCCGTGGTGTCCGCGGCCTAAGGCCGCCGCAGCACGCCGCGCGCGGTGCTCTATCGCTCATGCCCTCCTCCTCGGAGGACGCATGCCCTCACGCGACCTGTTTCCCAGCGACTGGCTCGTCACCGGCGCGTACCGGGATACGCGCCTGGGCGTCATCAAGACCGGCAAGGAGAGCGAGGTCCATCTCGTCGCCCGTACGGGGAGCGACCGGACGACGCTGCTCGCCGAAAAACGCTTCAAGGCGCGCGATCGCCGATCGTTCCAGAACAACTACACGTATCGCGGCGTGTGGGGTGAAGGAACGTTCCGCGAGAGTCGCGCGATGAAGAAGAACACGCGCTTCGGCCACGAGGTGGCGCACGGGCGATGGATCGGGCACGAGTGGGACAGTCTCGTGCTGTTCCATAACGCCGGCATCACCGTCCCGCCGCCGGTCGAGCGACTGGACGACGGCTACCTCATGGCGTTCGTCGGCGATGGCGAGCGCGCGGCACCGCGTCTCTCGGAGATCGACCTCTCGCCAGCGGTCGCGCGTCGAGTCTGGGACGAGCTGCTCGACGAGGTCTCACTTCTCGTCTCGGTCGACCGCGTGCACGGCGATCTCTCCGCGTTCAACGTGCTGTGGTGGCGCGAGCGTGCGGTGCTGATCGACTTCTCGCAGACGGTCGAGATCGTCACGCATCCCGCCGCTCACGATCTCCTGACGCGCGACATCGCCGCGCTCGCGCGCTACTTCGTGCGACGGGGCGTCGAGGTCGACATCGATCGGATCCTGGAGCGGATCGGCGCGGACGTCCATCGCTTCACGCGACAGCTGGGCGACGTCCACGTTGCCGGCAGAAGAGCGCCGGAGCGCTGGCGCGACTAAAGTGAGCGCCCATGCCAGCGAAGAGGACGACGGCCAAGAAGACCACCGCCAAGACCACGCGGAAGACGACCCGCAAGCGCAGGGGTCCGGCGGAGGCGCGCGGGCCGGAGCCGCAGCAGAGCGCGATCGCGTCCGACGACGCTGAGATCGGCGAGCTCGTCGCGCACATCCGTTCCTCACGCGGCGCGGTGATCGGCGCGTACCGCGACCCGTACGGCGGCACACCGCTGGTGTTCGCATCCGTGCCCGTCGGCGCCGTCGAGGCGACGTCATTCCAGCGCGACCTCTCGCGCACCCATGCGGACCGGCTCGCGACGGCGATCGGAGACACCGGCGCATTCCTCGATCCGGTCATCGCGATCCCATCGAAGGACGGATTCCTCTCACCGAACGGGCGGCACCGCATCGCGGCGGCGCGCCAGCTCGGTCAGCGCTCGATCACGGTGCTCGCGACCGCGGACCCCGCGCTCGCCTACCGGATCCTCGCGCTGAACACCGAGAAGGCCCACAACCTGCGCGATCGGAGTCTCGAGGTCATCCGCATGGCACGCTCCCTCGCGAAGGAGCAGCCGCGCTCGAAAGAGAAGGATCACGCGACGTCCTTCGAATCGCCGGCGTTCCTCACGCTTGGTTGCGCGTACGAGAAACGCGATCGCTTCTCCGGTTCGTCGTACAACTCGATGCTGCGTCGGGTCGAGCTATTCCTCGATCAGACGCTGCCCGCTGCGCTGCGGCAGCGGGAGCAGTGGGCGGTCCGCCTGCTCGATATCGACGACCGTGTGAGCGCGCACGTGAAGGCGCTGCAGGAGATGGGGATGAAGAGCCCGTATCTGCGCGCAGTCGTCGTCGCACGGTGCAATCCCGTTCGCTGGATCCCATCGAAGAAGGGTGCCGGGCCGCCCATGTCGGTGGCCGAGGCGCTCACGCGCATGACGAAGAACGTGCGTGCCTTCGAGCCGAAGAAGGTGCGACCGCAGGATCTGGCGTTCGCCGCGGCCGTCGGTGGCTCGGAAGAAGGTCCATAGCACGCCGCAGTAGCCCTAGTTCGCTCGCCCTCCTGATCCGCGAAAGCGCTCCACCGCCGTCAGCAGCTCATCGAGGCCGAACGGCTTCGCAAGATAGCCCTCGGCGCCCACCTCATCGGCCCAGCGCTGTGCGCTCTCGGCCGCCGTCATGACGACGATCGGCACGGTGATGCCCTTGCCACGAAGCGCGCGCGCGACGGCCCAGCCGTCCATCACCGGCATGCGCATGTCGAGCAGGATGAGGAGCGGCAGCTTCCGCGCGACGGCGTCGAGCGCTTCCTGGCCGCTCGACGCGCTCACGACGTCGTAGCCCTCGCCCGACAGGATCGAGCTCACCGTGTCGAGGATCGAGGTGTCGTCGTCCACCACGAGCACCATGCCGCGCTGTTCCTCTCCTCGCGCGACCGAACTCGCCGCGCCGGACGACGACGGCGGCATTCCGTCGCGCGGGGGACCTCCTGCCCACACGTCCCTCACCTAATTGAGCCTCCTTCCATCCGCGATCGGCAATTCGACGTGGAACGTCGAACCCTTGCCGACCTCGCTTTCCACCCAGATGCGACCACCATGCTCCTCGACGATCCCGCGGCAGATGAACAGTCCGAGACCCATGCCGTGAAAACGCCGATCGTCGACGTTCGATGCGCGCGAGAAGCGCTCGAAGATCCGCGGTAGATCGGCCGCCGGGATCCCGATGCCGGAGTCCGTGACGGCCACGCGCGCCTTTCCATCTTCCTGCCAGACCTTGATCGTTATGGGCGTCTGCTCGGGGCTGTACTTCTTCGCATTTTCGAGAAGGTTCTGCAGCAACTGTTCGATGCGACGGCGATCGTACACGCCGACGACCGGTGCGCTCGCCTCGACCTGACAGAGGGTCAGGTCGCTTGTGTCGTGACTGCAGATCTCCTGTGCGAGGGTTGCAATGTCCACCGGCTCTCGCTCGCCAACGAGCCGGCCTTGCTCGAGCCGCGTCGCATCGAGCAGGTCCCCGACCAGCCCAGCGAGGCGCTTGCTCTCTCGCACGACGCGCTTGATGCCGGCGAGGTCGGCCGGTGCGCTTGGGTCGCGTGTCGCACGCCGCTCGAGGAACTCGGCCTGCGCGACGACCGTCGTGAGCGGCGTCTTGAGATCGTGCGCGGCCGCCGAGAGGAAGTCCTCTTTGAGACGGGTGGCCTCTTCGCGCGCTCTGACACGCGCGGCGTGGTCGATCAGCGCGCGGCTCTCCAGGATGACCGCAGCCTGATCGGCAATCAGGCTCGCCAGCTCGATGTCGCTGATCGCGAAGATCGGCGGACGCGCCGCAGTGAGGGTGAGCACGCCGAGACGGCGCTCGCCGGCGGTGATCGGCGCCGCGAGCACGGCGCCGACATTGCGCGCGCGGTAATTCGTGGCGCCATCGGGATTGTCGCGGACCGGGTTCGTGCTGAAGATCGGGCGCTGCAGCTCGAACGCACGGCCCGCGAAGTGCTTGCCAGGTTCGACATCGACGGTCGTGCCGTCGTCCTCCCAGAAACGCAGGTTCGAGGTCTCGTCGTGCCACAGTCCGATCCGCGCTTCGGTACCGGTGCTGTTGGCCGCGCCGCGCTCCAGCTCGCGCACGATGTCTAGGGTCGCGGGTAGTCGTGGCAGGCTCGCCGCGCGCGCGAGGAAGGCGCGCAACTCCGGCTCCTGCCAGGCCCTACGGAGGATGGCCGGCGGCGCGAAGCCAAGGTAGTACGCGACGCCGGAGCCGAGGCCGAGCAATTGCCCGAGCGCCTGCAGCACCGCCCGATCGTCGGGCCCCGCGAGCGGGGTCAGCCCGGTGATGAGGATGTCGGTGCCTAGCAGGATCGAGCCAAGCGAGATCGCCTCCATGCGGCGGCGCGTGACCCCGCGCGAGCGCCGCGCCGACCGGATGAAGGCGAGGGCGCAGTAGAGCGAGACCACGAAGAAGTACAGGACCACGTAGAGGATCACCGGTGTCGGCGGCGTCGGCGCAGTCGCGTACGTCGCGACGATCCCGGCCGCGAGGCCGAGCTCGGCCGCGCGCTTGATCGCGCTGCGCACGTTGGTGAAGTCGTCGACAAGCCTCAGCAGGAGATACGGCAGCGCCATGAGCACCGCGATCTCGACCGTCGTGAGCCACGGCGGGGCAGCGGTCCCGATAAGCGCCGCCACCCGCGACGCCAAGATGATGAAGGCCACCGCGCCGAAGAAGAGCGTCATGTCGCTGTGCGCACCTGTCGGCTGCCGAACCGTACGGAGCGCCACGCTGACGAAGATGAGAACGTAAATGAGCTGCGTGACAAGCGAGATGAGATCGAGTGCGTTCAAGTCCGGTGATTCTATGGACCTACCGAGCTAGTAAGAGACCGAGCGCGGCACCGCCGATGACCACTGCAGCGGGATGCAAACGGCCTTGATACGTGAGCGCCGCGGCCACGATACCGAGTGCGAGCTGCCACCATGACGGCGCGTCGCCGGCCGGCATGATGAGCAAGGCGCCGGTCGCGCAGAGTAGGCCCGCCGTCGCCAGCGCCGCGCCGCGCACCAGGCCGGCGAACGGGACTGAGAGAAGCCAGCGTCGCGCGACCGCGGTCGCCGGGAGGATGGCGAGCGGTGGAAGACTCGACGCGAGGAGTGCCATCGCCGCGCCGAGCGGTCCGGCCAGCTGATAGCCGAGGCTGACGATCCAGAGTCCGTTCGGACCGGTCGAGAGTCGGCCGATCGCGAGAGCTTCCACCAGCTGCGTGTCGGTCACCACGCCGGTCGCGACGAGATCCTGTCGCAGGAGCGGCAGCGAGCCGAGCCCACCGAGCGCGAGCGCGGAGTCCTTGAGCAACACCACGAACAGGGCCAGGGGATCCATCCGCTACTCGCTCGCGCCCTCGGGCGACGTCGGTCGTTCGCGACCGAGGAACACCGCGCCAAAGGTCGCCGCGCCCACGATGACGGCGACGCTCGAGATCGTCGTGAGCAGCAGGACGGCGAACGCCGTCATCACGAGCCCGATGTCGACAACCGCTCGCAATCCATGTCGGCGCGCGCCGCGGACGAGAACGATCGCGAGACCGAGCGTCATGCCGCCGGTCGCCGGCGCCATGCCGGCGAGCGCCGCGTGCGCGAGCGGCTGATCCGCGATCACGCCGTACGCGGCGGTCATCACGGCGGTGATGACCGCGGCCGGGACCATCATCCCCGACACGGCGACGAGGACACCGCGCCAGCCCGCGATGCGTTGGCCGAGGAGGCCCGCGAGCGCGACGAGATGTATGCCAGGGCTCAGCTGGCACAGCGCCCACGCCTCGGTGAACTCACGCTCGCTGATGCGAGCTTCGCGCTCGACGAGGAAGCGGCGAAGAAGGAAGAGCGTGCTGGTCCCGCCGCCCACCGATTGCGTGCCGACCGCGAGAAAGATCTTCGCGAGCTCACGCATCGCGACCTAGGCTACGGAAGTGGCCGGCGAGGTGCGCATCGGAACGTCCGGCTGGGTCTATCCGCACTGGCGCGAGACCTTCTATCCGAAGAGCCTGCCGCAGTCACGCTGGCTCGAGCACTACGCCTCGCGATTCGACACCGTCGAGCTCAACAGTCCCTTCTATCGGCAACCGGAGCGCGCGACCTTCGAACGCTGGCGACGAGCGGTGCCCGACGATTTCGTCTATGCGGTGAAGCTCAATCGTTTTCTGACGCACCTGAAGCGACTCAACGTGGACCGCGCGATGGTCGCGCGGTCGTACGACACCATGGCCGGGCTCGGGCCGAAGGCGGCGGTCGTTCTGGTGCAGCTGCCGGCGCGGTTTCGCTTCGACGCGGAACGCGTTGAGCGGTTCTTCACGGCCGTTGCGCCGCGTCGGCGGCGACACGCGCTCGAGCCGCGCGACTCGAGCTGGCTCACGGACGAGGCGATCGCCATGCTCCGCGTGCGGCGCGTCGGTTTGTGCATCGTCGACACGCCAAAGTGGCCGACGCGCGGGGCCGTGACCGCCGACTTCGTATACCTGCGCTTTCACGGACAGACCCGGCTGTATGGCTCGAGCTATGACGACGGCGCGCTGGGTGCCTGGGCCGAACGGATCCGCGGCTGGCGCGACACGGGCCTCGATGTCTATGCCTACTTCAACAATGACGAACGCGCATATGCGCCCCGCAACGCATTACGACTGCGCGAGCTTGTCGGGTGAGCAGGCTGGCACGCTGCCTGCTTCCGACTGTGGCATGGACTGGTCGCTCGTCGATGTCGATCGCCTCGCCAGGCTCGCGTGCCCGAGCTGTCAGCGCGGCCTGGCCGGCGGGGTGATGCGTCAGGTCGAATGGACCGCGCGCCGCTGCATCGTCGTGGTGGCCTGCCCGACCTGCACCGCCGAGTCGATGGTCGTCTTGGAAACGAGCGGCACGCGGCGTACCGCGCCGCCCATCGACGTCGATGACGTTCGACGCGCGCACGAGGCGCTCGCTCGCGTCGGGCACATCAGCGACCTCTTCCCCGCGTGAGGAGTGCT
>Ga0209157_1000710_pt1 | contig 28314 bp, 30 predicted proteins | sample GraSoiAngelo_135_FD_185892 | JGI IMG/M metagenome (GOLD analysis project Ga0209157, IMG submission 185892) | Grasslands soil microbial communities from the Angelo Coastal Reserve, California, USA - 14_0929_05_40cm (SPAdes) (version 2) | ecosystem: Environmental > Terrestrial > Soil > Grasslands ...
GATTCTCTCAGGGCCTTCAGCAGCGCTTCGGCCTTGTACAGGGTCTCCTGGTATTCACGCGCCGGGTCGGAGTCCGCGACGATGCCGGCGCCAACCTGGAGGTAGGCGCGCTCGCCTGCGATGACCAACGTCCGGATGATGATATTCAGGTCCAGGTCACCGCTCGGGCTGAGATAACCGATGGAGCCGGTGTATGGCCCGCGGCGGACCGGCTCCAGTTCGTCGATGATCTCCATGCAGCGGACCTTGGGCACGCCCGTCACGGTTCCCCCCGGGAAGACCGCGCGGAGCACGTCCAGCGCGCCCTTGCCTGACGCGAGCCGGCCGCGGATGTTGGTCACGATGTGGCTCACGTGCGAATAGCGCTCGACGACCATGAACTCGTCCACGCGGACGCTGCCATAGGTACACACACGCCCCAGGTCATTGCGTTCCAGGTCCACGAGCATGATGTGCTCCGCTCGCTCTTTCGGGCTCATCAGCAGGTCTTCGATCAGGAGGCGGTCCTCGTCTGTGGAGGCGCCGCGCGGGCGGGTGCCGGCGATCGGCCGGGTTTCCGCCTCGATCCCGCTGATCCGCACGAGCCGTTCCGGCGAGCAACTGACCAGCGTGACGTCCGGCAGTTCAAGCAAGGCGGCGAAGGGCGCGGGATTGATCTCGCGCAGGCGGCGGTAGATGGAGCGCGGCGACCGCCCACCCAAACCGACGGCGAATCGATGGGACAGATTGGCCTGATAGATATCCCCGGCTGCAATGTAGTCGAGGCACCGTCGCACCCGATCCGTATAGTCGGCCTCTGACATGCCGGGCGTCACGTGCGGCACAACCTGATGGCTCGTGTCGGGCAAGACGGGCGGCAAGCTTGTCAGCCGGGTCTCTAGCGCCAGCAGCCGAGCCTGCCCTTCTTCATAGAGTTCCTCACGCGACTCCTTGATGAAGCGCTCCCCAAAGGGGCAGAAGATGAGCCACAATTCTTTCTGGTGATGGTCGGCGACCGCCACGAGGTCGAGGAAGGCGAGCTCCAGATCGGGGAGACCTAGGTCATCGGGCGGAGGATGGGGGAGACGCTCAAACCAGCAGGCCACGTCATAGCCGAAATAGCCGACGGCGCCGCCATAGAATGGAGGGAACTCGGAAGGGCGGGGGACGGCCATACGGGAGAGCAGGTCTTGGAGCGCCGCCAGTGGATCCCCGGCACGGATGATCCATTCCTCTCCTCTTGCGCACCAGCCCACGTGTGACCCGGTGCCGCGAAACAGGAGCGCGGGATCGGCGCCGATGATCGAGTATCGCTGTCCCGGGGCGACACCGCCGGGTCCCTGGCCGCTCTCCAGCAGTACAGGGCAGCGCCCGTCCCCAGCCAGGCGTTGGTAGAGCTCGAACGTCGAGCAGGACGGGAGCGGCAGGACGGTCGCCAGCGGGATGGGCGGGGAAGCCTTCAGGAAGGTTTCGCGAGAGGTTCGAAACACTGTGAGGAGCCCTCGGTGTGTGCGGCATCTTAACCCACCTGTTACGGCCCCAGCAAGGCATCCGGCAACCTTGACTTCCCTCAGCGATTCTGTTTAGATGGCGCCCGATTTTTCACCGGGCGATAAGGGCGCCACTGGAAACCGCAGGCGCTGTCAATTTGTATGGCAGATGAGCCCGATGCGTTCCGGAAAGGCCTCGCGATCGCCGCGCGGATCGGCGTCGAGCTGGTGGCCGCCCTGATCGTTGGCGGCGGCTTGGGGTACCTGGCCGACTCGTATTTCAGCTCCAGTCCATTCGGGATCATCATTGGTGTCTTCCTGGGCATGTCGGCGGGTCTATTGAACGTGTATCGGACTGCGTCACGTCTTTGAGCGATGGAAAGCAACCCCCTCCACCCGTTTGAACTGCACCCCTATGGGTCGCTGTCGCTGTTCGGGCTGGATATTTCGCCAAACAAAGCCGTGGTGATGATGTGGATCATCATCGTCCTGGCCTCCTCCCTACTGATCATTGCAGCCAGACAGCAGCGGCTCGTCCCGACGAGACTGCAGAGCCTTGCCGAGATCTTGGTGGAGTTCATCAGGAATATGATCATGGACACGATGGGTGAGAAAGGTATGAAGTTCTTTCCATTTGTGGCGACCCTGTTCGTGTTCATTCTGTTCTGTAACATCCTCGGGCTGATCCCAGGTTCGTACACCGTGACCAGCCAGATCGTGGTCACGGCAGCGTTCGCGTTGTTTGTGTACAGCATGAGCATAGTTGTCGGGTTCGTGCTGCACGGTATCAAGTTTCTCGGGATCCTGATGCCGGCAGGCACTCCTGTGTTGCTGATCCCCCTCATGGTGCCGATCGAACTCGTCAGCCAATTGGCGAGGCCGCTCTCACTGGCGGTCCGGCTCTTCGCCAACATGACGGCGGGGCACACGATTCTCGCTGTCCTTTTTGGGATGGTGATCTCAATTCCTTTGATAGCGGCTCCGTCGGCAGTCAAAATCGGACTCCTGATACTCATGGTTGTATTGGTTGTGGGACGGCGTCGGGTAATCGCTGCGACAGGCACGTGGGGTCTTGTCGGGATGTGTATTCTGATACCAGTTATCCTGACCGTGATCTGGAGCCGGTGGCTCCCGTTTGCCTTTTCCATCGCCATTAATGCCCTGGAAGTCGGGATTGCCTTTATTCAGGCGTACATTTTTACGATATTGACCTGTGTGTACCTCGGCGATGCCATCACCCTGCACGGGCATGCCGAGGGCGCACACTAGCAGGCTCTCTCGCGGAGAGAAAGGAGAACGCTGAATGGACGCTGCATCGGCTGCACTGTTGGGAATGGGATTGGCGGCCGCCGGGTTCGCCGGCGCCGGTGTGGGAATCGGGTACATCTTCGGGAAGATGATCGAGGCGGTGGCCCGCCAGCCGGAAGCGGAGGGCCGAGTGGGCAAGTATATGTGGATCGGGTTCGCGCTCGTTGAAGCGATCGCACTCTATGGGATTGTGATTGCCTTCATCATCATGGGCCTGCGCAAATAAAAGGACGGCGTCCTCATGCCACAGTTTGACACGCAGTTCTTCTCCTCGCTGCTTTTCTGGGAGTGGGTATCCTTTGGCATCCTGCTCCTCATCCTCTACAAGTATGCCTTTCCGTGGATTCTGGAGAACCTCGATGCCAGGGAGCGGAAAATTCGCGAGACTATCGAGGCGGCGGAGCGGCAGCGGGCGGAAGCCGAACGGCGGATGGCCGAGTACGATGCCAGGATGAGGTCCGCGCAAAAAGAGGCGGAGGAGATGATTGCCCAGGCCAAGGTCCGGGCGCAGCAAATGATGGAAGAGAACGAGCGCCGGATGTCGGCCGAAGCGGAGCGGATCAAGGCGAATGCCGCCCGCGAGATCGAGCAGGAGCGCCGCACGGCGCTGGAGGAGGTGCGCCGCTACGCCGGCGAGCTGGGCCTGCGCGTCGCCGAGAGAGTGCTCGAGCGGAGCCTGACGGACGCCGACCATAAGAGACTGGCTGACGAGGCCCTCACCGCGGTCGCCAAGGACTTTGAGAAAAGCTAACCAGCCCTATCTCTTCTTCCAGACCTCACGCAACAGCGTGGCCCATTCATCCCTTGGCAATGCCGGCATCGTTGTGATCGAGATGTGTCCGAGCGAGGCGTTTTTGACCGCCGCCTTCATGGCTGTCTTGTTGTCCGGGAACTGAAGGATGGCCACCACATCGTATTCCCCGAGACAATAATAGGCGGCGATCAGTCTCCCGCCCAGCTCCTCAATGTTCTTCTTCACCTTCTCGGACCGGTCGATGCCCTGTTCCTTCATCGTCATGATCCCTTCCCGCGTGAACTTCACCAGGCTGACATAAATCGGCATAGCGTCCTCCTTTGACTGCGGCGAACGATCCGAGGTTCTCTATGTCGTTCTCGGTCGTATCAGACCGAGCGACCTTAGAATGATGCCAATTCTAATCCTGAACGATGGAGGGCACAAGCTGCAATCAATTGTGTTGTGTTCTGCTGGGAAGTGTGTTACCGTGACCGTGCTAGTCAAGCGCTTTCATCGCTGCGGGTCGTGCGATGAGAGTGATAACCCATCAGGCCCTGAAACCGATATTGCCTTCGCGCGGTAGGAATCTGAACGGAACGCCTGTCCTGAACGCTGCTGGTTCATCGCATCGTCCTTGATAACATTCCTTCTCGTTTCCTGATACTCGAGACAATATCATAGTAGAGGAGGAGGTACGATGAGTACCAAATTGTATGTGGGCGGTCTGCCCTATTCTGTCACCGAGCAGCAGCTCAACGAGTTGTTCGCCCAGCAGGGCACCGTGTCCTCGGCGAAGGTGATTACGGACAAGTTCACCGGCCAGTCACGGGGCTTCGGGTTCGTGGAGATGTCCACGACCGAGGAAGCGCAGAAGGCTATCAGCACGCTCAATGGCACGCAGCTGGACGGACGGTCCCTCACCGTGAACGAGGCCAAACCCCAGGAGAAGCGTACCGGCGGGGGATTCGGAGGCGACCGGAACCGCTACTAAGACGGAACGGTAAAGGCAGTGCATGAAGGGGGCGCCTCGACAGGGGGCGCTCCTTTTATCCTAACCTCGGAGAATATCCGAATGACCACCACAACCCCAGTGAAGCCTCTCCCCCGGCCGTGTAATTATTGGATAGTCCTCCTCTTCAGTCTCATCACCCTGGGCACCCTAGTCGGTCTCCCTGTCTACGCCTATTTCTACGATTACATGTGGGTGGATTGGGCCATGTTCGGTCTCCTGTATATCGTCACGGGTTTGGGCATCACTGTCGGCTACCATCGCCTCATTGCCCACCGAAGCTTCGACTGCCCCAATTGGGTCAAAGCAGGTTTGTTGATCGCTGGCGGATGGGCTTTGGAAAACTCGGCGCTCAAGTGGGCTTCGGCTCATATCCGCCACCATGCGCAGTGTGACCAGGAAGAGGACCCTTACAATGCCCAGCGAGGGTTTTGGTACAGCCACGTCGGGTGGATATTTTTCAAAGACCCTCATGCCTTCGATGAGAAATACACCTCGCGTCTGCGGCAGGACCCACTGGTGCTGTGGCAGGACCGGTACTATGTGCCCCTCGTGCTGTTTGGGCTGGCCCTGCCCTTTGTGGTGGGCTTTCTCTATAACGGGTGGATCGGCGGGCTTGGCTGCTTTCTTCTGGCGGGCGTGGGGCGGACCTTCTTCGTGCTCAATTCCACCTTCTGCATCAATTCCATCTGTCATCTGTGGGGGAAGCAGCCGCATACGACGGTAGACTCGAGCCGGGACAGTTGGGTGGTCTCTCTCTTGACCTTTGGCGAGGGGTACCACAATTATCACCATGCCCACCAGCGGGACTACCGGAATGGGCCGGGATGGTACAACTTTGACCCCTCGAAATGGCTGATCTTTGGATTGTCGAAGATCGGCGCGGCTTGGAAACTCTCGCGAGTGCAGCCAGGGCGGACGCGGTATGCGTCCTAGCGATAAGGTAAATCACCATGATATCCCTTCATACTCCAGGGCCTTGGCATATGCTGGTCTATCTCAACGAGAAGGGCGAGAAAACGCCTGCCCACATTGTTGGATTACGTGACAATTACGACGTTGCGGACTGTTGCGGGATTGATGAAAAAACCGACCAGGCCAATGGGCGCTTGATCGCGGCCGCGCCGGAGTTGTTGGAAGCCTGCGAGGCGGCCGTGGTGGCCTTAGTTGAGAACCCCTTCGGCAGGGTCCTCTCCGAGGCCAACTTGAAGGCGGTACAGCTGTGCCGCGTCGCCCGCTCCAAAGCGCACGCAGTGTAACGACTCGATTCGATCCCTCCGGTTTTTCTACTCCTACGCTCAACACGCACGAGGCATACCCCAAACCTGTCAAATTAACCTCTTTCGCAGAAGCCCGCGTGGCGGTAAGATTGACTCCTATGAGTGGCACCACGCGAAAGGCCGACCCGGGTATGGAGACCATTCTGCTCGTGGACGACGATGAGTCGGTCCGGGCACTGCTTCGGGAGAGTCTCGAGCAGCAGGGGTACACCGTCTTGGAGGCCCGTGTCAACAGCGAGGCTCTCCTGATGGCCAGACGGCATGAAGGCCCCATCCACTTGATGGTCGCGGATGTCATGATGCCCGGGATTAACGGGCGCGAATTGGCCTCCATGGTGACATCCTCGCGCCCACACATGAAAGTGCTCTACATCTCCGGTTACCCGCTTGAGATCGTCCGCGAGAAGCTTCGGGATCCAGACATGGCAAACTTTCTCCAAAAGCCCTTCCCCATCGAGGCCTTTGTCAGTAAAGTGCGAGAACTGCTGAGGGCCGACCCACAGTCCTGACCCGCAAGAGCATACCGACAGACATGGGGACAGGCAGCTTTTCTGCTCACAGAAAACCAGCCAGTCCCCTTGCTTACGGAACGAGAGGCTTGTTCGCGCTTCCTTGGCGGTAGCCGGCGGGATCGAAGGTCACGGTGGCGAACCCCAGTGCGGCGAGCCTGCTGGTCACGTGGTCGCGCATCCGTGGTTCGAAGAGCCGCACGAGTTCGTCCTGCCCCACCTCGACCCGCGCGTTCCCGCCGTGGTCTCGCACCCGGACCTGACGGAAACCCTCGCGTAGCAGGAACTCCTCGGCGGCTTCGATCCGTTTCAGCCGCTCCTCCGTGATCGCCTCCCCGCGGGCGATGCGCGAGGCGAGACATGCGGCCGCAGGCTTGTCCCAGTTCGACAGCCCCAGCGATCGCGCCGCCTTCCGGACCACTGCCTTGCCCATGGCGGCCTCCACCAAGGGGCTCCGCACGCTGGACTCGCGCGCGGCCTGGAGGCCGGGGCGATCGTCGCCCAGGTCATCGCATTGCACCCCGTTCACGACATAGGCAAGCCCCAGCCGCGCGGCCAGGGGCACCAGCGCCGAGTAGAGGTCCGTCTTGCACCGGTAGCACCTGCTGGTGGTGTTCATGACGAACTCAGGGTCACGGAGCTGATCAGTCTCGTGGATGATCTGGCGGGCGCCGATTTCCGTGCAGATTGTTTGGGACAATGCCAATTCAATCGCGGGGAACGTGGGCGACACCGCCGTCACTGCGACGGCTCGCGCGTCCAGCACGTCGTGCGCCACTTTCAGGACAAGCGTGCTGTCGATGCCGCCGGAGAACGCGACGAGCACAGAGCCCATGTCACCCATGATCGTCCTGAGACGGTCAAGGGCCTCCGTGCCGCCGTCACTTTGCGTTGGAGACGACATTGGTGTCAATCTTGGCTTCGGCCAATTTGGCGACGACGACCAGGGCGTAGCGGTCGGGGTTGAGATACTTCTGGGCCACCCGCAAGACGTCCTCTTTCGTCACCGCCGCGATCGCTTTGGGATAATCGTCGAAATAGCTCAGGCCGAGGCTATGTAGTTCCACGAGGTTCAGCAGCGAGGCCAGTTTCGCGTTGGTGTCCAGGCGCAGCGGGAAGCTCCCGATCAGGTAGGCTTTGGCGTCGGCCAGCTCTTGGTCGCGGACCAGGTCGGTCCGGATGCGCTTGAGTTCTTGGAACACGCTGGCAAGCGCCTGGTTCGCCGCCGCGTTCCGGGTCTGCACATGCACGGCGAAAGGACCCGGCATGACATTCGCTTCGAAGACGCTGTCCACGTCGTAGGCCAGGCCCTGCTCGTCGCGGATCCGGTTCACGAGTCGCGAGGAGAACCCGCCGCCGCCGAGGATGTAGTTCATCACCGCCACGGCGTAGAAATCCGGGTTCCGCCGGTCAATCCCGACGTGCCCCAGGACGATGGTCGCTTGCGTGAGGTCCTTGTCGATCAGCTTGAGCATGGGCTTCGGCAACGGTGCCGGGGCGGGGAAGGCCGGGAGCGTAAGCTCTTTCGGCGCCCATTTGCCGAAGTGCTTCTTGACCAGAGCGAGGGCCTCGGCCTCCCGGAGGTCGCCGACGATGGCCACGATGGCGCGGTTCGGGCGGTAGAACCGGTCGTGGAACGCGACCAGGTCCTGCCTGACGAGCTTGGTCACGGTCTTTTCCTCACCGTTGGCCGGCCGCCGGTAGGGATGGCCCTTGAACACGATCTCGTTGAAGGCTTTGCTGGCGATGGTGCCCGGTTCGTCCTGCTCCGACCGGAGGAAGCCCACCAACTCGTCGCGAACGCGTGCGACCTCCTTGGCGTCGAATTTGGGATTCATCAGGATGTCGGCCAGGAGCGTGAATCCGAGATCCGCGTCCTTCTTTAGCACCCGCAAGGTAGCGGTCGTGAAATCCTCTCCACCATGGGTGGTGAGCTCGCCTCCGATGAACTCGATCTGTTCGGCGATTTGCACCGCGCTGCGGGTTGTGGTGCCTTCGTCGAGCATGCCGGCCACCGTGTAAGACAGGCCGGCCTTGGCGTCCGGATCATAGACCGAGCCGGCCTTGATGAGCACGTTCACGGTGACGATGGGGAGAGAGGGCCGGTCCGCGATGAGCACGGTCATGCCGTTCTCCGTGACCACGCGAGCCGGTTTGATCCCGACGGCGTGGGCCGCACCGGGCAGGACGCTCCCGACTGCGAGCACTGCGATGAGGAACGTGGCGCGAATCATCGGGCATCTCCCGACGCCGGGGCTCCTTTGGATTTGGACGGCAGCGGAATGAGGATGCCGACGGTGCGGGTGTCCTCATTCAGGTAGTGGCGGGCGACCCGCTGGACGTCCTCTTTGGTGACGCCTCTGAGCTTGTCCACATAGTCGGCGATGTACTGCCAGCCGGCGCCGACGGTCTCGGCCGTGCCCAGCAGCATGGCCTGTCGGAAGACGGAGTCCTGTTCGAAGAGGTAGTGAGCCTCCACCTGGTTTTTGGCCTTCTGGAGTTCCTTCTCCGTCGGCGGCTCCTTCTTGAGCCGTTCGATCTCCGCCAGCACGGCCTTTTCCACGTCGGCGATCTTCACGCCGGGCTTGACCATCGCGTAGAAGGTGAAGAGCTCGGGGTCCGCCGCCAATTCGTTGTAGCCGGCGCCCACCTGCAAGGCCAGCTTTTTCCGGTACACGAGCGCGTCGTAGAGACGCGCGCTCTTGCCGGTCGAGAGAATGTTCTCCAGCACAGCCAGGGCATGCACGTCCGGGCTCTTGAAGTTGGGCACCTTGTAGCCGAAGTAGATGAAGGGGAGTTGCGTTTCGCGCTTCACCACGATCCGCCGTTCGCCCTTTTGCTCCGGCTCGACGATCGACGGCGGCTGGGGCAGGGAGCCTTTGGGAATGCCTTCGAAATACTTCTTGATCAAGGGCAAGGCGGTCTCGGCCTTGACGGCGCCCACGATCACGAGGGTTGCGTTGTTCGGGGCATAGTATTTCTCGTAGTAGGTCTTGAGGTCTTCGCGGGTCATCGCGTCCAGGTCGTTGAACCATCCGATGATGGGCCAGTGGTAGGGATGAACCATGAAGGCCTGGGCGTCCATCTGCTCGACGAGATACGCCGTTGGGACATCCTCGACTCGCAGGCGGCGCTCTTCCTTGACGACCTCACGCTCCAACTGAAACTCCTTTTCGTCGAGGAGGAGCCCCTTCATCCGATCCGCCTCCATTTCGAGAGTGAGCTCCAGCTTGTCCGCGGCCAGGTTTTCGAAATAGGCCGTGTAGTCCTGGCTGGTAAATGCGTTATCATTGCCCCCGTTCTTTTCGATGATCTTGGAGAATTCGCCCTTCCCGTACTTGGGGGTGCCCTTGAACATCATGTGTTCCAGCATGTGGGAGAGGCCGGCCCGTCCCATGACTTCGTTACGGGAGCCGACCTTGTACCAGATCTGGACCGTGATGACGGGGGCCTTGTGTTCTTCCACGAGCAGCACCTTGAGGCCGTTGCCCAGGGTGAATTCCTGGACCATGAGACGGCCGGCCATCGCCTGCTGACCGGCAGGGATGAAGGCCAGCAGAGAGGCGACGGTCACACCGCACAGGATTCGCTGGAGAGCGGTCACGGTCTGCTCCCTAATTCTCTACGCGTGCGAATGGATCGGGATGAGGAACGGACTCTTTGTGCCGGGTGGGCGCACGAGGACCGACGCATCAGGCAACGTTCCGAGCTGGCCGCAGGCGCCCAGGATGTCCCGTCCTTTGCTCTTGCGGATGTAGGCCTCCAGCCCGTGCCGGGTCAAGATCGCCTGAAAGCGCAGCACGCGTTCATCGGAGGGCCGTCGGTGTGGGTTGCCCGGAAATTCGTTGAACGGGATCAGGTTGATCTTGCAGCGGAGGCCTCGCATCAGCTTGACGAGCCGGGCGGCGTCCTGCTCCGTGTCGTTCGCGCCGGCCAACAGCACGTACTCGAACGTCAGGCGGCGGCGTGGTTTCAAGGGAAAGGTCCGGCAGGCCGCCAGCAGGGTCTCCAATGGGTACGCCTTGTTGACCGCCGGCATGAGACGGTTCCGCTGTTCGTTGGTCGTGGCGTTCAGCGACACCGCCAGGTTGACGCCCATGCGCGCCACCTGCTTGAGCCGTGAGCTCAGCCCGGCCGTCGACAGCGTGATCCGGCGTGGCGAGAAGCCGACGCCCCACGTCTGGTTGGTGAGGCGATGGATGGCTTCCTCCACCGCCGCGGCGTTGGCCAGCGGCTCGCCCATACCCATTAATACGAGGTTCGTGAGGTGATGTTCACTATCCAGTACTCTTTGCACAGCCAGGACCTGCCCCACGATCTCATGGGCACTGAGATTGCGCTGCAGCCCCATCTGCCCGGTCAAACAAAACGTACAGTCCAGCGAACAGCCTACCTGGGTGGAGAGACACAGGGTCAGACGATCATGCGAACGGGAGGAGATATCGGGGATGAGCACGCTTTCGATGCGCTTTCCGTCCTCCAGGGGAAAGATGAATTTCCGCGTGCCGTCTTCCGACGTCAAGACTTCGGACGGGGTGAGCGCCCCGATGCGCGCTTCCGCGGCCAGCCGCGTCCGGTCGGAGCGGGAGAGGTCCGTCATAGCGCCGATGTCCGTGATGCGGGCCTGGTAGAGCCAGCGGAGGGTCTGCCGGGCTCGGTAGCGGGGCCAGCCCCAGTCGCGCACCAGCGCGGCTACTTCGTCTGCGCTCAAGGCGATGAGGTCTATCAGGGACATTGCGGAGAGAGCCTAACACAGCATCCTGACAGGCGGCAAGCCAGGAATCTTGGGGACGGGTCTTCTCATAGACTCCTCGGAAGTCGTAATGCCGTGTGGTATAATCCTCGCCATGATTGCACGTTCTGTGACAACCCTCATGTTCTCCTTTACATTTCTGTCTCGTGTCTTTCGGCTGGGCGCACTGCTTGCTGCCGCTGGCGTTGTCCTGGTCCTCGGCACAGCCGTTTCTGCTGACCTGCCGGGCAGCGCTCAGTGTGCGGAGCCTGTCACCTGTCTGGCCCAGGCCGTCCAAGCGTTGAGTCAGCAGGACCAGGAGACAGCGACTCGTCTCCTGCAGGGGCTCATCGATCAATTTTCGGGTACGCCGTGGGCCGGTCGCGCTGAGCTGCTGATGGGGAAGTGGTACCAGGAGCAGGGCGATCGGCAAGCGGTTCCCTACCTCGTGGCCGCGCCGTTGCATCTGCCTGCGTTAGGCGATTACGCATACTTGTACCTCGGTGAGGCCGGGATGAAGAGCGGCGACTACAACGGAGCCGCGACGGCGTTTGACTTGCTGGTCGAGAGCTACCCGGACAGTCTCCTCAGGCCCACGGCCCTGGCGCGGGCAGCCGAGGCGTGGTTCCTGGCCGACGACTGCCGGCGCGCGCGGGAACGGCAGGCTCAGTTTCTGTCGGGGTACAGTAGCCATGCCTTGGCGCCTGTCGTGCTCTTGCGCCACGGCGAGTGCCTGCAGAAGGCTGGGGACACTGCCAACGTGGTCGCAACCTACCGGCGCATTTGGACCCAGTATGCGGCTTCCCCTCAAGCCGACGACGCTGCGGCACGACTGGAGCGCCTGCGGAGCGAAGACGTCGCGATTCCAGAATTGACGGCAGAAGAGCGCTGGGTGCGCGCCAAGACGCTGTTCGACGCCGGGCAGTATCCCAAGGCGGTGAAGGCCTGCGAAGAGGTGCTCAAGGGAACGCCCGGCGGGACACACCGGGAACGGGCCAGGTTGACGCTTGGGATCGCGCAGGTGCGACTCAAACGGTATGACGACGCTCGCATCAGCTTCGAACAATTGGTGAAAAGCGGGACGAACGGGTTCGCTCAGGAGGCCATCAACTGGCTAGCCAGGATCTTCCTGCGGCTGGGGCTGGATGAGCCATTCCTGGCCCTCGCGCGCGAGGTCGAAGCCGGAACCCTCTCAGGCGAGGCAAAGGCGAAGTTCATGTTGATGCTGGCCGCCCAGCATGTGGATCGCGGGCGGCTGGATCAGGCGATCCAGACCTATCAGCAAGTGGGGCGAAGGGAGAAGCCGGAGAGTCTGGCCGCGGAAGGACATTGGCGCGCCGGGTGGCTGCTCTACAAGAACGGGCGCTACGAGGAAGCCATGCACGCCTTTGATCAGGCCGTTCGGCTCCAACCGGACGGTCCCGTCCGCTTGGCGGCACTTTATTGGAAAGGGCGGAGCCTGGAGAAGACCGGCGAGCCGCAGAAGGCGGCCGCGCTGTTCGAGGCGCTGTGCAAGGAGGGCCCGTTGACCTATTACTGCCACACGGCACGAATACGTGCGGGCGTGGCAGCAATGCCCAATGCCGTCGGAGGCGACGGAGGCGGCAACTCGTTCCCCGGGTTGGATCCTCAGGACAAGACAGTCACGACCGACGTGCACTACCAGCGCGCCGTGGAACTTCGCATGGTGGGCCTGCTGCGCGAGGCGGGTGAAGAGCTAGGCGTGCTGCCCGGGCGGATCGGCGGAGACCGGGGGGCCATTCTGTGGCTGGCTGGCCTCTTCAAAGAGGTCGGGGAGTACCATCGCGCCCTGAAATTGGTCCAACTGTTCTTCCCTGATGTGATTGACCGCGGCGTGACCGGCGTGTCCCCCGCGTTCTGGGAATTGGCCTACCCGCAGGGACTCTTGCCGGTGATCCAGACGGTGGCGGATCACGGCGTGGACCCGCATCTCGTGGCCGCGATCATCCGGGAAGAGAGCACGTACAATCCGGCGGCGGTGTCGCCGGCTGGCGCGCTGGGACTGATGCAGGTGACGCTCCAGACCGGGGAGATGATCGCAAACCGGCTGGGCGGCGAGGCGTTCAACCGGGAACGTTTATTCGACGCCACCTACAACATCAAGCTCGGAAGCCGGTACCTGGGACATTTGGCGGAGAAATTCAACCATAATCCGATCTATACGATCGCGGCGTACAATGCCGGCCCCGAGGTCGTGGCCAAATGGGCTCAGCAATTCGGCGGCAGCGATCCGGATGAGTTCATCGAGTCGATCCCCTATACGGAGACCCGACTCTACGTGAAGCGGGTCCTGCGGAGCTACCGGGAATACAAGCGGGTGAGCGGGCTCGAGTGCGCGGCGTCGTTTTTTGAGAAGGGGTGCTGACGGACGTGGATAAGATGGCCTCCCTTGAGGCGAAGGTCAAGGAGCTCATCAAGCATACCACCGGGCTGAAGCGACGGGCGGTGCAGCTGGAATCCCGCCTCCGCGAGGCGGACGCCAAGCTGGCGCGCCACGTGGCCGACTCCCGCCGGTGGGAGAAGGAGCGGGAGTGGCTCCGGGGCCGACTGCGGAAGATTCTGGGCGAACTGGCGCTCATCGAACATCGGGAAGACGACCGACAGACAAGCAAGAGCTGATGCTCATGAACGGAGGACGACGGTGAGCCAGAGATTTGAGGTCGAGATCTACGGCCAGCGGTACGCGATCCGGGGGGACGCCGACCAGGCGTACGTCAACGAGCTGGCCAGGGAGGTCGATGAGCAGATGCGGACCCTGGCCGGGGGGATGAAAGTGGCCACGCCCGCCAAGGTCGCCATCCTGGCGGCCCTGAACCTGGCGCACCAACTCCATCAGGCGCGCAAGTTTCAGCACGAGAAGGTGGAGCAGTTGGCCGACAGTCTCATCAGTTCGATCGAAGAGACGCTCGGCGGCGCCAGGTAGGGCTTTTTTTCTTGCAAGCCTGTAAGCGGTTTGCTACACTGGCGTTCGGACGGGAACGGAATGCTCCCGTCGGTGGAAAGCCCTACAAGTTAGAGGGCTTGTGGCAAGGCTGAACAAGACGATTCAAGAGGACGAGCAGTTTTCGTAAGATCTGACCGGTGCGGTCAACACAACAGGATGCGGACAGGGCTCGAGCCTGAAGCTGCAAGAACGCCTTCAGGTTCTGGAAAGCCCGAGGGGAACGGGTATTCAGTCTCGGAACGAGGCACGTGCGACACAGACGCTTATGTACATACAAGGATTGACGCCTCTCCCTGATGACCCTTCTTCCCTACCGGTTGCGACCTGCCGGGCAATTAGCTCGCTTCTGTAATCGCCTTTCCGTTCTCCTTCCACCGACACCCTTCCATTTCCGCTCCCGCGACATTTTGACCTGTTGCTGGTGACCCGTTGCTGTGACCCGTTGCAATTGAAGAGCAACGGGTACCCCGAGCAACGGGTGCCCCGGAGGCGATGGCTCTGTTCTGCGGGGTGTGGGGTCGTCGTCGTTCCGGCGTGAAGGGAGGTGGACACCATTTCAGAACTGGCTATTGTGATCGTTGCGATGATCACCGGAGCGGCCCTGGGCGCTGGCATGATCTGGCTCATTCAGGGCAAGGTGGTCGCCTCGCGCTTTCGTGAGGCGGAGGATCGCGCGGCCCAGATCGTCCGGACGGCAGAGAAAGAGGCCTCCACGCGGGCGCGCGAAGCTCAGCTCGAAGCCAAGGACATGATCGTCCAGGCGAGGACCGAGCTCGACAAGGAGATGCAGGCTCAGCGCAACGAGATCCTCGCATTGGAGAAGCGGTTGGTCCAGAAAGAGGAGTCCCTGGACCGGCGGATGTCCAATTTCGACCGGCGCGAGGCAGAGTTCCAGAAAAGAGAGAAGACGGTGGCGGTCCGGGAGAAGGCGTTGGAGGAAAAAGAGGCCGACGTGGCCCGCCTGATCCAAGACCACACCAAGGCGCTCGAATACGCCTCGGGCATGACGGCCGACGAGGCCAAGGCGTCGCTCTTGCAGCAGGTGGAGAGTGGGGCCAAGTTCGAGGCCGCCAAGATGATCAAGCGGATCCAGGATGAGACCAAGGAGATTGCCGATCGGGAAGCCAAGGAGATCATTACCCGGTCCATCCAGCGCATCACGCGAGACTACGTGGCGGAGGCGACGATCTCGGTGGTGCCGCTCCCAAGCGACGGGATGAAGGGACGGATCATCGGCCGGGAGGGCCGGAACATCCGAGCACTGGAGGCCGCGACGGGCATCGATCTGGTCGTGGATGAAACGCCCGAGGCGGTCCTGATCTCCGGCTTCGATCCGCTGCGCCGGGAGATCGCGAAGGTGTCGCTAGAGCGGCTGATGGCGGATGGACGGATCCACCCGACCCGCATCGAAGAGGTGGTCGAGAAGGTCAAGAGAGACCTCGACAAGATGATGCTTGAGGAGGCCGAGAAGGTGCTCTTCGAGCTGGGGATCACCAACCTCCATCCGGAGATCGTGAAGCTCCTGGGCAAGCTCAAGTTCCGGACGAGCTACGGGCAGAACAACCTCTACCACGCGCGAGAGGCGGCCTACATCTGCGGGATCATGGCCTCGGAGCTGGAGCTGGATGTCAGGCTCTCGCGGCGCGGCGCGCTGATGCACGACATGGGCAAGGCGCTGAGCCAGGAGGAAGAAGGCCCGCACGCCATCATCGGCGCGGACTTCGCCAAGAAGTACGGGGAAGAGCCCCGGGTGGTCAACGCCATCGCTGCGCACCACGAGCAAGTCGAGCCGATCTGTCCCGAGACGGTGCTCGTGGCGGCGGCGGAATCGCTGTCGGCGGCGAGGCCGGGGGCGCGGCGGGAGACTGTCGAGGCCTACATCAAGCGCCTCGAGAAGCTGGAGAAGCTGGCCGTGGACTACAAGGGCGTGGACAAGGCCTACGCCATCCAAGCCGGCCGGGAGATCCGGGTGATCGTGAAGCAAGATGCGATCACGGACGTAGAATGCGCCGTCCTGTCCCGCGACCTGGCCCGCAAGATCGAGCAGGAGCTGACGTATCCCGGCCAGATCAAGGTCACGGTCATCCGTGAAAGCCGTTATACCGACATAGCCAAGTAAATGAGAATTCTCTTCATCGGCGACGTTATAGGCGAGCCGGGGCGCAAGACCGTGGCCCGCCAGGTGCCGCGGCTCGTCCGTGAACGTGGGGTGGACTGCGTCATCGCCAACGCGGAAAACGCCGCCGGGGGATTCGGCGTCACGCCGGACGTGGCGCGGGAGTTGTTTGCGGCGGGTGTGCACGTACTCACGAGCGGCAATCACATCTGGGACAAGAAGGAGATCATCGACTACATCAAAGACGAGCCACGGCTGTTGCGCCCCGCCAACTATCCCAAGGGGGTGCCGGGATGCGGCAGCGTCGTGGTGACGACCGCCGCAGGCGAGAAGGTCGGCGTGGTGCAGGTGATGGGGCGGGTGTCCATGCCGACGGTGGACTGCCCGTTCCGGGTCGTCCGGCACGAAGTCGAGTCGGTCAAGCAGGAGGCGCGGACCGTGATCGTGGACATGCATGCAGAGGCGACCTCCGAGAAGGTGGCGATGGGCTGGTACCTGGATGGTGAGGTCAGCGGGGTGTTCGGGACCCACACGCACGTTCAGACGGCCGACGAGCGGATCCTGCCCAAGGGTACGGCCTACCTCACCGACGTCGGCATGGTCGGGCCGACCGAGTCCGTGATCGGGATCAAGAAGGAGATCGCCATCGAGAAGTTCCTCACCCAGATGCCGCGCCGCTTCGAGGTGGCCCCAGGCCCGTGCGTCTTTTCGGCGGTGCTGCTCGACGTGGACACGACGGTAGGCAAGGCCCTCTCGATCGAACGCTTGCGGATAATGGATTGATCGCATGACCGGCGGGCCTCCTCCGCGAACGCTCTACACCGTTTCTGCCCTCACGGCCCTCCTGCGAGTCCACATCGAGTCCGCCTTCTCTGACATCTGGGTGGAAGGGGAGGTCTCCAACCTCCGCATTCCGACCTCCGGACACGCCTACTTCACGCTGAAAGACGCCTCCAGTCAGATCCGCGCGGTCCTGTTCCGGTCCGTCGGACGCTCCCAGCGGTTCGCCTTGCAGGACGGGTTGCAACTCGTCTGTCGGGGTCGGTTGACGGTCTACGAACCTAGGGGCGACTATCAGGTGATCGTGGAGTATGCCGAGCCGAAGGGCGTCGGAGCGCTCCAGCTTGCCTTCGAGCAGCTCAAAGCGCGGCTGGCGGCAGAGGGTCTGTACGACCAGGCACGCAAACGACCGTTGCCGTTCCTTCCCCGCCGGATCGGAGTGGTCACCTCGCCCACGGGCGCGGCGATCCGGGACATCGTGCAGGTCGCCCATAAGCGCGACCCCGGCGTTACCATTGTGCTCGATCCCGTTGCGGTGCAGGGCGAGAGCGCGGCCGGCGAGATCGCCCGCGCCATCGAGGAGCTTAACGAGATGGGCGGCTTTGACGTCCTGATCGTGGGGCGCGGCGGCGGATCGCTCGAGGACCTCTGGCCGTTCAACGAGGAGATCGTCGCCCGGGCCGTCGCGGCGTCGCGCATTCCCGTCGTGTCGGCCGTGGGGCACGAGATCGATTTTACGATCGCCGACTTCGTCGCCGACGTGCGAGCCCCCACGCCGTCGGCGGCCGCCGAACTGGTGGTACGAGACCGGGTCGACCTCCTCAAACGGGTCGTCGGCTATGGGGACCGCGCCGTGCATGCCATCAGGACCGTCCTCCGGGATCTGTACGCGCGTGTGGAAGCCGAGCGACGCGGCCTCCTCGATCCGACCGCGCTCGTGGCGCGCGCCATGCAGCGCCGAGACGAACTGGAAATGCGCCTGCGCCTGACGCAGGTGAACCGCCTGAAAGAACTGCGGTCGGCGGTCGAGGCCCTCCGGCAGGACGTACTGCTGCGGAGCCCCCTCCAGCTGATCCAGCGGGGCTTGACCCTGTTGCCTCACCTGCGGATGAGGCTCCAGCAGCGGATGACGGTGGCGCTTGAATTGTGGCGGCGCTCCTTAGAAGAATCCATCGGGACGCTCCATGCCTTGAGCCCCCTCGCGATCCTGGGACGTGGGTACAGCATCACGCGGCGGTGGCCGGAGCTGACCGTCTTGCGGGCAGCCTCCGCCGTCGCGCCCGGCGAGGTCGTGCATGTGCGGCTGGCCGCCGGCGAGCTGCTGTGCGAGGTTCAGAAGACCGCCAACGAGTTGATTCGGAAGCCCGGCGGCGTATAATGCGCGGTTGAAGGAGCGGAAGAGTGGCCACGGTCAAATTCGAAGAAGCGCTGGCCCGGTTGGAAGCGATCGTCGCCGAACTGGAGCGCGGCGAATTGCCGCTTGAAGACTCCATGCGGATCTTCGAGGAGGGCATCAAGCTCTCCAAGGTCTGTCTCAAAATGCTTGAGGAAGCCGAGCGCAAGGTGGAGGTCCTCGTCAAGGATAAGGACGGCAAGAAGCGCACCCGAACGTTTGATCTTGAGGAGTTCTCTGAAGCTGGCCAGGACAACAGCGGCGTCGAAGACTGACCCGGGAAAAGACTCCGTCGCGACGGAGCGGTTGGATCTGGCCATGGTCCGCCGCGGGCTCGTGGAGAGCCGAGCGCGGGCCCAGAGTCTCATCCTGGCCGGCGTCGTCACCGTGACCGGCCGAGTTGCCAGCCGGGCCTCCCAACCCATTCCTGTTGGCGCCCCGATCGAGATCACCGAGCAGGAGCACCCGTACGTGGGGCGTGGCGGGCTCAAGCTGGCAGCGGGCCTGGACGCGTTCGGCATCAATCCGGAGGGCCTAGTCACCTTGGATGTCGGCGCCTCGACGGGTGGGTTCACAGACTGCCTCTTGCAGCGCGGCGCAGCGCGCGTCTATGCGGTGGATGTCGGCTACGGCCAACTGGCCTGGCGCCTCCGGCAAGATCCCCGGGTGGTCGTGGTCGAACGGTGCAACGCGCGATACCTGGATCGCTCGCGGGTGCCTGAGCCCATTGACCTGGCCACCATTGACGTTTCCTTCATCTCGCTCGCGCTCATCCTCCCGGCCGTACGTCGGTGTCTCAAGGAAGAGGGCCAGGTGGTGGCCTTGCTCAAGCCACAATTCGAAGTCGGCAAGGGCAAGGTCGGAAAGGGCGGCATCGTCCGTGATGAGAGTCTGCGGCAGGAGGCCGTCCGGAAGGTCCGCACGGCTGTGGAAGCGCAGCAGTGGAAATGGAAGGGCGAGGTGCGCTCGCCGATCGCCGGTCAGAAGGGAAACGTCGAGTACGTGGTCTGGCTACGGCCTGGCGTCTGATCGCCGGATGCGCGCAACGATTGCGGGAGGGGACGGGCTGCACACGTGAAGGACGGCGACGGGGCGGTGTTGGTCACGGGCGGCGCCGGATTCATCGGGTCGCACGTTGTAGATGCGTTGTTAGTCCGTGGCCACGCCGTGGTGTGCCTGGACAACTTTGATGATTACTACGATCCGGCGGTCAAGCGCCGGAACCTGTCCGAGGCGCACCGCTCCGACCGGTTCACCCTCATCGAAGGGGACATCCGGGACCCCGGGGCCCTGGCGCGGGTGTTTGCCGGTCGCCCGATCAGCCGAGTCTTCCATGCGGCCGCCCGCGCGGGTGTGCGCCCGTCCCTGCACATGCCGTTGCTCTACGAAGAGGTCAATGTCCGCGGGACCCTGCAACTTCTGGAAGTCTGCAAGGACAAGGGGATCCAGAACTTCATCTTCGCGTCGTCGTCGTCGGTCTATGGGTCCTGCGAACGGATTCCGTTCCGCGAGTCGGAAAGCGAGCTGAAGCCCATCTCGCCGTACGCCGCCACCAAGCTTGCGGGGGAGCACCTGTGCCGGACCTATGCCGCCCTGTACGGGATCCCGATCACTTGCGTACGCCTGTTTACGGTCTATGGTCCGCGGCAGCGGCCAGAGATGGCGATCCATCATTTCGTCCGACTCGTGGAGCGAGGCAGCCCTGTGCCGGTCTTCGGAGACGGGTCGGCGCGCCGGGACTTCACCTATGTGGACGACGCGGTCGCAGGGATCCTGGCTGCGCTGGACCGCCCGCACGCGTTCGAAGTGGTGAACCTGGGCGTCTCCCACGTCGTTGAGCTGCAGGAGGTCATCCGGCTGATCGAAGAGGCCGTTGGCAAGCCGGCCCGCATCGAGTGGCGGCCCATGCAGGCGGGCGACGTGCCGGTCACCTTCGCCGACATCGGGAAGGCCATCAGCCTTCTGGGCTACGCCCCGCGCACGACGATCAAGGAGGGCATCCCCGCCTTCGTCCGGTGGTACCGGTCGGCCGCCGGGTCAGGAGGTGTGGTTTCGTGAAGATGAAGATTCTGATCACGGGCGGGGCTGGCTTCATCGGGTCGCACATCGTGGACCGGCTCGTCCAAGAGGGCTATGAAGTTGTGGTCGTCGACAACCTGTCCACGGGCAAGCGGCGCCATGTCAACCGCGCCGCCAGGTTCTACCGGTGCGACATTCGAGGGTGGTGGCTGGAGCGGGTCTTCCGCCGGGAGCGTCCAGCAGTCGTGTCGCACCACGCGGCGCAAATGGACGTGCGCCGGTCCGTGCTGGACCCGAGGTTCGACGCTGACGTCAATATTTTGGGAATGCTCAACGTCCTGCGGCAGTCGATCAAGTACGGCGTGCGCAAGATGATCTTCGCTTCCTCCGGCGGGGCGGTGTACGGGGAGCCGGAGTCGTTGCCGGTGACGGAGTCCCACCCGACTCGTCCGGCCTCCCCCTACGGCATCAGCAAGGCGATGGGGGACGAGTATCTTCGATATTTCCGCGACGCCGACGGTCTGGAGTACGCGAGCCTGAGGTACGGAAACGTCTACGGGCCTCGACAGGACCCACACGGCGAGGCGGGGGTCGTGGGCATCTTCGCGCAGAAGATGCTGCTCGGCGAGCAGCCGATCATCAACGGCAACGGCCGGCAGACGCGCGACTTCATTTACGTGGACGACGTGGTCGAGGCCAACATGGCCGCCATGAACAAGGCCGCCCACGGGATCTACAACGTGGGGACGGGGAAGGAGACGACCATCAACGAGCTGTTCGCGATGCTGGCGGGCCTGATCAATCCCTCCGTCCACGAGATCCACGGGCCGGAAAAGCGAGGCGAGCAGATGAGGATCGCGCTGGACGCATCCCGGCTCACCCAGGAGTTGGATTGGGAGCCGAGAGTCTCGCTGAAGGACGGCCTGGAGAGGACCGTAGAGTATTACAGGAAAACGGTCCGGTCGGCGTGATGGCTATCTTCTAATATCTGGGCACGGACGGGTCGATTTGCAGGGACCAGGCGTTGATACCGCCGGTGAGATTCTTCACGTTCTTGAACCCTTGCTGCTGGAGGAATTGGGTCGCGTCCATGCTGCGCATTCCCATGTGGCAGTGCAGGACGATTTCGGCGCTCGGGTCGAGCTGCTTGTACTCGGTAGCCAGCGTGCCGAGCGGGATGAGCTGAGCGCCGGGGATCTTGCAGATGTTGTATTCCCAAGGTTCCCGGACATCGATCAGGACGAACTTTTCTCCCCGATCGAGTTTTTCTTTCAACTCCTGGACCGAGATGGTGAAACCCATGGCGCGGACCCTCCTCTTGCAGAAGGATAGTAAGCCGACCCTCTTCGTACTGTCAACCGACGCAGTACGCAGAGGCGTGGGTTCTCGGGATGCGGCTGCACAGGCGTGAAAGCGAGGTGAGGCGATGGGTGGAAAACAGATGAAGGCCGTCGCAGGGGAGGACGCCCTCGTGGTCCTGATCACGGTGGCCTCGCGCGAGGAAGCGGAACGCATCGCTAGACGCCTGGTCGAGGACCGGCTTGCTGCATGTGTGAACATTGTGTCCCAGGTACGCTCGTTCTTCATCTGGCAGGGTAAGTTCTCCGAGGAAGACGAACTCCTCCTGGTGGCGAAAACTCGACGCGCGCGGTTTCGGGAACTCGCGACCGTCGTCACGCAGCTCCATAGCTATAGTGTCCCGGAGATCATCGCCCTCCCAATCCTTGTGGGGTCTTCCGATTACCTCCGGTGGGTGGCCGAATCCACCTGAGCCCAGCCAGACACGCGATTTCGCTTGACAACCACACGCTTTGCATGACAGGGGAGCCGCTCTTATTGACATCGGGCCGGTCGTTGTGGTAGTCCTTTGCCCCTACTTATCTTGCAGGAGTGGCGGGATTTCATAGAGAGGCAAGCTAGATTGAGTAAGAGGGCGGACCAGGAATTCCATATCGTTGTCTTCCCGAGCGCGACCTCGCGTCCGCGCCGGTTCAGCATCAGGCGGCGCACCGTCCGCGTGCTGCTGCTCGCGACCGTGATTGCGGTCGTCCTGGAAGCTCTCTTCCTCGTCCAGTACGTCACCCGTAGTGGGGAGATCTGGGAACTCGAGACGTTGCGGTCCGAGGCAACCCAGCATCGCCAGCAGGCCACCGCCCTCTCCTCGGCAATGGAAGATCTGCGCAAGCAACTGTCCAACATGCGGGAAGTGAATGTCCGGCTGCGCGTCATGCTGGGCTTGGACCCGCCCAAAATCCCGCCGTCTCCTCTTGGATTGGGCGGTAAGGAGGAGTCCCGAGTGGTTCCCCACTCGGCGGGCGGTATGGGAGGCGAGGGCGAATCGCTTTCGGAGGTCGTGGTGCCATTGCAGCAGAAGCTGACGTGGCTCAAGGAGGAAGCGGTCATCCAAGAGCGGTACCTGCATGAACTGACCGGGATCGTCGGTCAGCGGCGCGCGCAGTGGGCGTCCACGCCTTCGATCTGGCCGGTCCGTGGCTGGGTCTCTTCAGGGTTCGGGCGCCGCGTGTCTCCTTTTACGGGAGAGGACACGCTGCACAGCGGGTTGGATATTTCCGCGCCGATGAGCACGCCTGTCAAAGCACCGGCGGCCGGGTTCGTCATCGCGGCCGGACCTGAGAAGAGTCTGGGCAACGTGGTCGTGTTGTCTCACGGCTACGGCTTCAAGACGCTCTACGCGCACCTGTCCAAGGCGAGAGTGAGAACGGGCCAGACCGTGAAGCGGGGAGACATCATCGGAGAGGTCGGGAACTCGGGCCTCTCGACCGGTCCCCACCTTCATTACGAAATCGAGGTCCACGGCGCCGCCGTCGACCCGATCAAGTACATCATCAACTAGGCTTCTCGGCTCCTGAGGGCGCTGTCGCCCCCGCCCTGTCCACGAAGATCTCCTCGATCGGTCGGCTCTTCCATTCCACGTAGTAGTCGGTGATGCCGAACGCGCGCATGACGGTCGCGGCGGTGTCGATCAGCGAGACCGGCTGCTTGATTTCATAGCCGCCCTTGATCCCTGGTCCTGCCGCGATCCAGGGGATGGTCATGTCATCGGCCATCGAGGTGCCATGGGTCTTGGCATGACCCCCGTGGTCGGTGGTCACGATAAACGTGGTCCGGTCATAGAGCCCCAGGTCTTTGAATCCCTTGATGAGCGTCCCGATCGCTCGATCGACATCCTCCACCGCCTTCAAATAGGGCTTGCTCATCCAGCCCTGGTCGTGGCCGGCCGTATCGGCGTCGGCCAGCTGAACGACGAACAAGGCAGGCTTGCCTTCGGTCGCGGTCTTGTACGAGGCGATCACGTCGCCGGTGATCTTCTTGGCGTTGCAGCCCGGCTCGTTGCTGCTGCACACGTTCAACAGTAGCCGGCGATCTTGTTTGATCACGTGCAGCAGCTTCTCCTTATTGAGAAACGCCGCGCCCCACTTGCTGCCGTTGAACGAGGCGATCTCAAACAGGGTCGGGGACTTGATAAAGCCGCGCGGAGGATCGTACTCGTTCCAGTCCACTCCGTGTTGTTCGACGGGCAGGCCGCTCATCATCGACGCGAAGGCCGGCAGCGTGAGGCTGGGCTCGACGGTTCGCGCCTTCATGGTGGAGGCCCCTCGCTTGATCAGCCCATCCAAGGTTGGCACCTTGGCGTGCTTGAGCGCGTCGGGCCGCAACCCATCCACCATGATTACCACAACGTTGTCGGCGAAGACGGGCGCCGTGGCAGCTGGCGGCGCCTGCAGACCAACCGGCCCGGCGCCGATGAGGGCGAGCGTCAATAACCACCGAGCAGGCGCACGGACTGTCATGAGAGCTTCTTTGAATGACATAAAACGCCGGCATTCTACACAAGCATCGGAAGGATTGCCACAGCGAAATCCAGAAAGTCGCCGCTGGACAGACCCCGCCGTCCTTGACTCTGGTCCGACCCTTTTGTAGAGTGGCCGCAGTTTCGCTCTTCCGTTGATGTAGAGGTGGCGATGTCGGAGTCCCAGCCTGCGACCGTCCCGTTCGCAGCCCAGGCGGTGCCGTTTCAGGAGATGCTGGCGACGGGCAAAATCCCCGACGGCTTGATCACGAGTCCGTATGTCGCCGAGCAGTTCGTCGAGCGCCTCGTCCACTACGTCCTGAGCGTTCCGGCTGGCAGCTACTCGATCGCCAACCTCGGCAAGTTGCTCGAGCAGGTGGACCCGCGGCAACAAGTATTCTTTTTCAAGAGATTGAAAGAGACGAGTCCCGACAGTCTGACGCACTTCGCACCGCTGTATTACGGTTTCATGTCCGAGTTCAGCGAACTCCTTTTCACCTAGCCTCACGGTTTGAAATCTCCTCCCGTTCGGCTTACACTGCTGAGCATATGCGCTCGATCACGGTCCGCATCAACAAGTTCTTCACCGAACAGGGGTTCTGCTCCCGTCGCGCCGCAGATCGGATGATCGAAGAGGGCCTCGTCCGGATCAACGGGCGTGTGGCGGTCTTGGGCGATCAGGTGACGGATGCGGACGTGGTGACCGTGGACGGGCGCGTGGTGTCCCACCGGCCTCCGCCTGTGTACCTGGCGTACCACAAGCCGGTCGGTGTGACCTGCACGACGGAACCCCACGTGGCCGGGAACATCGTGCGCGCCGTCGGCTATCCCGAGCGCATCTTCCCCATCGGCCGCCTGGACAAGGATTCCTCGGGGTTGATCCTGCTCACCAACGACGGCGACATCGTCAACCGCATCCTACGGGTGGAGTTCGGACACGAGCGGGAATACGTGGTCACCGTGGATCGCCCGTACCCACTGTCCTTTCTGAAACATCTGGAGAAGGGGGTTCTGGTGCTAAGAGAAAAGACAAGACCATGCCGGACGAAGAAGGTGGAGGCGACCACGTTCCGTATCACGCTGACTGAAGGGCGCAACCGCCAGATTCGCCGCATGTGCTCGGCGCTCGGATACCGAGTCGTCACGCTTGTCCGTACCCGTATCATGCACATTCGCCTGGGCGATCTGCCGGTCGGGAAATGGCGGCACCTCACGCCCAAGGAACGCGACGAGTTGTTAACCGCCGTCGGACTTCATGAAGAAGAATCAAAGGCTGCGTCATGAGCGCCCCGCGTCTCCTCCTGCTGATCCCGCCGCTGACCCAGCTCAACACGCCCTATCCTTCCACCGCCTACTTGACCGGCTTTCTCAAGCGGCATGGCTCTGTCGTGACGCAGGCCGATGTCGGGATCGAGATGGTCCTCGCGTTGCTCTCCCGCGACGGTCTGTCGCGCGTGTTCGACCGGGTCCGTGCCATGCCAGGAAACCTGCCGGGCGAAGCCGAGCAGATGCTGGCGTTGGAACAGGCCTATCTCAATTCGATTGACGCCGTGATCGGGTTTCTCCAAGGACAGGATCCGACGCTGGCGCCTCGGATCTGCCAGGGAGGTTTCCTCCCGCAAGGCCCCCGGTTTGCCCACGCGGACGAGCAGAGCGGCACCTTCGGAACACTGGGCGCGACGGACCGGGCCCGGTATCTCGCCACGCTCTACCTGGAGGACCTGGCCGATCTGATTCATGAAACCGTGTCGCCCCAGTTCGCGCTGAGCCGCTATGCGGAGCACGTCGGCGTCTCGGCCGCCTCGTTCGATGTTGTGGCGCGTGCCCTCGCCGAGCCGCCCAGCCTGACGGACGAGATGCTGCTCGACGCCGTCTGGCGGCACGTGGAGGCGGCCGCTCCGACCCTTCTCGGGCTGACGGTCCCGTTCCCTGGCAACCTCTATGGCGCGCTCCGAATCGCCCAGGCGGTGAAAGCGCGGCGGCCTGCTGTGCGGATCGTGCTCGGTGGCGGTTACGTGAACACGGAATTGCGCCGTCTCCGGGAGCCGCGTCTGTTCGACTACGTGGACTACGTGACGCTGGATGACGGCGAGCGGCCCCTGCTCTGTCTCCTGGAGCACCTCGCCGGCAAGCGCGATGAGGCTGAGCTGCGACGGACCTTCCTGCGGTCGGAGGGGCGTGTTGTGTGGCGGGACGGGGCCCGCGATCCCGAATTCGGCATGGCCGAGATCGGCACGCCGACCTACGCCGGGCTGGCGCTGGACCGGTATCTCTCCGTGCTTGACGTGCTGAATCCCATGCACCGTCTGTGGTCAGACGGGCACTGGAACAAGCTGACGGTGGCGCACGGATGCTATTGGAAGCAGTGCACCTTCTGCGATGTCGGCCTGGACTACATCGGCCGGTACGAGGCCACGCCGAGCGAGATCCTGACCGACCGCATCGAGGCGCTGATCGCCGAGACAGGGCGGCGGGGGTTCCACTTCGTGGACGAGGCGGCGCCGCCGGCCGGGCTCAAGGGCCTGGCGTTATGTCTCTTGGAGCGCGGCGTGGCGATCACGTGGTGGGGGAACATCCGCTTCGAGGTGGCCTTCACGCGGGACCTCTGCCGCCTGCTCGCCGCGTCTGGATGCGTCGCCGTCACTGCAGGACTCGAAGCGGCCTCCGATCGGCTCCTTGACGCCATGAAGAAGGGGATCACCGTCGCCCAGGCCGCGCGCGTGGCGGCGGCGTTCCAGACCGCCGGCATCATGGTGCACGCTTATCTCATGTACGGGTTCCCGGGCGAAACCATCGTAGAGACCGTGGAGACCCTCGAGCGCGTGCGGCAACTGTTCGCGCACGGCCTGATCCAATCAGCGTTCTGGCACCGGTTCGTGGCGACTGCTCACAGTCCGATCGGTTTGGATCCAACGGCCCATGGCATCCGCATCACGGGGCCGTCGTTCGGCGGCTTTGCGGAGAACGATCTCACCCACGACGATCCCGCGGAGAAAGCGCCAGAGTGGCTCGGCGTCGGATTGAGAGCCGCCCTCTCCTTTTATATGCGTGGGGAAGGATTGATGGCCGATGTCCGGCAATGGTTCGACCACCCGGTCCCGCGACCGAAGGTGCCGCGCAATTGGGTTGTGCGGGTGCTGGAAGAGACGCCCGTTCTCGATGATCCAACGGCAGAACGTCGGTTCGTCTGGATCGGGGGCGCGCCGGTGAATGAATCGTACGGGCATGACCGGAGCCGAGTCATCCTCCCCAATCAGACCGAAGACGTCGAGGTGCGACTCTCTTCTGAGAAGGCAGACTGGCTGCTGGACCTCATCCGATCCGCGACGCCCACACGGGAGAAGCGAGGCGAAGGATACCCCTCGCTCAGAGAAGTCCGCGAGGCGTATCCACTGGGAGGGCCGCACGGCTTCGATGCGCTGGCCAGGTCGGCCCCGTGGCAACAGGCTCGGACCGCCGGACTGCTCCTGGTCTGAGACGGAATATGCCGATGACCGCGTGCAGAGTGGAAGTGGTAAAGGACGTAGCCGCGATCGCGCGGGCGGCCGCCGAGCTTTTCGTGAAGCTGGCGGCGCAGGCGGCGAGAGCACGCCGTCCGTTTCATGTCTTGCTGGCCGGCGGGACGACGCCGAAGACCTTGTATACTGTCCTGGCCTCCGCCGAGTATCGGTCGCGGGTGGACTGGGACCGCGTCGCCTTCTTCTTCGGGGATGAGCGGGCCGTGCCGCCCGATCATCCGCAGAGCAACTATCGCATGGCCAATGAGGTGCTGTTTCGTCCCTTAGGGATTGCGGAATCATCCATACACCGGATGAAGGCGGAAGCGGAGGGCTTGAATGCCGCCGCAGCGGCGTATGAGGGCGAGCTACGCGCGTCCTTCGGGGCGTTCCCGCGTTTTGATTTGGTGCTGCTCGGCATGGGGTCGGACGGGCACACGGCCTCGCTGTTTCCGGGATCGCCGGTGCTTAAGGAACAATCGCAGTGGGTGGCGCCCGTGCTGGATGCGCCCAAGCCGCCGCCTCGGCGCCTGACGGTGACCCTGCCGGTGTTAAACGCAGGGCATCAGGTGCTCTTCATGGTGGCAGGCCGTCGCAAAGCGCCTGCCCTTCGGGAAGTGTTGGAAGGGACGGCGTCCCCCGAGCAGTATCCAGCCAAGTGTATCCAACCCGGACCGGAGCGGCTGCGAT
>Ga0209157_1000711_pt1 | contig 28293 bp, 15 predicted proteins | sample GraSoiAngelo_135_FD_185892 | JGI IMG/M metagenome (GOLD analysis project Ga0209157, IMG submission 185892) | Grasslands soil microbial communities from the Angelo Coastal Reserve, California, USA - 14_0929_05_40cm (SPAdes) (version 2) | ecosystem: Environmental > Terrestrial > Soil > Grasslands ...
AGGAATCGTTGTCGCGGTTCACGGCGGTGATGATGCCGCCCACGCTCGACTCTCCCTTGCGCAGATCCTGCCGCAGCCGCAACACACCGTAGTTGGTCGTGGGTTCGATCGTCACGCCGCCGACACCGGTCTCATGCGCCGTCACGGCGTCGATCGCTCCGATCGCGAGGCCACCGGGGAGGCGCCCGGTGAGCTTCGCGGCGCCGAGGATCGTGGTGAACGCCGCCGACGTGGTATCGGAGTAGACGCCGGCCAGCTCGGGCGCGCGGCCGATGCGCCGCGAGTACACGAGTCCTTCGCCAGTGCTGCAGTCGTTCACCGCGGTGCAGTTGACGTTGAACTGAAACGTCCCCGCGCCCTGGACAAAGAACGGCCGCTTCTCCTGGAAGAATGTCTCGAACGCCGTGAGGTTGAGCACGCCGGGGTCGGCCTCGACCTGCCCGAAGTCGGGATTGATCGTCGCGTCGAGCTTGAGGTTCGAGGCGACGAGATACTTGAGATCCCCACCCACGGTCACGTCCTGCGTGCGTCCGATACCGGTGCTGGTGAACTCCGACACGTTCTTGGTGACGAGATACGGCGCGGCCTCGAGCCGGCGCGGCGCCTCCAGACCTTCCAGGCCGTCAATTTCGCCGAACTGCGAGACGAACCCGGCCTGCGACTGGCGTATCAGCGGCCAACTCGCGCGCTGCGCATAGCGGTACATGTTCCGGTCCACGGTGAAGCCGAATGTGTTGCTGCGTTGGCGGCCATAGGGCAGCTGCGACAACGGAATGCGGAACTCCGCGGTCCACCCCAGCGAGTCGATGCGCGTCGCGACGTCCCACACCGCGTCCCAGGCGAAGTCCTCGTTGCCGTCATTGTAGATCTGGGCGTCGAGCTTTACGCCTGACGGATTGACCCCGAACTCAAAGCCGGAGCGCCGATCGTGATAGGAGTCGAGAAACAGCCACACCATGTCGGACGGAGTGAAGTAGTCACGGCGGGCGAGGACAGTGATGATGCTGTCGGGGTGCGGATCGAACGCGCGCACGAAGACGTAGAGGTTGCCCGCATCATAGGCGACTTTCGCTTCGGTCGGCAGCTTCGGCGTCCCACCTTCGGTGGGCCGCCACTCCTCGAATTCCGTGATGGGCTTTGCCTCGCGCCAGACGGCGTCGTCGTCGCGCCCGTCGATGATTGGCGGCTGCGCGGCGCGGGTGGCCGTGACGCTCTTGGGACCGGCCGGCGACCGCGCGCCCGCTGGGCGAGAGGCATGATCGGGAGACTGCCCGGCAAGCGTGACGGCGGCGAGGAGGGGCAACGCAAACAGCATGATGGTTTCCAGGGTGGTTTCCTGGTTTGATGACGAAAGCGCGAAAATGGTTGTTTCAGGGGCGCTTAGATATGCGAACGGCGAGCCGTGGTCAGACGGCTCGCCGTACGCTTCCGAGCTTGGTGTTGCGGAATGCTACCGTGCCAGCTCTCGTACTGCTGCCGCCAGCGCCAGCACCCGCTTCGCGTCCCGGGACCTCGTGGCATCCTGGTCGAGCTGCGTGGCAAGCGATGTCAGGGCGCGTCGAGACGTCGTCCGCTCCGCGCTTGCGAGCATCGTCCGTGCGGCGCCGATGCGGTCGGCGGAGAGGCCCTTCGAGCGCTCGAGCTGATCGAGATACGCGCGAGCGACCGCAAAGCTCGCGGGCCACGTGAGGCGCTGCTGATCCTGAACGTTCTGGTATGCCACCTTCACCAGCTTCGCCGCGTCGATCTCGTTCTGCGTGAGCAGCGCGTTCGGCTGGAGCTCGAGCACGTCGAGCCCGCGGGCGATCTCGGAGCTGTAGATGTAGCCGTTGTACCAGTAGGCCGACCAGCTGCCGGCCATTTCGAGCTTGGTAGAGTCCATCGGACCGCGGTCGAAGTACGCGATCTCCACCGGATGCGCGGGATCGGTGAAATCGAACACGGAGATGCCACCCTGATACCACCCCTGGACCATGATATCGCGACCGGGGACGGGGATCAGGTTGCCGTTGTGCGCGACGCAGTTTTCCGCCGAGGTCTGCGCGGCCGGCAGCTTGTAGTAGTTGCGGAACGTGAGCGCGCGGTTCGCGACGGAGAAGATCGCGTCGGCGCCCCATTGCGGCTTGTCGGTCGCGCGGCAGCGGGGCGCGATACCGCCGCCCCATTCGTCCGTGAAGATCACCGTACTGCCATCGTTGTTGAACGTCGCCGAGTGCCAGTACGCGAAGTTCGAATCCGAAGCGGCCGCGACCCGGACGGGATGAGCGGGATCCGTGAGGTCGAGGAGCAATCCGTACCCGGCGCACGCGCCACCGGCGCTGCTGAGCTCCGGATAGACCGTGATGTCGTGGCACTGATCGGGGCCGTGGCGCACGCCGCCGGGACCCATGGGCGCGAGAAACTCCGCGTCAATGATGCCCTGGATGGCGCCGCGCAGCGCGGTACTGTCGGCGCCGTTGGGAGCCGTCCTGCCGTTACTCCGCGCCACGCTGTCGAGCATGGGTTTGACGAATTGGGGCGGGAGCACGATCGGCAATCCCTGAAACTTGATGACGTACGCGCCCGTCGCCAGAGCGGAATCGGCGAAGTGTTGTGCGGCGGCGGAGTCGGAGGGCGTCGCCCCATGCGTGGGCGGCGCGACCAGGGCTTCGAAAATCCGCGGGCGGCTCACGACACTGGCCGACTCCGGATGGGCCAGCGGCACGCGGATGATGTCGATGCGGAACCGCGCGGACGCCGTGTCCTGCTCGGGCAATGCCGACGAACACCCCGCGAGCTCCTCGGCTGGCCGCACCGGCGCCTGGCCCGAGACATAGATGTAAACGACGCTCGTGTCCTTCGGATCGGTCACCAGCGTGTGCGTGTGGGACCCGCGGCAGGTCTGCACGTTGGCGAGGATGCGCGGGTGATTGAAATCGCGGATGTCCAGCACGCGCACGCCGCGGAAGCGTTGCGGGCTGACCTGTTCCTGGATGCCCTGCGCGCCGCAGTCCACGCGCCCGTTCTGTGACTCGCCCGAGAGGAAGAGCAGGTTCTTGTAGACCGACACATCGTTCTGCTGTTCGGGGCACCGCTCAGCGTGCACCAACTGCGGGCGAGCGGGATCCGCGACATCCCATACCGAGAAGCCCTGGAAGTTGCCCTGGATCACGAAGTGTCCGGTGAACGCCAGGTCCGAATTCATGTAGTCGAAATTGCCGGGCTCGGCCGGGATAAAGTCCGCCGTTGGCCGGCTCGTCGAAACGAGGCGCATGTTCCAAGCGGCCTCGGCGGCATCCCACCAGCCGGCGCGCAGTCCGACGCGCGGATCGGGTGACGGGGGATTCTGGGCGTTTAGTAGAGGGACCACCAGGAACAGCGATGTGATCACGGACGGCCACAGCGGCGGCTTATGCACGATGCTCTCTCCGGTCATGTCAAGGGCGGATGAACGTACCGGCGTATCAAAAAAAGGCAACGTAGATGCACTTCAAACTGGTACGATGCGCGCGCACCCCGATCCGATGCGCGTGCACCACATTCTGCTGCGCGCCTGTCGCACCTGCAATCGCGCGGCCGGGGAGGCTCACCTTGGCCCGAAGCTTGCCCGTACGCAAGGGCATGAACAAGCGCACTGCAATCACTCGCCTATCGGTCCTCGTGGGGTTCGCGTTGCTCGGCGCCGGCTGTCGCGACGCCTTTGACTTGGATCACCACAGTCCGATGGGGTTGAATGGGATGGGCCCGTCGTTTGCGACAATGAGCGGCGTATCAAGCCGCATCACCCTCGATCAGGCCGAGGCCGCACAAAACATCGGCATCCCATCGGGTAGCGGCGGCACGCACGTGGGCAAGGCGTTCGACCAAAACCCCCATCTCGGCGATGCCATCGTTGCGACCTTCGTTTGGCGGGGCTCGACCAACACGATCACCACCGTCACCGACCACCTGGAGGACGAGACTCCCGTCGGCAACACGTACACGCTCGTGGACTACGTGACTGCCAGTGGCTGGTCGATGGCGACGTACGTCGCGACCAACGTGCAGAACTTCCCCGATCCTGCGCCGAGCCCCGACAAGATCCTCGCCGTACACGCGATCTTCTCCGACCAGATTACGGAGGGCGGCGAGCTGATCTCCGCGTACAGCGGCGTGGCGTCGGCGGCGGCGCTCGCGGCGCACCACTCCGCGACGGGGACCGGCTCCACGACGACGATTGCCGATCCGGGCGCGATTCCCGTCGAGGCGGGCGCGCTCGCGTACGGGGTCACGATGGCGAACGCGGTTGTGGATCTCACCGACGCTCCCGGCTTCTCGCCGATCACCGCGGTGTGGGACTCGCAGGTAAAGTTCGAAGGGCAGTATTTGGTGGCGGCCGCTGCCGGTTCCGTCGAACCGCAGTGGACCTGGGCCTTCCAGTCACCGAGCACCTGGTTCGCCAGTGTGCTTGCGCTCAATCCGCAGACTGCGACGCACCTCGCCTTCCTCGTGCAGCCCAGCAACACGCTGTTGCCGGGCATGACGATCACGCCGCCGGTGCGGGTTGCTGCTCTCGACGATCAGGGGAACGTGGTGCCGGGATTTGTTGGCCCGGTCACCATCGCGATCACGCACGACGGCAGCTTGCTTCAGAACGCCCGGCTGTCGGGGACCACAGTTGCCGTCCCCACGAACGGCGTGGCGACGTTCGCGGATCTCAGTATCGACCAGGTGGGGATGGGCTACACGCTGGGAGTCACGGCGGCCAACTTGGCGGGCGCCACGAGCAACGCCTTCAACGTCACCGTGCCCAGCTTCCCCTAGCCCCTAGTTCTTGAGCTACTTCCGCGGTGTCGCGAGCAGGTCCTGCAGCCAGTTCACCGCGACGTTGATCTCGTGCGCCGCCGAGCTGGGGTTTGGCGCAACGAAGTAGATGCTGCGACCGTCCCGCGAGACGGCAAAGTCTTGAGCCTGCGCGATCTCAAACAGCGGCACGGGCTCGCTCCATGCCGCGCTCCCCGCCCCCGCCGCGCGGCGAGCCACCATCATGCGCCCGCGCTCACCGACGTAGCGATCGAAGAAATACAACGCATCGCCGGTCGGCGACCACCGCGGTAGCACACCGCCTTCACGCGATACCTGTTGCTTCCTGCCGAGATCGGGGAGTGACACGACGTACACTTCTCGCTGGCCCGACTCGTCGGAGCTGTATGCCAGCCAGCGCCCGTCGGGCGAAAACACCGCCTGCTCCTCGGCCGCCGCGGTGGTGGCGACGGGTACGAGCCGCGTCGAGTCGCGCAGGTCGAGCAGCCAGACGTCGGTCGAGCGCGGGCTGTATTCGGCGAATGCGATCCAACGGCCGTCGGGAGACCAGGACGTGAGGTGCAGGTGCCGCTTGCCCGTGTATATCAGGCGCGTTTGCTCGGCGCCGTGGAGGGTCTTTACGAACACGTGGCGCTGTTGGCCGACCCACGCCGCGCTGTACGCGATCTGCCGGCCATCCGGCGAAAAGATCGGCGATTCGTCTTCGGTGATTTCGAACGTGAAGCGGTCGAATCGCGCACTCACGACGTCCATCAACCAGATGTCGTCATTCATCGCCGTGTGGATGGTCATCGCGAAGGTATGTCCGTCCGGTGACATCGCGAGGTGTCCGATGGTTCGCGGCGGCCCGAAGCGCCGCCGCTCCTTGCCGCGAAGATCGAGCTCCAGCAGCACGTTCGCCTGAAGCTCGCTGCCGGTGATATAGGCGAGCGTCCCGGTCTGCGACAACGCGTACGGCACACCACCGCCCCAATCGCTCAGGCGCACACCGGCAAGCACGGCGCGCGCCGGTCCGGTGGTGCGCCGGGCGCGCCAATCGAATGGCTGCAGCAGGAGTGTCCCCGCGACGTCCGCATACAAGAGATAGCCCGGCGCGACGTAGCGTCCGTAGGTCATTCCCTGCAACACCACCGTGCGACTGCCGTGTGCGATGTCCTGCACGATCAGGCGAGCGTCTCCCGCGTGGCCGCTCGGCCCCAGAGCGGTGTAGAGCACCGCGCCATCGGGAAGCAGGTCCGGCCACATGTGGTTGGTCTCGCTCGCGGAATCGCTGACGATCGTGATCTGCTGCGGCGTTCCGCCCGCGGCAGGCACCGACCACAGCCCAGCATTGCCGAGCGCGCCGGCGAAGATCACCTGACCGTCGCGACTCCAGGTCGCGCCTCCGGACACGAACGCGTCCGCGATTTTGACGGGCGGACCACCGGCGACCGGCACCTTCATGAGCGCAGACCCGTGAACGAAGCCGAGCCAGGCGCCGTCAGGTGAGAAAAACGGCGTGTATGCCTCCTCCGTACCGGGGATGGGCTGGGCGTCGAAGCTGTCCAGCACGCGCCTGAACAGGCGTCCGCCCGTCCGATACACCAACGTGCGGCCGTCGGGCGAGATCGCCAGGTCGGGTTCTTGGCCATACAGCATGCTGTAACCAGACGGCAGGGGCACCGCGAAGCGCGTGACTGTCGAAGGCACTGGCGTCCGTGTCAGCCATTTCGCCATCGCCACGGCGCCGAGTGCGACGAGCACTAGGGCGGCGGCCCAGACGATCCAGCGAGGGAACATCACAGCGCTCGCGCGGGCGACGCCGGGCGGCGCGACGGGGATCTCGCGACGGTCCAAACTCTCCGAGAACTCGCGCACCGTGTCGAACCGGTCTGCCGGCAACTTCGCCAGGGCTTGCGCGAGCGCCCCGGCGATGTGCGCAGGCACACGACCGCGGAAAATGGTGATCGGCCGCGGCTCCTCGGAAACGATTTTGGCGATCATGCTCTGGACCGTCGGCGCGGTGTGCGGAGGCTGTCCCGCCAACATTTCGTACAGCACGCAGGCGAGGGAGTACTCGTCCGTCCGGGCATCGAGCCGGGCTTCGCCGGTCACTTGCTCGGGACTCATGTATTGCGGCGTCCCCAACGAGATGCCGGTTCCCGTCAGCCGTTCTCCCGCCGCGTTCTCGAGCGCCAAAGCGATTCCGAAGTCGGCGACCAAGGCTTGCCCTTCGTGCAGCAGAATGTTTTCAGGCTTGATGTCGCGATGAATGATCCCGTGGCGATGCGCGTAATCCAGCGCGCTCGCGACTTGCGTCGCGATGCGGATCGCATCGCCCATAGACAGCTGCTTCTCGCGCTCGAGCTTGCGTCGCAAGGACTCGCCGTCCACGTACGGCATCACGTAGTAGAGGAGGTCGTTCGCGGCTCCGGAGTCGAAGAGCGGCAAGAGGTGCGGGTGTTGCAGGCCGGCCATAACACGGATTTCCGCGAGGAATCGGTCGCCGCCGAGGACGGCGGAGAGCTCCGGGTTGAGAACCTTCAAGGCAACTTGGCGATGATGCTTGAGGTCCTCAGCCTGATAGACCGTCGCCATTCCGCCGCGGCCGAGCTCGCGCTCGATCGTGTAGCGGCCGGTGAGGGCCGTGCGGAGAATGGCGAGCTGGTCGGGCACCACGCGGGCCCCTAGATCCTCTACGCCCGCGGCGCAGCCGGCTTCGCCGCGTAGATGAAGTCGTAGTAGTCCCGCATCGTCAGGCTGGCCGCCGCCTCCTCGTCGACGATCACGATCGCATCGCGGTGCAGCTGCAGCGCGCTCGCCGTCACCATGCTCGTCACCGGTCCTTCGACCGCCTGTGCGATCGCTTTCGCCTTGGTCTGGCCGCTCGCCACCAACAACAGCTGGCGGGCTTCGAGGATCGTTCCCACACCCATCGTGATGGCGTACACCGGCACGTCTTCGCGACGCTCGAAGAAACGGGCGTTGTCGTCGATCGTCTGCTTCGACAGCGTCTTGAGCCGCGTGCGCGAGTTGAGCGAGCTCGTCGGCTCGTTGAACGCGATGTGGCCATCGGTGCCGATGCCCAGGATCTGCAGGTCGATACCGCCGCAGTCGGCGATGCGCTGTTCGTACCACTGGCAAAAGGCGGGATAGTTGCTGGTCGTGCCGGACGGGATGTTGATGTTCTGCGGCGGGATGTTCACGTGCCGGAAGAAGTGCTCGTGCATGAAGTAGTGATAGCTCTGCGCGTGATTCACGTTCAGGCCGACGTATTCGTCGAGATTGAACGTCGTCACCCGCGAAAAGTCGAGCTGCTCCTTCTTATGGAGCCGGACGAGCTCCTGATAGAGGCCCAGCGGTGTGGACCCGGTCGCCATGCCGAGCACGGCGTTCGGTTTGGTGTTGAGCAGTTCCGCGACGACCTGCGCCGCGAGCTTGCTCATCTGTCCGTAGTCGCGCTGCACGATCACTTCCATCGACGCTCCCTCCGCGAGGTGGGGTCGGTAAACGCGTAGTAAATTGTCGTCGCATGTACCTTTTCGCACTCCTCGGCGCCACGCTGGTGGCACAGCTTCCGTCGATCCCACTGCCAGAGCACCCGCGACCTGACTTCGAGCGCGCCGAGTGGCTGAATTTGAACGGCCGGTGGCGCTTCGCGTTCGATCCGCACGATGAGGGCGAGCGCGCGGGCTGGGTGGGTGGTGAACTGCCCGGCGCACGCGAAATCCTCGTGCCCTTCTCCTGGGGCGCGCCGCTGTCCGGCGTCCCCGACAGCGCCGATATCGCGTGGTACGCGCGATCATTCACCGTGCCCGCATCCTGGACTGGCCGCCGCGTGTTCCTCGTGTTCGGGGCGTGCGATTGGCGCACCACCGTCTGGCTCGACGGCACAAAACTGGGCGAGCACCAGGGCGGCTACACGCCGTTTGCGTTCGAGCTGAAATCGGCGACCCCGGCGACCCCGGGGGTGGCGGGGCGGCCGCAGCGTTTGGTGGTGCGCGTGGACGACTCCCCGCACCCGTTCAAGCTCGAAGGCAAGCAGGGCTACGGGAAAGCGCGAGGCATGTGGCAGACGGTGTACATCGAAGCTCGCGGGTCGGATCCGTTGGAGGCCGTGCACTTCACGCCCCATCACGACCTGGCCGGAGTCGGCGTCGACGTGCGGCTCCTCGAGCCGGCGCCCCGCGACCTGACGCTGCGACTCACGTTCACGAATCGCGACGGCCAACCGGTGGTGAGGCAGCGGATCCCGCGAGGCAGGAGGGCGGCGCACTTCGACGTCCCGCTTCCCAACGCGCACCGCTGGGCCCTCGAGGATCCGTTCCTGCACGACGTCGTAATCAGCGTGAGCGCGCCGGGGGTGGGGCTCGCCGAGGACGAGGTTCACACCTACTTCGGGATGCGCACGATCTCGGTAGTGAATCTTCCGGGTACAGGTTTTCCCTATGTCGCGATCAACGGCACGCCCGTCTTTTTGCAGCTCACGCTCGACCAGGCCTACCATCCGACGGGCTACTACACATTCCCCACGGACAGCGCGCTGCGCGACGAGATCCTGCGCGCCCGGCAGATCGGACTGACCGGCTTGCGCGAGCACGTCAAAATCGAAGCCCCACGCAAGCTCTACTGGGCTGACCGGCTCGGCGTACTGATCATGGCCGACATCCCGAACTGGTGGGGTCCACCGGATTCGGCCGCGTTTCATGAGCACGAAGTCGCGCTGCGCGGCATGATCGATCGTGACTACAACCATCCGGCTGTGTTCTCCTGGGTCCTGTTTAACGAAACCTGGGGCCTACTCACGGGAACCGGTAGCGACGAGCGCTATCCGCCGGAAATTCAGCAGCGCGTGGCGCGCATCTACCGCCTGGCGCGTTCGCTCGACTCGACCCGTCTGGTCGAGGACAACTCCGTGTGTTGTCACCGGGGGCATACGGAGACGGATCTCAACTCCTGGCACGAATACCTGCCGGGCTGGCGCTGGCAGGCGTACGTGGACCGTGTGAGCGATAGTACGTTTCCTTCCTCCTCGTGGAATTTCGAGGCGCCGTGGAAGCAGGGCGGGCAGCCGATGCTCAACTCGGAGTTCGGCAACGTGTGGGGCTACGAGGGCAGTACCGGCGATGTGGATTGGAGCTCGGATTATCATCGCGCGATCGACGCCTTCCGCCGCCATCCGAAGCTCGCGGGCTGGCTCTACACCGAACACCACGACGTCATCAACGAATGGAATGGCTACTGGCGCTTCGATCGCTCGCGCAAGGACACGGGATTCGAAAGCCTGGTGGAGGGAATGACGCTCCGCGATCTCCACGCGCCGCTGTATCTCGCCGTGGGCGACGTTGCGCTGAGCTCGTCTGCACGGCCCGGGGAGCGCCGCGACGTGCCGCTCTATGCCTCATTCCTTACCGGCAGCACGGCGCTGGGCGACTCGTTGACGCTGCGGGCCGAACTGCGTGGCTGGAATGCGCTGGGTGAGGAGCGATCCTACGGCACGTACGCGCGTCGCCTGCCGTACCGGCCGTGGATGTCGCAGCCGCTGCCGCCGCTCGCCGTAAGGATGCCGAACGAACCTGCCGTCCTGGTGCTCGGGGTGCGCCTCGAGGACGCCGCCGGCACGGTGCTGCAGCGCAACTTCACGACATTCGTGGTCGAGGGTGAGCTCCCGGCGATGGCAACGCTCACCGATGGGCGCCGCGTGCGGGTCGCGCGTGTCGCAGCGACCGCTCCGTCAAGCAGTCACTGGTCGCTGAAGGAGTGGACCGTGCTTGGTGACCACAAGCTCGACGGCGCCGGCAGCGGCTTTTTCGAATATCGCATCCCGTGGCCGGCCGGTCTCGACGTCCGCGACGTGGCCAGTGCAACTTTTCTCGTTGAAGCCTCGGCGAAGCGGCTCAACGGCAAGGACCAGGGCACGCTGTCCGCCGGCGGCGGTGACTATATGCGCGGCGGTGGCTTTCACGATCCGAGCCGGAACCCCAACAGTTATCCGATGACCGGCGCCACGCCGTTCCCGAGCGCGGTGACGGTGCGTGTGAATGGCGTGGTGGCGGGCCGGTGGGAATTACCCGATGATCCGGCGGACTCCCGCGGTATCCTGAGCTGGCACGCGCAACCGCACGACGGTCATCTGTACGAAGCGGGATCGTACGGGGAGCTGCTGCGCGTGCCGCTTCCCGCCGACGCCCTCGCGCGCGCGGCGCGCGCGGGCGAAGTTGTCGTCAGATTGGAAGTAGATGAGGCGCTGCCTGGCGGGCTGGCTATCTACGGCGCGCATTTCGGGAGGTATCCGCTGGATCCAACGGTGCTGTTCGTGCTCGCGCGATGATGCGACACGCGTATGTCGCCAGCGTCGCCCTCTGGCTGCTTGCGGCGTGCACCTTGCGCGAGGTCCGGCAGCCTTCGCGGCGAGTCTTCGGGCGGTTGCCCTCCCCTGATGGCCGGCCGGTGGAAGAGTTCACGCTGACCAACGCCCACGGCCTGGAAGTACGGGCGATTAATTACGGGGCAATCATCACGGTCATCCGCACGCCCGATCGATCGCGAAAGCTTGCCGACATCGTGTTCGGCTTCGACAGCCTCCAGGGCTATCTGGAGCACTCGCCATACTTCGGCGCCATCGTCGGGCGCTTTGCGAACCGCGTCGCACAGGGACAATTCACGCTGGACGGGGTGACGTATCACCTCGCGAGGAATGACGGTCCCAATTCGCTGCATGGCGGATTGCGCGGTTTCGACAAAGTGGTGTGGACTGCGGAACCACTGCAAAGCGATAGCGGTGCGGGCGTGGCGTTCCACTATCGGAGCCCGGACAGCGAGGAGGGCTACCCCGGCACGGTCGACGTGGTCGTCACCTACACCCTGACGGCGCGCGACGAGCTCGTCGTGGATTACACCGCGACCACGGATAAGGCCACGCCGATCAATTTGTCACAGCACACCTACTGGAACCTGCATGGCGACGGGCAGGGGGATATCCTCGATCACGTCCTCACGCTCGACGCGTCAGCATACACGCCCGTCGACAGCACACTCATTCCGACGGGCGAAATCGCCGCTGTGGCCGGAACGCCATTCGATTTTCGTTCACCCACTGCCATCGGGGCGCGCATCGAGCAGCCGAACAAGCAATTGCGCTTCGGCAAAGGCTATGATCACAACTGGGTGCTGGACCGTCCGGCAGGTGATCTCGTGCGCGCGGCGCGCGTCGTCGATTCGACGAGCGGCCGCACGCTCGAGATCAGCACCACCGAACCCGGGATCCAGGTTTATTCGGGCAACTTCCTGGACGGCACGGTTACGGGGAAGCATGGGGTGGTATACCGGCATCGCGCCGCGCTCTGTCTCGAGACGCAGCATTTCCCCGATTCACCGAACCATCCCAACTTCCCGTCGACGATTCTGCGACCCGGTGAGATGTACCGGAGCCGGACCGTCTTCTCTTTCGGCCTGCTTCCCTAGGCCCCAGGCCCAAGCCCCCAACCCCTCGCCTACATGCTGCGGGGCTGCGCCGTGGGCGGCAGGACGCCGTTCAGGCGCAGGTAATTCGCTTCCTGGCTGTAGTGATCCGCCCAGTCGCCGACCGTGATCAGGATCGCGGCCGCGCGGGTGAACGGGTTGGGGCCGAACAGCTGAATCGGATCGCTGAGCTTCGAATCATCCAGCTTGGCGAACGCTTGCTCGCAGAACTGGAACGTCTCCCGCAGCCGGGCCACGAGCTGGTCCTTGGTCATCGTCGTGTCCACGGCGCCGCGCTGCGGCGCGGGCACGCCGGCGGTCTTGCTGCACAGCATATCGTTGCCTTCATTCGCGAGATGGACCTGAATCATGGCGAAGCTCATCTGCGCTGGCGTCGGCCGATAGTTGTACTTGTCGGCCGGCATCGCCTCGGCCGCGGCGACCAAAATGCGCGCGTAGCGCTGTTGCATCTGGCGCAGCGCGTCAGCGACCGGCATCGACGACGCCGCGGGGGCGGCCGCGCGAGCGGGGGCCGCCGTGCTCGTGCTCTGTGCGGCGAGCGCTAGGGGCAGCACGGCGCCTGCGATCAAGGTACAGATTCGCGACTTCATATCGATCTCCAATGAGGGGAGACGTGGATTCTGCCCTAATTGCGCGTGCCGCGCTAGTAAGAGATTGGTAAGGAACGGCGTGATCTTGAAAGGCTCGTCTTCCCTCGGCAGCTTAAACGCACTTCCCTCTTTCAAGAGCACACCATGGACCGTCGAGCTTTCCTGCAGGATGCGACCGGCAGCGCGGCCGCCCTCGTTCTCCCGAACATCGTCGCGCGTCAGCCGCAATCGGATCAGGTCCCCGCCGCCGTGTTGGCGCAGGTCGAACGCGGGCACGATCAGGCGGTGCAGCGACTTCAGGAGTGGGTCCGCCAGCCCTCGATTGCCGCTGAGAACCGCGGCATGAACGAAGGCTGCGAGCTGACGATGCGGATGTTGCGTGATGCCGGCTTCCAGCAAGTGACCAAAGTGCCGAGCGACGGGCAGCCGGGCATCTTCGCGACCCTCGACGCCGGCGCGCGGCGTACGCTCGGCCTCTATTTCATGTACGACGTGAAGCAGGTGGATCCATCCGAATGGTCGTCGCCGCCGTGGGACGCCGCCCTCGTCGACAAGCCAGGCCTCGGCAAGGTCGTCATGGGGCGGGGCGCGGTGAACCAGAAGGGGCCCGAGGCGGCGTTTCTCGCCGCGCTGCACGCCATCCGCAGTGCGAACCGCAAGCTCCCCGTCAATCTCGTGCTCGTCGCCGAGGGCGAAGAGGAAATTGGCTCGCCGCATTTCCCGCAGATCGTCCGTCGTCCTGAGGTGCTCGCGGCGTTGAAGAACGTCCTCGGGATCTTCATGCCATCGGCCGCCCAGGGGCTCGATGGCGAGGTGACGATCACGCTCGGCGCCAAAGGCGTGATCGAGTGTGAGCTCGTGTCGAGTGGCGAGCGGTGGGGCCGCGGCCCGCGCGCGGACATCCACTCGAGCAACAAGGCTCGCGTCGACAGCCCCGCCTGGCACCTGGTGGAGGGGCTGGCGACGCTCGTCTCTCCGGACGGCAACGATCCCGCAATCGACAACTATGCCGACAAGGCGCGGCCGCTGTCGGCGGACGAGAAGGCGATGATCGCCGCGGCGGCGGCGCGCATGGACGAGAACGCCGCGAAAAAACTTCTCGGAGTAGAGCACTGGGTGCACGACGTGAGCTGGACGGAGGCGCTCGAGCGGCTCATGTCCCGTCCCACCGTCAACATCGAGGGCATGGTCGGCGGCTACACCGGCCCCGGCGGCAAGACGATTCTGCCGCATCGCGCCGTGGCGAAGCTCGATCTGCGGCTCGTGCCGGACATGACGGCCGCGGAGTCGCTCGCCGCGCTCAAGGCGCATCTCGCCAAGCACGGCTACGGTGACATCGAAGTCAACATGACGGGCGGCTACGATCCCACGAGCACGCCTCGCGACGCGCTGGTCATCCGGGCGCAGGAAGCGGTGTACCGTCGCTCGCGCATTGAGCCCGTTCTGCTGCCGCGCAACGCGGGCTCCTGGCCGGGCTATGTGTTCACGGGTGAGCCGCTGAAGCTGGCCGCGGGGCACTTTGGGCTGGGCCATGGCAGCGGGGCGCACGCGCCCGATGAGTATTACGTCATCGAATCGACCAATCCCAAGGTGCAGGGGATCGACGGCGCGGTCCGCTCCTACGTCGAGTACCTCTACGAAGTAGCGCGCACGCGTTGAGCGCGCGCGCGCTGCTCTTCGCCGGCGTGGCGAGCGCAACGCTCCTCGCCACGCCGGTGCAGCAACGACCGGTGCCCCCCCGGCAGCCCGACTTCTTTCCATTTGCTGTCTGGTATTCCGGCGGGAAAGCGCGCGCGCCGATGCTGTCACCGCTCACGCCCGCCTCGCGCGCAGAGTGGCGGCGCGACCTCGAACAGATCAAGCAGCTCGGCTTCAACACCGTGCGCACCTGGGTGGAATGGGCGGAGGCGGAGCCGCGACGCGGTGAGTACCACCTCGAGAATCTGCGGCTGCTCCTCGCGCTGGCCCAGGAAGTCGGCCTGCGCGTGATGGTGCAGATGTACGTCGACGCGGCGCCCGACTGGGTGGGGCAGGCGTATCCGTACGCGCGCTTCGTGACGCAGAGCGGCGTGGCGATTCCGTCGCAGGTCGCGCCCGGCTTCTGCACCGACAACCCCGAAATCCGCAGGCTCGTCGACGCCCTCTACGCCTCCGTCGCGCGTGTCGCGTCGCGTTATCCGAGCTTCTATGGCTGGGATCTCTGGAGTGAGCCGCACATCATCAATTGGGCCGAGATCGATTACGTCCCGAACGCGCAGTTTTGTTATTGCCGGGCGACGCAAGCGGCGTTTCGCGCGTGGCTTCGGAGCAAGTATGGCACGCTCGCCGCGGTCAACCGCGCCTGGCACCGCCAATTCGCCGCCTGGGCCAATGTCGAACCGCCGCGCTTCAGTACGATCTTGAGCTACACGGACTATCTCGACTGGAAAGCGTTCATCTCCGACCGCCTGGCCAACGATCTCGCCGCGCGGTACGCCGCGGTACGCGCCGGTGGCTCGAACCATGTGGTGACTTCACACGCCGCGATCTCCTCGCTGTTCACCTCGCCCCACGCCGGCGAGGGCGCAAGCGACGACTTTCGCATGGCGGAGCGGGTCGACTTCTACGGCGTGTCGATCTACCCGAAGCACAACCGGCCCGAGACGCATTGGCCCGCCTGGCAGCTGCTCGCCATGCTCGACTTCCAGCGCAGCGCCAACCGCGCGAACCAGGGCTGGTATATCGGGGAGATGCAGGGCGGCGAGGGAAATATCGCGCTGCTACACGGCGATCCCGTGACCGCGGCAGACCAGCGTCTCTGGGCGTGGTCGGCGATCGCCGCGGGCGCGCGCGCGATCAATGTCTATGCGTACTACCCGATGTCCTCCGGCTACGAATCGGGCGGATACGGCCTGATCAATCTCGACGGCACGGTCACCGACCGCGCCATGTCGACCGGGCGGATCGCCCGGATTGTCGACGCGAATCAGCAGCTGTTCCTCGGCGCGCATCCCGTGCCGGCGCGCGTTGCGATCGTGTATAACCCGCTCGCGCAGCTCGTCGGCGGCGCCGAGCGGCGCCAGGATTACCCCGAGGCGCACCGCAACTCCCTGATCGGCTATTACCGCGTGTTCGCCGAGTACAACATTCCGGTCGACTTCATTCACCGCACCGAGCTCGAGCGCGGTGATCTCTCGCGATACGCGTTGATCGTCGTGCCGTATCCGATCATGCTGACCCAGGCTGCCGCGACCGGCCTGCGGCATTTTGTGGAGCAGGGCGGCCACGCGGTGGCCGAGGCACGGCTGGCCTGGAACGACGAGCGGGGCTTTGCGGCCGAAATCATCCCTGGCATGAGGCTGCACGAGGTGTTCGGCGTCAGGGAGACGCATGTCTGGATGCGCCGCGAACCACGACTGACGATCACTGATACGACTGGCTCGCTGACAAGCGGACTCGGCGGCCATTCGCTGCGCGGCGCGCTGTATGCGAGCACCGTCGACGTGCTGGCGAAGGACGCGCGCGTGCTGGGGACGACGGATGGCGAGCCGGCGCTGGTCGAATCGCGCTACGGCAACGGCACGACGCTGTTCATCGGCTCGTACATCGGCTGGGGGAATCAGCCCGAGGAGCAGCGGGACAACACCGAGTTCATTCGCAGGTTGGCTGAGTGGGCGGGGGTCGCGAAGCCCGTCGGCACGTCGCACGACGGCACGATGGGACTGCCGGTCATCGCCAGGCTCCACATGAGCGCGCAAGGCTACCTGCTGTTCCTGATCAATCATGACTCTGCGGGTCAGGACGTCGCGGTGACGGTGCGGGTCCCGGCCGGTGCCTACACGCTCACCGAGCTAGTAAACGGCGGCGCCGCCCGCTCGGCCAACGCGGACGGCGCCGGACTTCGCTTCGACACGCGGATCGACCCGAAGAACGCGCAGGTCTGGTCGATACGCCGGCAGTGACTAGCGCTGGTTCACCGTGTTATCGAGCTGCGGGCGATTCGTGGCGGTGGTCGACGCAAATAACGTGATGTCGCCGAACGCGCTGACCGTGTAGAACCGTCCCCTGAAGAACGACACACCGGTTCTGGTGATCTTGTCGGTGGTCGAATCGGTGTAGCGCGCGTACAGGTTGTATACACCCATGGGCAGAGTGGTGAATGTTCCCACTCCCTTGTACGCCACCGGAGCGCTGAGAGGCACGAGCGTCACGGTGTCCCCGACGGTGGCTCGTGCAAACAAGGTCAACGGATATGCGGCGTTGGAGATCGCGTTCACAAACCGCACCGATGCCACGGTATAATCGGCTGGCGCCGTCACGGGATCTTCAATGACAAACGCGTCAATGGTCTTCGCCGTCGTGTTGTAAAACCCGCTCTGGTAGAACGAATAGAACTTGCCGTCTTCGAGGCTCGCGTTGACCGTGGCGATCGGCAGATCCTTGTCCGTCGCCGCCGCGATCCGCCCCGTGAGCGTATGCGACCCGGGCGCGATGCTCAAATACACACCGCCATTGCCGGCGCCGCCGTACGCCACGCCCGTGTTCGCCTCGACGCCGGTGCCGGATTGGACCGCGGTCATCTTGATCGCGTCGGCGTAGAAGTTCACCTGCGGGGCGTTCACGCCGAAATTGAAGAACTTGATCCGCGTGTTTTGCGGCGGCTCGAACGGCAGCGTCTGGACGGTGTTCTTCTCGCACGCGGCAAGCGCGGCCGTCACCAAGACCAGCGCCGCAATCCGATATGGGTTCATGTGCCTGGTCATGGTTGAGTGATCCGTTGAGTGATCCACAAGTCTTTGGTGTGGTAATCGCTGTTCAGGCCGCCGATCGCGTTGAGAGCGTCCCGGTTCCACACGTATTCCGAGTTGAACCGCGGCCGGATTCGCTGCACGAGCTTTCCGGCATTGTCGCCAAACAGCGTGGTGGGCGGCGTAAATCCGCGGAAAACCTGAGTCCCGCTTACGGGATCGATGTCCGTGTAATGGTAACGGCGCATATCCATCCAGAGCTCGTTGTGCCCCCAGCCCCACAGCGCGATGTACTTCTGCGACATGATGTGTGAGAGTGTCAGCGTGGCCGGGAGGATGTTCGGGGACGCCAAGAAGGAGTCTCGTGACGCCGCGGTAATCGCGTTGGGGTTTCCGGCTTCGGCACTGCGATCGTTCACGAACTGGAAATGCGCGGCGATGGCGAGCGAATCCGCCGTTCGGGCCTTCGCCTGATCTCCCATGCTCAGCGCCGCTTCTGCTTTAATGAACTGCAGCTCCGAGTAGGTCATCACGGGAATCTTGGAGCGATCGGCGAAGATGTACCGGGACGGCAGGCCCAGGCCGGTGCCGCCGACGTAGCCCCAGAAATTCCTCGGCCGCTGCGGTAACGAGAGCGCGCCAAACGGCGCTCCGGAGGTGGCGTTGACATCCACGCCGCGGTAGGTGGTGTTCGCCGAGTCGATCGCGAGCATCCGGCTCATCCGCGGGTCCACCGTGCCGCCGAACTGCGTGCCGTTCATCAAGTTCACGACGAATAGCGTCTGGCGATACAGCGGAATGTTGTTCCGCGAGGCTCCCCAGAAATTGCAGTCGGCGAAGTCGGTGGACGTGCAGGGATACGCGAGCAGCGGGTCGTCGGCATTGCTCGCGAACGAGGAATCCACCAACCGGATGACGCGGGCGGGGTCGTAGGTCGTCAATTTGTTCGAGTAGTGGTTGAGGGTCAGCGCGAGCATGCCGTACGCCAGCTTGAGCCACTTCGTCCGGTCGCCGTTGTAAATGTGATCGCCGACGCCGAGATACCCGGCATCGACGGCGCCGTCGGTGCGCTTGAGCAGCACGATCGCGCTGTCGAGGAGGCGCTGGACCTCCCCATAGGCGTAATCCTGCGGATCGTAGTCGAATTTGGTCCGCGACTGATCGATCGCCTCTTTCACGATGATGTCGCCGTGCAGGTCGGTGAGGACCTGCCAGCCCCAGGCCTTGAGGATCAGCCCGACGCCCAAGAGATCCCACCGCTGCTCGGCCTCGGCTTTGGTGTTCATGTCGATCAGGTTCTGGCCGAGCGACCAGTAGACGTCCCGCCATTGCTGCGCGCCGTTATCACTGCCGGCGTCGTAGCCCATCTTCCCCCAGCTTTGCCCGGGGTTGAAGGCCGTGGAGGTCGAGTACCACTCCTGCGCGTAGTGGCCTACGAAACGGCCGTCAAACTGCGGCGACGTCACCAGCCAGTGCAGCATCGGCGGCAGGTAGAGGTTCGCCGAGACCGATTGCGGGCCGTTCGGGTTGGTGTTGACGTCGAGGAAGTCGTTGCAGCCGGCCGTGCAGGCCAGCATGCCGATCAAGAACGCAGCGTGTATGTGTTTCATGGTCAGAATCCCACGCTGAGGCCGAAGTTGACGCCGCGCGGCATCGGCAAGTTTCCGAAATCAATGCCCACGGCGCCGGAGCCTCCTACAGCGGCGGTGTTCCCGTTGATGATGGGATCGAGGCCGGTGTAGTTGGTGATGATGAACAGGTCGGTGCCGGTGAGGTACACGCTGGCGCTGTGGGCCCCGAGGAGCTTGCCCGGGATTTCGTAGCGCACCGTGATGTCGCGCAGCCTGAGCCAGTTGATATCCTTCTCGATGAACAGCTCTTCGCTCATGTTCGTGTAGTAGGCCGTCTGGACGCTCGGCACGATCACGATATTATTCGGCGTCGGGTTCGCGCTATTCTCCTTGCCGTCGCGCAACACGCCCGCGATGATCCGCGGCTGGTCGCGGTCGAGGGTCTCCATGCTGAGACCGCGGGCCGTGAGATAGTGCTCGGTGGCGTTGAAGATGTCGCCGCCCTTGCGGATATCGAGCAGGAAATCCAGCGAGAAGCGTTTGTACCGGAACGTATTGCCGACACCCATCGTGAAATCCGGCTGGCGATCATAGCCGGCGTCGATGAAGTTCGCCGACACGGCGTTCGAGCGGACGGGAAGCCCCGTCGCCGGATCGATCAGCAACTTCCCCTGATTGTTGCGCAGGTAGAAGAACCCGGTGAGCGACATCGTGGACAGGCCGACCTGCGTGCCGTTGCGCACGTTGCCGTAGAGCCACGTGTCGGACACGTAGGATTCCGGGATGCCGTTGGGCAGCTTGGTCACAATGCTGCCCGAGGCGGCAAAGTTCAGGGTCACGTCCCAGCCGAACGACGGCCGCGAAATCGGCGTGCCGCGTGCGGTCAGCTCCAGACCGCGGCTGCGCGTCGCCGCGCCGTTCAGGTTGAACAGAATGAAGCCAGTGCCGTAGCTGCCGCGGAGGTTTTCGACGATCTGGTCCTTCGTCGTCGCGCGATACACCGTGGCGTCGAGTCCCAGGCGACCATTCAGGAACGACAGCTCGACGCCGCCTTCGACCGACCGCTTGAACTCGGGCTTCAGCGCGAGATTCGGACCCCAGAAGTCATACCCGTAGCCACCGTACGACGTGGTCTTGTACTGCAGCGACGGCCGGTAGGCGTACGGCCGCGCATCCTTGCCGACCGCGGCATAACCGAGCCGCATCTTTCCCGTCACGAAGCGCCGGAGACCCGGAAACGCGTCAGAGAAAACGAAGCTGGTGGATACGGACGGATAGAAGAACGAATTCCGGCCGCGCGGGATCGTGGACGTCCAGTCATTCCGGCCCGTGACCGTGACGTACCAGTAGTCCTTGTAATCGAGCACCGCCTGACCGAACAGACTGACCAGCCGGCGTTGCTCGATCGTGGTCAGCGTCGAGCGCGTGCCCGTGTTGTTCATCGACACGAAGTTCGGATCCAGGAAATTGATGCCGACTTGGGCATCGGATGTCGATTTGAAGTCACTCACCTGGTGGCCGACGAAGCCGCTGAGTGAGAAGCTGCTGGTGAGGGGGTGGCTATTGACGTTGAGGAGCGTGAGGGCACTCAGGTTGCGGGAGATGACGTCCGCCAGATCGAGTATTCCCTTTTGCGAATAGCCCGTGATGCTCTCCGGATGGCGCAGCAGCAGATTTTGGGTGGTGTAGTTGTCCGTGCCCAGGTTCGTCTTGATGTTACCCCACGAGAATGGGGTCACGATAAACCCGACGTTGGCGATCAAGCGGTTGGTTTTCGCGTTGATCTTATTCTTCGCCACGCTGAAGTAGGGGTTGTCGAGCTCGTTACCGGCCCCCACCGCCGTCACCAGGCGCCGCGTCCCGGCGGGCGTGAGATAGTTTTTCGCGTCGTCGGTTTGCGGCCACAACATCAAGCCCATGAGCGGGCCGATGTCGCCCTTGTAGACCTGGTCGTTGTTCGCGTAGGTGTAGATCATGGACAGGTCGGTGTTCAACCATGAGTTGATCCGGGCCTGCGACGATCCGGTGACGTTGATGCGATTGAGGTCGGAGCTGTGCACGACGCCTTCCTGCTTGTCAAGCGACGTGCTCAGCCGGTAGTTGATCGTGTTGTCCGCTGTCGCCCCACTGAAGGACAGATTGTGATTCTGGCTAAATCCCTTTCTCAGAAAGCCATCGATGTTGTCGTAGAACTGGGTTCCTGCCGTATAGGGGGCGCCGAAGTACTGCAGCGACGCCTGGGAGCCGTCGATGAGGCTCGAGGGTCCATAGACGCGTTGCAGCTGATAGTTGGCGCGCGTGGCTTCGACCCGCACCGTGCTGCTGTATTGCATGCCGCCGCCCGCCCGGCCGCGCTTGGTCTTGATCACGATGGCGCCGTTTGCGGCATCGATGCCGTACAGCGCGGCGGCCTCCGGGCCCTTCAACACGGTGAGCGTTTCGATGTCCTGCGAATTCAGGTCGGCGGCGCGGTTGGTGAAATCGACGCCGCGGTTGCTGAACGCGGTGACCGAGCTCTTGTCGGACGCGAGCACGCCCGTATTGACCGTGCGGTTGTCGATCGGCAGGCCGTCGACGATGATCAGCGGCTGGTTGCTGCTGCTGATCGAGCTGACGCCGCGGATGACGAGGGACGAGGAAGCGCCCGGCACGCCCGACGTACTCGTGACGTCCACCCCGGCGACGCGCCCCGACAAGGCGTTGAAGAAATTCTCGCGCTTGGTATCGGCGAGCTCCGCGCCGCGGACGCTCTGCTGCGCGGTCCCCAGGGAGCGCTGCGACGCGGTCTCGCCGAGGGCGGTGACCACCACGGCGTCGAGGTCCAGCGCCACGCGCCGGAGCTGGACGTTGATGACGTCCTCGGTGCCGATGGGGCGCTCGACGAGCGCGGTGCCGATGAGCCGGAACTGCAAGGTCTGCCCGGCGTCGGCGGCAATGGAGTAATCGCCCTGGGTGTTGCTCGATGTGACGGTGGATGTGCCTTTCACCGAGACCGTGACTCCGCTCAGCGGAGTGCCCTGCTCGCTCGTGACCTTGCCAGTGATCGTTTTTTGTTGTGCGAGGAGAGGCGGGGCGACGAGGAAAAAGACCATCAATACCAGAACGGCGCGTGTTTTCATAGAGAATCCGGGTTTTTGTGAAGTGGAGAGGCGAAGCTACGGAGAGGACTCGGACTGTCAAGAACTCCGGTCTCCCGAGGCTCGGCGGGAGCCTCGGGAGCACCGGGGTCTCGTCACCACGCGATCGCGTAATTAGACAAGGCTTCAACGAGCCACTCGAACAGTGTCATCGGGATCACCCCCCTTTGTGTTGGCCTCTAACGACGTCGCACCCTGCGGAGTACCTTTGTGACAAGGGCAACCTGTCCGCCCAACCTCACGTAGATCTCAACACGTTGTTCGGGAGAGGCTTAGGGTTGTTTCAGCTCACGCTTTTCGGATCCCCTCAACTCGTGGATGGTGGCGACTCGCCCGTCCGCTTCCGTACCAAGAAACATCTTGCCGTCCTGCTCTACCTCCATTTCGAGGGACGCACGCGCTCGATCCCGCGGGATCGGCTCGTCGACTTGCTGTGGCCCGAAGTGGCACCCGAGAAAGGACGGCATTCGTTGTCGCAAGCTCTGCTCGCCATTCGATCTTGCCTGGGCACCGGGGCCGTGAGCGGCCGCGAGCAGGACGTGCGGCTGCTCGCGGAGCTCCCGTCGGACCTGTCCGCCCTGCGCCATGGGCAAGTAGCGCCGGTGCGCGTTGCAGACCCGCTGCAAGGGCTCGACGCGTGCGGCGGGACGGAATTCTCCCACTGGGTGGATGGCGCACGCGTCCGACTGAGGGCCGAGGCGCGCGATGCGCTCCGAGCGGCACTCCGGGAGGCGCGGGCCAGTGGCAACCTGTTTGAGATGCATCGTCTCGCGACCGCGTTACGCGACGTCGACCCGCTCTGCACCGACGCCATCCTCGCGCTCGCCGAGCGGGCGCTGCTCGACGGGGATTCGGTGGCCGCGGTGCGCCTGCTCAAGGATCACGTGCGGCGCGCCCAGGCCGAGCTCGGGACCAATCCGAATCCCGAGATCGCTCGGCTGCTGCGGCGGCTGGAGCGTGGCGAGCGCCCCATCGTTTCGGCTCGCACCTCGCCACTCCCGGGGCAGTTGACGCGTCTACACCCCTTCGTGGGCCGGGAAGCGGAGCTGGGGCGACTCGAGGCGATGTGGCATCGGGTTACCGCGGCTGGCTATCAAACTTGTCTGATCACCGGAGCACCAGGCATCGGTAAGAGCTCGCTGATCCGCCGCTTCGTCACGTCAGTCGAGGCGCGCGCATGGCCCGTATTCGTGGTGTCGTGTCAGGAAATCGGTCAGGGCATTCCCTACGCTGCGGTCTCTGAGCTCATCAGTGCGTTGGGACGCGATCCTGCGGCGGGCGGCACGGAGCCGCTCTGGCTAGCAGAGGCCAGCCGCGTGTGTCCGGGCCTCCGGACGATTTATCCCGGCATCCCGCCCGCGCCCGACGCGCCCACCGAATCGATTCGCCTGCGGGTGGCCGAGGCCGTCGTCCGAATGATGGAAGCGGTGGCGGACGACGGCCCCGTGCTGCTGGCATTCGACGATCTGCAGTTCCTCGATCCGGCGAGCCGGGAGGTGTTGTTCCTTATCACGCGGCGACTGGAACGGATGCCGACCCTCATCCTGGCTGGCGCGCGTGCTGGCGAGGCGGAGTTGGGCAAGGACGAAGCTGTGCGCGGGGGACTTGTTTGGCAGGAGACCGTTCAACTCCAGCCCCTCGAGCGACCTCACGTCGTCACCCTGATCCGTGATCTCTCGGCCGATGGCGAGGACGTGAGCTCGCAGATCCGAGAGACGATCGTGCGGCTGGCACAAGGAAACCCGTATCACACCGAGATGCTGTTGGCGGATTGGCGGCGGCACCGGGCGCACTCGCTGGTGGCGGCGGAAAGCTCGGGCGACGCTGCGATCTCCTGGGCACCTCCGCAGGACCTGCAAGCGATCTTCGCTCGGCAGTACAGCGGGCTCTCGACCGACGCCCAGCACGTCCTTCAGTTGCTTGCGGTTGCGGGCAGGGCGATGGCGCCGGGCGAACTGGGGAGCCTGCTGGGTGTCCACAGCGGCGTCGTCGAACGGGCAACCATCGAGATGCTGGACCGTGGCATCGGGCGCGTGGAAGAAGGGCGGCTGTCGTTCAAGAACGAGTTGCACCGCGCCTATGTGTACTACGCGATGGGGGAAGATCGGCGCAAGTATCACCACGCGCAGCTCGCCCAGCTGCTGTCGGCCCTGAGGGAACGCGACCACCTCCACCCCATGCTCGAGTTGGTGCATCATTTCATCGCCGCGGGCATGCAGCGCGAAGCGATGGATACCGCACCGCAGGCAGCCGAGCTCGCGATTGCGCGCGGCGCTCCGCGGGAAGCCGAACGTGTACTCATGCGCTTGCTGCGGGCGTACGCGGTCGCTCCCGGTTCCAGACTCCGATTGCTCCTGGCGCATTCGCTCGTCGCCGCGGGTCAGTACCAGCGAGGCCTCGACGCCGTGGCGGACTGGCGACCCGGCCCAGACGAGGCATCCCCGACCGATCTGGCGCTCGCAGCCTTGCTGCGTGCCCACGCCCTGCAACGCGCGCGTCTAGGCCGTGACGAAACCATCATCGCCGAGGCGCAAGAGGCGATTGCGCTGGCCGAGCGCGCCAACGCGGATGCTTTCCTGGTCCGGGCCAACCTCATCCGAGCGGAAGCAGCCTTGGACGCAGGGAACTTCGAAGCGCGCGCCGCAGCTGAGGCACTCGCCGCAAAGATCGCCAGGTCCCGTGCAAGCCCGGAGTGCGTAGCGCTGGCCAACCTCACGCTGGGGTTCGCGGCGCTCTCGAACGGCGAGCTGGTCCAAGGCGTGGAACGCCTCACCGAGGCGGCGGCGGTTCTGCAATCGCTCGCGCTCTTTGTGGAATTGCGCCTGGCGTTGAGCACGCTGGGGATCTGCCACAAGGGCTTGGGAAAATTTGAGGACGCGATACGAACCATTACTGAAGCCGTAGCGGCCGCGGACCGCTGCGGCCATCCGGGCGCTATGGGCCACAGCCGCCTGCAGCTCGCTAATCTCTACCACGACCTCGCTCGCTACGATTCGTCGGTCAGGTACTTCCGCGCGACTTTGGCTCCGCTCCAAGCGGTGGCGTCGCCACGAGCAGCGGTCGAGGCGTACTCCAGCATCGCCCGATTGGCCCTCGCGTTGGGCAACGGGGCGGAAGCGGATGCAGCTGCCGAGCGCTGCTGGGCAGGCTCGCGGCGCTCGGAACTATGGCGTCACAAGGTTACCGCTCTAATGACCAGGGCCGAGGTGTACCTTGCCAACCGCCAGCCGGAGTTGGCGTGGCCGCTCGTGGAAGAAGCCGCGGCGATTACCGGGAATCGTGCCCCAATCCTGCCCGATGCCGGGCTGTACGAACGGCAGCAGCGTCAGTTTTACTGGGCGACGCAAGGCTACGAGGCCATGAAAGCGCTTGGTCGACCGGTCCCGACCGCTCAGTATGATTCATTGGTAGAAGCGCTCGAGGTGAGGCTGTTCGATGAGGCAGTGGCGCTCATCGCAGCGGACCACGCTCCGGGGCCGGCGCCAGCGCTGGAGGAAGCCGTTACCACGGGCCTGCTCGGGCCGCTCGCTCGGCTGCTTGCGGTGGGCGTTCATCATCCGGGCGTGCCTCAACGTCTGCCCGGGGAATCAGCCGCCCAACTTGTTGCGCGGGCGTTTCCGCACGCTGAACGTACCGTAGTGCCGACGTCGGTCGGGCTGCTCAGGCCTCGGGAAGCGCGGCAAACTTCCCTCGCTCCGCCCGGTGCCCGCGCCAGTCGGCCGCAGTCTTCAGTGCGATTAGAATAATGAGGGTGGTCACCGGCGAGCCGAGCAGCATGACGATCCACCCACCGAACAGCACGGTCAGGTGCAGCACCATGACTCGGCCATACGGCTGACCCATCAGGGCCTGCAGCGACGCGCGCTGGTATTCGCCGTTCTTGACGTAGTTCCAGTAGAAGGAGAATCCGTGACTCGCCACGAGGCTCAGCAGCCCCCAGCCAAGGTGGTTGGCGCGGATCGCGGGCGGCACCGTGGTCAGAAGATCGAATGGCTGGGTTCCCACACCCTTGGGGCCGAAGAACGCGACAACCAACACGCCATGGACAAACGTGAATCCGCCGAAGTGCACCATGAAAAACGGGATCAGAAAGAGCTTGCCCGCCCAGTAGACCGGCTCGGCGGGGTGTGCGAACAGCATCTTCAGGACATTGAAGCCGCCCACAACCACGTTTTCGAGCCAGTAGAGCAGGAGGAGCGGGAAGACCGTCCAGCCCAGAAACACCACGCCCACGATGGGGACCGCGTTCGCCAGGACGAGGGCGACTTGGGACGGGGTCACGGACCACAGGATAACGAAAACGGCACCCTCCGAAGAGAGCGCCGTTTCCTCAGCGTACCGCTGTGGTTAGAGCTTGACGACGTTCTGCGCCGCCGGGCCCTTCTGGCCTTGGACGACTTCGAACTCGACGCGCTCGCCTTCGGCGAGCGACTTGAAGCCCTGCGCCTGAATGGCGGTGTGATGCACGAAGCAGTCCTTCTCGCCGTTTTCGGGCGTGATGAAACCAAAGCCCTTCGCGTCGTTGAACCACTTCACGGTACCGGTGATACGTGCCATCTGATGAAACTCCTGTGCTAAATGCTGTTCCCGGCGTCGCGCGTCGTCACCTTGCGGTGCGCCGCGAACTGTGATTCCGGCGCCGGTCGAGCGAGGCCAAACAAATGAGGACCTGAGACGTTATCCCAGGTCCTCGCTCGGTCTGGCTTGTTCGCTCGAAACAACAATCCTCAGATGGACACGAAAAGTCAAGCGCCAGGTTTAAACCCTGTGGACACGGGCGCCGTCTTAGACGCATGATACCATCCATCACGCTGTTGCTCGCGCTCTGCGCGCATCCGCATCCGGTTGTCAAGCCGCTCGTCCAGTACACCCTTCGCGTGGACAGCGCCGACCTTGCCGGCTGGTCCGTCGAGCTCCTCCTCCGCACCACCTCCGACACGTTCCGCCTCGCCATGGCGGCGCACCCCGAGTACGACGATCGGTACTGGCGTTACGTGCGCGACTTTGCGGTCGAGCCCAGCTCGGCGACGTTCACGAAGGTCGACAGCGCCGTCTGGCAAGTCGTCGCGCCCCGCGGTCCGGTGACGGTGCGATATCGGATCGTGCTGCCGCCGGCGCAGCCAGGGGGGGGACCGCGCGCCGCATGGCGCCCGTTCCTCACACCCAGCGGCGGCCTCGTGGGTGGTTCGCATGCCTTCATGTACTTGATCGGTGCCGAACGCATGCCTGCGACGGTGACATTGGACCTGCCTCCGAGCTGGGGAATCGCGACCGGTTTGCGGGATGCCATGCCAACCTCACCGGCGTCCTCGACGCACGGCGTGCATCAAGGGAGGCGCGTGTGGTTTTACAGTGCGAGCGATGCGGCCACGCTCGTGGACTCGCCGATCCTCGTCGGGCACTTTCACGACTGGCAGTTCGTCGAAGCCGGGGTGCCGCATCGTGTCGTCTACTGGTCGCTGCCGGATGCTGTGCCGTTCGATACGGCGGCGTTCATGGCCGACGTGAAGGGTATCGTGCATCAAACGATCACCCTGTTTGGGCGCGCACCTTATCGCGCGTATACGTTCCTCTTTCAAGACGGCGCCTACGGCGCGCTCGAGCATCGGAGCTCCGTCACGATCGGCGCGCCCAGCAAAGACCTTGCGTCTGACCCGCGCGCGCTCCTCATGGAGACGGCGCACGAATTCTTCCACACCTGGAACCTGATGACGATCCGGCCCGTCGAGTACCGCGACATCGACTATCGGACGCAACCGCCCGTGTCGAGCCTGTGGTTCAGCGAAGGTCTCACGATGTTCTATGCCGACCTGTTGCTGCGCCGTGCGGGTGTGGCGCTCCGCGACTCAACGCGCATCGCTCACCTCGAGCGCTTGATGTCGAGCTACGCGAGTAACCCGGCGTATGCGCGTTTCTCGGCCGAGCAGGTCAGCAGGGTCGCCTACAACGCGGAACCGGGCTCCCTCGGCGACTACAGTGCGAGCACGCATCTCCAGGGCGAGCTGATTGGTACGATGCTCGACCT
>Ga0209157_1000715_pt1 | contig 28239 bp, 29 predicted proteins | sample GraSoiAngelo_135_FD_185892 | JGI IMG/M metagenome (GOLD analysis project Ga0209157, IMG submission 185892) | Grasslands soil microbial communities from the Angelo Coastal Reserve, California, USA - 14_0929_05_40cm (SPAdes) (version 2) | ecosystem: Environmental > Terrestrial > Soil > Grasslands ...
CAATTGACCCGATAGATTACTGCCTTGTCTCGCGTAACGGGGATCTATGCCGCAAGCGTCGGGCGGCGTTTTCCAGAATTGTGTGGCCTGCTCGAAGGCGTGGGCGAGCTGCAGGACGCCGAAGTCATCGCGGTAGCGGCCGACGATCTGCAGGCCGACCGGGAGCCCGTCGGGCGTGAAGCCGGCGGGGACCGAGATCGCCGGGTGGCTGGTGATGGTGATGTAGTAGCAGCTCTTCATCCAGTCGAGGTAGTTGTTCATGCGCACGCCGGCGACCTCGCGCGGCCATTCTTCGTCGATCGGGAAGGGCGGCAGCTGGTTGACCGGGCACAGAAGGAACTCGTAGCGCTCCAGGAACCGCCGCATGCGGTGAAACAGGTCGCTACGCAGCGCTTGCGCGCGGGCGATTTTGTCGGGCGTGAGCTTGAGGCCCTCCTCGATGTTCCAGATCACGGTGTCCTTGAGTTTGTCACGGTGCTGCCTGAGGTGGACGCCGTAGCGCTGCAGGAAGCCGAGCGCGCGCAGGGTTTCGAAGGCTTCGGTGGCGCCGGAGAAATCGGGCTCGGCCTCTTCCAGCACGCAGCCAAGATCCTTGAACACTTTCTTCTGCGCGGACAGGACGGCGGTGACGCGATCGTCCATCGGCAAGCCGCCCAGGTCGCGGCTCCACGCGACGCGGACTTTCTTGAAGTCTCTCTTCAGGCTCTTCGAGAAGATTTCGCCCGGCTCGGCGATCGAGACCGGCGCGCGCGGGTCCGGGCCTGCCATGGCAGACAAGAGAAAGGCGCAATCGTCCACGGTGCGCGCCATCGGGCCGATCACCGCGAGCGAGTCCCAGGCATTCGGCGAGGGCCACGCGGGGACTCGCCCAGGCGTCGGCCGGAAGCCGACCACGTTGCAGTAGTTGCCGGGATTGCGCAGGCTCGCGGCGAGATCGGAGCCGTCGGCGAAGGGCAGCATGCCGCACGCCACCGCCGCGCCGGCGCCGCCCGAGGAGCCGCCGCAGGTCTTCGACAGGTCGTAGGGATTGCGCGTCGCGCCGAACAGCTTGTTGAAGGTCTGGCTGCCGGCGGCGAACTCCGGCGTATTGGTCTTGCCGAGCGTCGTGGCACCGGCCGCAGAGAGCCGCTCGACGATCACGTGGTCCTCCTGCGGCACGTGGTCGCGGTAGATCGGCGAGCCCCAGGTGGTGCGGATGCCTTTCGTCGACACTACATCCTTGTAGGCGATCGGCAGGCCCGCGAAGGGCTTGCCGCGATCGATCGATCTTGCCCGCTTGAGGGCGAGCTCGGGAGTGAAGGTGACGATGGCGTTCACCTTCGGGTTGACGCGCTCAATCTGCGCGATGAACGCGTTGACGACCTCGGTCGCCGAGAGCTTGCGCGCGCGGATCAGCCGCGCGAGCTGCCTCGCCGGGGTAAAGCAGATCTCCATCACCTTAGGGACTTTGACCCTTTACATCAGCACGATGTCGAACTGCTCCTGGGTATAGCTCTGCTCGACCTGCATCGAGACCGGCTTGCCGATGAATTCCGACAGCATGGCGAGCGAGGCCGACTCGTCCTCGAGCAGGACGTCGATCACCGCCTGCGAGGCGAGGACGCGGAATTCGCGCGCGTTGAAGGTGCGCGCCTCGCGCACGATCTCGCGCAGGATCTCGTAGCACACCGTGTGCGGGGTCTTCACTTCGCCGCGCCCGCCGCAGGTCGGGCAGGGCTCGCACAGCACGTGCGCGAGCGACTCGCGCGTGCGCTTGCGGGTCATCTCCACCAGGCCGAGCGCGGTGAAGCCGTTCACCGTCATGCGCGTGCGGTCGCGCGCGAGCGCCTTCCTGAACTCCTCGAGCACCGCGGCGCGGTGCTCGTCGCTCTGCATGTCGATGAAGTCGAGGATGATGATGCCGCCGAGGTTGCGCAGCCGCAGCTGGCGCGCGATCGCCTGCGCCGCCTCGAGGTTGGTCTTGAAGATGGTGTCGTCGAAATTGCGGCTGCCGACGTAGCCGCCGGTGTTGACGTCGATGGTGGTGAGCGCCTCGGTCTGGTCGATGATCAGATAGCCGCCCGACTTCAGCTCGACGCGCCGCGACAGCGCCTTCTCGATCTCGGTCTCGACGTTGTACAGGTCGAAAAGGGGCCGCTCGCCGATGTAGTGCTCGAGCCTGCCGCGCACCTGCGGCATGTAGCTGTCGGCGAACGCGGCGAGCTTCTGGAAGCTCTCCCGCGAATCGACGATGACCCGCGCGGTGCCCGCGCTCACCATGTCGCGCAGCACGCGCTGCGCGAGCGACAGGTCCTGGTACAGCAGCTGCGGCGGCGCCGCGCCGAGCGCGCGCTCCTGGATGACGCGCCAGAGGTGGCGCAGGTAGTCGATGTCGGCGCGCAGCTCGTCCTCGGAAGCGCTCTCGGCCCGCGTGCGCACGATGAAGCCGCCTTTCTCGTCGGCCGGCAGCAGTTCCTTCAGCCGGTCGCGCAGCGCCGCGCGCCCGCTCTCGTCCTCGATTTTCTGCGAGATGCCGATATGCGGGTCGTGCGGCAGGTAGACCAGCATGCGCCCGGCGATCGAGATCTGCGTGGAAAGCCGCGCGCCCTTGGAGCCGATCGGGTCCTTCAGCACCTGCACCAGGACCGGTTCGCCCTCGGCGAGAATTTTCTCGATCGGCCGAGTCGGCTCGCCGTTGGCCTTGCGGTGCTCCCAGATGTCGGCGACGTGGAGGAACGCCGCGCGCTCCAGGCCGATCTCGACGAACGCCGACTGCATGCCGGGCAGCACGCGCGCCACGCGCCCCATGCAGATGTTGCCGACCAGCCCGCGGCTCGCGGTGCGCTCGATGAGGAGCTCCTGCACGACACCGGCGCCGGTGATCGCGACGCGCGTCTCGCGCGGCGTGACGTTAATGAGAATATCTTCCTGCACGAGAAGTGTGCAGCCGCTCGATCAGCTGCCCGGTCTCGTAAAGCGGCAGGCCCATCACGCCGGAATAGCTGCCGCTCAGGTGCATGGCGAACAGCGCTGCTCGTCCCTGGATCGCGTAGGCGCCGGCCTTGTCGTCGCCCTCGCCGCTGGCGACGTACTGCTGGATCTCCTGCTCGGTGAGCGGCTTGAAGCGCACGTCCGAGACCGAGAGCGAGCTTTCCAGCCAGTCGGCCTGCTTCAGCGCGACGGCGCTCATCACCTGGTGGGTCTGGCCGGAAAGCTCGGCGAGGATCGCGGCGGCGTGCTTGCGGTCGGCGGGCTTGCCCAGGATGCGCGTCCCCAGCGCCACCGTGGTGTCGGCCGCCAGCACCGGCGCCTGCGGCAGGTTCCGCTGCATCATGCGCTGCCACCCGGACTCGGCCTTGGCGCGCGCCACGCGCTCCACATAGGCGCCGGGCGATTCGCCGGCGAGCGGAGTCTCGTCCACGTCGGGGCCTTCGCCGGGGCGCGTGCGGAACAGCAGCAGGTGATAGCGCACCCCGATCTGGCTGAGCAGGTCGCGCCGCCGCGGGCTGCGCGACGCCAGGTAGATTCCACGTTCCAGCGGGCCGGTCATTTTGCCCGAGTGTAGCAGCTAGCTTCTGTGATACGGGTGGCCGGTGAGCAGGGTCGCGGCCCGATAGAGCTGCTCCATCAGCACCACCTGTGCCAGGGCATGCGGCAGCGTGAGCGACGACACGCGCAGCAGCAGGGCGGACTGCCTTTTTATGCCTTCGTCCAGCCCGTCGGGCCCGCCGATCACGAACGCCGTTTCGATGTTCAGCAGGGCGGAGAACTGCGCCGTGGTGAAGTCCTTGCCGCGCTCGTCGAGCGCGACGAGGCGGGCGCCCTTGGGCAGCGCTGCGTGCAGGCGCTTGCCGTTCCTGATGGCGATGCGCGCGACCTCGTAGCCGCGGGGCATGCGCCGCGCATAGTCGGCGCAGGCGGCCTCTGCCCAGTCAGGCAGCCGAGCGCTTACGGCGAGAACGTGCAGCCTTGCCACGGCGTTCGGGTTTTTTGCGCTGGAACCGCACCGTCTTCCCGCCCCAGACTTCCTCCAGATTGTAGAAATCGCGCACCGTCGGATGCATGATGTGCACCACCACGTCGCCGAGGTCGACCAGCACCCACTCGCCGCTCGCTTCGCCCTCGACGCCGTAGATGCGCGCGCCGTTCTCCCTGACTTTCTCCTGCACCCGGTCGGCGAGCGCCTTGACCTGGCGCGTCGAGTCGCCGCTCGCGATCACCACGCGCTCGAACATCGACGGCATGCGCGCGGTGTTGAAGACGACGATGTCGCGCCCCTTGATGTCCTCCAGCGCCTCGAGCACCACGCGCTGCTTCTTGCGCAGGTCCATCTAGCCGTAGAGCCTGCGGCGGGCGATGTAGTCTGCCACCGCGGGCGGCACCAGGCCGGACAGGTCTTCGCCGCGCGCGGCGCGCGCGCGGATGTCGCTCGCGGAGACCGGCATGGCGGGAAACGGAATGATTCTTGCCGCCTGGTCCTCGATCTTGAAGCCCGGGCGCGAGAACACCGCGATCCGCGCCAGGCGGGCGACCTCCTGCGGCTTGTGCCAGGTGTCGAACTTTGCGTACTGATCGGCGCCGAGCAGCAGGTAGAGGGCGGTACCGGGCTCGAGCCCGGCGCTCAGCTCGCGCAGCGTGTCGGCCGTATAGCCGGAAGCACCGAGAGCCAGCTCGCGCGCGTCGATCTCGTAGAGCGGCTCGCCCTCGATCGCGAGCCGCAGCATGGCGACGCGGTCCTCGCCGCGCGCGACCGGCGCGTTGCGGTAGCGCGGCGCCCCGGTGGGCATCCACAGCAGCTTGTCGAGATCGAGCTCGCGCATTGCGGCGCGCGCCATCGCGAGGTGCGCGTTGTGAACCGGATCGAAAGTGCCGCCGAGGATGCCTACTTTCAGGTGCGGACCTCGCCGTGGCCCAGCACGACGAACTTCTGCGTCGTGAGGCCTTCCAGCCCCACCGGGCCGCGGGCGTGCAGCTTGTCGGTCGAGATGCCGACCTCGGCGCCCAGGCCGTACTCGTAGCCGTCGGCGAAGCGCGTCGAGGCGTTCCACATCACCGAGCTCGAGTCGACTTCGCGCAGGAAGCGCTCGGCGCGCGCGCGGTCCCCGGCGACGATGGCGTCGGTATGCTGCGAGCCGTACTTGGCGATGTGCTCGATCGCCTCGTCGAGGCCCTTCACGACGCGGATCGACACGATCGGCGCCAGCCACTCGGTGTAGTAGTCCTTTTCGGTTGCGGCTTTTGCCTCTGGAATCAATTTTTGGGTCTGCGAATCGCCACGCATCTCGACGTTCTTCCCCTTGAAGATGGTTCCAATTCTCGGAAGCACCTTGGGCGCGATTGATTCGGCGACCAGCAGCGTCTCCATCGTGTTGCAGGTGCCGTAGCGCTGCGTCTTCGCGTTGTCGGCGATCCTGACCGCCATTTCCGGATCGGCGCTGTCGTCGAGGTAGACGTGGCACACGCCGTCGAGGTGCTTGATCATCGGGATGCGCGATTCGCGCGACAGCCGCTCGATCAGCTCCTTGCCGCCGCGCGGCACGATGAGGTCGACATATCCGGTCAGCGTGATCAGCTCGCCGACCGCGGCGCGGTCGGCGGTATCGACGAGCTGCACGGCCGCCTCGGGCAGCGCGGCGCTTCTCAGCCCGGCGCGCACGCAGGCGGCAATGGCGCGGTTCGACTCGAGCGCCTCGGAGCCGCCGCGCAGGATGCAGGCGTTGCCGGACTTCACGCACAGCGCCGCCGCGTCGGCGGTCACATTGGGGCGGGACTCGTAGATGATGCCGATGACGCCGATCGGCACGCGCATCCTCGCCACCTCGATGCCGGTCGGGCGCTTGACGCGCTCGGAGATCTGCCCGACGGGGTCGGCGAGCTGCGCCACCTGCTCGACGCCCTCGGCCATCTGCTCGATGAGCTTCGGCGTCAGCGTCAGCCGGTCGATGAACGCGGCGTCGGCGCCGTCCTTGCCTGCCTGAGCGACGTCGGCGCTGTTGGCGGCAAGAATTTTCTTCGCGCTGGACCTGATGTCCTTCGCCATGGCGGCGAGAGCGCGATTCTTCGCATCGGCGTCGGCGCGGGCCAGCGCGCGCGCGGCGGCGCGCGCCGCGCGGCCCAGCTCGCGGATGTGCTGCCGAACGTCAAGCTTTTGATCCATGGGCCAATTTTAGCCCAAGCGCGATGAACTCCTCCCACGGCGCGCCGCTGCCGACGCCCTTGATGGCGCGGTCGATCGCCGCGGCCTGCGCAATGGCGCTTGCGAGGAGCGGCGCCGGATAGCGCCGCGCCGCGGCCTGCACCGCGCGCTGCAGCGGCTTGTTGAAGAGCCGATGCTGGACGAAGAGCGGATCCGCGCGCTCGCCGCGAGCGAGGCCGTGCAGCACGAACAGCACGCTGCTCAGCACGAACAGCACGAAGGTTGGCTGCTCGCCTTCGGCGCGCAAGCCCTCGATCACCCTCACGTAGCGCGCGGGGGCGTCCGCGAGCAGGGCTTCCGCGGCGACATAGGGATCGTAGCGCGCGACGCTCGCCACCGCCTCGTTTACCGTCTGAATGCTCAGCTCGCCTTCGGGCGCGAGAAGCGCGAGCTTCTGCACCTCCTGGTGCGCGGCGAGCAGGTTGCCTTCGACGCGGTCGGCGAGGAACTCGAGCACTTCGCGCGGGGCGCTCTGGCGCGAGCGCGCGAGCCGCTCGGCGATCCAGGCCGGCAGGCGGGGCCGATCGACCGGGTAAACATCGACGATCACGCCGGCTCCGGCGAGGGCGCGGAACCAGGCCGCGTTCTGCGTGCTGCGGTCGAGCCGCGGCATCGAGACGAGGAGCATGATGTCGGCGCCTGGCCGCCGGCAATAAGCGGCGATCGCCTCGGCGCCTTGCAAGCCCGGCTTGCCGGCGGCGAGGCGCAGCTCGACCAGCTTCTTTTCGGCGAACAGCGACAGGCTCGCCGCGGCGTGCGTGAACTCGCTCCAGTCGAAGCCGCGCCCCGGCTCGAGCACCACGCGCTCGGAGAAGCCCTGCCTGCGCGCCGCCGCGCGCACGGCGTCGGCCGCCTCCAGGGCGAGCAGCGGCTCGTCGCCGTGGACGGCGTAAACCGGGGCGAGCGACTTCGCGAGATGGCCGTGCAGCTGCTCGGCGCGCAGTTGCATCTATGGCACGCGAGGCTGCGGCTTCTGCGCCGCGCCGAGGCGCCGCATGATCTGCTGCACCATGTCGGACTGCATGTCGCGGAACAGCAGCTGCTCCTCGGCCTCCTTCGCCAGCACCTCGGCGTCGTTGAAGCTCACGTCGCGCGTCAGCTCCACGGTGCTCTGCGGCACATAGTCGGCGCCCTTGCCGTCGTGCAGGCGAAAGCCGACGCGGTAGCGCAGCTTGAACTCGCGCACGCGGCCGGTCCCGGTCAGCGAAAGGATCTCCTTCTGGCGGGTTTCCTCGGTGAACTGCAGCACCGCGTCCGCCTGCTTGGGGTCATCGACGACCTTGGCGTTGGTCCCGGCCTGGATATTGCGCTTGAGGTCGAGCGCGATGCCGCCGGTGGCGGCCGGCAGGTAAACCGTGCTGAACGGCACCTCCGCCGTGCCGCGCAGCCGGAAGCCGCAGCCCGCGAGCGCGAGGCAGAGCACGGTGATGAGGATCCTCATCCCACCACGACGTTAATGAGCCGTCCTGGAACGATAACGATGCGCTTAACGATTTTGTCGCCAATCTGCTTCTTCACGAATTCGAGCGACTTTACGATAGCTTCCAGCGCACGTTGGTCGGCAGACTTCGGAACACGAACGGTACCGCGCTTGACGCCGTTCACCTGCACCACCAGCTCGACCTCGTCCTGCTCGAGCGCGGCGGCATCGGGCTCGGGCCACGGCGCGCGCATCACATCCTCGCCGAAACCCAGCTCGCGCCACAGGTGATGCGCGATGTGCGGCGTGATGGGCGAGAGCAGGCGGATGAGGATCGACATGCCTTCCTCGTCGGCCGCGGTGTCCTCCTCGGGCAGGCGCTCCAGCGCGTTGAGGATCTTCATGCACGCCGAGGCCACGGTGTTGAACTGGAATTTCTGCAGGTCGTAGTTCGCCTGCTTCAGCACCGAGTGGATCTCGAAGCGGGAGTCCTTGCCGGGCTTGCCGGCCATGCCCTTGCGCCGGGAAAACCGCGCCGCGTAGACCCACAGCCGGCGCAGGAAGCGGTACGAGCCCTCGACGCCCTCGTCGCTCCACTCCAGCGTGTTGGTCGGCGGCGAGGCGAAGATGACGAACAAGCGCGCGGTGTCGGCGCCGTACTTGTCGATCAGGTCCTGCGGGTCGACGCCGTTGTTCTTCGACTTCGACATCGTGCCGATGCCGTCGTAGACGACCTCGGTGCCGTCGGCAGTGCGTTTTGCCGAAACGACTTTACCCCTGGAATCCTTCTCTATTTTTACTTCTGATGGATGAATCCACTCGCGGCGCCCCGGCATGTCGATGTAGTACGACTCGGCGAGCACCATGCCCTGCGTGAGCAGGTTGGTGAACGGCTCGGAGAGCTCGAGCAGTCCTTCGTCGCGCATCAGGCGCGTGAAGAAGCGCGAGTACAGCAGGTGCAGGATGGCGTGCTCGATGCCGCCGATGTACTGGTCGACCGGCAGCCAGTACCTGGCGCGCTCATCGACCATCGCCCGGTCCTGGTCCGGGCAGGCGAAGCGCGCGTAGTACCACGAGGAGTCGACGAAGGTGTCCATCGTGTCGGTCTCGCGCTTGGCGGGCCTGCCGCAGGACGGGCAGGTCGTCTGGTAGAACTCGGGCATCCGAGCGAGCGGGTTGCCGGTGCCGTCGGGCACCAGGTGCTCGGGCAGCTTCACCGGCAGCTGCTCGTCGGGCACCGGCACGTCGCCGCAGGCCGCGCAGTGCACGATCGGGATCGGGCAGCCCCAGTAGCGCTGGCGCGAGATGCCCCAGTCGTGCAGCCGCCACTGCACCTGCTTTTCTCCCAGGTGCTTTTTTTCCAGATCGGACGCGATAGCGTCCACCGCGGCCCGGTAGTCCAGGCCATCGTATTTCCCGGAATTGATGCAAACCCCGTAGGCCGCGTACTCCGCCCTCCAGGGCGGCGGCACCGCGTCGCCGAGCGGGTGACGGATCACCGGCCTCACCGGCAGGCCGTACTTGCGCGCGAACTCGTAATCGCGCTCATCGTGCGCCGGCACCGCCATCACCGCGCCTTCGCCGTAGCCCATCACGACGTAGTTGGCCACCCACGCGGGGAGTTTTTCATTGGTTATTGGATGAGAAACAAAAACGCCGGTGGGCATGCCCTTCTTGTCGATCTGCGCGAGGTCGGCTTCCATGAAGGCGCCGCGCTTGCATTCTTCGACGAACGCAGCAAGCTCCTTGTTGTTTCCGGCTGCCCAGGTCGCGATCGGGTGCTCAGCCGCCACCGCGACAAAGGTCGCTCCCATCAGCGTATCTGCGCGCGTGGTGAAGACCCAGAGCACGCGCCTTTGATTCTCTATTTCATATTCAAAACCAACCTTGACCCCTTCCGAGCGGCCGATCCAGTTCTTCTGCATCAGCTTCACCTGCTCGGGCCAGCCTGGCAGCTCGTCGAGCGCGGCGAGCAGCTCCTCGGCGTACGACGTGATGCGCAGGAAGTACATCGGGATCTCGCGCTTCTCCACCGGCGCGCCGGTGCGCCAGCCGCGGCCCTCGATCACCTGCTCGTTGGCGAGCACCGTCTGGTCCACCGGGTCCCAGTTGACGACGCCGGTCTTCTTGTAGGCGATGCCTTTGCGGAACAGCCGCGTGAAGAACCACTGGTTCCACCTGTAGTAATCGGGCCGGCAGGTGGCCAGCTCGCGCTGCCAGTCGAGCGCGAAGCCGAGGCTCTTCAGCTGGGCCTTCATGTACCCGATGTTGTCGTAGGTCCACTTCGCCGGCGGCACGCGATTCGCCATCGCCGCGTTCTCGGCGGGAAGTCCGAACGCGTCCCAGCCCATCGGCTGCAGCACGTTGTAGCCGCGCATCCGGTAGTACCGGGTGAGAACGTCGCCGATGGTATAGTTCCTCACGTGCCCCATGTGCAGCTTCCCCGAGGGGTAGGGGAACATCGACAGGCAATAAAACTTCGGCCGGGCGGGGTCTTCCCTGGCGCGGAACGAGCGCTCGTCTTCCCAGTACTGCTGGGCCGCGCGCTCTACTGCCTGGGGATCGTAGGTATCCTGCATGGGACTCTTGCCGCGAAGCCGCCGATTATAAGGGGAGGCCAAGTGAAGACTGCCTATGGTTGAGGCAGCTTATATAATTGCAGCGCTTTGTCGCTGCACCTCGAACACCTCAATCCGGAACAGCTCGCCGCCGTCACGCTGCCCGACGAGCACGCGCTGATCCTCGCCGGCGCCGGCAGCGGAAAAACCCGCGTCCTCACCACGCGTATCGCCTGGCTGGTGAAGAGCGGCCGCGTGACGCCGGGCGGCATCCTCGCGGTGACTTTCACCAACAAGGCGGCGCGCGAGATGCTGACGCGGGTGAGCGCGATGCTGCCCGTGAATACGCGCGGCATGTGGATCGGCACCTTCCACGGCCTGTGCAACCGGATGCTGCGCGCGCACCACCGCGACGCCGGGCTGCCGCAGGCGTTCCAGATCCTCGATTCGCAGGACCAGCTCGCGGCGGTGAAGCGCCTGCTGAAGACGCTGGGCGTCGACGAAGACCGCTTCCCGCCGCGCGACGTGCAGTATTTCATCAACGCCCAGAAGGAGGAGGGCGTGCGCGCGCGCGACGTCGCCCTGACCGACGAGAGCTCGCGCCGCTTCGTCGAGCTCTACGCCGCCTACGACGAGCAATGCCAGCGCGAGGGCGTGGTTGATTTCCCCGAATTGCTTCTCAGAAGCTACGAGCTTCTCGCGCGCAACGAAATTCTTCGTGAGCACTACTCGCAGCGCTTTCGCCACGTCCTGGTCGACGAGTTCCAGGACACGAACCGGTTGCAGTACCGCTGGCTGAAGCTGTTCGCCTCCGGGCAGGCGAAGTTCTTTTGCGTGGGCGATGACGACCAGAGCATCTACACCTTCCGCGGCGCGAACGTCGGCAACATGGCCGACTTCGAGCGCGACTTCAAGGTGGCGAAGGTGGTGCGCCTGGAGCAGAACTACCGCTCGCACGGCAACATCCTCGACGCGGCCAACGCGCTCATCTCGAACAACCGCAACCGGCTCGGGAAGAACCTGTGGACCGCCGCCGGGCGCGGCGAGCCGATCCGCGTCTTCGAGGGCGGGTCGGACAGCGACGAGGGGCGCTGGATCGTCGAGGAGGTGCAGGCGCTCGCGCGCGAAGGCGCGCGCCTCTCGCACATGGCCGTGCTCTACCGCTCGAACGCGCAGTCGCGCGTTCTCGAGCATGCGCTGTTCTCCCAGGGGGTGCCTTACCGCGTGTACGGCGGCCTGCGCTTTTTCGAGCGCGCGGAAATCAAGCATGCGCTCGCCTACCTGCGGCTGGTCGCCGCCCCCGACGACGACAACGCGCTGCTGCGCATCGTCAATTTCCCGCCGCGCGGCATCGGCGCGCGCACCATCGAGCAGCTGCAGGACGCGGCAAAGCAAAGGAGCATCTCGCTGTTTCAGGCAATCGATGGCAAGGCGGCGGCGTTCAAAAGGCTGATCGAAGAGCTGCGAAAGGAAACCCAGAACCTGCCGCTGCCCGAAGTGGTTGAAGCCGTGGTGGCGCGCAGCGGCCTGGGCGAGCACTACAAGAACGAGCGCGAAGGCGCCGACCGCCTCGAGAACCTCGCGGAGCTGGTGAACGCGGCCGCCGCGTTCACAGACGAGGAGCGCGCCGCCGAGTCGGGCGAGGTGGTCGATCCGCTGACAGCGTTCCTGACGCACGCGGCGCTCGAGGCCGGCGAGCACCAGGCGGGCGAGGGGCAGGACGCGCTGCAGCTGATGACGGTGCACTCGGCGAAGGGCCTGGAGTTCGACGTGGTATTCCTCTCGGGGCTGGAGGAGGGCCTGTTTCCGCACGAGCAGAGCGTCGCCGAGCGCGACGGCCTGGAAGAGGAGCGCCGCCTGGCCTACGTCGCGATCACGCGCGCGCGCCATCGCCTGTACCTGTCGCACGCGCAGACCCGCCTGCTGCACGGCCAGACGCGCTACAACATCCCTTCGCGCTTCCTCGAGGAGATCCCGGGGGAGCTCATGAAGTGGCTTACACCTCGCTTTTCCAAACGGAAGGAATTCGTCTGGGGAGCGGCAAAAAAGGAGCAATCCGTGTTCAAGAAAGCGCGTGACGCCGGTGGCTTTCGCATCGGCCAGAACGTAGTGCATCCGAAGTTCGGCTCCGGCATCATCGTCGACGCCGAAGGCCAGGGCAGCGAAGCCCGCGTGCAGGTGAACTTCGGCAACCTGGGCGTGAAGTGGCTCGCCCTGAGCGTCGCCAAGCTGCAGGCTGCCTAGGTCTTCTTGCCCTTCAGCCTGGACTGCAGGTCGGCAAAAGGCCGGTAGGTCGAAGGGGCCTTCTTCTCCGCAGCGGCCGGGCGGCCGTCGTTGTCCACCTCGCGGGCGTGCTCGTTCTCGTGGCAATAGATGCACAGCAGCTCCCAGTTCGCTCCGTCGGGCGGATTGTGGTCGTGGTTGCCGTCCTTGTGGTGGACGGTCAGCTGGCGCACGCTTTTCGCATTGAATTCGCGGGCGCAGCGCGCGCAGACCCAGGGAAAGATCTTCAGCGCGCGCTCGCGGTAGTTCATCGCTGCTCGTCCCGGTCCCGGATCAGCCAGTACGTGACGCCAAGGGCGAGGGCGACGGCGGCCAGCCCGAGCATCTCGGCCGGCCCGACCTCGTGCAGATCGAGAATGACGAACTTGCGGGCGATCGCGAGCAGCGCGATGAGGAGCACCACTTTCGTCTGGATGATGCTCTGCTCGCGCTTGACCACGTACTGCAGGGTGTGATTGAACTCGAGCGCGATGAGCAGCGTCATGATCTCGCCGAACACGTTCTGGAACACCTTCTGGTCGAGCGGGTCCAGGATGCCGGACAGCATGCCGACGACGACGGTCGAGGCGAGGCGATAGAGCGCGACCAGGATGATGAAGCCGATGACGAATGTCAGGGCCACGGCGACCGCGCTCTCGAAGCGCTGGTAATACGACATCACGGACCATTGCGATTTCAGCTGTGACAGCTTCATTTCGGTCTCCCTCATGCTAAATTCGTCCGTTCCAGGGGGCGGCGTGAAGCACGACAACTATCTCGAGCGGATCCTCAAGGCTCGCGTCTACGACGTGGCGAGCGAAACACCGCTCGAGCTCGCGCCCGGGCTGTCCAGGCGCCTGCGCAACCGCCTGCTCATCAAGCGCGAGGACCTGCAGCCGGTATTCTCGTTCAAGCTGCGCGGCGCCTACAACAAGATGGCCGGGCTGCCGCGTGCGCGCCTCGCCAGGGGCGTGATCGCGGCGAGCGCCGGCAATCACGCGCAGGGGGTCGCCCTCGCCGCGCAGCGCCTCGGCTGCCGGGCGGTGATCGTGATGCCCGTGACCACGCCGCGCATCAAGGTCGACGCGGTGCTGGCGCGCGGCGCGCAGGTCGTGCTGCACGGCGATTCGTACGCCGAGGCGTTTGCGCAGGCGATGCGCCTCAAGCGCCGCCGCGGCCTTGCCTTCGTTCATCCCTACGACGACCCGGAAGTGATCGCCGGGCAGGGCACGATCGGCATGGAGATCCTGCGCCAGCATGCCGGGCCGCTCGACGCCATCTTCGTCCCGGTGGGCGGCGGCGGCCTGATCTCCGGCATTGCGGCCTACGTCAAGCGCGTGCGTCCTTCGATCAGGGTGGTGGGGGTTGAGCCGGTCGACGCGGACGCGATGACCAGATCCTTGAAGGCCAAAAGGCGCGTGACGCTGGAAAACGTGGGACTCTTTGCCGACGGGGTGGCGGTGAAGCAGGTCGGCCGCGAGACGTTTCGCCTGTGCCGCGAGCTCGTCGACGAGATGGTGCTCGCCGATACCGACGCGATGTGCGCGGCGATCAAGGACGTGTTCGAGGACACGCGCGTGGTGCTCGAGCCGGCGGGCGCGCTGGCGATCGCCGGCGCCAAGGCCTGGGTGGAGCGCCACGGCGCGCGCGGCAAGGCGCTGGTCGCGGTGGCCTCGGGCGCCAATACCAACTTCGAGCGCCTGCGCTTCATCGCGGAGGAGGCCGAGCTCGGCGAGCACCGCGAGGCGATCCTCGCCGTCACCATCCCCGAGCGCCCGGGCAGCTTCAAGAAATTCTGCGCGCAGATCGGCGCGCGCAGCGTCACCGAGTTCAACTACCGCATCGCCGACTCCTCCGAAGCGCACATCTTCGTCGGCGTCGAGGTGCACGGCAGCCGGGAGACGGCGCGCATCGTGCGCAACCTGCGCCGCCACGGCCTGACCACCCTCGACCTGTCGGACAACGAGCTGGCCAAGTGGCACGTGCGCCACATGGTGGGCGGGCGCGCGCCCCGAGCCGCAGGCGAGACTTTATCGGCTAGAGACGAGCTGCTTTATCGCTTCGAATTTCCCGAGCGGCCCGGCGCGCTGATGCGCTTTCTCTCGAGCATGCGCAGCGACTGGAACATCAGCCTGTTCCACTACCGCAACCACGGCGCCGACTACGGCCGGGTGCTGGTCGGCATGCAGGTTCCTTCCCGCGAGATGAAGCAATTCAGGCGCTTCCTGGAAAATCTCGGCTACCCGTACGCCGAGGAGACTCGCAACCCCGCATACAGGCTGTTCCTGGTCTGATGGCGAGCCGGCATCCGTTGTTTCCGGAAAAGCTGGCGCGCTACATCGTCGAGCACTCGGTGCGCGAAGCCGAAGTGCTGCGCGAGCTGCGCGAAGCCACGGCGTCGAATCCCCATGCCGGAATGCAGATCGGCGCCGACCAGGGACAGTTCATGGCTCTTCTGGTGCAGGCGATCGGCGCCAGGCGCTGCCTGGAGATCGGCACGTTCACCGGCTACAGCGCCCTCGCGGTCGCGCTCGCGCTGCCCGCGGATGGCCGCGTGCTGTGCTGCGACATCAACGCCGAGTGGACCGCGCTCGCGCGGCGCTTCTGGAGGAAGGCGGGCGTCGAGCACAAGATCGAGCTGCGCCTCGCGCCGGCGCTCGAGACGCTGGCGCAGCTCGAGGGACCGTTCGATTTCGTCTTCATCGATGCCGACAAGGAGAACTACCAGAACTATTACGAGCGCTCGCTCGCGCTGCTGCGCCGCGGCGGGCTGATCGCGGTGGACAACACGCTGTGGTCGGGCGCGGTCGCGGACGCCAAGGCGCGGGACGCCACCACGCAGGCGCTGCGCAGCTTCAATGACAAATTGCATGAGGATTCCCGCGTCGCGCTGTCGCTGCTTCCGATCGGCGACGGGCTGACACTGGCGCTCAAGCGCTAGCTTTAGTCTCTTTGCCCAGAAAGACCAGTTCCTGGGCATCCCTGCGATAGACACCGCGCTCAGTGACGACATAATCGACGGGGATGTCCCAGGATTGTGGGTAGATGGTCTCGAGGCGCGCCAGCTCGTAGGAAACGCCGATCGTCACCGGCTTCTTCGCTAGGCGAGCGAGCGTGCGGTCGAAGTAGCCGCCGCCGTAGCCGAGCCGGTAGCCCTGCGCGTCCCATCCGTTCATCGGCAGCAGGACCGCGTCGGGAAGCACTTCCGGCGAAGAGACGGGAAAAGGAATGTCGAGCGGCCCGTTGGCGAGAGCGACGCCCGGATGCCATTCGCGGAACACCAGCGGCGAGCGGGGCGCGACGATGGCGGGCAGCGCTGTCAACGCGCCGCGGTTGCGCAGCGTTCTGGCGAGGTGGCGCGCGTCATACTCGTTCTTGACCGGCCAGCAGAAAGCCACGCGGCTGCGCTCGAGCCCCGGGAACGAACGCGCGATAAAACCGTCGATGCGCTCGCGCCAGGAATCGAGCTGCGCCGGCGAGAGCGCCAAGCGCGCGGTAATTAAACGTTCGCGCTGTGTCTTTCGCCACGTTTTCAGAGCGACGGCATCCACCCGCGTGCTATCCTTTGCCTCGATGATTTTTAAAGAAATACTGGGAGCGAGTGTAGCGCTTTGGCTGGCCGCCGCGCCGGCTTTTGCCGGCAACAGCAGCGATGACGCGCTGCTCGGCGCCTTCGACGCCTATCGCGCCGGCGATCCGATCAAGTTCGCGAAGCACGCGCAAAAGCTGAGTCATCACGTGCTCGAGCCATGGCTCGAGTACTGGCGCCTTTCCCTGCGGCTGGAGGACATGCCGGCGACCGAGGTGCGCGCTTTCCTGTCGAAATTCGAGCGCACCTACGTCGCCGAGCTGCTGCGCGAAGAATGGCTGAAAGTGCTCGGCAGGCGCGGCGACTGGCAGGAGTTCGACCGCCAGGCGGCGTTCTACAGCCGCGACGACCTGGAGGTGCGCTGCTACGGCTGGGCGTCGCGCCTGCAGCGCGGCGACGAAAGCGCCTACGCCGAGGCGGCGGCGGCGATGTGGCTCGAGCCGCGCGAGCTGCCCGAAGGCTGCAGCAAGCTCGCCGACGCGATGATGGAGGAAGGCCAGCTCACGCTCGGCGATGTCTGGCGGCGCGTGCGCGTGCTGTTCGAGTATGGGCAGATCACCGCCGCGAAAACCGCGCTCGGCTACCTGCCGCGGAATGAAGCGCCGGACGAGCGCATGCTGGCCGAGGCGGCACGCCAGCCCAAGCGCCTGCTCTCCCGGCTGCCCAAGAACCTCGAGCACCGGGCGACGCGCGAAGTGGTGGTGCTCGCCGTGGTGCGCTTCGCGCGCAGCGACGCGGAGGGCGCCGCCGCTGCGCTCGACGGGCCGCTCGTCGCGCGCCTGCCCGAGGCTGACCTCAAGTACCTTTGGGGCCGCGTCGGTCACGAGGCGGCCCGCGAGCATTACGACAAGGCGCTCGCCTGGTATGCGCGTGCCGGCGACCTGCGGCTTACCGACGAGCAGCTGGCCTGGAAAGCGCGTGCGGCGCTGCGCCGCGGAAACTGGCAGGTGGTGCGCGACTCGATCGACCAGATGTCCGCCGGCGCGCGGCAGGAGCGGGCCTGGTCCTACTGGTACGGCCGGGCGCTTGCCGCGCAGGGCGAGGAGACCGGCAGCCGCGCCTATTACCTGCGCGTTGCCGGACGGCCCGACTTCTATGGCCTGCTGGCCGAGGAAGAGCTGGGCTACATGGTCGCGCTGCCCGATAAGATCTACTTGCCCGGCGAGGACGAGGTGGCGGCGGCAAACCGCGATCCCGGCATTGCCCGCGCGCTCGAGCTGATCCGCCTCGGCTTGCGCACCGAGGGCGTGCGCGAGTGGATCCATACCATCCGCTTTTTCGACGACGCCAAGCTGATCGCCGCCGCCGAGGTTGCGCACCGCGCGGAAATCTATGACCGCGTCATCGAAACCGCCAACAAGACTGTTCGCGTGCACAATTTCGCGCTGCGCTACCCGGTGCCGTACCAGGACGTGTTCCAGGAATACGCGAAGACCCATGGCGTCGACCCGGCCCTGGTGCTCGGGCTGGTGCGCCAGGAGAGCCGCTTCCTCCAGGAATCGCGCTCGAGCGCCGGCGCGACCGGCCTGATGCAGCTCATGCCGCGCACCGCGCGTTACGTCGCAGCGAAGCTCGGCCTGCGCAATTACCGTCCGCACCACGTGGGCGAGGTGCAGACCAACGTCGGCCTGGGCACCGGCTATCTCAAGCTGGTGCTCAACCAGGTCGGCCACCCGATCCTCGCTTCGACCGCCTACAACGCCGGCCCGGCGCGCGCGCGGCGCTGGCGCGACTCGAGGCCGCTCGAAGGCGCGATCTACGTCGAGACGATTCCCATCAGCGAGACGCGCGACTACGTGAAAAACGTGATGGCGAACTCGGTGTTCTACGCGGCGGTGCTGGAGAACAAGCTGACGCCGATCAAGGCGCGCTTGGGGACCGTTCCGCCGCGCACCGGGGCCGAACCCACGGCCGAAGACGAGCTGCCTTAGGCCGCGATGAAGGTCGAGAACGTCCTCGTGCTCGGCGGCGCGGGGTTCATCGGCCGCCACCTCGCGGCGGAGCTTGCACGGCGCGTGATCAAGGTGACCGTGCCGTCGCGGCGGCGCGAGCGCGCGAAGCACCTCATCCAGCTGCCGACCGTCGAGGTGCTCGAGGCCGATATCACGGCACCGGGCGTGCTGCAGCGGCTCGCCGCCGGGCGCGACGCGGTCATCAACCTGATCGGGATCCTGCACAGCCGGCGCGGGCGGCGCGACGAGCGCGGGCCGCACGACTACGGCCCGGACTTCGCGCGCGTGCACGTAGAGCTGCCGCAGGCGGTCGTCGCCGCCTGCCGCGCGGTCGGCGTGAAGAGGCTGCTGCACATGAGCGCGCTCGGCGCCGCGCCGCAGGCGCCTTCGGAGTACCTGCGCTCGAAGGCGATCGGCGAGCAGGCGGTGCTGGCCGCCGACGACCTCGAGGTCACGGCGTTCCGCCCGTCGATCGTGTTCGGCCCGGATGACTCGTTCATCAACATGTTCGCGGCGCTATCGCGCTTCCTCCCGGCGCTGCTGGTGGCCTGCCCGCGGGCGCGCTTCCAGCCGGTCTACGTCGGCGACGTCGCGCACGCGATAGTGAGCGCCATCGACGAGCCGCGCTCGCACGGCAAGGCCTACGACCTGTGCGGGCCGCGCGTCTACACGCTGCGGGAGCTGGTCGAGTTCGTCTGCGCGATCACCCGCCGCCGGCGGCTCATCATCCCGCTTTCCGATCGCATGTCGTACCTGCTCGCGCGGCTGATGGAATTGGCGCCGCATCCGCTGATGACGCGCGACAACTACCGCTCGATGCAAGTGCCGAGCGTCTGCGGCGCCGACTGCACGCTGCCCTTCGGGCTCATCGCGCAGGCGCTCGAGGCCGTCGTGCCCTTCTACCTCGCCCCCCTGGGTCCGCGCGAGCGCTATCCGCAGTTTCGCTGGCGCGCGAGGCGCTAGTCCCCGGCGCAGGCAAGCGCGTAAGCGGCGAACGTGGCGAGCCAGTGCTCGCCGGCGTAGCTGCCGCTGGCGACCTGTGCGAGGCCGGCTTCAAGGTGGCGCTCACCCGCTTTGCGCAAAAGTGGCCTGTCGGGCAGGGCGCGCGCAAGGCTGAAATAGCACCACGCGCGGCTGAGGTTCAGCCCATCGAGATGCGCGAGCTGTCCGTCGTTGCGGTCGCTGACTCGCGCCGGCTCGAGCAGCGAGGCCGGCAATTCGAGCAGGAAGGCGTCGAACCAGCCGCGAAAATCCGGCAGCACGCGGCGCATGAGATCAGCCTCGATGAGGCAGGGCGAGAAAAAATCGTTGCCGCCGGGCTCCCAGGCGGCTGGATAGTCGCGGTCGTTGCCGAAATAGTCGATGGCTCTTTGGATCAACAGCGGCTTCAGCTCGGGGTGGGCGTGATCCAGCGCAAAGGCGAGGCCGAAGGCGGTGTTGGTGTGAGTGCCCGAACGGACCGGGTAGGTCTGCCTGGGAAGCCACTGCTGGTAGGCTTGCACTATCACTTCCTCCAGGGGCTGCAGGTTTCCGCGTTCCTGCGCCAGCTTGAGCGCCCATGCCCAGCCATAGGGGCGCTCGAACTCCGGGTGCCGCCTGAGGTATTCGGCCTCGACCTGGAGATTGGCGGCGCTTAGCGTGCTGTCGAGCGCCGAGCGGATCGCACCGGCTTGAGGCAGGCCCGGAAAGCAGCGCAGCAGATGCGCGAGCAGCCAGTGGCCGTGCACGGCGGAGTGCCAGTCGAAGCAGCCGAAGAACGCCGGGTGCAGGCTGCGCGGCCGGTCGAGCTCGCCGGCGCGCTGCATGACATGTCCCGGCTGATTCGGAAACTCGCGGCCGACGCACGCCAGCGCGAGCGCCGCGAGCCGCCCGGCGCTCGCCGCGTCGAGTCGCATGGCGCAAGTCTATACCGTTAAACTTGCCGCATGCCGCGTCCGCTGCTCGTCATCGGCAACAAGAACTACTCTTCGTGGTCGTTGCGCCCATGGATCGCCATGCGGGTTCTCAAGCTCGATTTCCAGGAAGTGAGAATTCCCCTGTACGGCCCGGGCGCCAGGCAGGAGATTCTCCGCTACTCGCCCTCGGGCAAGGTGCCCTGCCTCGTCGATGGGGCGAGCCGCGTGTGGGACTCGGCTGCGATCCTCGAATATCTCGCGGAAAAGCATCCGCTGTGGCCGGACGATCCGGTCGAGCGGGCGCAGGCGCGCTCGGTGTGCGCGGAAATGCATGCCGGGTTTCCGAAGCTGCGCGAGCACATGAGCATGAACGTGCGCAAGCGCTATCCCGGCAGGGGGAGAACGCCGGAAGTGCTTGCAGAAATCGACCGGGTCGTGGAGATCTGGTCGAAGTGCAGGCAGCCGTTCCTGTTCGGAGCGTTCGGCGCCGCGGACGCGATGTACGCGCCGGTGGTGCTGCGCTTCAGGACCTACGAGGTCGAGCTGCCGCCGGCGTGCCGCGCCTACGCCGATGCCGTGCTCGCGCTGCCCGCGATGCGCGAGTGGATCGAAGCGGCGCAGCGCGAGACCGAGGTCATTCCGCAGTTCGACATGGCCGAGTGAAGACGTACGTCGTCGGCGGGGCGGTGCGCGACGAATTGCTGGGCCTGCCTGTGAAGGACAGGGATCACGTCGTCGTCGGCGCGACGCCCGACGAGATGGTCCGCCTCGGCTTCAAGCCCGTCGGCAGGGACTTTCCCGTGTTTCTGCATCCCGAGACGCATGAGGAGTACGCGCTCGCTCGTACTGAGCGCAAGAGCGGCCGCGGCTACAAGGGCTTCACGGTGCATGCCGCCCCGGAGGTCACGCTCGAAGACGACCTGAAGCGGCGCGACCTCACGATCAACGCCATGGCGAAGGCCGAGGATGGCACGCTGATCGATCCGTTCGGCGGCCGCCGCGACCTGAAGGAAGGGGTGCTGCGCCACGTGAGCCCGGCCTTTGCCGAGGACCCGGTGCGGATCCTGCGCGTCGCGCGCTTTGCCGCGCGCTTCGGCTTCCGGGTGGCCGACGAAACGATGGGGCTCATGAAGACGATGGTGAACTCGGGCGAGGCCGACTCCCTGGTGCCCGAGCGCGTGTGGCAGGAATTCTCGCGCGGGCTGGCCGAGCCGCACCCCGAGCGCATGTTCGAAGTGCTGGAGGCCTGCGGCCTGCGGCAGCAACTGCTCCCGGGGCTGAAAGCAGTCCCGAAAAAGCTGTCCGGGTCGGTCCCGGTGCGCTTCGCGCTGCTCGCGTGGCCGCTGAAGGAAGCCGAAGTCAACGCTCTTTGCGAGCGCCTGCGGGCGCCGGGCGAAGAGCGCGAGCTGGCGCTCCTGGCGTGCCGCTGCCGGCCGGCGTTGCGCGCCGCGCACTCGGCTTCGCCGCAGGCATTGCTCGAGCTTCTGAAGCGCGCCGACGCGTTCCGGCGCCAGGAGCGCTTCAAGGACCTGCTCGAAGTCGCAGGGCTTGCCGATCCTGCCGTCGACGTCGCGCGCCTGCAGCGTGCGCTCGAAGCCGCGGCCGCGGTGGACGCCGGCGCCATTGCCGCAAAAGCAGGTTCTCAATCCGAGATACCGTCCCTGGTCGACGCGGCCCGCGTCCACGCCATCGCCCGGGCGCTGTGAGGTTTCATCTTTCTTCGCTGGCGAAGAACCTGCTCGCCGGGCTGCGGCTCGCGCTGTTCCTGCCCGTGCGCGCGTCCGATTACCGCGTCTCGGGGCTCGATTTCGTCTTGCTGGCGCTGTCCGGCTTCGTGGCGTGGGTCGCGGTCGCGGCGGTGCTTGCCGGTTTCGAAGGCGACTTCAATCCGTCGGCGGTTCCCATCTATCTCGCCGGCATCTCGCTGGTTCTCGGCACCGCGCTGCTCGTCGCGCTCGCCTATGGCGCGCAGGAAAAGCTGCTGTCGCTCGCCGTGGCGTTGAGTGCGAGCCAACCGTGGTTCGAGCTAGTGGTCCCCGCCGCGAGCGAGCTCGGCGAGGTCGTGCTGTGGATCCTCGTTGGCTGGACCGTGATTGCCTCGGTGCGCGCCGTCGCGGTGGTCATGGGCACGCGCCGCCCGCAGCTGTACCAGGGCGCGCTTGCGGTCGGCGCCATGATCGCCATCGCGTTCTTTGTGTTTCCCGAGACCGACGTCTGGCTGCCGGGCGCCGCGCAGGACGAGGAAGCGGGCGCAGGCCTCGCCGACGAGCGCGCGTTTCACTTGCAGGGGCAGCTGATCGAGCGCGCGCTCGCCGAGCTGCGGCGCGGCCGCCCCGGCGTGCCGGAGCTGTACTTCGTCGGCTTCGCGCCCGACGGCAGCCAGGACGTGTTTCTGCGCGAAATGCGCTACGTGAAGCGGCTGTTCGACGAGCGCTTCGGCACCGCGGGGCGCTCCATCGCCCTCGCGAGCAGCCGCGACGCGCTGGAGGAATTCCCCATCGGCAGCGTGACCAACCTCGCGCGCGCGCTGCACCGGGTGGGCGAGGCGATGAACACCGAGGAGGATGCGCTGTTCCTTTTCCTCTCGGCGCACGGTGATCGCGAGCACCGTCTTTCGGCCTCCCAGCCCCCGCTCGAGCTCGCCGCGCTGACTCCCACTGCGCTCGCCCGCATCCTCCAGGACTCGGGGATCAAGTGGCGCGTGATCGTCGTTTCGGCCTGCTACTCGGGCGGGTATGTCGAGCCCCTGCGCGACGACAACACGATGGTCATCGCCGCGGCCGCGCCGGACCGCACGTCGTTCGGCTGCGAGGCGGGGCGCGAATTCACCTACTTCGGCCAGGCGTATTTCCGCGACGCGCTGGCGCGAACGCGCTCGTTCACCCAGGCGTTCGAGATCGCCAAGGAACTCGTCGCGAAGCAGGAGGCGGCGGAAGGATTGCAGCCGTCGCGGCCGCAGATGTGGGTGGGGCCGGGGATCGCCGAGCGGCTAAAGCAGCTTGGCGAGCGCCCAGGCCAATAGCGACAGCAGCACGGTGCTGGCGAACGGGACGTAATACATCCGCCCGCGCACCGGGATGCGCAAATCGCCCGGCAGCCGGCCGAGGCCCAGGCGCCCGAACCACGGCGCGACGGCCGCTAGAATGACGAGCACCACCAGAACCGTGAGCAGCCACTTCAACATGATTGAACTCTATACGTGGAGCACTCCGAACGGGCGCAAGGTTTCGATCATGCTGGAGGAATGCGGCCTGCCTTACCGCGTTCACAAGGTCGACATCGGCAAGGGCGACCAGTTCACCCCCGAATACGTCGCGATCAACCCGAACAGCAAGATCCCGTCGATCGTCGATCCAGAGGGCCCCGACGGCGGGCCGCTCGCGCTCATGGAATCGGGCGCGAGGCGTCGGGCCGAGCTTCGGCCAGGCGCATCATTTCATGCGCGCGAAGAAGGACGAGATCCCCTACGGCAGCGAGCGCTACGGCCGAGAGGCGAAGCGCCTGTACGCGGTCATGGATAGCCACTTGGCGAAAAGCGAGCATTTCTCTCTGGAGTACTCGATCGCGGACATCGCGATCTATCCCTGGGTCGCGCGCCACGAGTGGCACCGGGTCGATTTATCCGATTATCCGAACGTCAAGCGCTGGTACGAAGGCACCGGCGCGCGGCCGGCCGTGGCCCGGGGCATGGCGGTGCCCCCATTGAATTAGCGTTAAGATTTGCGGCGGCTATGCTGGCAGATCTAAAGAAGATTCCGCTGTTCGAAGGGCTTCCCGACGAAGACCTGCTGATGATTGCCCAGCGGGTGGCGATCCGCAACGTTCCGGGCAGCGAAGTGATCGTTCGAGAGGGCGATCGCACCGACGCGCTATACGTGATCCTGTCGGGAAAGGTGAAGGTCTATCTCGGGGAGCAAGGCGGCAAGGAGCTGCTCCTCGACGTCAAGGGCCCCGGGCAGTACTTTGGCGAGATGACGCTCGACGACAAGGCGCGCTCGGCTTCCGTCATGTCGCTGCAGCCCTCCAGGTTCGCCGAGATCTCGGGCGCCGACTTCAAGGCTGTTCTCCTCAAGCACCCCGAGACCGCGCTCCACCTGATCCGCAACCTGATCCGCGTGACCCGCGGGCTGAACGAGATGGCGCGCGAAAGCGGCCACAAGCGCGAGAAGCTGCGCGGGTATATCGACGAGCTGGGCACGAAGAGCGGCGCCGATTCTCCGGGCGTGAAGCGCTGGGCAAAGGCCAAGCACTGGATTCTCGCGATCCTTTTGGTCTGCGCCGTCCTGCAGTACTACTTTTTCGACGTCTTTACCGAGATGATGTCGCTCGGCGGCGTCAACACGTTTACCGGCAACTGACGCTGCTCAAGGGCGCCTCGCATACTTTTCCAGGAAGGCGCTGATCTCCTCGACGCGCAGCTGCGGCCCGCCGGGCACCGGCCGGGAGGCGACGACACGGTTCATCCACTGCATGTTTTCCTGCATGCGCGCGACGACGATACGCCATTCCTCGGCGGTGTGGCGCTTGGGATCGGGCAGCACGTGGCACTGGCTGCAGGCGAGCCGGAAGGCTTCGCCCGAAGGTTCGGTCACCTCGGGGTAGCGCTTCGGGTCGAGCGGCTTTTGCGCGTGCCTCCTCAGGTAGGCGACGAGCAGCGCGGTTTCCTCCTCGCCCGGCGCCTGCACGCCGGCCATCATCTCCGACATCAGCGTCCCCAGGTTGCCGCGGCCCTGCATGCGCAGCACCATGCGCTCGACGATGCCGGGCCACTTTTGCGCATGGTGCATCGCCGGGTTGGGCAGGTTGTGGCATTGCACGCAGTAGCGCAGCGTCAGGCGCGCGCCGCGCGAGCGCGGCTGCGGCAGCTGTCTTTCCTCGAAGGTCGGCGGCAGGATGCGCTCGAGCAGCGGCCCGTGCGGGCTTTCGGCCCAGCGTCTCTTCGCATCGGCGATCTCGTCCGCCGCTGCTGGCGAAGCCAGGGCGACGAGGAACACGAGCTCAAAGCGCATTCGAGCGATCGCCACGCGCAAAGCCCAGCAGGGGCCGGTCTACTCCGCGCCCGACCGCGAGTACTTTGAAAAGCTCGCCCATCTCCGCCGGGGAAAGCAGCTGGTTCGCCTCGGCGGCGAGCGGCGCGTAATGCAGGGCGCTCTCGACATTCGCTTCGCCGAGCACTTCCGTGATGCCGCAATTGACGAGGAATTGCGCCTGCGTGGCGTAACCGAGGACCTCGAGCCCGGCGTCGCGCGCGGCGTCGGCGAGGGTGCTGAAGTCGACATGGGCGGTCACGTCCTGCTCGCCGGGGTGCAGGAACGGGTCGCCGTGCGCCTGGTGACGGTAATGGCACATCAGAGTGCCCATCGCGCGTTGCGGGTGGTAGTACTCGTGCCGCGGAAAGCCGTAGTCGATGACGAAGATCGCGCCTTCGGCCAGCCGCTCGCCGAGCGTGCGCATCCAGGCGCGCGCCGCGAGTCCGATCTCGCTCTGATAGGGGGCGGGCACCTTGATCGCCCGCGCTTCTTCGAGCAGCTCGCCGCTCGCCGGCTTTTCCGCCCAGACGAGTTTTCCGTCCCGCAACGACACGCCTCTTTCCATGATGCCGCGCCCGGTCCAGGCCACCGCGTGCACCGGCATCGCGTCGACGACTTCGTTGGCGATGACCGCGCCGGCCAGGCGCGGCGGCAGGCGGTCGATGAACTGCACCCGGTTTCCGAGGCGCGCGCGCTGGCGCTCGCGCAGCTCGGCGCTGGCCGGCCCCTATTTCAAGCACCGGACCGCCGATCTGCCTTAACTGCCGAGCGAGCGTGCGCCCGAACAGCCTGCCCAGCTCCGGTGCCGTGATGAAATCCCCGGCGCGACCGAACTTCGCGCGGTCAGCGGCGTAATAGCCCAGGCCGGGCTCGTGCAGCACCAGCTGCATATAGCGCGCGAACGAGATCCAGCCGTGCGCTTCGATCTCGTTGGCAAGCCGGGCGAGCATGCGGCGAATTTACCCTAGAATTCAAGGCGCTCATGGATGGCTCGCTGCAAGGCAGGAGCGCGCTGGTCACCGGCGGCGCGCGGCGCATCGGCGCGGCGATCTCGCGTCGCCTGCATGCCGCCGGCGCGAACGTGCTGGTGCATTACCGCGATTCCGAGGCCGACGCCTCGCGCCTCGTAGCGGAGCTGAATGCGCTGCGGCCGAAAAGCGCCGCCAAGGTGAAAGCCGAGCTGGTCGCGCCGATCGCTCCCCGGGCGCTGGTCGGGGCGGCGCTGGAGAGCTTCGGCCGGCTCGACGTGGTCGTGAACAATGCGTCGAGCTTTTTCGCGGTACCGGTCGGCGCCATCGAGCCGTCGCACTGGGAGGAGCTGATCGGCTCCAACCTGCGCGCGCCGCTGTTCATCTCGCAGGAGGCGGCGCCGCAGCTGGCGAAAAACCGGGGCGCGATCGTCAACATCATCGACATCCACGGCGAGCGCCCCCTGAAGGGCTACCCGGTGTACAGCATCGCCAAGGCCGGGCTCGCCGCGCTCACGCGCTCGCTCGCGCTCGAGCTCGCGCCGCAGGTGCGCGTGAACGGCGTCGCGCCGGGCGCCATCGCCTGGCCGGACGACGGCCAGTTCGAGCAGGCCGAGCGCGCACGCATCCTCGCCACCACGCCGCTCGGGCGCATCGGCTCGCCCGAGGACATCGCCGAGGCGGTACACTTCCTCGCCTGCGCGCCTTTCGTCACCGGGCAGATCCTCGCAGTCGATGGCGGCCGTTCGACCTTCCTATGATTCCAGCTCCTCGCAAGATCGAGTACGAAGAAAACAAGCTCGCCAAGCGCCTGCGCCGGCAGGTGGGCGAGGCGATCGCCGACTTCGGCATGATCGAGGCAGGCGACCGCGTGATGGTCTGCCTCTCGGGAGGCAAGGACAGTCACGCCCTTTTGGATCTACTAATCAGCTTGAGAATCAAGTCTCCGGTCGCCTTCGAGGTAATTGCGGTAAATATGGACCAGAAGCAGCCCGGCTTTCCCGCCCACGTGCTGCCCGGGTATCTCGAAAGCCGCGGCGTACCTTATCGCGTTGTCGAGCAGGACACCTACTCGGTGGTGAAGCGCGTCATCCCCGAGGGCAAGACGATGTGCTCGCTCTGCTCGCGGCTGCGACGCGGGGCGCTGTACCGGGTTGCCGGCGAGCTCGGCGCGACCAAGATCGCGCTCGGCCATCACCGCGACGACATCCTCGCCACCTTTTTTCTCAACCTGTTCCACGGCGGCAAGCTCAAGGCGATGCCGGCGAAGCTGCGCTCGGACGACGGCAGGCACGTGGTGATCCGCCCGCTCGCGTACGTGAGCGAGGACGATCTGATCGCTTACGCCGAGCTGAAGGCTTTCCCGATCATCCCGTGCAAGCTGTGCGGCGCGCAGGAAAACCTGCAGCGGCAGGTGGTGCGCCAGATGCTCGCCGAGTGGGGAAAGCGCCATCCCGGGCGCGTCGAGTCGATCGTGCGCGCGCTCACCGACGTGAGCCCGTCGCACCTGCTCGACCGCAAGCTGTTCGATTTCGCAGGCCTGCGCCATGAAGCCGACCGTTCTTGAGCTCAGGCGCAAGAAGGGCGCGCGGCTGGCGATGCTGACCGCGTACGATTTCCCGAGCGCGCGCCTGGTGGCCGAGGCGGGCATCGAGCTGATCCTGGTCGGCGACTCGCTCGGCATGGTGGTCCTCGGCTACGGCAGCACGCTGCCGGTGACGATGGACGACATGGTGCATCACACCAAGGCCACCCGGCGCGGCGCGCCCGAGGCGTTCGTCATCGCCGACCTGCCGTTCCTCTCGTACGGCACGCCCGAGCAGGCGCTCGCCAATGCGGCGCGGCTCATGAAGGAGGCGGGTGCCGATTCGGTGAAGCTCGAGGGCGGTGTCGAGATCGTGCCGATCGTCGAGGCGCTGGCGCGCGCCGGCGTGCCGGTTCTGGGCCATGTCGGCCTCACTCCGCAGACCGCGTCGGCGCTCGGCGGCTACAAGCTGCAGGGAAAGGACGAGGAGAACGCGCGGCGCATCATGGAAGGCGCGCAGGCGCTCGAGCGCGCCGGCTGCTGGGGCGTGGTGCTCGAGCTGGTGCCTTCGCCGCTCGCGCGCCTGGTCACCGAGCGCATCGCCGTCCCGACCATCGGCATCGGCGCGGGCGCGCATTGCGACGGCCAGGTCCTCGTGTTCCATGACCTGGTGGGCCTGTTCGCCGGCTTCACGCCGAGCTTCGTCAAGCGCTACGCGGAAGCCGGCGCGGCGATCAGGGACGCCGTCGTCCGCTATGCCGCCGACGTGCGCAACGGCAGCTTTCCGGCCGAAGGGCAGAGCTTCGGCATGAAAGACGAGGTGCTGAAGCGCGTCAGGGAGTCCAGATAGAATTAGGCCCATGAC
>Ga0209157_1000717_pt1 | contig 28196 bp, 29 predicted proteins | sample GraSoiAngelo_135_FD_185892 | JGI IMG/M metagenome (GOLD analysis project Ga0209157, IMG submission 185892) | Grasslands soil microbial communities from the Angelo Coastal Reserve, California, USA - 14_0929_05_40cm (SPAdes) (version 2) | ecosystem: Environmental > Terrestrial > Soil > Grasslands ...
AAGTGAAGAGCGGACCGGGTACGGCCTGCGCCGCTCCATAGCCGGCCAGGAAGGCGTCGTCGCCCACCCACCCGGGTACAACCACGGCTTCCCGCAGCAACGGCAGGACGACGTGCCCTCCCCCGAACACAAGCGCCCCGGAACGGTAAAAAGCCTCCATCATCGCGATGGCCTGAGATGTCGTGAGTGCGCGCAGCAGCGGCAACCCGAAGAGCAACCCGAAGAACGCCGCAAGCGCCGCCACGCCCACCCGGCGCGACACCTTGATGGGCGTATGTTCGCGCGTATCAACCCCGTATGGCGACAGAGCCACGCGCCGGCAATGGCCCCGAACAGGATGGCGCTCAGTTGCGAGAACGCAGACGTGCTGAGCAACACGATGCTCCGATCTACGTGCCCACGATGGGCCGAAACGCGCACAGATGCTGCTCGCCGATCACCACGACATCGTCAGAGCGGGCCCGTCGGACACTTTGGGCTTATTCGGTCGGAAAGCCTTCCTTCGCTATACAGATCATCTCGGCCTGTTCTTCCGGAGCGACGTCGTTCAAGCAAACTCGCCCTCCCAAGGGGCGGTGTTCAAATTGCTTTGAAACACCGCTCTCATCTTCGGAACCGCTCGATGACCGTGTCGCTAAGTTCGGGCGAGGTCGAAGCGATCGTTGCTCATCACTTTGTTCCACGCCGCCACGAAGTCACGCATGAACTTTTCCTTCGAGTCCTCTTCTGCGTAAAACTCGGCGAGGGCTCGGAGCTCGGAATTCGAGCCGAAGGCCAGGTCGACGGCCGTGCCGGTCCACTTGACTTCGCCGGTGGCGCGGTCGCGACCCTCGTACACCTTCTTATCCGAGCCGGATGCCTTCCACTCCGTGCCCATGTCGAGCAGGTTCACGAAGAAGTCATTGGTCAACGTCCCGGGCCGCTTGGTGAAGACACCGTGTTTGGACTGCCCGGTGTTGGCATTCAGGGCGCGCATGCCGCCGACAAGCACCGTCATCTCGGGCGCAGTCAAGTTCAGCATGAATGCTCGCTCGACGAGCAGCGTCGGCGCCGGCAGCTCTTCTCCGGCGCGGAGGTAGTTGCGGAACCCGTCGAACGTGGGTTCGAGCACAGCGAACGACTCCACGTCGGTGCGATCCTGCGAGGCATCCGTGCGCCCCGGCGTGAAGGGGACCGTGATGCTGTGGCCCGCATTCTTTGCCGCTTGCTCGACGGCCGCGCACCCGCCAAGGACGATCAGGTCGGCGAGCGAGACTTTCTTGCGGCCGGACTGTGAGCCGTTGAACTCCTGCTGGACCTTTCCGAGCGTCTGCAGCGCCTTCGACAGCTCGGCCGGGTTGTTCACTTCCCAGTCCTTCTGAGGCGCGAGGCGGATCCGGGCCCCGTTCGCGCCCCCACGCTTGTCGGTGCCGCGATACGTCGCCGCCGACGCCCAGGCGGTGAAGACCAGTTGGGAGACGGACAGCCCAGAGGCGAGGAGCTTGCCTTTGAGGGCAGCGACGTCCTTCTCCCCGACCAGTTCATGGTCGACCGCGGGGACAGGGTCCTGCCACAATTGCGGCTCCGGAACCCACGGGCCGAGGTAGCGTGAGACGGGTCCCATGTCGCGGTGCAGGAGCTTGTACCATGCCTTGCCGAACGCATCGTCGAGCTGGTTCGGATGCTCGTGGAAGCGCTTCGAGATCGGCCCATAGATCGGATCCACCTTCAATGCAAGATCCGTCGTGAGCATCATGGTCGTCTGCCGCTTCGACCGATCATGAGCGTCGGGCGCGGTGGGCACTGCGCCAGCGGCATTCGGCTTCGGAGCGTACTGCTTGCCGCCGGCCGGGCTCGTCGTCAGCTCATAATCGTACTTGTAGAGATTGTCGAGGAACCCGTTGTCCCACTTCGTCGGTTCGGTGGTCCAGGGGCCCTCCAGCCCGCTCGTGATCGTGTCGTTGCCCTTGCCGCTGCCAAAACTGTTCTTCCAGCCGAGACCTTGCTCCTCCACACTGGCGCCCTCCGGTTCGGGACCGACGTACCGGACGGCGGCGGCGGCACCGTGAGCCTTGCCGACCGTGTGGCCGCCGACGATGAGCGCAACCGTCTCCTCGTCGTTCATCGCCATGCGCGCGAACGTTTGTCGAATGTAACTCGCCGCAAGGGCCGGGTCCGGCTTGCCGCCCGGGCCCTCCGGATTCACGTAGATCAGACCCATGTGATCGGCGCCGAAAGGCCCCCGCATCTCCCCGCCATTGACGTGACGCTCGTCTCCAAGCCAGGTGTCTTCGGGCCCCCAGAAGACCTCGTCGGGCTCCCACCGGTCCTCGCGCCCGAAGCCGAAGCCGAACGTCTTGAAGCCCATCGATTCATACGCACAGTTGCCGGCGAAGATGATCAGGTCGGCCCAGGAGATCTTGTTGCCGTACTTCTGTTTCACCGGCCAGAGCAACCGGCGCGACTTGTCGAGGCTCGCGTTGTCGGGCCAGCTGTTGAGGGGAGCAAAGCGCTGCATGCCGCTGCCGCCACCGCCCCGGCCGTCGGCGATGCGGTACGTGCCCGCCGCATGCCAGGTCATCCGGATGAAGAACGGCCCATAGTGGCCGTAGTCGGCCGGCCACCAAGGCTGCGACGTCGTCATGACCTTGATGACGTCCCGCTTCAGAGCTTCGACGTCGAGGGTCCTGAACTCTTTTGCGTAGTCGAAATCCTCGCCCATCGGATTGGACCGGGGAGAATGCGCGCGAAGAATTGAAAGCTCCACCTGATCCGGCCACCAGTCCCTGTTCGACCTGGGCCGGGTTCGCTTGGGAGTCGGCGAAGAGATTGCTGGGTTCTCGCTTTCGCTGACGCTCGCAGTCGAGTTTTTCTTATCAAACGCATCCTTTTCAGGCATATCGATCCCTCTACTTTCTGGCTGATTCGCCGCGCTCATGGCAGAGAGCGAGGCCTATTTTGCCGCTAGCCCATCCGTCACCATGCCCTCATGCCGCTCACCGCGCGGAAGGATGCGCGGCGAGCACTGGCGGCCGCCGCCGGGCGACGTCTGCCCGGCCGAGCGCGCCCCTGCGCCCGGCACTGCCGGCAACGACCGAAGAAGTCGATCCGGTGATGCATGATCGTGAGACCTGTGCGAGCCTCCACGCGTTTTGAGAGCGCCCGAGAGTGCGGTTCGGCAATCGATGCCTCGACGTCCGCGATGCGCCCGGAGCGGAGACACGTGAAGTGATGGTGGGCCCGCGTGTTGGCGTCGAAGCGGGCTCGTGGCCCGGGCAGTTCACCGATCAGCCCCGCGTGGCCGAGCAGCCGGAGGTTCCGGTAGACGGTGCCCAGGCTCACCCGTAGCGCTCGGCGGATGACCAGTCGGTGGACTTCCTCGGCGGTGGCGTGCGTCTTGATGCCGCGGACCACCTCGAGTAGCGCGTGGCGCGGAGCGGTCAGCCGGAATCCCCGGTCCCGCAGTGCGACCTCGGCACGCTCGAGGCCCGGTGGGCGGGCTTCACGCGCTGCCCTTCCACCTCGCATCTCCCGAATGATTCTCATTTCCAACAACCTCGCCCGACGATAGTCAGGGTACGAGGCTCGCCATTCGTGTCAAGAAGCGATGCGACGCGCTGGGCCCGTGTGGAAGCGCGGAGAGGTCGGCCGCCGTCCTGATGCTCATGATCAGGAGATCATGTCCACGATGGCATTGAGCGTAGGGCTGGGACGCATCGCCTTCGCCACCACACCGGGGTCCGGCCGGTAGTACCCGCCGAGGTCGACCGGTTTTCCTTGCGCGGCGTTCAACTCGGCGAGGATCTTGGCCTCGTCCTGCTTGAGCTGCGTGGCCATTCTGGAGAAGCGTGTCTGAAGCTCCTTGTCCTGGGTCTGGGCCGCCAGAGCCTCCGCCCAGTACACGGCGAGATAGAAGTGGCTCCCGCGCGTGTCGAGCTCACCCACCTTGCGGGACGGCGATCTGTCGCTGTCCAGAAACTTGGTGTTGGCCTGGTGGAGCGTCTGGGCGAGCACCTTCGCCTTGGCGTTGTTGGACACCCGGCCAATGTGATCGAGCGACTCAGCCAGGGCGAGGAACTCGCCGAGCGAATCCCATCGCAGATGTCCCTCTTCGACGAACTGCTCGACATGCTTGGGCGCCGAGCCGCCCGCGCCGGTCTCAAAGAGGGCACCGCCGTCCATTAGCGGCACGATGGACAGCATCTTCGCGCTGGTCCCGAGCTCGAGGATCGGGAACAGGTCCGTGTTGTAGTCGCGCAGGACGTTGCCGGTCACCGAGATCGTGTCCTGGCCGGCCCGCATCCGCTCCAGCGAGAAGCGCGCGGCCTCGGCGACGGACATGATGCGGAGGTCGAGCCCGCTGGTGTCGTGGTCTCGGAGGTACCGGATCACCTTCTCGATGAGCTGCGCGTCGTGCGCCCGCCTCTTGTCGAGCCAGAACACCGCCGGCGCGCCCGTGATCCTCGCCCTGGCCACGGCGAGCTTCACCCAGTCCCGGATCGGCGCATCCTTCACCTGGCAGCCCCGCCAAATGTCGCCGGCTTCCACGGCGTGCTCGATCAGCCTCTTGCCCTGCGCATCGACGACGCGAACCGTCCCGGCCGCGGAGATCTGGAAGGTCTTGTCGTGGGACCCGTACTCTTCGGCCTGCTGCGCCATCAACCCGACGTTCGGCACCGAGCCCATGGTCCTCGGGTCGAACGCCCCGTGCTGCTTACAGTGCTCGATGGTCTCCTGATAGAGCGGAGCGTAGCTGTGGTCAGGGATGACCGCCTTCGCTTCACGGAGCTTGCCGTCGGGTCCCCGCATCTTCCCGGAGTCGCGGATCATCGGAGGAATCGAGGCGTCGATGATCACGTCGCTCGGCACGTGCAGGTTGGTGATCCCCTTGTCGGAGTTCACCATCGCCAGGGCGGGCCGCTTGGCGTAACACGCCTGGATGTCCGCTTCGATCTCGGCCTGTTTGGCCGGCGGCAGGCGCTTGATCGCCGCGTACAGGTCACCCAGGCCGTTGTTCGGATCGACGCCGATCTCCTTGAAGACCGCCGCGTGCTTGTCGAAGACATCCCGGAAGAACGTCCGCACGGCGAATCCGAAGATGATCGGATCGGAGACCTTCATCATCGTGGCCTTGAGGTGGATGGAGAACAGCACGCCCTGACGCTTGGCGTCCTCGATCTGAGCCTCGAGGAAGCTCACCAGCGCCCCGCTGCTCATGAAGGTGCCGTCGATCACCTCGCCGGCCTTAAGGGCGATCTTGTCCTTCAAGACCGTGACGTTTCCGTTCTTGTCGGTGAACTCGATCCGAACGGTGGTCGCCTCGGGAACGGTCACCGATTTCTCGTTGGTCGCGAAATCGCCGCGACTCATGGTGGCCACGTGCGCCTTCGAAGCCGGCGTCCACGGGCCCAGCTTGTGGGGGTGCTTCTTCGCGTATTCCTTCACCGCGGCGGCGGCCCGCCGGTCGGAGTTCCCCTTCCGCAGCACGGGGTTCACGGCGCTTCCCAGGACCTTCGCGTAGCGTGTCTTGATCGCCTGCTCCGCCGGGCCCGTCGGATTCTCGGGGTAGTCGGGAACCCGGTAGTCTTGCCCTTGCAGCTCTCGAATCGCGGCTTTGAGCTGTGGGACCGACGCGCTGATATTCGGCAGCTTGACGATGTTGGCTTCGGGACGCTTCGCGAGCTCGCCCAGCTGGGTCAGCCAGTCCGGCACCCGTTGAGCCGCGGTCAGGCCCTCCGGGAAATTGGCGAGAATTCTCCCGGCCAGGGAGATGTCCGCCGTCTCGATCGTTATGCCGGTCCCCGCGGTGAACTTCCGGATGATCGGTAGGAGCGAGTAGGTCGCCAGCGCGGGCGCTTCGTCGACTTCCGTCCACACGATCTTCCCTGCTTCAGTTGGCATGTTGCGGCGCAGCCCCTTGTGACTATGCGCGTCACGTCGACGGTGACGGCGACGAGGTAGGAACGTGATGCGGCGACTCAACGCCGCACCACGATCTCGACGTCGCCGTCACTCCACGAGACGTCCCGCCTACTTCTTGGGCTCTCCGAGCTGCTGGACGCCGGCTGCCGGAGGATTCGCCCCTGCGGGGGACGCCGCGGGACTCGCGGGCGCGCCCGAGGTTGGCTTGACCTCCGCGCCAGATCGGGTCCCCGACCCGGCGGTTTTTGCGCTGTCGATACCGAGCTTCCCGACCGTCGCGGGATCGATCCGACCCGTGACTCTCAGGCCTTCCTTTTTCTGAAAGTCCCGGACCGCTGCCCGCGTCTTCGGTCCCATCGCGCCGTCGACCTCGCCAGGGTCGTACCCCTTATCCTTCAGCGCGTGCTGCACCGCCGTGACCTGCTCACGGCTGCTCCCGGTGCGACCGCCCCCCTTCCGCTTGGCAGGGGCTTTCGAGGATTCCTGCGTGGTCGTACCGGTCCGGGTCGGCGAGTCTGCGGGACTCGGTGCGGGAGACTGCGCGCTCACCGACGGGGCGACGAGTAGACACGCCAGGCTCAGAGCTAGGACATACCTCCAGAGCTTCATTGCCATTGCACCTCCTGCAGAACGTGATATCCGCGGCCCCGCGTAAGTGCGGCGCCGCGCCCGTGCGTGTTGCGACACGCCGAAGTCGTGCTGCTTGGTACGCTGCATCGAGCACTTCTCCTAGAACACTTCATCAACGGTACCGACGGTCCGCTCCATTGGCGCCGTCCATCCGCCGGCGACTCGTGTCGGCACCCCGCCTGCTCGACGCGGGTGACGACGACAGGACTCGCCGTCGCTCCGACCCGGAAGCGAGCGTCCCCGGGACCGGCCCTCCGGCAGGTCGCCGGTGGGTTCGGGGCGCGAGGCGCCCCGGCGTGTCAGCGCTAAGCTGTTGCGCGCGCAGCTGGCGTCTTGCGGACGCAGCGCCACGGGTCTCCACCTGCGGGGCATCCTCAGCACGCACCGACTGCTCCGTGGTCGCAGCGGTTGCCTCGGGCGAGGAGCGCGGCCGCGCCCCTGTCGATGGGCTGATGGCGCATCTCCAGCGGACGGGCGGCAACTGTCAGCTCATGGCGTTCCTGGCATGCGACACACGTCGTCGCCTCTGGGAGCGCGCACAGCCGCGCCCCGCCGATGGCTGCTCCACACTCGACGCACTGGCCGTAGCCGCCGGTTTCCAACCGTGCGAGCGCGGCGCGGAGACGTTTGATGCGGGCCAGAAGACGCTCGCGGGACGCGAAGAGCGCTTCGCGGGTCGCGTTCGCCTCGGCCTCGTCAAGGACGTCGCAGCCGCTTTGCCGCCCGAGGGAGGACTGCGCGCCGTCCGGCGGTACCAGATCGACCTGCCTCAGCCGATCAGCGGTGTCGTTGAGCTTCCTTTCGAGCTGAAGACGAACATCGTCGGCCCCGGCAAACGACGCCTGCGAAGACTTGTGAACGTCCGACACCCGGTCGTCACGCGCGCGTCCGGCCAACATCCGCACACCCTGCTCCGTCGACGGAAGAATGCGCCTTCGACCCATTCGTTAGCACAGGACATTGGACCGTCAAGATTTCCAGCGTCATCGCGCAGTCGCTGAGCCACCTCGAAACGGGGTCGCCCTGGCGGCAGGGCTTTTCACCCTGCCGCCTTGCGTAGCGGTCGGTCGTCATCGTGGAGCCCTCAGGCGGCTTTCGACGCTGGCCCGCGAGTGTCGCCGAGACGCGACCACGACGCGAGCCTCGGCGACTTCAGATCCAGCGCGTACCGCTGCGGCCCCAGGAGCGCCAGCGCGACGAACGCAGCGAGTGCCGCCAGGCGAAACTCGGCGTTCGTCAACTGCCAGGCGCCGATGGTCGCGACGAGCGATTCCAGCGCGAGAACCAGTGCCGCCCATCGCGTGAGGAGACCGAGAACGATCGCCGCGCCGCCAAACAGCTCGAGCAACCCCACGATCCACGCCCAGAAAGTGCCCGGCGTGAGACCGCCAGAGGCCATCAACTCGGCGGTCTTGGCGAGCCCTGGCCCGTCGAAGTAGCCGCCAAGCTTTTGCAAGCCGAGCACGACGAACGAACAACCGAGCACGATCCTCAGCGGGAGCGCGGCGTAATGACTCCATCGTTCCAACATCTGCTCTTCACCTCCTTCTACGACACCTCGATCTTGATTTCCTTCGGTCTGACCTCCTCGGTCTTCGGGAGTCGAACTTCGAGCATCCCGTCGCGGCACGTTGCCGACACTCGGTCAGCTTGGACTGGCATCGGCAGTCGAATCGAGCGCTCGAACTTCCCGTAGACTCGTTCCATGTGAAGGCAGTTATCGTCTCTCAGCTGGTGGTTGAACTCGCGCTCGCCTTTCACCGTGAGTAGATCACCAGTGATCGACAGCGATATGTCCTTCTCCCGTACACCCGGGATCTCGAAGTTCAGGACGAGATCGTCGTTCGTTTCGTGCATGTCGACGATCGGCACCCAGGTCTGCCTGTCCGGTCCGGTCGCGGTGGCTGGCTGACGGCCCAGGAACCTGTCGAAGAGGCGATTCATCTCGTTCTGAATGTCGCGGAAGGGATCCCGATCCATGAGTGTTCCGAACGGACGCCAACGCTCGATCGCCATGGCTAAACCTCCTTGCTATTTGATCTCGCCAGCCTCCCTTGCTGGCCTGTATCGGCCCGGGCCCTTCCGCGGGCCCGGGCCGTCGCCCGCGCATCGCGCGGGCTCAACGTTTACTCTTCGCCGACAACCGGGTTAGAGGGTCGCCCCTCGCCCCGGAGCTTAAAAATCTCCGTGCGGCATGGGCGGCGCCGCCGGCTTCTCCTCCGGGAGCTCCGTGATCAGCGCCTCCGTCGTCAGCAGCAGCGACGCGACCGACGCCGCGTTCTGCAGCGCCACCCGCTCCACCTTGGTCGGGTCGATGATGCCCGCCTTCAGCATGTCCACAAACTCCATGCTGTCCGCGTCGTAACCATGCGAGGGCGACGTCTCATTTTTCACCCGTTCGACAATCACGCTTCCTTCGAGACCGGCGTTCTCGACGATTTGGCGGATCGGCTCCTCGAGCGCCCGCTTGACGATCATGCAGCCGACCTTCTCGTCACCGTCCAGCTTGAGCCCGTCGATGGCCTTGGCCGCCCGAAGGAGCGCGACGCCGCCGCCGGGGACGATGCCTTCCTCGACGGCCGCGCGCGTGGCGTTGAGCGCATCCTCGACGCGTGCCTTCTTCTCCTTCATCGCCGTCTCGGTGGCCGCCCCGACCTTGATCACCGCCACGCCGCCGGCCAGCTTGGCCAGCCGCTCCTGCAGCTTCTCGCGGTCGTAGTCGGACGTCGTCTCCTCGATCTGCGCCCGGATCTGCTTGATGCGGCCCTCGATCGCCTTCGGCTTGCCGTCCCCCTCGACGAGGGTCGTATTGTCCTTGTCCACGACCACTTTCTTGGCGCGCCCGAGGTCGTCGAGCTTGATGTTCTCGAGCTTGATCCCCAAATCCTCGGTGAGGGCCTTGCCACCGGTCAGGACCGCGATGTCCTCGAGCATGGCCTTGCGACGATCACCGAAGCCTGGCGCCTTCACGGCACAGCCCGAGAGCGTGCCGCGGAGCTTGTTGACCACGAGCGTGGCCAGCGCCTCGCCTTCGACTTCTTCGGCGATGATGAGCAAGGGCTTGCCGGCGCGCGCGACCTGCTCGAGCAACGGCAGCATGTCCTTCATCACGCTGATCTTCTTCTCGTGGATCAGGACGTAGGCGTCTTCCAGCACGCACTCCATGCGCTCGGCGTCGGTGACGAAGTAGGGCGAGAGATAGCCGCGGTCGAACTGCATACCCTCGACCACGTCCAGCACGGTCTCGGCCGACTTCGACTCCTCGACCGTGATGACGCCGTCTTTGCCGACCTTCTCCATGGCCTCGGCGATCAGGTTGCCGATCGTCCTGTCATTGTTCGAGGCGATCGTCGCGACCTGGGCGATCTCCTTCTTGTCCTTGGTCGACTTGGAGAACCCCTTGAGATCGGTTACGACGGCGTCAACAGCGGCCTCGATGCCCCGCTTGAGGCCCATCGGATTGGCGCCGGCGGTCACGTTCTTGAGTCCCTCACGGAAGATCGCCTGAGCCAGCACCGTCGCCGTGGTCGTCCCGTCGCCGGCGACGTCGGAGGTCTTGGAGGCGACCTCCTTGACCATCTGGGCGCCCATGTTCTCGTACTTGTCCTTCAGTTCGATCTCCTTGGCGACGGTGACACCATCCTTGGTGATCGTGGGGCTCCCGAACTTCTTGTCGATGACCACGTTGCGGCCTTTCGGCCCCAGCGTCGCCTTCACCGCCTCGGCCATGATGGTGACGCCCCTGAGCAGGGAGCTCCGAGCCTCCTCGTCGAACTTGAGCTGCTTCGGCATGGGTCTCGCTCCTCCTTACTCGAGAATGGCGAGGACGTCCTCCTCGCGCATGATGAGGTACTCCTTGTCGTCCAGCTTGACCTCGGAACCCGAGTACTTCCCGAAGAGGATCTTGTCGCCGGTCTTCACGTCGAGGGGAATCTTCTTGCCGTCGTCGTTGACCTTTCCGTTGCCGACGGCGATCACCCTGCCCTCCTGCGGCTTCTCCTTCGCCGTGTCCGGGATGATGATCCCGCCCTTCTTGAGTTCTCGCTCCTCCAGGCGCTCGATGAGCACGCGGTCGTGCAGCGGGCGAATCTTCATTAGCCTGAATCCTCCTTGATCGTTATTGTCTGAGCAACCCACTCTGTAGCACTTGTAGACGACGAGTGCTAAGCAGTCAAGTCTTGCGGTATTAATCAATTAAATCAATATCTTGTCAAATAATGCCTCATAGACTGGCCAGATTGCCTACAACTTAGGCAGGCAAAATAGCCGGTGAATATGAGTCTACGCGGCTCATATTCTAGAAGGGGCCGCGGGCCGGCTCTGACGAGCTTCCCAGGAAGGCTTGTCGTGGGATGGCGAGCTTCCGGCGCCGCCGCCGTGCCCCTGAGCGCGTGGTCGCCAGCGCCTGGGAAGCTAGGAGCACGAAGTCGTGTCGATTCAGCCGACGTGGGGCGTCAAACGCATCTCATCCGCGGGGGACTGCCTGACTCGGCGGGCGCTGCCCGGATGGACGCTCTCATCGCCATCGCGAGGTGCCACGGGAACCTACATGCGCGGACGCTCGAGGGAGCGTGGCCGGGTCCTTGTATCAGTTCCAGAAGATGATTCGCTCGCCGCGCGCATGTCCGTCTACTCGTTCATCACCTCCGCGATCAGGCGGTCTGAGAGTGTTCAGACAACTGCCGAGCCGTTCCGGTAGAGCGCCTCGATCACGGGGCAGTCAGACGGCCGACCCTCAGCACGTCTCGCCACTGTTGCTCGCAACACCCTTTCCATCCGCCTGAGGTCCACGATCTTGGCTCGCACTTCCTTACGGGCTGCCCGGAACGACCTCCTGCACGAACACGCCATCCAGTTGGTTGCGCAGCGCCATCGATTCGGGAAGGGCCGCGATCCCGATGCCGGGCACGACCGGGCGGCGCCGCGCGATCAGATGCGGAACGAGCCGCTTTACCACGTCGACCGGAATGGCGAAGCCGATCCCGGCCGACGCACCACTCGGGCTGTAGATCGCGCTGTTGACCCCGATTAGGCGGCCGCACGAGTCGAGGAGCGGCCCGCCTGAATTACCGGGGTTGATCGCTGCATCCGTCTGGATCACGTCGTAGATCTTGCGGCCACCTGTGATCTCAGCTCGCGGCCCAAGGCACTGACCACCCCAACTGTCAGTGAGTGATCGAGTCCGAAGGGATTGCCAACTGCGAGGACCGTCTGCCCGACAGACTAGGAGGCGCTGCGAGACCCCAACAGGCAACGGCCTCAGCTTCGAGGCCGGAGCGCCGCCCACTCTCAGCACGGCGAGGTCCTTGTCCGGCGCGTATCCCACGACCTTCGCTGCGTATTCGGACTGGTCGGCGAGTCGCATCTTGAAGCTGTCGCCGCCGTCGATGACGTGGAAGCTAGTCACGATATGGCCGTTCGTGTCCCAGACGAACCCACTCCCGGTGCCCTGCTGGATCTGCAGCACGTCGAAGGAGAAGAGGCCCTGCCGCACCGCGATGTGGCGATATGCACGACCGAGGCCGAGGCTCGCCGGAAGATCTCGACCCTGCGCTGCTCGTCGGCGGTGAGGTCTCCGGCGACCTCCGGCGCCGTCGGCACTATGAGTAGCGTGCGGTTCACGCTGCTCCTCACCGTGATCCTCATGATCAGGGTCATCATGACGTTCAGCACGGCCAGCGGGCTCCGCAAGGAGCTCGAGGGCATGCCGAAGCCGTCGCTCGTCTTCCTGATGTTGTTCACATCGACAGGCGCGCTGTTCTCGTTCGCGCAGTTCGTCGCGTTTTTCGGCCCTCTGATCGGCCTCGTGCTCGGCTTCGACGCCATCAACCGCGAGCGCGCACGGCGCGCACGCTTCCGAAGCTGCTCGCGCAGCCGATCTACCGCGACTCGATCATCAACGGAAATTCCTCGCCGGCAGCCGGCTGGCCCTGATCGCCGGGCTCGATCTGTGGGCCCTTGGCGTGGTGCCGGGGGCGGAGGAGGCCGGCCGGCGCGGTGTCGATCTCGTCGTCAGCCTCTACTACATCGGTTTCTGGCTCGGTGTGGCCGTCCTCGCCTCCGTGCTCTTCCAGCACGGCGACCTCGGCGTTGGCCGTGCTCGCGCTCTGGATCTTCCTCGCGTTCTTCGTCCCGCTCGGGGCGAAGGTGACGGCCGATGCACTCGCGCCGGCGCCGTCGGCTGTCGGCAGCGCCGCTGACATCGACGCCATGCTGCGGCACGAACAGGTGAAGCAGGCTGTGTCGTACGTGTCGCCGATCGCGCTCTACTCCGACGCGACGTCGATTGTGCTCGATCGACTGCGAAAGACCACACGATCTCTGGTGCTGGTCGGTCCGATGGAGCGGCTGTCGCTGTCGCGTTTCCAGAAACGCGCTGCCGCTCGACCAGAGCGCCCTGGTCGTCGCGCGCACCTGGTTCTGCTGGTCGCGATCACCCTCGTATGCTTCGCGGTGTCGTACACCGCGTTCATGCGGCAGAGATCCGGACGATCTGATCGCCCGTTCGTATCCGAGAGGTGTGAGTCTCGATGAACGGGCTGAAACCATTGGCTAGGGTCGCTGTGCCAACGGCCGCAGCCGCTTTGCCTCGCCGGCGTTTTCGCGCATCCTGTTCACCCAACGGTCGAGATACGCGCGCCTGCTCGCTTGCTAGTGACGTGGCCAGCAGGCGGATGCGAAAGCGGAGGTTGGCGTCGGCCGAGGCAGCTGCTCCCGAGCCCGGGAGAGCCCTGTCGCCCGCGCCTGGGATCGGGGGGCTCTCGGTTGACCTCTCGCCTGTGTGTCGGTGCTATGACCAATACCTTAGGGCTCACCACGCGTATTCCACATCACGGCAAGGATCGCAGTGATTGGGCATGCCACCATCGTCCCGCTCGGTTCTCTCCACTGCGCACCAATGGACGTCAAGCTTTGTACTTGACCAGCTGACAGCATCGCCCGTCCTCCGTGGACGTACTCATAGGCGTCCACCTTAAACGAGGCGTCTGCGACCTCATGCCAGCCGTCGGACAGCAGGACCTTCTCAATGATGTCCACATCGATCGCCAAACTCATTCATCCCTCCATGGTGCTCGCATCACTGCGACGCAAGTGTCAGCGACCGCGCGTACCCTTCTTGTGTGCTCTCCCACGATGCCACGCCGGTTGTCCGACCGAGTTGTCCCGCGGTAGGGCGCGGCGAGCGCCCATGAGCCACGGTTAGGAAGGGCATCCTTAGGACGCCACGACGACCGACATCTTGCCGTGCTGCTTGCGCGTCGGGCGTACGGTAATTTCTACGTCCTGGCCGAGGTCCGTCAGGAACTCCATCAGGCGCTCGACCGAAAACACCCCCGATCGATTCCGCATCAGCGCGGAGACATGCGGTTGCTTGATGCCGAGGACTGTACCCGCCTCGGTCTGGGTCAGATCGCGCGCCGTGATGGGCTTGTGGATCTGCAGCGTCAGGCGTGCCTTCAGCAGCTCCTGGTCTGCATGGGGCAGGTCGAGATCGGCGAAGACGTTGCCGCCTCCTGCTTCCGCCCGGATCTTCTTGTCCCTCGTCTTCATGATCAATCCCGCCTTTCCTTGCAGTGCCGCTCCGCGGCCGCGAGACGCTGCCGGATCAAGTCGATATCCTTCTGCGGCGTCGCTATGCTGTGCCTTCCACTTATTCGTCGGATCGGCCTCATGCCGCACGCCGCAGGTATTCATGATGCAGTCCACCGACGCGAGACACCTTCACCACCCTCCCCTGGCTCGGCAACTGCACACTGCGAGGCTCGGGTGCGTCTTTAGCCAATGATAAGTGTGTCCGCGTCCCGTTATAGTAGTCGACGTACTTCGACAGGATCTGGCGAAGATGCCGCTCGCCGATCACGACGACGTGGTCAAGGCATTCCCGACGAATCGAGCCAATCACCCGCTCGGCGTACGCGTTTTGCCAGGGCGAGCGGGGCGCAATTACCGCTTCTCGGATGCCCAATGCCTTGGCCTGACGCGAAAATCGTTCTCCATAAACTTGGTCTCGATCCCGAATCAGGTACCGGGGCCCCTCCTCCAGCGCGCACGCCTCGAGCAGTTGGCGTGCCGTCCATTCCGCAGTCGGATGCTCCGTGACATTGAAATGCACCAGCCGGCGCCGGCTGTGGGTCAGGATCACGAGCACGAACAACACCCGAAAGGTCGCGGTGGGAACCGTGAACAAATCCAACGCGATTAGGTCCTTCGCGTGATTGCTCAAAAACGTGCGCCACACCTGCGACGGCGGCCGCCGAGGGCGGATCATGTACTTCGAAACCGTCGCTTGCGAGACCGTCAAACCGAGTTTCAGCAACTCGCCGTGGATCCTTGGCGCACCCCACAGAGGATTGGCGTAGCTCATCCGCCGAATCAGATCTCGGAGCTCGGTACTGATCAGGGGCCGACCGGATCGGCGCCGACTCTTCCGCGCCCAGTAGCGCCGAAATCCCTGCCGGTGCCAGCCAACCACCGTCTCCGGCCGCACTACCAGCAGCGAATGTCGCCAGCTCGTCCACAGCTTCGATAGGAAAACCCAGAAGATTCGGTCCATCTCCGTCAGCCGCGGCCGCGGTTCGCGAGCCTTCCACACGGCCAGTTGTTGCCGAAGCGCCAGGTTCTCGAGCGCGAGGTCGCGGTGCGTGCGAAGACAGCTTCTCAGTGTCCCAACGAGGATTCCGAGCCATCGAACCATGACCGCGAGATAGCGGATCAGTCCCGCAAAATGCAAATTCATCGCGCAGGACGACTTTCTAGAAGGGACAGTCTCCTTTGACCCGTGGGTGCTGCGATCGGCTTGAATAACGCAAGCTGGGCGTTGCGGCGAGGAATCAGCCGGCGTCGAGCATGCGGCGAACCACCTCCGCCAGTGTTGCCCTCGTGAATGGCTTCGCGAGCATTGGCCCGTTAATGCTGAATAGCTCGGAGCTCCCAGACGGATGTTCCGAATAGCCGGACATATAAACGACCTTCGTTTCGGGGTGCGAGCGTCGTACGTGTTGGGCCAATTCCGTGCCCCTCATCACAGGCATCACCATGTCCGTGAGCAAAAGGTCGATGGCCTCGCTGTGCTGGCGGCAGAGTTCGAGTGCAGCCATCCCGTTGGCGGCGGCGAGGACGGTAAAGGCCATGTCCTGGAGCATGTCACAAACGAGGCTGCGCACCTCTTCCTCGTCCTCAGCCAGGAGAATCGTCTCTCGCCCGCGAGGAGGTTGTTTGGGCTCAGCGTCACTCGTGGGGAGCGCTTCCCCATGCGTACTGGCTCTCGGGAGGTACACCGCGAAGGTAGCCCCCTGGCCGAGTTCGCTCTGGAGCGTGATGAAGCCGCCGTGCTGCCTGACGATACCGTCGACGGTTGACAGGCCAAGTCCTGTGCCCTGCCCCCGCGGCTTGGTAGTGAAGAAAGGCTCGAAGATATTTGACTGGATGGCGGGATCTATGCCAACACCCGAATCGGAAATGCGGACGAAGACATGAGCAGCGAGCCGTCGGCTTGCCGAAGGCGGAGGACGGAGACTGGGACTCGCAACAGTAGCAGAACCGTCTCGGCGATCCGGTCGGCCGCTGTCGCGACGTCGAGGCTTTCGGTCAGGAGGCGTGCAACCCGAGCGAGTTCTTCCGCCTCGTGGCGCCGGCGTGTTGCCTCGGCATACAGGCGAGCGTTCTCGAGCGCCAGCGCGGCGTGGTCAGCAAATGCCCGGGCAAGGGCGAGATCTCCGTGATCGAGTACTCGGCCCGTGCGATCGGTGATGACGACTGTACCGATCATCCGCCCCTGCGCCGTAATGGCACCGCCAGCAGGGCGCGATCCGTGATCGACTCCGCGTGCGATCCCCAGTCCGAGGGCAGAGCCAGCAGTGCATCGACGAGGAAATCCTGGACCCCCACCGGGCGACGCTCACGGATCGCTCGGGCGGCAACGTTGTGTACCGCCAAGGCGACCGGCGATTCCATGTCCGCCGCCGGCGTGTTGCCCGCGGTCGCGGTAGTGGCGAACTCGCTCAAGTCCGAGTCGAAGCGGAGTAAGATGGCGCCCTGTGACTGAAGCAAATCGCGGGCGCCATCCACGATCTGTTGGGCGAGGATTTCGGGGTCGAGCGCTTGGGCGAGATCGCGACTGATCTCGGCTAATGATTCCGCGGCCCGCCGACGCGCTTCACTCTGAGCAAACAGACGGGCGTTCCGCATCGCGACCGCCGCCTGACCGACGAGGGTCTCGATCATGTCGCGCTCTTCGGGCGTCGGGGGAGCACCGGCCGGAAGATTGACACTCAGGACGCCGAGGAGTTCACCCGCGGCACGGATCGGTGCGCCGTAGTACACCGTCAGGCCGCGACCGGCTGACCAATGTCCCTCAAGGGCGCGCGGGTCGCGTTGGTACTCTTCGACGAATAAGGTTCGTCCAGTCTCTGCGACTGCGTGGGTAAGGCCGCGACCAAACGGGATTACCTGTCTCCGGCCTACGATCCGCACACCGCCCGCGCGTGCCAAGCGGTAACCGCCGGCCACAGGGTCGATCAACCGAACGCTACAGGCCGCATCAGGTCGCAGAGCCGTGACGGCGGCTGTGACGTGATCCAGAACCGCGTTGAGGTCGAGCGTACTGGAGACCGAACGAGCGAGTTCCGCGATGCGGCGAAGACGCTCAGCGCTGTTTGGCATAAAGTCGCCCCCGATCCGGAGGAGCTGGACCGACGCATCTGCAGATCCTCGAAGGTCGGCCGCCATCCGATAGCTGGGAACTCTTATAGGAGAGACCGCGTTCCTCCGCAACCGGCTCACCAGAAGCGATTCGACGGCAACTATACGGCAGTACCGGCAGGCACCGAGGGAGTAAGGTTTACATGGGGAGGGAGATCGAATGCACACAGTGATCGTCCTCGGCGGCGGCTTTGCGCTGCTGCTTACGTGTGTGTTGCTTGGCCACGCATTCGGCGGCGGTACGCCAGGTCTCGCGATGGGTGCGAAGCTGTTTATCCCGCTGTGGCTGATCGGCGCGGCCATCAACATGTGGATCGGTGTCAGACACGCGGGCTATTCGGCGACGGAAGAATTCCCGATCTTCCTGGGCATCTTTAGCGTCCCGGCCCTCGTCGCCGGACTCGTGTGGTGGAAGTCGTCCTGATCACGGCGGCCCGGCTCACGTCCATGGAGAAGAACCGGCTCGAGGCCTTCAGCGATGGCGTGATCGCCATTATCATCACGATCATGGTGTTGGAGCTGAAGGTGCCACGCGGCAGCGACCCCGCAGCGCTACAACCTCTCCTCCCGGTGTTCCTGAGCTACGTCCTCAGCTTTCTGTACGTGGGTATCTACTGGAACAACCACCACCACATGTTCCAGCTGACGACCTCGGTCAATGGCACGGTGTTGTGGGCGAACCTCCACCTGTTGTTCTGGCTGTCGCTACTACCGTTGACCACCGGGTGGATGGGCGAGAACCACTTCGAGCGATGGCCGACCGTGCTGTACGGTTTGAATCTGTTGTTGTGTGCCGTTGCGTATTATCTGCTGCAGACGAGCATCATTCGACACCAAGGGCCCGAGTGCCTCCTCGCGAAGGCAGTGGCGCGCGATCTCAAAGGCAAGGTATCGCCGGTGATGTATGTGGCGGGAATCCTGACAGCCTGGGTGGTCCCCGCGTGGATCGGCATGATGTTCTTTGTATTCGTCGCACTGATGTGGCTGGTACCCGATCGTCGAATAGAACGAGTCCTCGGCAAGCATCGCGAATAGCAGAACGTGATGCGCGCCTGGTCTTGAGCCACCGCGCTGTTTGACGAAACGCTCCTTCCCGGAAGATCGCTTCGCTCCGGCTTGGCCCCGCCCCCGGCGCCCCCGCTCCTCGATACAGCCGTTGTTGAAACCGCTCTGCGTCTGCGATCCCGATCACGGGGCGCTCCGGCATTGCCCTGCTGAGACCATCGACATAGGAACGGCGGGACTTTAGCTGCCCATTTAAGCCTTGGGTGCCTAACCCAAGGCTCCGCTCCAACCCAACGCGCTACCGCAAGCCATCGTCAGCACTACGCTTTCAAGGTCCTCCGAAGTCTTCTATGAAACGACGAGATCGAACGGCGCAGTCCCTTCGCCACGCAACTGTCGCGTTTAGGCCGGATCTTCTCAAGCTAACGATCGGTCGGCTGACTGCCGTGTGCGGCGCGCCGGTCGAAAACCTTCATAGTCCGTCGAAGAGCACCAAAGGGGCCGAATCGCTCGGCCCCTTTGGTTTCGCGGCATTACATGGTTGCGGGGGCTGGATTTGAACCCGACCTTTGGGTTATGAGGGGAAATTCGCTCTACACACGGACCAAAGAGAAGCGACAGGAACCAATTACGGCGGAGACTTACGAGGCGAGAAGACCGTTCCTTGTTGGTTTGTTTCGGTCGGTTGACTTCATAGACGCTTCATAGCGGTTCGGATGCCGTGCGGATCTCTTCAGCTTCCACCTGCGTACACGACCCATTCGGATCTCCCTCGTCCACGTGAAGCTCACGGTGAAACCGTCCAGCGATGGTACGGAAGGCTGGATTCGTTGATGACCCGTGTCAACCGCATTGCCGTAGTCGGTGTCGGCGTAGATCATTCCCGCAAAGCGTGGATCGCCAAAAGCCGGATATGAGTAAACCGTTGTTTGGTCAGGGACTGGTCTTCGTGTCGGTCGCGGTAAAGCAGTGCCACTCGCTTCGCGAACAAAGTCTTTCAAAGTAGGAGCCGAAGCTCGACGGTGCGAGGGAAGTTCAGAAACCGCCACGCGCGAGAAGCGAGGCCTTCTGCATCAACTCTCGTTGTGGAAGAGAACTTTGTTCAGACGCAGTTTCAGACCGTGCTTCTGAATGAGGCGGCAGACCATGGCGTCGAGCGCCTCACGATGTTCTGCGGTGGAGGCGTCCCGATAGGCTTGCTGGACGGCCTCCGATTCTCGCTTCAAGATCTGCCAGAGACGCTGTCTGATGTACGGTCGCAGGTTGATTTGTTCGACAAAGACCGAGCTCACGCCTGCCTTCGCCAGCCCGGCGAACAATTCATCCAGCGCTTCGGGATCATAACGGAAATGCGGCAGGAGCGGACCGACAAAGGCATAGGTCTCGACGCCCGCATCATGGAGCTCGGCGAGCGTGCGCAGCCGCCTACTCGCCAGCGGCGCGCGGACCTCGACAAAGCGGCTCAGTCGATCATCCGTCGTGGTCACGGTGAGACCAACCTCCGCGCGCGGGATACGCCGCAGTATGTCGACGTCGCGTAGCACCAGAGGAGACTTCGTAAGGATGCTGACAACGCCAGGATAGGGCTCACGCGCAAGCGCTTCGAGTATCCCGCGCGTCAGCCGATACTTCTTCTCGGCACCCTGATAAGGATCGCTAACGGAACTGAGCAAAATCGACGGGGCTTGCTCCCCTCTACGGAGGCGTTCGAGCTCACTCGAAAATATGGTCACAGCATTCACCTTCGCGTAGACGTAGTTACCCCAGTTGTCCATCGGCTCGCCGACGAAGCGGCCGGTGAAGGTTGCGTAGCAGTACAGACAACCGAGTTCGCAGCCGGTGTAAGGATTCACGACGTATTCCGCATCAGGCAGTTTGGATCGGACCAACACCGTCTTGGCCTCGGTCTCCCCGACCTTCATGAGCTCACCTTTTTGCACCGCGCCTCCGCGGCTCGATTGTCCGGACGCTTCGAGACGATCCCGGCATACAGGGGGCCATCGGAGCCAAAATGGTTCGGCCCTCGACCTCGCCGTGGCCTCGCGGTTGGACCTCGGTATCTTGGCTGCCTCACCAACCTTGTGCTCGGGTGAAGCCGACGGAATTGTTCTACAGAGCGGAGCGTAGTCGGGGCTAGACCCGTCGCCGGCGTCTCCAAACGACCTCCCACTGCGCCCAACTGCCCGTCTTCGGCGGAGCGCGCTTCGTTACGTCCTCTCGAGGTCCGGACACAAGCTCAAAGTCGCGAGCACCCTTCGCGAGCAGTTCATCACGCGCGTAGAAATGGACAGGCAGGCCGCGTTTTGGACCGTCCTCGTAGCGAATTGTGAATCCGCCATGCTCGTTGCGCTCGATCAGAGTGTGCCGGTGAAACATCTCGGTGGAACACGAGTTGACCCGAAGAAAGAAGAACCCCTCATCTCGCAACACATCGGCAACATTGGTAAAGTATTGCCCGACGTCGCCCTCGGTTCCATGTTGGAAAACCTGAATCGCAATGAGATATCCGAATAGCTTGTCCGGTCGATACGAGCGAAAGTCTCCAACCAACACTGGAAGCTTCTCCGCCGGACGCCGCGCCAGTAGACTTCGTATGGCGGCTGGTGCGATGTCGATGCCGTGCAGATTCGCACCAGCGTCGACGAGCGGAAGGTAGTTCCGGCCATTCCCGCAGCCTACGTAAAGCCCAGTATCGCGCGATCGACCAGTTGCGTGGAGGATTTTGAGGATTTCGGCAATGAATGGAATCGGTGGCTCGCCGCCGTATCGTCCGTGTTGATATTCCTCGTCCCAACGTTGCCCGATTAGATCACTCATGTCGTCTCCCCTACAGCGCGGCCGGGAATCGTTCGTTCAATCAGGGGCGCTATGCCGACGTGGCAGGGCTCGGCGGAAGATGCGGCGGGCAGCCCGCCGCTGTGTGTCAGGCGGTTAATAACTCTCGCACATCGTGCGGTGCCTTGGTCCACAGAACCGCGGCAATCAGCGCCCCCACCGCCCCGACGACTGCTCCCAAACCAAAACCGGTCGCATATCCATAACGCGTGATTACCGGCCCGAACGCGAACGACCCGACGGCAAGCCCCAGGTAGAGTGCTGTGCTGTACCCGCCCATAACGACGCCGCGGGCGGCCTGTGTCGTTGCGCCCGCAAGGCCGACGCCAATGGCCACGCCAGCGCTTCCGCTGACTACGCCATACGCCGTGATCACTGCGAGTAGCGGGCCGGTCTCGGTGATGTGAGGCAGTAGCGCAGTCGCGACGCAGCCTGCGAGCACGCCGCCGACGGCGTAAGGCGCCGACCGCTGGGTGCGGTCTATGAGCCATCCGGCCGGGACGCGCGCCGCGGTGTTCGCGATGCCGAGTACCAGGAAGACAAGTCCGATCGCGGCTGGTGACAGTCCCCTGGCATCACCGAGTAGCGGAAAGAACGTGAACACCACGCCCTGTGTGAGAAGACCGCTCGCCGCGACGATCCACCCTGCCCAGACAGTCGGATTGGCTCGAACTTTACGAAACGTCCCGCGCGCCGCGGAGGCCGCACGGGCCGGGCGTACGGGAATCGCTAGGCCGAGAGCGAACGCGATCGCAGCGCCGACCGCGCTGGCCACGAACGCCCGCCGGTAGCCCCACCACTCGGCAGACAGTCCGCCCAGAAATGGTCCGACGCCGATGGCGCCATAATGTGCGGTCGCGTACCACGCATACGCTCGACCAGCGGCTCTGGGCCTGGCCGCGTCGCCCACCAACGACATGGCGCTCGGCGTGAAGGCCGCCACGCCGAGACCGGCAAGACCATAAATCACCCCGAGTCCTACGCCGCTCTCGACGACTGGCAGGTGCAGCGACGTTACCGCACTGATCGCCATTCCGCTGACGAGCAGAATGCGACGCCCCCAGACGTCGGACGCGCGGCCGAGCGGGATCGATGCCACGCCAGCCAACGCCATATGCGCGGCGACGATGAAGCCAACGCCCGTCGCTGTCACGCCATGCGCCACCGCGTACAGTGGCACCAACGGCCCACGCATCTGTGCCGCCGCAAAGTGCACGAACGTCAACGCGCACACCGCCGCGACGAGCGACGTCGACGCCGTCATGGCAGATCAGTCGCCCGGCGCCATTCCGGTGTGTCGAGCAATTGTCTCAGCATCGGGACCAGGTCACGCGACTCGTAAAACGGGTGCTGGCGAAAAACATCGGCGTATCGGGCGTCGAGCGTGGCGAGCGCATCCGAGGTCGATGGCGCAAACTCGCGTACCTGCCGCACCCGACCCCGCGCGAACAACAGATTTGCGGGATCGACGTGGCCGCACTGAATGAAGCCGGCAGTCTTGCGAGCGCACCGACACGGATTGTCCTGGTTTACCAGCCCGCATTTGTCGTTCATGAAACTGTGTAGATCGCGGCGGGCGCGAGCGAGTCGCTGGCGGAAGCTGTCGGGGCTCGTGTCGAGCAGCTCCGCGCCGATGACATCCGTCACACCGAGAATTTCACCGAGCACGTAGACGAGACGCTGTTCACGATCCAGACACAGCAGCATTGCCGACGTGCATCCGATCCGTGCCTCATCAACTAGGAGACGTACATCCGGGCCCGCAGCCGAATCCGGAAGGTCCAGATCGGGAGTGCCGTCGAGGCCGCGCCCATACTCACTGAAGGTCATCGGCCGCTCCACCCGGCCCCGCCGCATGTTGAGTACGTGGTTCACAACGACGCGGTACAGCCAGGTTCGGACCGTGCTCCGCCCCTCGAACGCGGCAAGCCGCGTGATGGCCTTAATCAGAATTTCTTGCGTTGCGTCCTCTGCATCGGCTGGATGCGCGAGCATGCGAATCGCGATGTTGTAGATCCAGCGCTGATGGCGGCCGACGAACGCTTCGAGCGCATCGCGGTCGCCTGCTTTCGCGCGGGCGACGAGCGTGCGCTCCTCGGCGTCCGCCCGATCGCTGGACTCGAAAGGGTTGTTCTCCATCATTCGATTAGACCCCAGCGAGGGGCGAGTGTGACAGAAACAGCGATAATGAACGCAAGTCGTTGTAATTCAAAGTCGCCGGTGCACGCGCGGTCACCTGTGCCTTCCATTTATTCGTTGGATCGGCTCACGCCGCTTTCCGGAGGTATTCCTGATGGAGCCCGCCCACGCGTGGCACCTCTGTGCGTGCGAACGGCCGACCGCAGTGTCCCCATGAGAATCCCAAGCCATCTGACCATGACCGGCCAGATAGCCTGATCGACCCGAGAAACGCAAGCAAATCAGGACGAACGAGTTTTTAGAAGGGACAACGCAGGCGGGCTGGTCGACCGACCGAGCGGCGACTGAATGACCGGCGGCCGCACGGTTCACAGTCCCCTGCGGAGAATCCATCACCGATCCCCGAGGACCGAGCGCTCGTGATCCGCGCGAAGTCCGGCGATCGAGTCTTGCGGCGCCCGCTGCGATCTGACAACTAGCGACCGTCGAGAAGTGCCTGGATGAACGCCCGAGCAGCCGGACCCGACCAGTCGCGCGATCCCGCCACGCGGCCGATCAGTCGCCCCTCGCGGTCGATGAAGTAGGCGGTGGGCGGCCCCCACACGCCGTAGGCTTTGCCTGTCACGTCACCGCTCTCGTCGAGAAGGACGGGCGCCACGTAGCCGCGCTCGCGCACCACCTGGCGAACGTGGTCGAGCTTCTCACGGAAATTCACCAGCAGGACCTCCAACCCCTTACCCTTGAACTCGCCGTATATCCGGTTGACGGAAGGTAACTCCTCCCGGCAGTCCGGTCACCAGGTGGCCCAGAAGAAAAGGAGGACCACCTTGCCGCGGAGGTCGGCGAGGCGTGTGACGTTGCCGTCCAGCCCGGGCAGGGCGAAGGCCGGCGCCGGCTTGGGCGGCTGATAGGGCCGGACCTGCAGGCTCGCGAAGTCGGGGGCAGCCGCGGCGCCGCCGACAGTCAGTAGCGTGAGGGCCAGCCCAACGACAGTGATCCGACGTGTCATGAAGCCAACGATCTTCAACATAGCGCCTCCCTCAGCTCAGAGGTTTCACGTCGAAGTTTCGCTCTGAAACCGAGCAGGTCTATCGCAGCGACCAGCTTATCCGACGAGATCTTCGCGTCGTCGAACTCGACTCGCGCCTGCGCTTTCTCGAGGCTCACTTCGACCTTCTTCACCCCTGGCAGCCTTTCCAAGGCTGCGGCCACGGAGGCCTGACAGGAGCTTCAGACCATGCCCTTGACCTCGATTGTGGCCACCCTCGACGCCGCCTGCGCCGTCATCGCGGACGCGACGAAGGTGAGGAGAAGGAGGACTCCGAGACCAGCATACTGGTTTCCTCGCATGGATCTTCTCCCATCGACCGGCTACATGCCGGCGGCGATGTAGTAGGAGCCAAGGTAGAGTCCGGCCACGATCAGCACTGCACCGCTCACCCGTTTGATCCAGACGGTCGAGGCTTGGAGTCGGTGAAGCACGCTTGCCTTGGCCAGACCCACGAGGAGGCTCGTAAGGAGCATCATCAACGCCATGGCCGAGGCGAAGCTCGCGAACGTCACCAGCGCCGCTCCTGCGAAGCCGCTCGTCAGCGGCAGCACGATGATGGAAACGTAGATCGGCAGCGTGCAGCCCGTCGACGCCAGGGCGTACCCGAACCCGTAGAAGAATAGCCCGGCCGCCGGTGGTAACCGGCCGCCGACTCGCCCGTGTGGGAGGGCGATCGACGGCAGTCGGATGTCGGCGACGAGCCCGAGCCCGAGTAATGCAACGCCGATGGCGACCACCGGTTTCAACGCGATCAGATACCGGGAGATGACGCCCCCCACGAGGGTGATGGCGACGCCGGCCACCGCGAAGAACACGGCGCTTCCGGCGGCACACGTGAGACCGAGCCCCAGCGAGCGGCCGGGACTCTCTCGGCTGGTACCGACTGTGGTCAGGTAGTACGAGATATAGGCCGGGAACAGTGCGAAGGTACACGGCGCGAAGAACGCCCCGATGCCAGCCAGGAAGCCGAACGCCGCCAGTGTCAGCGGCGAGTCGAACTCCACCCAGCGGAGACCCACGAGGGCGCCCTGATTCCATGCGACCCACCCGACGAGACCGACGAGAAGGAGGCCAGCCACCGAAGCTGCAGCCCTCAGGCCGAGTGAAAACGGCCGGCGCGTCCCGTCGATCACCGTGTCCGGTGTCCGCGCGTGCGGAGTCTCAGTCGCCATCCGACCGCGCAATCACTGCCAGGCGCTCGAGGAACGCATGCTCCTTGGGAAGAGATCGAAATTCCAACCGTCCATTGACGACGATTGCCGGCGTCGCCATCACGCCATAGCGAGGTCCGAGCTCCGGATGCTCTGCGAGGTTCCACTCGCGCACCTCGAGCTCGGGGAACCGAGCCCTGGCCTTATCGACCACGCTGAAGACCAATCGCCTGGCCTCCTCACACTTCGCTCAGCCGGGTGCGGTGAGGATCTCTACTCTCAACGTCATCGTTGCCTAGCGACTTCTTCCCGGAGCGGGATCTCGATGCGGCCCGTTGGCCTCACCACCCGGATGGTCAGCTCCCACGGTCCTCCCATCGTGAACAGGACTTCGCCGCGGTAGACGCCCGGTTCGCCGGCAGGACGCAGGGGCGTCGCTGCGCTCATTCCGTCCGCCATGCGCCAGGTGAGGGTCACGCGAGCGTCGGTAACCGGCTTCCCGGCACCATCAACCAAGCGGACGGCATAGGTCGTCTTCCGATCCGTGACAGGCGTTTCGGGCGCGCTCGTGAGCTCGACGCGGACGCCGTTGACCTCCGTCATCAAGCTGCCCGCCATCGCGCTCGTCACGACGACAGACGAGCTAAGCGTGGCAAGTAGCCCTGCGACAATCAATGTCTTCATGCCTTCGCGGACTTCGCCTCGAGGGACTTCGCGACTTTCTCGCCCTTGTCCTCGACGTACGTGATGGTGACGAGGCGTCCCTTCGCTGCGCCGGTCACGAGTGCGAACTCTCGGCCGCGGTCGGCACAGCGGAAGTGTGCCCGACGCTCAGCACGGCGTCGAAGAAGAGGGATGGGCGCCCCCAGAGGGCGTTGACGAAGATGCTGGTGACGCTGGCCGCCATCGCCGTTATCGCCCAGACCGGGTACACGAGCCCCGTGGCGGCCGCCGGGATGCCGAGACCGTTGAAGAGAAACGCCAGGACCACATTCTGCTTGGTCTTGCGGTAGCTCCACCGGCTGATCTCCCGCGCGGTGACAACGGCACGCAGTCGGTTACCGACGATCACGACGTCCGCTGACTCGATCGCAATGTCGGTGCCCGTGCCCATCGCGATCCCCACGTCCGCCTGCATGAGGGCGGGCGCGTCGTTGATGCCGTCGCCCACCATGGCGACGCGGCCCTGCTGCTGCAGGCGCCGCACGATCTCCGCCTTCTCACCCGGGAGGACCCCGGCGTGGACCTCCTCGATGCCAGCCGCCAAGGCCGCACGCCGCGCGGCGCCCTCGTTGTCCCCGGTCACGAGCACGGGCACCACCCCCGCGGCCTTCATCGCGGCCACCGCGGCGACCGCGTCCTCGCGCAAGTCGTCACCGAACGAGACGGCGCCGAGGAACTCCCGCTCTCGTCCGATCACTACAACCGTCTGGCCCGCCGCCTCTAACTCCCCGATCCGCTGGCGCAGCGTCGATACGTCGATCCCGTTCTCTTGAAGGTAGGCAGCGCGACCGACGAGCACCCGCCGGCCGTCGACCCGTGCCGAGACGCCACGGCCGGCTACCGCTTCGAAGTCCTCGACGGCCGGGACCCTGTATCCGCGGTCCAGCGCCGCGTCGAGCATCGCGCGCCCGAGCGGGTGCTCCGACGAGCCCTCGACCGCAGCGGCGAGGGCCACGAGCTCGTCGGCATTCCTCAGCGCCACGATCTCCTTGAGGACCGGCCGACCCACGGTGAGCGTCCCCGTCTTATCGAGGACCATGTACCGGACGAGCCGGAGGGCCTGGAAGGCCTCGCCCGTGCGCATGAGGATCCCCTGGTCCGCCGCCTCGCCCGCGCCGCGGACGATGGACAGTGGCGCGGCGATCCCGACTGCGCAGGGATAGCCCATGACCAACACACTCAGGGCGGCGAACACGGCACGCTCGAGGTCCGGTTGCCCGGTGAGCCACCACATGCCGGCCGTCCACCAGATGAATGAAAGCGGCGACAGGATCAGCACCGCCGGGGCATAGACCCGGAGAATGCGGTCCACCAGGTGCAGGATGCCCGGCTTCAAGGCGCGCGCGTCCTCGACGTGTCGGACGACCTGCTGCAGGAATGTCTCCGCTCCGACCGCTGTGACCCGGATCAGGACGGTGCCGAGACCATTGATAGACCCACCGATGACGGCGTCCCCCTCCGTCTTTTCGACGGGCATCGGCTCTCCAGTCACGAACGACTCGTCGACCGCGAAGTGCCCTGCCATCACACGCCCGTCGACAGGGACGCGGCCTCCCGGGCGGACGCGGACGAGGTCGCCCACCCGGACCTCCTCAATCCCGACCTCGATCTCGCGCTCACCCCGAACCACGAGCGCCGTGTCGGGCTGCAGGTCGAGCAGTCGCTTGACGGCCTGGGAGCTGCGCGTCTTGACCAGGAGGGACAGCCACTCCGAGAAGATGTGGTAGTTCACGATGTGGACGGTGACCGCGAAGAACTGTGCGGTCGGGTAGTCCGGCCGCCGCAGGATGAGCCCGAGGACGCCGCCGACGAGGCCCGCCAAGGCGCCGAATTCGATCAGCACGTGTTGGTTGAGGATGCCGCGGCGGATCGACTGGAATGCCATCCGCAGGAAGTGCCGGGCCAGCCAGAACACCACGAAGACGCCGAAACCGCCGATGATCCATGCGACCGCCGGCTCGACAACGCTCAACGCCCTTCGTCCCCAGCACGAGCGCCGCTACTGCTGAGAATCCAGCCGTGCCGAGCACCGCGCGACGCAGGCCCTGGCCCCGGAGACG
>Ga0209157_1000719_pt1 | contig 28164 bp, 27 predicted proteins | sample GraSoiAngelo_135_FD_185892 | JGI IMG/M metagenome (GOLD analysis project Ga0209157, IMG submission 185892) | Grasslands soil microbial communities from the Angelo Coastal Reserve, California, USA - 14_0929_05_40cm (SPAdes) (version 2) | ecosystem: Environmental > Terrestrial > Soil > Grasslands ...
CGCCCGACGTCGTCCGTCGCACGGCGAGCTGGAACTGGGACACCCACCCGTGGAGTGGCGGCGCGTTCGCCTGGTTCATGCCCGGACAGCACACGGCGCTCCATCGCCACGTCGTGGCTCCCGAGGGCCGCATCTACTTCGCCGGCGAGCACGCCTCGCTGACTCACACCTGGATGCAGGGCGCGCTCGAATCGGCGCTGGTCGCCGTGCGCGAGATGCTGGCCGCGGCGTCGTCCTAGCGTGGCGTGAGCGTGCGCACGCCGCTCCGTCTGAGCTCGATCAGGCCGATCCCGTCATTGCCGATCACCCGAGCCGGCAGGCTCGACTCGTAGACGGGCATGTACAGTGTGAGCTCTGTCGTCTCGATCGTGTAATTGCGGAATGGCCCCAGGTCTCCGGCGAAGTGCGCTCGGTACAAGCCATAGGCTCGTTTCAGACAGACGATTCATTGTGGGGCGGCCAGCACGAGCGCTCGACGGAGCGACAACGTCGGCTCCTCTTCGTCTTCATGATAGGTGTGCACCGCGTGCGGGCGCAACGTCATCGCCGACGTGCCGCGACCGTGGTAGCTTGTGTTTTTCGAAGAGGAGAATCGCATGAGCGAGTTTCCCGACGTGACGGCGCGCACCGAGATTCGTGACGGCATGAAGATCACGTGGCACCAGCCGATCGCGATGGACGACGGGATCGTGCTGCGCGCCGACGTCTTCGCGCCCATCGCCGAGGGCGCGTACCCGGCGATCCTCACGTACGGCGTCTACGCCAAGGGCCTCGCCTACCAGGAGGGCTATCCCCACCAGTGGAAGAAGATGGTCGAGGACCACCCGGAGATCCTCGAGGGCTCGACCAACAAGTATCAGAACTGGGAGGTCACCGACCCCGAGCGCTGGGTCCCTCACGGCTACGTCGTGATCCGCGTGGACTCGCGCGGCGCGGGCTGGTCGCCCGGTGTCATGGACTGCAACAGCACGCGCGAGATCGACGACCTCTACCAGTGCATCGAGTGGGCGGGCACACAGCCGTGGTGCAACGGCAAGGTCGGCATGCTCGGCATCTCGTACTACGCGAGCAACCAGTGGCGCGTCGCCGGCCTGCATCCGCCGCACCTGGCCGCCATCATCCCCTGGGAGGGCCAGAACGACCGCTATCGGGACTCCGGGTACCACGGCGGGATCCTCAGCGAGTTCCAGAAGCTCTGGGCCAAGCACCAGGTCGTCAACATCCAGTACGGCCTCGGCGCGCGCGCGAAGAAGAATCCGAACACGGGCGAGTCGGTGGCGGGGCCGGTCACCCTCCCCGACGGGGACCTGGCCAAGAACCGTATCGACGTCTTCGAGGATCTCAAGAGGCATCCGCTCGATGACGAGTGGCACCGGTCCCGGTCCGCCGATCTCTCCAGGGTCACGCTGCCGCTGCTCACGTGCGCCAACTGGGGCGGCCAGGGCATCCACCCGCGCGGGAACTTCAACGGCTTCACCGAGACGCCGTCGACGCAGAAGTGGCTCGAGGTCCACGGCGACTCGCACTGGTCGCTGTTCTCGTCCGGCTACGGCCTGGCGCTGCAAAAAAAGTTCTTCGATCACTTCCTGAAGGGGATGGCGAACGGCTGGGAAAAGACGCCGCGGGTCACGCTGAACGTCCGCCATCCGGGTGAGAAGTTCGTGCTGCGTCACGAGCACGAGTGGCCGCTGGCCCGCACGAAGTGGACGAAGCTCTACCTCGACGTCGCCGGCCGGGCCCTGAGCCCGAAGGCGATCGACACGCCGGCCAAGATCCCGTACGAGGCCGACGGCCCGGGCGTCCTCTTCTCGATGACCCTCGACCGCCCGACCGAGATCACCGGTCCGCTCGCGGCCAAGCTGTTCATCTCGTCATCGACCAGGGACGCCGACCTGTTCCTCGTGCTGCGCGTGTTCGATCCGGGCGGCAAGGAGCTGACGTTCATGGGGTCGACCGACCCCAACACGCCGATCGCCAACGGCTGGCTGCGCGCGTCGCATCGCCGCCTCGATCCCAAGAAGAGCAAGCCGTGGCAGCCGTACCACCCGCACGATCGCGTCGAGCCGCTGGCGCCGGGAGACGTCTACGAGTGCGACGTGGAGATCCTGCCCACCTCGATCGTGCTACCCGCGGGCTGGCGCGTGGCGTTGAACGTGCGCGGGCGCGATTACGAGTACGAGGGCGAGCTGTCGGAGTTCGGCAAGACCTTCCACTACGGCACGCGCGGCACGGGCGGCATGACCCACGCCGATCCGGACAGCCGTCCCGCCGCGATCTTCGACAACCGCGTGACCATCCACTCCGGCGGCGATCGCCAGTCGTGGGTGATGCTGCCGGTCATTCCCCCGTCGTAGTCGGCGTCCACGGGCCGGCGACCTCGTACGCCTCGCCTTCGCCGGGCCAGGGCGGCATGGTGATCGCGACGGCGCCCAGCGGCTCGTCACCGGACGAGCGAAATTGAAAGTGCGTGCCGAGCGGGATCGTGAGGCACACGCCGGGGGAGAGCGACACCACCTCCTCGCGTCCCGCGAGCTTCCGCCACATCTCGCCCCGCCCGGTCACGACGAACCAGATCTCCTCCACGGTCCGGTGAGTCACCGCGCGGGACGTCTGGTTCGGCGCGAGCCGGAAGTGGGCCATGCTCCCGCCGTGGAGAGCGAGCAACACGCGAACCTCGGCTCCATCGGGCGCGACGGCGTCACGCGCGACCGGCAGGTGTTTCATCGCAAACGTGGACACGCGGACCCTACGAGCCGGGATACTTCGTGAGAAATTCCCGGGTGCAGAACTGGGCCGCTTTTGCGAGCTCGGCCTTGAGACGGCTGGCCCCGTTGCCGAGGAGCTCGTCGTAGGTGGGCGCCTCGTCCGACTTCTCGGGGTAGCTCGCGCAGCCGCCCTCGGCGATGACCTCGGCGGTGGTCGTCGCAATCAGCCTCATGCGAGCGCGGTAGACGACGCGGTACCGGGCCCAGTTCGACGAGAAATACATGAAGCCCCAGTGCAGGGTCTTGACGTCGAGCGCCAGGGGCGCCGTTTTGTAGGTGGCGGCCACGCTGGAGGCGTCGTTATCGGAGACGACACCGGTACCGACTCCGACCGATCGGATGCTGTACCTGGCGGCCAGAGATCGCGCCAGCTCCTCGGCGATGGCGTAGGCGGGATCGTCGATGGCGTGCTCCTTCACGAGCTCGTTGCCGGCGCTGATCATCGCGGCGCCCGCGACGGCTCCGCCGAGCGGCCCGAACAGGGCGCCCGCGCTGATCTTGCCCGCCGTCATCGCGCTGAAGTCCGGCAACGGCCGCTTGACGACGACGACGTCCTGGCCGGTGATCTTCGGAATGGCTCGCTGATCGAGCGGAATGTCCTTCACCGAGACGCAGCCGGTACACGTCACAGCGAGCGCCACGAGGACGAGGAGCCCTCTCGGCATTACTTCAGCACCGCCCCGTACGTCATGTTCCTGAGCACGGCGCGAACGGGGACGCGCTGCTTGGGCGACTGCATCATGAACACGACGAACATGTCGGTCTTGGGGTCGACCCAGAAGTACGTTCCGCCGGCGCCGCCCCAGAAGTAGTCGCCGGCCTCGCCCTGGTAGGAGGCCAGCCCCACCTCGCGTCTCACGGCGAAGCCAAGCCCGAAGCCGTAGCCATCGCCCGGCAAATAGAGCGGCCCCGGCACGACCCGCGAGCCGAGATGATCCGACGCCATGTACGCGACCGTGCGCGGGCCCAGGTAGCGCCGACCGTCGAGCGTGCCGCCGTTCAGCAGCATCTGGAGGAACCGCGCGTAGTCGGCCGCCGTCGACACCATGCCGCCGCCGCCTGACTCGGCCGTCCGCGGCACCCGTGGATCGTTGCATTCGACGTTGATGCCGATCGTGCGGTCGTCTTTGAACGGCTCGGCCACCCGCGCCTGCCTGGCCGGATCGGTCACGTAGAAGCTGGTGTCCGGCATGCCGAGCCGGTCGAGCAGCCGCGCCTTCTCGAACTGGTAGAGCGTCTGGCCGGAGACCACTTCGACCAGGCGTCCCAGCACGTCGGTCGAGTGGCTGTACTCCCAGGTCGTACCCGGCTGGTAGGCGAGCGGCAGCCTGGCGATGCGCTCGATCAGGTCGGCGTTGCTCAGATCGGCGTTCCCCAGGTCGGCCTCGAGATACGCCTTCTTCACCAGCGAGCTGCCGAAGAAGCCGTAGGTGAAGCCCGAGCTGTGCCGCATCAGATCCTGAACGGTGATGGGCGCCTTCGCCGGCGAAAGCTCGAGCGCGTCGCCCTTCTCGACGCCGACGTTCATCTTGGCGAATGCCGGCATGTACTTCGCGATCGGATCGCCGAGCGAGATGCGGCCCTCCTCGACGAGCATCATGGCCGCCACCGTGGTCACCGGCTTGCTCATCGAGTAGATGCGAAAGATCGTGTCACGCGTCATCGGCGCCCCGCTGGCGGGATCGCGCTTGCCGAGTGCCTCGAAGTACGCCACCTTGCCGTGGCGGGCGATCAGCAGCACGGCGCCGGGGATCTTGTTCTGCTCGATCTCGCTGCCCAGCCACTTCGTGACGCGCTCGAGCCGCTCGGACGACAGCCCGACGGTTTCCGGCTTGACCCGCGGCAAGTCCTGGGCCGCGGCGACGCCAGGCGCCACGCCCATCACCACGACGATCATCAACGCGACGAAACGCTGTTTCATGATTCCCCCCTCGGCGGCTTGGGCGGCATCATAGCCGATCGAGTCGTGGTAGGTTCGACCCACCGCCCTGTCGGCCGGCAAGGAGGCACCGCATGAGTGAGATCCGCGACGGCATGCGCATCGAGTGGCACGTCCCGATCACGATGGACGACGGCATCGTGCTGCGCGCCGACGTGTATCGCCCGATCCCCGACGGCCGCTACCCGGTGATCCTCTCCCACGGCGTGTACGCCAAGGGGCTCTCTTACCAGGAGGGCTACCCGATGCAATGGCAGAAGATGGTCCTCGACCATCCGGAGATCCTCGAGGGATCGACCAACAAGTATCAGGCGTGGGAGGTGACCGACCCCGAGCGCTGGGTGCCCCATGGCTACGCCATCGTTCGTGTGGACTCGCGCGGCTCCGGCTGGTCACCCGGTTACCTCGATCCGCTCTGCCCGCGCGAGGACGACGACCTCGCGGCCTGCATCGAGTGGGCGGGGACGCAGCCGTGGAGCAACGGCAAGGTCGGGATGCTCGGCATCTCGTACTACGCCGTCAACCAGTGGCGCGTGGCCGCCAAGCACCGGCCCCGCCACCTGGCCGCGATCATCCCGTGGGAGGGCTTCAACGACTTCTATCGCGATCCCGCCTACCACGGCGGCATCCTCAGCGAGTTCATGAAGCGGTGGGCCCCGATCCAGGCGCTCACCGTGCAGCACGGGCTCGGCATTCGCGCGAAGAAGAACCCGAACACCGGCGAGTCGGTGGCGGGGCCCGAGACGCTGCCCGACGACGACCTCGCCAAGAACCGCACCGATCCTCACGTGGACCTGCTGGCCCATTCGCTCTGCGACGACTGGCACAAGGAGCGCTCCGCCGATCTCTCCCAGGTCACGGTCCCGCTGCTGTCCTGCGCCAACTGGGGAGGCCAGGGCATCCACCCGCGCGGCAACTTCAACGGGTTCCTGCAGGCGTCGTCGCCGCAGAAGTGGCTCGAGGTCCACGGCGAGTCGCACTGGGCGCTGTTCTCGTCGGGCTACGGCCTCGCGCTCCAGAAGAAGTTCTTCGATCACTTCCTGAAGGGCCTCGACAACGGCTGGGACAAGACGCCGCCGGTGACGCTGAACGTCCGCCATCCCGGGGAGAAGTTCGTGCTGCGTCACGAGCACGAGTGGCCGCTGGCCCGCACGCAGTGGACGAAGTTCTATCTCGATCCGGCCACGCGGGCGTTGACCGGGGCGCCAGGAGCGCGCGGCACCGTGGAGTACGACGCGCTCGGCCAGGGCGTGACGTTTTCGATGACGATGGACCGCGAGACCGAGATCACCGGCCCGCTGGCCGCCAAGCTCTTCGTCTCGTCATCCACCGCCGACGCCGACCTGTTCCTGATCCTCCGCGTCTTCGATCCGAATGGCCGTGAGCTCACGTTCTTCGGCTCGACCGATCCGCACACGCCCATCGCCAACGGCTGGCTGCGCGCGTCGCATCGTCGCCTCGACCCGAAGAAGAGCACGCCGTGGCAGCCCTACCATCCGCACGATCGCGTCGAGCCGCTGACGCCCGGACACGTGTACGAGTGCGACGTCGAGATCCTGCCCACGTGCATCGTCGTGCCTGCGGGCTGGCGCGTGGCGCTCACCGTGCGGGGCAAGGACTACGAATACGAGGGAGATCTGGACGCCTTCGGAAAGAGCTTCCACTACAGCACGCGGGGCACCGGCGGCATGACTCACAACGATCCGATCAGCCGGCCCCGCGACGTCTTCGGCGGCGCCGTGACGCTGCACACCGGCGGCGATCGTGCGTCCTACGTGCTCCTGCCGATCATCCCGGCCCGGTGAGGCCTCCCAAACGGCTCGATCAGAACGGCTCGATGCGCCAGACCGGCCCCATGAAGTAGAGCGGGCCTTCCGCCTTCAAGAAGGCCGGGGCCTCGCCGGGGAGGATCCAGCAGCGCAGGCTGGGGAGATCGAAGAGGAGCAGCGACGCGAAGAACCCGAGCTCGGGCTTGACGATGTAGCGAGCGGCCTGCATCGGTGACTCGTTGAGCGTGACCTGCTCGTCGGCCATCGGCGTGAGCCGAAGCTTGACGACCCGTGGCTTCGGCGTGAAGGCGACCATGCTCACCGTATCGCCGGCGCCGGCCGGAAGGTTCTTGAGGATCAGCGTCAGCATCCCGTTGTACGCGTCGTCCGGCACCTCGAACTTGCCCTCGACGATTTCTTCGGGACTGTCTTCGTCGGCGCGATGGCGAACCGAATACACCCCGCTCTGACGGTCGAGCGCGACTTCCAGCGTCTCCGGGAACGAGGGCCCTTTCTGGATGAGACGGTAGCTCTCCATCCGGAAGACCCCGCGCTGGGAGAAGACCACGTTCTCATCGTGGATGGAGCCATCCTTGAAGCGGAACAGCAGCCGACTGTGGACGCGATCCTCACGGGCGACCTGGACGAAGTCCCCGAACGCTAGCGTCTTGCCGTCGAGCGACCGGACAGCCGGGAAGGCCCGCGTCACCCCTTCCGGGAACCGGACAGCAACCGGCTCGCTCCAGGCCGTGGCCGAGAGCCAGAGGAAGAAACCAAGCCCAAGGAGGGCCGATCGCCGGAATCGCATCCGCCACAGGCTAAGCGGGTGGACCCGGCGGATAAATCCACCGCGCGATATAGGAACCTATATCGCGCGATAGAGATTGGCTACGCGCTGGTCGATCCCTGGGCGCCCGAGGGAATATCCCCGTAGCTCTGGACCGTCACCCGGCCATTCGAGGCCGTGAGCCAGTGTCCGCGGGGAAGCTTGCTGATGCCGCAGATGATCGAATGGGGCTCGGGAACGATGTCGAACTCCAGCGAGCGCGACACGGTGAGCTCGAGCTCGTGCGTCACGGCCGGGTGGGCCAGAACCGCGCGCAACTCGGAGCCGAAGATCAGCCATCCCTTGGCCACCGCGTAATACAACCGCTTCTCGCCGAGGGGATCCCGCGCCAGGAAGAGCTGCTGCCGCTGCTGATCCCAGATCGCCAGCGCGAAGACCCCGCTGAACAAGGGGAGACACTGGTCCCCGAACTCCTGCCAGGCGTGGGCGACAACCTCGGTGTCCCCGGTCGTCACGAACTGATGACCTCGGCTTATCAGCTCGTCGCGGATGCTGGGGAAGTTGTAGATCACGCCGTCCAGGACGACGTGCACCGAGCCATCCTCGTTGGTAACAGGCCGGTCGCTCTGCTCGCCGGCTCTTCGGAGCCGCCGGGCCACGCCGAGCCCAAAGCGATCGTCGACGTAGTATCCCCACGCGTCGCCACCCAGATGCTGCAGTGACCGTGTCATCCGCTCGAGCACGCTCGGATCGGGACGTTCGGACCAGGGCGCGAGAAAGCCGGCAATGCCGCTCATAGCGCGTTCCTGTCCAGTTTCCGGGCATCGATCGAATACGTGATTCCAGTGCTCATACCGCCTCCATTCATCGGAGGGACGTAGTCTCATGGCCATTGCCACCCTCGAGAGAGGAGGCGTTGTGGACCACCGCGAGCAGGTTGGCTTCGCCGGCTGGCGGCGGCGCGACGTGGCGTGAGCTACGCGGTCGGAGGAGCCCGGGCGGTCTGCGGGGAAGGGTCCGTGAGGTTGGCCGCCGTGTCGTCCCCGGGAGAAACGACGGCCACGACGACCTCGACATAGTCGCCGCTGCTGGTTGGTGCGCTTTCGATGACACTCTGCAGGCTGAGGGCGGCCAGGACCTCGGAGTCGAAGTCCCCGTCGAAGATCCCGTCCGTCCACGCCTCGTACGTGGCGGCGCCCGCGAAGGGCGTCAACACGACGACGGCGAGGAGGAGGAGGACGCTCAGCCTGAGACTAGCGTGCATTTCATCGAGAATACTCGATAACTGGGGGGCCCCACAAGACAAAGTTGAGAAAATCTTTACCTACTCGAGCCCGTACTCGCCCCAGTGGGCGTCCACCCGCTCCAGATCCTCCTTGGGGGGGACCGAGCGGGCCGGGAACTTGTGCTTTCGCGTCGCATCGACGCCGATTTTGGAAGAGGCGATGGTCTTCCGATCGGCGGAGTCCGCATCTTCGGACACCGAGGGATCGAGAGCCACCCCGGCGGTGTCCCGGTTGATGTAGACATCTCGCGCCGGCTGGACGTGCCAGGACATCGCCCACAGCACCTGGAAGTAGTCGCGCACGTCGATGTCGTCGTCGACGACCACCACCCACTTCGACCACGACGGGTCATAGGCCCACACCGCCCACATCGCGCGCTGGGGGAGTCCGGGGTGGTCACGGCGCAGCGAGATGGCGAGGAACGCCGCGCCCCCGCCTGCCTCCAGGAGATGGACGTCTCGCACCGGAAGCCTCAGGTCCCGGGTCAAGTGCTTGAACAGGGCCACGTCGCGCCCGGTCCCGCGAATGCAACTCGACTCGCTCGGCGGCATCTGGCTGAAGAAGGCCTGATAGATGGGGTCGACCCGGTGGGTGATCGCGGTGACCTCGATGACGAAGCTCGGCCCGGACGCGCCCATGTAGCCGGTGTACTCGCCGAACGGCCCTTCCGGCTCCCGCACACCCGGCGGGATGAAGCCCTCGACGACGATCTCGGCATGGGCCGGTACCTCGAGGTCGTTGGTCTCGCAGGTGACCACCTCGAGCGGCTCGCCGCGCAGGCCGCCGGCGACGCCGAACTCGTCGCCGCGCACCCGAGCCACCGACGTGAGCGACACGGGCGGATCACACCCGATCACGACGGCGCAGGGCGTCGGTCTCCCCTGCTTTTCGTTCTTCATGATGTGTGGGTACATGTCGCGCCAGGCGTTGCTCAGAAAGATGCCGTACTTCCGCGGCCCCTTCTGCATCAGCCGATACGTCCCCACGTTGCGCTCGCCGGTCTCGGGATCCATCGAGACCACGCACGGCGCGGTGACGTAGGGCGCGGGATCCTGGCCCCGGGTCCAGATGCAGAGCGGGAGCTTCGTGATGTCGGCCTGGTCGCCCTTCAGCACGACGTCCTTCACCGGGCCGCGATTCACGCGCACGGGCGGTATCGGCTTCGTCTGAGCGTCCGCCCACTTGTCGGCGATCTTGTCCACGGTCGTCTGGAGCGAGAGGGCGTAGACCTCGGGCGAGGCCCCGAGGACTCCGGCCACCAGGGGCATCGAGAAGCCCTTGATGCGCTCGAACATCACCGCGGGCCGACGGGCCGGTGGGATCCGCTGGAACACGCGGCGCATGACCGCGGTGACCTCCCAGTCCGCATCCACTTCCTTCTTCACGTGGTGCAGCTTGCCGCGCCGCTCGAGCGTGCTGAGGTAATCCCGCAGGTCCCGGTAGGCCATGGCGGGAATTATAATTGACCAGCGCGGCCGCGCCCATGCCCACGAGATTCGCCGGACAACCCCTCAAGCGCCTGGAAGATGCACGGCTGCTGCGCGGCCAGGCCACGTTCCTCGACGACCTGCGTCTGTCCGGCGCGCGTGACGTCGCGTTCGTCCGCAGCATCCATCCCCACGCACGCTTTCGGATCGACGCCTCCGCGGCCCGCGCCATCGCCGGGGTGGTGGGCGTCTTCGTCGGGGGCGATCTTCACCCGGCCAAAGAGATTCCCACCGTCATCGATCACCCGGCGCTCAGACCGTGCCGTCACCCGCTGCTGGCCGACGATAAGGTCCGCTACGTGGGCCAGCCGATCGCCGCCGTCGTGGCTGATAACCGCTACCTCGCCGAGGACGGCGCCGAGGGCGTGAAGGTCCAGTACGACCCGCTCCAGGCCGTGCCCGACGCTCGCGCGGCCGTCGCCGCGGGCGCCGCGCTCCTTCATGACGGTCTCGAGGCGAACATCGCGGCCGACTTCACCGTGCGGGTCGGCGATGCCGACGCGGCCTTCCGCTCGGCGGACGTGACGACGCGCGCGACGTACTACGTTCACCGCTATACGGGGATGCCGCTCGAGACTCGTGGCGTCGCGGCCGCCTGGGATGCCGGCACCGGTCAGCTCACGCTGTGGTCGTCGACGCAGTGGCCCCACACGCTGCGAGACGCCCTGCGTGACGTGCTGCGACTGCCCGAGCACCGGATCCGCGTCGTCGCGCCGGACGTCGGCGGGGGCTTCGGCGTCAAGCAGGAGATCTACCCCGAGGAGATCGTGCTCGCGCGCCTGGCCATGCTCCTGCACTCACCGGTGAAGTGGGTCGAGACGCGCCGCGAGCATCTCCTGACGGCCGCCCACGCGCGAGAGCAGTGGCACGACGTCGAGCTCGCCGCCCGGCGTGATGGCACGATCCTCGCCCTGCGTGCCGAGATCCTGGCCGACGTCGGCGCGTACACACGGAGCCTCGGCGTGCTCTGTCCTTCAATCACCGCCGCCAGCCTGCCCGGAGCCTATCGCATCCGCGATTACACCTGCCGGGTGCGCGCGGCCCTCACCTGCAAGGCGCCGGCGGCAGCGTATCGCGGGGCCGGCCAGCCCGAGGCGGTGTTCGCGATCGAGCGCGCCCTCGATCACCTCGCCCAAACGCTCGGGATCGATCCCGGCGAGCTCCGACGACGCAACTTCATCGGGCGCGACGAGTTTCCGTGGGAGGTCGGAACCGCATCGGCGCAGGTTCCCGTGACCTACGACAGCGGCGACTACCAGGGCGCGCTCGACACCGCGTTGATGCTGAGCCGGTACGACGAGCGCCGCGCCGCGCAAGCCGTCGAGCGCGCGAAGGGAGCGCGCGGCCGACTGCTCGGCATCGGCGTCGCCGCGTATGTCCTGCTCACCGGGCTCGGTCCCCACGAGGGGGCGGTGTTGCGCGTGGATCCGGGCGGCGGCGTACTCCTCGTCACCGGCGCCTCGCCCCACGGCCAGGGCACGGCTACGATGCTGGCCCAGGTCGTGGCCGATGAGCTCGGCATCCAGCCGCACGAGGTCTCCGTGAGACACGGCGATACCGCGTTGATCCCGTTCGGCGTCGGAACCTACGCGAGCCGCAACGCCGTCGTCGCGGGCAGCGCGGCCCTGATCGCGGCGCGCATCGTCGCGACCAAAGCCAGGCGGTTGGCCGCCCATCTCCTGGAGGTCAGTGACGCCGATCTCGAGCTGGCCGACGGCGTCGTCCGTGTCGTCGGTGCGCCTGATCGCCGGCTCTCCCTGGCCGACCTGGCGACGGCGTGTGCGCCCGGCTCACCGCTGCCCGAAGGCATGGAACCCGGTCTGGAGGCGACACACTACTTCGCGGCACCTCGCGCCACCTTTGCCAGCGGCGTCCACGTCGCGACCGTCGAGATCGAACGCGAGACCGGACGAATCGCGATCATCGATTACACGGTCGTGAGCGATGCCGGCCGGGTGATCAATCCCCTCATCGTCGAGGGCCAGATCCACGGCGGTGTCGCCCAGGGCGTGGGCGGTGCGCTCTACGAAGAGCTCGTGTACGACGAGCAGGGTCAGCCGCGCACTCAATCCCTGCTGGAGTACGTGATGCCGACCGCCGAGCAGGTCCCGTCGATGAAGATCGCCAACCTGGTCACGCCCAGCCCGCTCAACCCGCTCGGCGTCAAGGGCATCGGCGAAGCCGGCGCCCTGGCCCCGCCGGCGGCCATCACGGCCGCCGTCGAGGATGCGTTGCGGCCCTTCGGTGCCCGCATCACGGGCACCCCGCTGCGGCCCGAGGACATTTTCCGCCTGATGCAGGGCGCCGGGAGAGATCCGTGGAGGCCTTGATCCGCGAGTGGCTCAACATCGGGCTCCGCTGGGTCCACCTGATCGCCGGCATCGGCTGGATCGGTACCTCGCTCTACTTCATGTGGCTGGACGCCAGCCTCACGAAGCCCGATCCGCCGCGCTCGCGCGTCGAGAGCGAGGCGTGGCTGCTCCACAGCGGCGGCTTCTACCTGGTCGAGCGGCGTCAGGTGCCCCCGGGCCAACTGCCGTCGCCGATCCACTGGTTCAAGTGGGAAGCGGCCATGACCTGGCTCACGGGCTTCCCGTTGCTGGTCCTCATCTACTACACGACACGCGGCGTGTACCTCGTCGATCCCGCCGTCTCGTCGGTCACGCCAGGCACCGCCGTCCTCGTCGGCATCGGCCTCCTCGTTATTTCATGGGCCGTCTACGACCTCCTGTGGACGTCGCCGCTCGCGCGAGAGGGCGGGCGCGCGGCCGCCGTGTTGTCGTGGATCCTGCTCGTCGCCGTCGTGTACGCGCTGACGCACGTGCTGAGCGGCCGGGCCGCGTACGTCCACGTGGGCGCGATGCTCGGCACGATCATGGTCGCCAACGTCTGGATGCGGATCGTGCCCGCTCAGCGCGAGATCATCGCCGCCGCCGAGGCGGGCCGGACGCCCGACCGCACGCTGTCCACGCGCGCCAAGCAACGCTCGACGCACAACAGCTACGCGACGTTTCCCGTGATCTTCACGATGCTGAGCAATCACTATCCGGGAACGTACGGCCATCCGCTCAACTGGCTGATCCTCGTCCTGTTGATCGTGGTGGGGGCCGGCGTCCGGCACGTGATGATCGCCCGCGAGAAGGGCCGGCCGGCCGACTGGTGGCTCGTGCCCGTGACGGCCGCGCTGGCCGCGGTGATCTATCTCACCTCGCCGGCGTGGCTCGCGGCACCCGCGCGGGGCGGCGATCCGGTCGCCTTCGCCGCCGTGAAGGACGTCATCGATCGCCGGTGTGTCTCCTGCCACTCGCGGACGCCGACCGACGACATCTTCCGGATCGCGCCCAACGGCGTCACGTTCGATACGCCGGAGAGCATCCGCGCCCGCGTCGAGACGATCCGCGACCGCACGGTCGTGCTGAAGAACATGCCGCTCGGGAACAAGACGGGTATGACCGACGCCGAGCGAAGCCTGCTCGCGCGCTGGCTCGATGAAGAAGCGCGGTGATCTCGAGAAGCGCGGTGCTACCATCGCCGCCATGAAACACGCCGGACTCATCATCACGTTCGGGCTGCTCTTCGCCTCGACCGCATGTGCCCAGCCGTCGGCGATGATCGGAACCAATCCGCCAGGCAGCGTGCTCTACGTCGTGGGCAATGCGCTCGCGAAGGTGGCGACCGAGTCCGGCACGGCACGGCTCACCGTGCAGCCGTACGCCGGCAGCAGCACGTTCCTGCCCATGCTGGAGTCCGGCGAGCTCGAGCTCGGCGTGAACAACGCGATCGACGTCGGCCTCGCCTACAACGGACCCGGCTTCAAGATCGGCGGACGCAATCCGTTTCCTCACACACCCGGGCTGCGGCTGGTGATGCGCGCATTCCCGTTGATGGTGGCGCCGGTCGTGCGGCGCGATTCGCCGATCAAGACGATCCAGGACGTGAAGGGCAAGCGCGTCACCGGGGAATATCCGGCCAACCTCGCCATCTGGTACAACGTCTTCGGCGAGCTCTCGAGCGCCGGCCTCTCGTGGAAGGACGTGCGGGTGGTGCCGGTGGCCGGTCTCAACGAAGGCATCGACGCGCTGGTCCAGGGCCGCGCCGACGTGTCAACCTACGCCATCAACGGCGCCAAGGTCCGCGAGGCCGACGCGAGCGTCGGCGTCCGCCATCTCTCCATCGATTGCTCACCCGAGGGTGAGAAGCGCCTGCGCGCGGCCGTGCCCGGCTACTATCCGCGGCGCGTGAAGAAGGAGGAGGCGGCCGCGGTCGTCGACGACGTCTGCGTAGTCGCCTACGACGCGTACGTCATCGCCGGCAAGGGGGCCAGCGACGCCCTCGTGGAGGGCTTGCTCAAGGCCATCTGGAACGACGGTGCCAAGCTCGCGCCGTTCCACCCACTGCTCCGCGAGTGGAGCCGGGAAAAGATGGCCGGCGCCGAGATCACGATTCCGTACCACCCGGCGGCGATGCGCTTCTATCGCGAGCACGGCGCCTGGACGGCCGAGGTCGAGCAGGCGCAGCAACGCCTGATCAAAGGCGGGCGCTGATTCGCGCCACCGCCTCTTCGGTCTGCTCGCGCGAGCCGAACGCCGTCAGACGGAAGTAGCCCTCGCCGCTCGGGCCGAAGCCCGAGCCAGGCATCCCCACGACGTGGGCCTCGGCCAGCAGCTTGTCGAAGAAATCCCACGACGAGAGCCCGGCCGGCGTACGCACCCACAGGTACGGCGCGTTGCGCCCACCGTACACGGTGAGCCCGGCCGCCATCAGGCCGTCGCGGATGATCGCGGCGTTCTCCATGTAGTAGTCGATCAGTCGCCGGACCTGCTTCTGGCCATCGGGCGTGTACGCGGCGGCCGCCGCCTTCTGGACGATGTAAGGCGCGCCGTTGGACTTGGTCGACGTGCGACGCAGCCACAACGTGTTGAGACTCACGGCCTCGCCGCGCGCAGTCCGGCCCTGCGCTTCCTTCGGCACGACCGTGTAGGCCAGGCGCAGCCCGGTGAAGCCCGCGCTCTTCGAGAAGCTCCGGCACTCGATGGCCACCTCGCGCGCGCCGGCGATCTCGTAGATCGAGTGAGGCACGTCCGCGTCGCGGATGTAGGCCTCGTAGGCGGCGTCATAGAGAATGGTCGCCTCGTGAGCGCGCGCGTAGTCCACCCAGCGCTGGAGGGCCTCGCGGGTCATCACGGCCCCCGTGGGGTTGTTCGGATAGCACAGATAGATGAGGTCGACGCGACGATCGGGCAGCGCCGGAAGGAAATCGTTGTCGGCGGTGCACGGCAGGTACACGAAGCCCGCATAGCGCCCGCTTTCGTCGGCGCGCCCGGAGCGCCCGGCGATGACGTTGCTGTCGGCGTAGACCGGATAGACGGGGTCCATGAGCGCCACCACGCACTCGGTGGCGAAGATCTCCTGTAAATTGGCGCTGTCGCTCTTGCCCCCATCGCTGATGAAGATCTCGTCCACGGCGACGTGGACGCCCCGCGAGCCGAAATCGTGGGCCGCGATCTCGGCGCGCAGGAACTCGTATCCCACATAGGGCCCGTAGCCCTTCAACGTCTCCGCTCGGCCCTGCTCGCGCGACGCCTCTTCGAGGGCGTGCACCACGGCCGGCGGCAACGGCCGCGTGACGTCGCCGATGCCGAGCGAGATGACGCGCGCGTCGGGATGGATCTCGCGAAACGCCTGCGTGCGCCGCTTGACCTCGGCGAAGAGGTAGCTCGCCTGCAGGTTCAGGTAGTGCTCGTTGATCCGAGGCATCGGCGGATTCTAGCAGACGCTCTCGACCGTGCGCCCGCGGTACAGTAGCCCAGCGTGGAAGCTCGCGATCTGACGCAGGGCCTCTTGTGGTTCGCCGCGTTCCTGTTCTCGACGACCGTGCACGAGGCCATGCACGCGCTGGCCGCTCTGCGTGGTGGCGATCGCACCGCGTATCTGGGCGGACAGGTCTCGCTGTCGCCGATCCCTCACATACGACGCGAGCCGATCGGCATGCTCGGCGTCCCGCTTCTCACCGCGTTCACCAATGGCTGGGCCGTCGGCTGGGCGAGCACGCCGTACGATCCGGTCTGGGCGGCACGCTATCCGCGCCGGGCCGCGCTCATGGCCGCGGCCGGTCCGACCGGAAATCTGCTCATCGCCGTGCTCGCCCTCGTGTGTTTGAGGGCCGGCCTCGCCGCCGGCGTGTTCATCTCACCCCGTCAGGTGAGCTTCCACCACCTGGTCGAGGCCGCGAGTGGAGCGCCGTGGCTCACCGCCGTCGGCGAAGTCCTCACGGTGCTCCTCGTGCTCAACGTCTTCCTCTTCGTCTTCAATATCCTGCCGTTCCCGCCGCTGGACGGCGCCTCCGTGCTCGGCGGTCTCGTGCCCGAGCGCGCGGCCGTCGCCGTCCGCGGGTTCACCGGGAATCCGATCTTCTCGCTGCTCGGCATCCTCGTCGCCTGGCAGGTGTTCCCGAAGATCGCCGGACCGATCTTCGACGGCCTGCTCAGACTCGTCCATCCGCACGATCGCTTCTTCTGAGCGTCGGGAAGCTTGTGATTCGATTCGCCCAGTTTCCAACCGCCGGGCGCTCATGTCCCGCCGCGCCGCGCTCGGAAAACGCGGGGCTCTGGTGGGTGGCGCGGTATCCTCTCGGTGATGTCGGCCCTGGCCCCGTGGCTGCTCAGCGTGTTGCGCATCGTGACGGCACTGCTCGACATCCCGCACGGGACCTCGAAGATCTTCGGGTTCCCGCGGGCCGGCAGTGGAGCGACCGTGGAGCTCTATTCGCTCCTCGGCCTCGCTGGGAGCCTCGAGATGGTCGGTGGCGCGCTGATTCTCGTCGGGCTCTTCACTCGCCCGGTCGCGTTCGTCCTGTCGGGGGAAATGGCGTTCGCGTACTTCATGGCCCACGCTCCGCGAAACCTCCACCCGCTGCTGAATCAGGGCGAACTGCCGATCCTTTTCTGCTTCATCTACCTGTATCTCGCGTTCGCCGGCGCGGGCCCGCTGAGCCTCGACCGCCTCCGCAAGAAGACTCCGTAGTCTCCCCTTACAACTCGTCGTCTCGATCGAGGTGATTTGACGGCTAAGTAGCCGCTTCTGAAGGCCCAACGAGGCGTGGCCTGCTTGATGCACTCACAGCGGGCATGAACTCGAAAGCGAAGCGACCAGAAGCGCTCACCGCGGGCATGGAAACCGGGGTGTGGCCGCAAGAGCGGGAGTGCCTCGTGTGTGGTGAACGCCGTTTGGCGCATTGGGCCGGGGATCGTCTCCACAACCGGTGCCGCCGCGATCTCGATCGAGTGGACCGGACGCCGGAGCACCGCGTCGCCTACTCGGCCTGAGCCGTACGGTTGCGTCAGGCGCCCTGCGCCCGCGCACCGTCCATGACCACCCGGAGCTGATCTCGGTTACGCAACGATCCCACCGATCGCTTGTGATCCGCGGAGCGAAGCACCTGCCCCAGGACGACGTGAGGATGATGGAGCCGACCGAAGAGGTCGGCCAGGAACGCCGCGTCATCGTCGCTCACGTCTGAAAACGGCGCGCGCTTCCGGACCACCGCCAGGGCAGTCAGGAGGCTCTCCTTCCTGTCCCGGGTCGCCCGATACGTCTTGAGATAGGTCTTCGCGAAGACGATCTGCACGTCTTGCTCGGGCCGCATTCTCAAGACCAGGACGGCGGCGGAGACGAGCAGGACGAAGGTCAGCGCCAGCACGCAAAAGAGTAAGCTCATCACCGCCCTCCACTATCAAGCCTTGTGCCGAAAAAAAGGCTCAGTATTTTCGGTGAAATAGGCGGCCCACCTCGCAGGGATCGCGTCACGGAACGCGCGGGCGTGTCAGGAAACCGAACAGAACCAGACGCTCCTCACCGCTGACGGGCGACCACCAGAGCCCGGAGAGCCTCGACGGCACGTGAGCGATCACCGGCGCGCCGGACGAGGTGGGTCGTGACGCGCCAGGGGCGCGGACGGAGCCGGTGGGCACGCACCGTCGCCCGAGCGACCGAGGCGAGCAGGACCGAGCGCGGCGCCAGCGCATACCCGACGTTAGCGGCCACGCAGGCGAGCATTGCGTGGTACGAGCCGACCTCGAAGACCCGGTGCGGCCGGAGGCCCCTCGTCGCGAGCCAGTCCTGGATGCATGCCCGGTACGTGCAGCCAGCACCGAACGTCACCAGGGTCCGGCCCCGAAGCTCGTCGGCGCCGGGACGGCGCACCGACGGATGGGTCACGAGGACGAGCTCCTCGACGAACGCGACGTCGGCCACGAGACCCGGCTCAGTGACGTCGCCGGCGACGAAGGCGGCGCTGAGCTCGCCGGCGCGCACCTGGGCCATCAGCACGCCCGAGGTCGCGGTCACCAGGTGCACGTCGAGCGCGGGATATTTCGCGTGCAACGTCGACAGCAGGCGCGGCAGGTGGACAGCGGCCGTGCTCTCCATGGCACCGATGAGCAACCGACCCCGCGGCGGATGCGCGCTGAGATCGGCCCGGGCCTCCTCGGCCAGGGCCAGCAGGCGCTCGGTGTAGTCGAGGAGGCGGCGCCCCTCCGGCGTCGGCGACATCCCTCGCCGTCCACGCACGAAGAGCGACACGCCCAGGGTGGACTCGAGCCGCTTGACGCGCGCGGTCACGTTCGACTGGACGCGGTGCAAACGGTGGGCCGCCCGGGTCACCCCACCCGTCTCGGCCACGGCCCTGAAGAGTCGCAGGTCGGAGAGCTCGATGTCACGTTCTCCTGGAGAGATCGTATCGTTCACGATTATTCATTTTACGAGAAGGCCGGACGCCGGCAAGCTCTGTCCGAGAGCCTCGACTCTCGGAGGTGTCCGATGTCACTCCAGACCGTCCTGACCCGTCGTTTGGGTCTCCAGCATCCGATCATCCAGGCGCCGCTCGCCGGTGGAGGCGATACGCCGGACCTCGTGGCGGCTGTTGCCGAGGCGGGCGCGCTCGGGTTCATCGGGGCTGCGTACCTGACGCCGCCGCAGATCGCCGAGGCGGCGAGGGCGGTCCGGGCCCGCACGGCTCGGCCGTTCGGCATCAACCTCTTTGCGCCGCTGCCGGCACCGCGCGAGCTCCCGGACGCGAGCCCGGCGCTCGAGCGCGTGGCCCCGTTCTACGCTGAGCTCGGGCTGGCGCCGCCCTCGATCCCGGCGTCGGCCAGCGGCACCTTCGACGACCAGCTCCGAGCGGCGCTCGAGAGCGGAGCATCGGTCTTCAGCTTCACGTTCGGCGTGCTTCCGGAGAGCGCACGCGATGCGGTGAAGGAACGCGGGATGTTCCTGATCGGCACGGCGACGACCGTCGACGAGGCCCTCGCGCTCGAAAACGCTGGCGTCGAGGCCATCGTCACGCAGGGCAGCGAGGCCGGTGGCCACCGGGGAACGTTTGCGGGCGACTTCGACGGAGCGATGGTGGGGACGATGGCCCTCGTGCCCCAGGTCGTCGATGCCGTCGCGGTCCCCGTGATCGCGTCGGGCGGAATCATGGACGGGCGCGGGATCGCGGCGGCGCTCGCCCTCGGCGCCGGCGCTGTGCAGATGGGCACCGCGTTCCTGACGTGTGACGAGGCCGGGATTCCCGAGGCCTACAAGGCCGCCATCATCGGGGCCCGCGAACACGACACGCGAATCACCCGCGCCTTTTCGGGTCGCCCGGCGCGCGGCATCGTCAACCGCTTCATGCTCGAGGTCGATCGGGCTGGTGGCGCCGACGCCATCCTGCCTTTTCCACTCCAGAACGCCTTGACGCGACCGCTCCGGACCGCGGCAGCTCGACAAGGCCGTGCGGAGTTCCTGTCACTGTGGGCGGGGCAAGCTTCCCGGCTGGCGCGGCGCCAGAAGGCGGCCGCTCTGGTCGCACGGCTGGCCGCCGAAGCCGAGGCCGCCGTGACCCGGCTCGCGAAATGACCGGTGCTTGGCCAGTGGCCGGTGCTTTGTAAACTCTGAAGCCGGCGCCAAAGCTCGAAGCTCCGCGGCCCGACACCACGTCCTGAACCGGGGTCTCGCTCGTGCCCCACTTGGGTAGTACCCTCGCGCTCACCAGCGGCGCACGACGCTGGGGGGAACGGAGGGAAGCATGAAGCGTGTTCTGTACATTGGAACGGCGGCGATGCTCTTGGCGGGATGCATGAGTCTTCACGAAGTCCGGCAGACGCCGCCGGTGAGACAGGCCATGACCGCGGGGAACTATTCCATCCTCGCCAACTGCGTGGCCGAGGGCCTGCAGACGGCGCGCCGCAGCGGGGATCTCCTGCTCGAGCCAGGCGACCTGATGTACCAGGTGATCCAGCGCTCGGAGCAGCGACGCGCGACGGTGACGGGTTACGCCTTCGGAGGCAACGGGCAGATTCCCCTCATCGATCTCACGTTCACTCAACAGCAAGCCGGCGTGCTCATCGAGACTCGCCTCCTCAGGTTCCAGGGCGCGGATCATCCGGTGCCCGTGACGAAAGGCGTCGACCAGCGCGCCTGGCCGATCGTGGAGACCTGTGCCGGTGGAAACGTCGTCCCGATGCCGGCGAGCTGACGACGGACAACGACGTGTCGATGCCGCGCTCCACGACCGCGTCGGCATGATGCGCGGTTCGTGGAGCGCGTCGCTTCGAGTCCTTACTTGCTGCGCTTCTGACAGACGCTCGTCAACATCTGCCAATCACCACCGGCTTTCTCGCAGTCGGCCTTCGACTTGAACTGCGAGAAATCGGTCGATGTGTCGCCGCTCGTCGACGGGCTCGCAGACGGCGACGTCGTGGACGGCGCGCTCGACGAGCCAGAGCTCGAGCCGCTGCCCGTCGTGCCGGAGCTTCCGGGCGAGGTGCTCGTGCCTGAGCTGCCGGACGTGCCGCCTGAGCCGCTCGTCGTACCCTGAGCTGCCGCGATCGCGGGGCCGAGGGCCAGAGCCAGTGCCAGCGCTGCGAACAGTAAATTCTTCATCCCATCCTCCGTGAGTTGTTTGTTGGCTCGTCGGCGGGGTTCCACCGGGCCGACACGCACAGTGGAGCAAATTGTGGGCCCTCGACACCGCGTTTCGGAGCTCGAGGCTCGCGGACGCGCAACGGCATCGATCTTGCCCGCTCCTCCGGCTCTCCCCCGCCGGGCTACTCTCGGCCTATACTCTCGGGCCATATCGCCGCGGAGGAGAGCCGAATGGCCTCGACAGCCCCGATGACGCGCGAGTCGATCCCCAGCCCCGAATACGCCCGTCTCGAAGAGCGCATCGTGGCGCGCGATCAGAAGGGGGCGAGCGACGTCCTCTATGAGCTCTTCAAGCAGCATCGGCCGGCCATCGAGATCCTCCGCGAGACCGTCCGCATCCACGCGCCGTTTACCCACGTGCCGTACCACCAGCGGCTCGACGACGGCATCGTCAAGTTCGTCAACAACGACCACTGCCTCTTGAGCGAGCGCGTCGGCCTGCCGCTGATGTCGATGGTGCGGCCAGAACTGGCCTGGCTGCCGCTCGCGCAGACCGTCTGGTACATGCCGACCGGGCTCGACCCCTGGAACCAGCTCCTCGGCAAGGCGCCCGGGCACTACACGCGCCTCTACGAGATCGCCGTGCACCAGGAGCCGCCGACGCCCGAGATCCACTGGCCCGATCAGGAGCCGCTGCGCACCGACGGCCCGATCGGCGAGCGTCTCAACCACTGGCTGACGCTCGTCCAGCGTGGCGAGGTGCTGCCGTCGTATCCGTCTTTCTCGGGTTGATGGAGGACGTCCCGCACCGCCGCGACGCGCTCGCGCACCTGGCGTTCGCCGGTCTCATCGACGTGCAGGACCGCATGCTGCACAACCGCTCCTACACGACCGGGCACAAGTCGTACCGCGCGCGCGCGACGATCGATCTCGGCAACGCGATCGGCTGGGAGCATGCGCACAGCGTGCTCTATGCCGGCGTGCCGGACATCGCCGTCGGGCCGCGCTGGTACTCGACGTACGAGATGGGTGGCAACGTCGTCCAGAGCCTCCTCGACGCCCGCGACGCCGAGCTGCTGAAGCAGACCGCCGCGCTCACGCCGGCCGAGGAGGCGATGCTGGTCGAGGTCATCACGCGCGGGCGCGAAATCAACGTGATCGAGGCGATCGTCGCGCTCCTCAAGGGTGGCGCCGCGCCGCGGCGGATCCTCGACGCGATCCAGGTCGCCGCCGCGCAGGTGATCCTCGAGACCGGCGACGTGAACAACTACTCGATGTCACAGCACGGCTACGAGTACTGCAACACGCTCGGCTGGTTCTACGACACGTTCCAGCACCCGCACCGGCTCAAGCTCCTCTTCGTCGCCGCCTCCTTCATCCAGCACGCGGCCGAGCACCAGCGCGACACGCCGAACAACCTCGGTCGGCGCACGCTCACGCCGCCGCCCGGCGCCTCGGGGTGGTCGGCGACTCAACTCCTCGCCAAGCTGGAAGCGGCGTTGCTCGCGCTCGAGGCCGACGAGTCCGTCGCGCTCACCGCGGCCTACCTCGCCGCCGGACACGATCGAGCGCCGCTGGTCCAGACGCTCGCGTCCGCCGCTGTCGAGGTCGGCAACGATCCGCACAACCAGGAGCTCGGGCTGTCGTTGCTCGAGGACTACGCGAAGACGCGTGCGCATGACCGCGACCGACTGTTGCTGGCGCAGGCCAAACATACCGCCGGTCACCGTAAATACGGCGACCACCTCGAGTGCTACCGACGCTTCGCTGAGGCGATGGGGGTCGAGGTTTGATCGCGTCCTCCATGGCATCCGCATTGCACCAGCAATGCCGATCGCCATTGCCCTAGGAGGTTGAATCCATGAAACGCACTCTCATGCACGCAACCTGTTTGGCCTTGATGCTCGCCCTGCCCGGAGTCGTCGTCGCGCAGCAGGCCGAGAGGCCAGCGAAGGAGCGGAAGGCCGGAGGCAACGACCCCGTCGTGATGAACGCCGCCCGGGACAACCTCGCCGAGGTGCAACTCGGAAAGCTGGCCGCTGAACGCGCCGCATCGGACGAGGTCAAGAAGTTCGCCGAGCGGATGGTGACCGATCACCAGAAGGCGTACGACGAGCTGAAGCAGATCGCCGACAGCAAGGGCCTGAAGGTTCCGACCGAACCCGACAGCCGCACCAAGAAAGAGTACGACCGGTTGGCCAAGACGTCGGGCGCCGACTTCGACCGGGCGTACATGGACCTCATGGTGCGCGAGCACGACCGCGACGTGAAAGCGTTCCAGCGCGCCGCGAAAAATGAGAAGGACCCCCAGGTCTGGGCAGCCAAGACGCTCCCCACGCTCCAGGAGCACCAGAAGCTGGCGAAGGACACGGACAGCCACGTCCGCACGGCGCGCAAGGAGCGCGGCACGCCAAGCGCATCGCCCGGTCGCACGCAGAAATAAGACGATTCGGTCGCGGGTGTGCTCGACGGCTGCGTCGAGCCGCCCGCGCCGGCCATCCTCTCAATTCCTACAGCCGACGAGCGCCGACCCAGCGTGCCGCATACCACGATTCATCGAGGTTCGAGATGCTGACGTGTTTTCCCGAACGTCGGGCATGGATGAAGCGGCCCTGACCCACGTAGATGCCGTTATGACGGAGCTGATCGAAGAAGACCAGGTCACCCGGCTCGAGCTGATCGCGGGACACCGGGGCTCCATACTGGTACTGCCTGGCGGCGTTGTGGGGAAGCGATACACCGATGTGTCGGTAGACGTACTGGACGAAGCCTGAGCAGTCGAAGCCCTCTGGACTCGATCCGCCCCATCGATACGGCGCGCCGAGTTGCTCGGTGGCAATGCCGACGATATTCTCGCGGCGACGCGATGCCGATCCGCGGGCAGCATCCGACGTGGAGCCCGCAGATGTCTGTGACCGAGCCGAGACGCGGTCGGCATCCGCGTTGTCCGTCCGCGCCGTGGTGGCAGAGCAGGCAGCCAGGACGACGGTCAGCCCGAGCAGGATCGTCGGGCGTCTGATTCCTCGTTCGGCGTTCACGAGCAGACCCGGGCGCAACTCGAATGCCAACCTCGAGAGTCGAGGAAATCATTCGATGCGCATGGTGTTTCCGTGAGGCGGGAATCTGGAGCCCGGCGGCGCCGATGTCATGCTGGCTCGCGATCGTGGCACGCCTCGACGTCCCCTGGCGTCCCGCACGACGCTCAGGCCTTTTCCGAAACACCACGCGCTCGTGCCGCGCGTGGCTCCGGGCGCGCCGAGCTCTCGGTCGTCGCGGTGTCGCTCCGCGGCTGCGTCTCTTTGAATTTCGCGGCAGCGCTCATCAGAGCGGGCCGCAGTTCGGCCCACGCCTTCTCGATCGCGGGCCTGATCTCCTCCCATGACTCGCCGGCCGTCCGTTTGAGGGTCTTGAGGCGCTCGGTCGCTGCCTGCCCCTTTGCCCTGAGTTGCTGGGCCAGTCGCTTGGCTTCTGCCGTGGTCTTCGCCGCCCGCGCTTTGAGTTGCTCGATCTCGGGCTGCCATTCGGTGAGCTCAGCCTGAATGCGAGCGCGAAATTCCTCGAGGCCCCGAGCGGCCGCGGCCTCGGTCGTCCCCGTCTGCCGTGTCAGCTCCTTCAGCTCGGCGCCCCACCGTTTCAAGCTCCGGTCGATCTCGGCCCGCACCTCGGCCAGCCGCTCGTAATACTGGCTCTGAACCTTCGCCACCTCCGCCTCGGCGTGGGCTTTCGCCTTGTCGAGCTCCGCCGCCCATTCCGTCAGATGCGTTTCGATCTTCCGCCAGTGCTGTTCACTCCGTGCCATCGCTCCCTCCTCGTCGTCGTGATGAGCTTAGAGTAGCGCCGAGATCCTCTCTCGTCAGGCGGGGTCGAAGGGGCCGATTCTTATCGAGATTTTCGAGCTTGATACTCGGAGATTACGAAATCTTGACGTGTTCGCGAAGGCGCCCCGTGACCGGCAACCGAAGAATTTCCGAATCGACGACTCAGACGAGAGAATGGTCGTAGCGAAGATCGAGGCACGGCATCCTTATTTGCTGGAAGAAAGGACGTCCGTCATGGCGGTCACGCACGTCTATCCCCGTCGGCCAGCCGCGCCCACCCGCCGGGTGGCTCGACCAAAAACGAGCCGACTCCATCGCGTCACGCACCACGACTCAGGAAACACTGCGAGACCGCGGCGCCGAGCCGACGCTGCCTCGCGACTTCGCACGATCCTGGCCACGCTGCGCGCGCTCTTGGAAAAGGCCGGGCGTAAGCTGACGAGCAGTTTCTCCATGCGGGCAGTTGCGAGCTTCGCTGGAATCATCAGCCTCGTGATCGACTGCTTCGCGCTCCACGCAGTCCTCATCGCGTGAACATCACCACGCAGACGCTCCGACGAGGGAACTCCTAGCTCCCGCTGAGGCGCTCGCCGCGTTCATCCGACGTTCTCCAGTCTAGGGGTGTCCTTCCTCCTGCTCATGTCGATGCGACCACGCCCCGCCGCAATTCCCTGGAGGAGGCCGAAGACAGCCGCCCCGATTCTGTTAAGGTTCCGGGGGGAAACGAACTCCTGGGCTCGAGGAACGCGGGGGTGACATGAGCACGCGGCAGCGTCACTTCTCGATGATTCGCGACTTTCACCTGGCCGACTTCTTCACCCTGGCCAACGGTGCAAGCGGGATGGCGGCGATCTTCCTGGCCATGGAGTACGTTCGCGAGCCGCGCCCCGAGAAAGTGTACGGGGCGGCCCTCCTCGTCGTCGCCGCGCTGGTCTTCGATGTCCTCGACGGGCGCATCGCGCGCCGGCGCCACGTCGCGGGTTCCCTCGGGCGTGAGCTCGACTCGCTCGCCGACGTGATCAGCTTCGGCGTCGCGCCCGCATGCCTGGCCTACGCGGCAGGGATGAGCCGCCCGCTCGATGCCATCGCCCTGCTGTACTTCGCAGCGTGCGGGATCAGCCGGCTCGCCCGCTACAACATCACGGCGGAGGCGGTGACCGCTGGAGGCGGCACCGTGACCTACTTCGAAGGCGCACCAATCCCGACGAGCACGCTTCTCGTGCTGCTGCTCGCGTTGCTGGCCAGGCTGAATCGCATCGGGCCCGAGCTCCCGCTCGGAGTCGTCGTCCTCGGCCCCCTGGACCTGCACCCGCTGGTCCTGCTCTTCGTGCTCTCGGGCTCGCTGATGATCAGCAAGACTCTCCGTATCCCCAAGCCCTAGGTGTGAGGCTGGGCGGCGTTTACGCTGGGCGCTGTCCCCTTGCCCGAGCGAGCACCGTGCGGATCTCCCGCAGGAGCACGTCCGGCAGGCAGCTTCACGACGTAGGCATCACATCCTCGGCGACCACCACGCGCAGGTCCTGGGACGTGAGGTACGTCGAGTGCATCTCCCGGGTGTCTTCGTGGTCCTCCGCGATCAGGACAAGAAGTCGAGCTGATCGGGGCCCGGGTTGTCTCACGCGATGCCTCCGGCGCCAGTCGCGTGACGGTGAGTCTTGGACCTCCTCGATGAAGACCTGCATGACGGCTGCTAGGGGAAACTGACTCCGGACGATCAGCGTCCGGAACGGGTCAACGGGATTGAAGTGGTAGGCGGAGGAGGGATCGAACCTCCGACCTCGGCCTTGTAAGGGCCGCGCTCTCCCAGCTGAGCTATCCGCCCATGTCGAAGAATCAGGAAGTTACGGACGTCAGACTAGCACGCTCCGACCCGGTGTGCCCCGAAGTGTGCCCCGAGAGCCGGCGCGCGGCGTCGGCCAAGTCGGCGTCGCTCACGATCGCGTAGCGCCGATACACGCTCTCCGTCTTGTGACCGGTCAGCTTCATCGCCACCGAGCGCGGCACGCCGGCCTGCTCCATGTTCCTGACGGCGGTGCGCCGGAAATCGTGCCGGTAGCGTCCAGGCACGCCGGCCCCCGTGCACGCCGTGGCCCAGGCCTTCCGAAAGTCGCGCCGGCGCTCACCGAGGCGCGTGGGCCCGCTGAGATACGGGAAGAGAAAGGGGATCACGCGCCCGGCCTTGCGCTCGACCGCGCGGATCCGCTCGAGCTGGGCGCCGAGCAGTGCTTTGACCTCGGGGGTGAGATAGATCACGCGCCCCTCGTCGTTCTTCGTGCTCCCAGGATCGAGCCGCAGCGTTCCTGCCTCGAGGTCGAGCTGGCGACGCTCGAGCGTGAGCACTTCCGACTGCATCCTCCAGCCATACGTGTAGGCGATCGCCACGGCCGCCTGGAGGTCAGGAGCTAGCTTTCTCCGCACGGCGTCGTACTGATCGGGCTCGAAGAATCCCTCGCGCGGGGTGCCCTCCTTCGGCTTGCGGACCACCGGCAAGCGGAGCAACTTCGAATTCTCGTAGGCGAGGCGGAACATCCTCGTGAGCGTGCCGAGCTCGCGCCGGATGGTCCCGCTCGCGGCCTGCTCGCCCTGGCGCTTCACGATGTATCCCGTGACGTCCTGCGGGCCGATCGTGGCGAGCTTGCGGCCACGGAAGAACGCCGTCAGATGAGCCACGCGATATGAGTACTCGCTGAGGTTACGCGAGCCGTGGGCTTCGTAGTGCTGCTTGAGGTCGGCCTCGGCCTCTTCCCACCGCACCTTGTCCGCATGAGCGAGCACGGGTTCACCCCGCGCCGCCCGACCGACACGATCATCGAGAACTCGCTGCGCGACCGTCCTCTTCGTCGTGCCCATCGACTCGCGTCGCGGTCGACCGGCCACATAGTACTTCGCCCACCACACGGCGAGCTCCTTGCCGTGCTTCTTGCGTTTGTAGAGATAGCCTGCCATTACGCTCTCCTTTCATGGCCCGGCCCCCGGACGGTTGCCGCGTCGCGGGGGCGTTCTTTCTGTTTTTATTCGCCCCTGAGTGATTTCTGCCTCGCGCCCGCGCGTTTTCCAGCCTGCGATACGCTCTCTCGAGAGCCCGGCGCGAGCGGTCACGACTTGGCACTCGATATCCTTATCCAGGCAAAGAAGTATCGCCGCGGCGTGGACGTGCTGGCCGGGGCGCGCGCCATCACGCGGCCCCTCCGCCGAGCACCGTCGACATGCGCCGCTGATACTTGGCCTGCCGCCGGCTGCTTACGCCCGCCTCGCGGAGCGTGTCCTCAGGCGTGGTCGGTTGGGCGCCGAGCGCCCGCCGGATCGCTGGCTGATCGGCGTAGAGCACGAAAAGATCGGCGTTCGCGGGCCGCGCTACGAGCCGGTGCCTTATTACGGCCCCGACGGAATCCGGGCCTTGCTCGACGC
>Ga0209157_1000726_pt1 | contig 28057 bp, 22 predicted proteins | sample GraSoiAngelo_135_FD_185892 | JGI IMG/M metagenome (GOLD analysis project Ga0209157, IMG submission 185892) | Grasslands soil microbial communities from the Angelo Coastal Reserve, California, USA - 14_0929_05_40cm (SPAdes) (version 2) | ecosystem: Environmental > Terrestrial > Soil > Grasslands ...
TGCGTGATGGCCAGTCCATCTTCATCGTCTACGTCCCGGTGGATGGTGTCGAGGTCGGCAAGAAGGCTTGCGAGACCGCATCGACAAAGATGCCGATGAGGACCCGGATCATGGTTGAAGAAGTGCCTGTGGAGGAACAGGTCGTGTCTCCAGTCGAGCCGATAGAAGAAGCTGAAGCAACAGAGACTGTTCAGCCGTCTCAGACTGCTCAAGAGATTACTCCAGTCGCATCGACCGGAGCCTAACCCTGATGGACCGGTCTCACTCCATCGTTGTCTGGCTAGACCAGGTGGGGAAGAACGATATTCAACTGGTCGGCGGGAAATGCGCCAATCTCGGAGAGCTGACCGCGAAAGGGATCAGCGTACCCCCCGGGTTCGCGGTAACGGCTGATGCTTTCCGCCGTTTTCTCGAGGAAACTAGAGTCGGCGATCTCATACACAAGACTCTGAACAGCTCCAATGGTCCTCGGGATCCAAAGCAGTACGAGGAGGCGTCTCAAGAGATTCGGAAGATCATCGAATCAGCCCCGATGCCCGCGGATATTGCGGAGGAGGTGCGTATTGCGTATCATGACCTGGAGAAGAAGACTGGGACTGCGCAGGTGAAAGTCGCGGTCCGTTCCTCGGCCACGAGTGAGGATCTTCCTGACGCTTCGTTTGCGGGGCAGCAAGACACGTTCCTCAATGTGAAGGGTGAGGAGCAGCTTGTGCATTATGTCCAGAAGTGTTGGTCGAGTCTGTATACTCCCCGTGCGATTTTCTATCGGGAGGAGAAGGGCTTCCCACATGAGAAGGTGCTCATCAGCGTTGGGGTCCAGAAGATGGTGGATTCTGAGGTTTCGGGTGTTATCTTTACTCTCGACCCGGTGAATGGGGATCCTTCGAAGATTATTATCGAGTCGACTTGGGGTCTGGGCGAGGCGCTGGTCGCGGGGGTTGTGCGGCCTGACAGGTTCATCGTCGATAAGGGAACGTTGCAGATTGTTCACAAGGAGATTGTTCCGAAGATGGTGGAGCATGTGCCGAACCATAAGACCGGTCTGACGGCTCAGCGAGAGGTTCCGGCGGAGCGGCGGAATGCTTCGAGCCTTAGTGATGAGCAGGTTGTGGAGCTAGCAGGTCTTGCTCGGAATATTGAGGATCACTATCAGACGCCGCAGGATGTCGAGTTCGCGGTAGAGGGTGGAAAGTCTGGTCATGCTGTGTATGTTGTCCAGACTAGGCCTGAGACTTTCTGGGCGAAAATGAAGGCGCCCTCTGCACCTTCTGTTCACCTTCTAGATCGGGTGGTGGTGGTTCAAGGCCTTGCTGCGAGCCCGGGTCTACATGCTGGACGGGCGAAGATTGTGGTGAGTCTTCAAGATGCTGGGCGGATGATGAAGGAGAAGGATATTCTTGTTACAAGGATGACGAACCCGGACTGGGTTCCCTACATGAAGATCGCCGGAGCGATCGTTACCGAGGATGGGGGGACGACATGTCATGCGGCGATTGTTTCTCGGGAGATGGGAATCCCATGTATTGTCGGGGCGAGGAATGCCACGCGGCTCCTGGGGAGCGGGAAGGAGTATACTGTTGATGCGAAGACTGGTGTTGTGTACCAAGGTCTCGTTGAAGAGGTTCTCAAACCGTCCGCAGGTGCGATGGTCCAGGTTCCCAGCGTTATTCCGGTGACCTCGACTAGAATCTACGTCAACATCTCTCTGCCGGAGCTGGCTGAGAAGGTTGCGAGGGAGACGCAAGCGGATGGTGTGGGATTGTTGAGGGCGGAGCACATGATGCTGTCGGTTGGGAAGCATCCGCGGCTGTTGATCGAGGAGGGTGGTGGGCAGAGGATGGTGGACGCTTTTGCGGAGGGTGTGCGGAAGGTGGCTACGCCCTTTGCCCCGAAGCCGGTCGTATATCGTTGTCTGGATTTTAAGCCGGACGAGTTTCTAGGACTACCCGGCGGTGAGAAGTATGAGAAGGAGGCGGGGCATGTCGGACCGAATCCATTGTTGGGTTTCCGGGGAGCGTTCCGGTATGTGAAGGAGCCGGATGTGTTCCGTTTGGAGTGTCGGGCAATCCGGAAGGTCCGGGAGGAGTTCAAATTGACGAATGTGCACGTGATGCTACCGTTCGTCCGGACCTTGGAGGATTTCCGGAACGCGAAGAAGATTATGGAGGAGGAGGGTTTGAAGCGTGGGCCGGATTTCAAGCTCTGGATCATGTGCGAGGTCCCGGCGACTGTATTGTTGATCGACAAGTTTGTCCAGGAGGGTATTGACGGAATATCGTTCGGGACGAACGATCTGACGATGCTCATCCTTGGCATTGACAGGGATGACGCGTCGATCCAAGAGATCTATGACGAGAGAAACCTGGCAGTGCTGAGAGCAATGAGTCATGTTATCCGGGTCTGTAGGGAGAACGGGGTTACCACGTCCATATGTGGACAGGCGCCGTCGAACTATCCGGAGGTTGTAGAGTTTCTCGTGCGAGAAGGCGCGGTCAGTATGAGCGTGAATCCTGACAAGGTGATAGAGACGAAGCAGCTGGTCGCGGGGATAGAACAGAAGCTGATCCTCGAGGGTATGAGGATGATGCGACAGAATAATGGTGATCCCCCGGTCTTTCAGCCGCGGTGGCCAAAATAGCCGCCTCGTCGATGTTCGATGAGCTTGTCGAGTATATCGGTGAGAACTATTCTCGAGCTTCGAAAATTGTGGAGCTGGGAGTAGGGAGCCGGATTGAAGTTGCTGAGAGGATCAAGAAGCATCTTCCGCTTGCCGAGGTTCTCGTCATGGACAATGACGAGGCTTCGGTCCGGCGGCACCTGACGAGTCCGGTCCGGGCTGTCGCGGATGATGTGATGTCTCCGCAGATGCCGATCTACAAGGATGCGACGCTCGTCTACTCTGTCCATCCGCCGTTGGAGATTGTTGGGCCGATGGTGGAGCTGGCGGGGAGGGTTGGAGCGGATCTTCTGGTCGTGCCTAGATCGGATGAGCAGGAGATGTTTCATCACGCTGATTGGCAGAAGCTGGTCCGGAATGGAAGGACCGTCGGCTGGCTACGAATCTTCAGAAGAGATACCCTAACCAAGCGGAACTAGTCAGAGTCTCTGGAAAGAGTCTAGGGTTTCACTGGTTTGTGTCGCGGGGAGCAACTACTTTTCAGAATTTGAGCCATGGATCTTTGCCAGCTGGCTTGTTTTCCGGGCGAGTCTCACGATTCGGGGCGCAGAATGGGCTAGTCAAGGGTCGTCGAAAGGGCGGGTTACTCGGAAGAGAATAGCGCAAGAACGGGGTCTGGCGGACGGATTCGCGATCAGGGCTTATTCTGAACTGTTTTGTCGGGAGGATTCTGCGCTTCATGGGACGGGCTGGTCGAAAAGTGTGAAGGCTCTCTGGAGTTTTGGGATGCCCCCGGGGGAGTCGAGAAAAAGATACCAGAAAAAGAAAAGATAGCAGAAAAGAGAAGATAATCATCTCGCACGATTTTCAGGATTCACGCGGATATGGGGCCCGGGAGGGCGTGTCACGCAATAGATGGATGCTACACAGGATGATTCTACAAAGAATGGGTTTTGTGTCGCGGGAATTTTTTTATTTCTAAATTCTGGGAGGGGGTCTCTCGCTGTCTGGAACGTTTCTGGGCGATATCTCTGATGTCTCGCGTAGAACGGGCTGGTCAGCCGTTTTAAGTAGTTGCCGCGTGGCAGCTCTCCAAGCGTGCGAAACCAGCCGCCTGGGACCCCACTCCCCGATTCGAGATCAGGGTTCACTCTGCGCCCAGTTTCGACGAACGCAATGCTTTCACGATTTGAGAACGGTTCCCTTGTCTGACAGGTTCGTCTTGACGAAGGCTATGTCTGGATCGGCGCCACCATCCCCCTCCATGATGAAAGATACGACCGTTCTATCGATCCTCCTGGAGCCTCCGTTCACGGCCTCTCTTACCTTCTCGGCGATCAAGCTCCGCTCATACTCGACTGTTCGCTGTGGAACCTCGATTCCCCTCTCCCGGCAGAAGTTGAACGCCCAGCTGAACGCTTCGTATTCCCAGAGATACTCGGGTTTCCTGTCCCAGGAATGGTGATTGCTCATGATGTGTCCGATCTCGTGAAGACCCGTGAAGAAGCTGGAGAACCGTTTAGGAGTGGGGATGAAGATCCGCTTGCCGCCGAGATCCAGACCGCCCCCACTGAGCACCGCGGTCATGATAGTATACGCGGATTCTAGCCTTTTCGCCTCTTCTTCTATGATGGCTCGATAAGCCATGCGCAGGGACGCCTCGCATTATTGTCTGCCTATCCAGCAGGCGTTCTTGCTCTTGTCGTACCAAGAGTTGACGTACTCGCCGGTGCTGATTCTGTTGCAGACGAAGTTGGTATCGCAGTAGTCGCAGATCTCCTCGTTGCCGATGACCCAGCCGGTCCCAGGGTCCATGTCTGTCTTCAGCTCAACCATCTCTTCTGACAAGCCCTGGGTCAGAGTATCGAACGGGTTTCTCGTGCACTGGTTGCATCCTCGGGCGCACGGATACGGCTCGACTGTGTAGAAGGGTCCGTCGGGTCCATCTATGGTGTCGTGATAGTCGCAAAATGCTCCGCATGACTGGTCGCCTGATAGGGAGGCGGTTGTTCCGGGCGGTAGGAAAATGTTGTAAGCACCGCCGCTCCCGAGGTTAGCTACCTTACCAGTGCCTATCCAGCCCATGAGTGCCGTTCCGATCTGATCGTTTGAGAGCTGGGACGACGGGTCTTGTTGTATTGTGACCGGTCGGATCACCTTGCCGGTTCCAACTTTGTACTGGCGTAGTCCGGCTGAGTAGCTTGGGTCTGATTCCAAATGCGCTACCGCGAGTTCAAGCCGGCTCATCCACTGCACTGAGGATGGTTTGGTATAGTATGTGCCCCAGTAGACGTCTTGCCAGGTGTAGCCGTCCATCCAGAGAGGCCCGCCGTTGTATTTCACGATGGACGATACTGCGACGGGCCGGACTCGATGGTTGCAAGGCTGGGAGTAGTGCCATATCCCGGACGGCTGACGGTCATAAGTGAGGTCGTAGTCGATGACCGGGATTCTGAACTGGCTAGTTGTTCCTCGTACGCCGACATGTCGGAAGCTTGTCGCGCTGGCTCCACAGAGTGGGCATGTGGAGAGAGTCTTGCAGGAATCACATCTGTTCATTGCAAATGGTGAGTACTCACGTTGCTCTTGAAAGAATTTTCCTAGTAGACTGTTACCCCTGGAGAATCTCAGTGGTTCAGACGCCGAGAAATAGCCTGTTGCCTATTCGAATTCTCAGAACAAAACATGTCCAAGTCTGAATCAACCAGCTTTGTCTTCGCGAATACTAAGGGCGACCTCGGACGCATCATCCCCCAGCTCAAGAGAACCATCAATGTAGAGTCTATAACTCCTGTCACCGGGCGATTCGATCTAGTGATCCGGCTAAAGACCAACGAGCCTACCAAGGCTCTCAACACTGTCGAGAAGATCCGGAGCATCAGCGGAATCACATCCACTCAGACCGCGTTCTCAATCGAGAGCGTCACCAACGCCAAGAACAAGGAAGAGTCGAATGAGCCGCCTCTCGCTTATGCTCTAGTCAAGGTCAAGGGCAAGTTCCGTAGCGTACTCCAGAAGCTCAAGACATTCCCGAACCTCGTAGAGGCACACTTGGTCCCTGGCGAGTTTGATGTTGTCGCTTCGTTCAACGGTTTCAGCCAGGATGAGCTCATGGAGAGTTCCGTTGAGAAGCTCAACAGCATCAACGGTATTACCGCGAGCGAGACGCTCATCAGCTGGACGCCTTCCAACCGGCCACTATAAGAAACGGAGAGTCTGGACAAGACTCTCCCGTCCCTCTTTGTTTCGAATCTAGGATCGCGACGCAGCCTATTGTCCTATGTTTTCTTTCAAGGAAAGAGCCGTTCGTTTAGGTCGAGGAGCGATATGGTGTTTCATGAGCACGCAGGTCCCGTGCCTACTGGATCGTTTGTTCGTTCGCAACGGGCGTTAGTAGTGCGTGTTTGTTAGCCCAGAACCGGAAATGGGGATCAGCCGGATCTGTGCCGCAAGAGTAGCCTGTATACCCAATTTCCTTAGATTTTTCTGGGTCTGCAGAATTTAGCATAGAGATGAGGTCGTAGTTGGCTGGCTAATCACTCGACGATCTAGCAGGATTAACATGATCACGTGCAAGTTTCCAATTCTAAGGCATTTCTAAGGCGTTTTGCAGCGGACTAACAGGGCTCCCGATGTCAGAGTTAGCGGGCCCGGTGAGATCGAAACTCACGCTTCAATACTAACGATTTGAGTATGATGCCTGTTTCCTAGGAAGGGTTGAGCGCCTTTGTCTAGGAGTTTAGCGGTTGGTGTGCCTGTTGAGCGCCTTTCTTTCTGCTTTGCTTCTGTTCTATTTCCCACATTAGCACTGAGGCGACTATCACTCCAGCAATTGTGAGGGCGATCGCATACCAGTATTGTTGCCACCATGCTGGTGGTGGGGTCACTTGTGTCGGGTAATATGCTGTCGCGTATCCTCCGGCAAAGCCTTTGACGACGACGTAAACAAGTAGAATGCTTCCTTTTAGAGAAGGATTCAAATCCAATTTGAAGAGTGTCGCGTTCACTTGACTCATCTGGTACGTTTGAGAACCGACGAACACGAAGGCTGATTTGCCGGGTACTTTAGTGCCGTTTGTGAGAAATGGGGTCGCCAATAACTGGTTTCCATTCACTTCCACAGCAGGGACGACACTCAGTTGGGGTATGATGCCTCCATCCATGCCCTGGTTAAGGTTCACATCGAGAGGGCTTCCGACCTCTAACATCCCGGAAAACCGGGTGTCTGGAGATCCCAGGCTCATATTATAGGCGTCTAACTGGTACGGTACAAGGACTCCCTCGGCACCGATCGTATTTAGCCTGACTGTCATGTTACCTCCGCCGAAAACATACGCGTAGTAAGTGTCATTGGTTGCGAAAAGCATCCCTGAAGAGCTTCTGAAAATAGCAGAGCCCGAAGTTACGTTGTAGCCGAGAATAAGCAGACCCCGATCGTCATAATAAGAGGGAACGACTGTTGAGGCATTCGGATCTATTACTGCAACTACTATCCCAAACGCATCGGCAATTCCGTGTGCAACCCAGTTGTCAGAGAGTGGTGGCTGAGATACAACGTATTGAGTGGCTAGGTTCACGGTATCAAGAACGCACCTGCCTATCTGAATAAGGGCACCTGGTATGTCGCCGGTTGCTAGGTGGAAGCCAGCCTCTAGTATGCTCTGGGCTACTTTGACCATGTAGCTGTTACTGCCTGTGCCGATAGCTACTGCTGCTGTGTCGAGGGCTCGGGAGACAGTTGTTGCAAAATCATCAAAATCGAACACGGTGTAGCTCGACAGGCTGCCTACCGTGCTCAAATCCGTAGTGACCAAACTGAGGGTTACATCGCCGGAGTCGGCCAAGGTTGACAAAGCCGTCGAAACGATTTGCAATGCTTTTCCCACGGTTTGCTGCGACTTTTCCGATGGTGTGCCGACATTGTGTTTGGCCAGGCTTATTATGAGCTGGGAGATTTCTGAGACGAGGTCGACTATGTCAATCGCAGACCTTGCCTTCGGATTCGTACTGAACGTGAGGACTAGATCTATGCTTCCGCTCTGGGTAAGCTCTATGTATGGAGTTATTCCGGCTACTGATGTTTTGAATCCCCAAGTCCATGGGACTCCTTTGTTCGTTGCTGGAACGTTTAGACATCCGATGTCAATTGTTCCATCAAACGGCACATTAACATGGTAGCACATGAGGTTGTCGAGTATTGAGATCAGGGGGACCTCAAGTATCATCATTTGGGTTGCCTGATAACCCGTTGGAAGAGAAATGCCAAATTGGGTCTGAAGATTGTTTGTGAACGACGTTTTACATGTGTCAGTCGAGCATGTAGGAGTGAGCGAGTGAAAGCTGATTGGATAGTCATCAAGGGCTGAACTCAATAGAGCGTTCCCGACACCTCCGACGATAGGGAGTTCTTTAATCGCCTGAGGTATGGTCATTGAGCTAGTGGCTATTGAGAAGGCCCCGCAGTTCTTCCAGCTCTGACTCGTTTTGCATTCGGCTGATGGTGTCTCTGGAACAAACGAGACACTCTCTTCAGCTCTTGAGCCACCAGCAGTCGCTGAAACGACTGAGGAAATAGCTCCACCAGTCGTAAGACTCGGCGTCAGCGTCACTGACGCATGTCCGATCATATTTGTAGTTGCGCGAGTCGAGGAGAGCATGCCGTCGCTAGCCCCAAAATCAACAGATACTCCCGACATTGGTATGCCAAATTGATCGAGGACAGTGGCAGTAATCTTCGATGACGAACCTGAGCTCTTCGTTACTACGGAAGGGTCGGCGCCTATCAGCAGATTCGCAATGATTGGCGCTGAATAAAATTTGGCGATAATCATTCCATTTCCCCTGATGACGGGTGTAATGCTTGAGGCTGTCAGGTTAAGCGATTGATTGTTGAAAGTGGTGCCCACACCCGAGGTGGCAGACCATATCGAAAACATGCTTCCCGCGTCCGGGACGGCGGTTAGCGACAGGGAGCTACCTAGGGTCGCTGAGACTGCCTTGAAGGCACCACCGGGGACGTATCCTAATGCCCCAGCAAAAGTGTAGGAAATAGAGCCGCCAGGACTAGCCACAACCAAGAGTTTCGCTTCGCGGCCAATTAGTGGCAAGAAATCTCCTCCATACCGTATCGTTCCATTTGCATTGTACGGCAGGAAAGTATCTCCGAAACCGTCTCCGTCAGCGTCCGTACCGTTGTAGTCGGACCAAAAGTTTCCTCCAAGAAATGGTCCTCCCACGACATTTCTACCGGCAGTTCTCGCTAGGTTCCAGACGTTCGTGTTGTTGCTGATTTTGTTATAGAAGAATCCTGCGTTCTGGACGTTATCGAACAGATTATCGTATATGACATTGAACGAAGTTGACATTGACAGTTCGCCTCCAAGATATAATCCGATACTGTTGTCTTGGACGATGTTCGACATTAACTCATTCCCTGCTGAGAACTCATCTAGCCTGAGGCCCACATTGTTGCTCACCATGACGTTGGAAGAGAGGGTATTGTTTTGGGCACCATATAGTCTGAAACCATCGACCGAATGACTCCCAGACTGGTCGCTGTTGTACAGAGCTAGATTTGAAGTAAAGATGTTGTAATCAGAAAAATCAAGGTCAAACCCTTGATAGTTCCTCAGAGCCGTGTTAGACCTTATCGTATTGTTCGAGGACCTCGCGATGAAGATTCCCGCTGGAGCATCGCTCGCAGTGTTATTGATCAATAGGCTTCCTGTTGTTGAGTCTAGAAATATGTCTGCTGAATTGAAACCTTGCACAAGACAATTTAGTATTGTGACATTTTGCCTATTCGAAGCGCGTATTCCTGAATAGAACTGCTGAGAGCCAACGTTCGACGTCATGGTGACCTTGTGCCCGTGACAATCTAAGGAAATATTATCGGCCCCGATAACTATGCCATCAGATTGGCAGTTCAACACGTCACTCATCAAAGTTGTATTGGATGTTATTGTTGTCCCGCAGGAAACGGAAACGTCCGCCATTACTTTTGGAAATAATACTGAGGGGAATGAAACAAGCAACAGCCCGATCAGGACGGCCCCACTCTTTCTCATCGAGCCCCGCTTGGCCTACTTTCATTCTCAATAAAGGCTTGCCCTATCAGGAAACTATCATCGGTGTTCCAAGGATCATACTTGGTGCTGATTCTTACGACGCCGTGGATCTCTGCTCAAGGCGGCGGTTCGCATTGTCCAGTTTCACGCATATCACTGGTAAGACTCGGCCGGACAGGCCTTGTAGCCAGTATTTTGATCCCAAGTTGTTGTAGCCGGGACTGCCCTCCTCGACGAAATAGGGATGGGCTCTACCAATGACGAGTCGAGAAAGCGCTCTCAGTCGTTCCTGCGGCGGGTTCTTCGGTATTCCCCCTCCGTTCGGGCCAACTATCGCTAGCCATGCGTTCAGACTTCCTCGGCCCGGGCTTTTTCTTCTTTCGAAGGCATCCAAAGGCGCTCTGCCTCGGGACCGCAGATGTCACTCACGAAACCTGTCTTTGATCCAGTTCCTAGCCAATTTCGACTATTGTCCCATCGTTCTATGGGGTTGTCCACGAAAAGATTACTAGGCAGATCTGCTGGCACATCTAAAGAAACCGAACAAGGTGCCTCTTCAGTCAGGGGCACGCCGCACCAAGGCATGTAACACACTCCTTCGCAGCACTCTCCCCCGACAGGGGGAGAAAGAGTCTCGGGTCAAGAGGTGCTGGATGCCTGTCTACTTCTTGCAGAGAAGTCGGGTCTAAACTTTCCAGGCTCTGTCGGACCTAGCTTCCATCCTCGGTGTTGGTTCAGCAGGCGCGCTTGAATCTTCCAGAGTTCGATCCTCTTTTGCAGGTTGACGAAATCTTCTTTTGGAAACTTGAAGCTTGGAGTTGAGCCTTCAACGTTTCGTATGATCGTGTTAGTGAGGCTTCCAAGGTTTGCTTCGCCGAGCTGCTCGTTGGTTGTTACTTCGCATACTTCCAGTATGCGGACATCGCCAGCGGTAAGAACTGAGGCGCTTGCATTAGGATTTCCAAGAATTGTCGTGTGAACACAGGGTATCAGAAATGGTATGCAGAAGGATCGAATCGCTGGCCAATCCATGACACCAACTGTGGTGTTTCTCCTACTCACAAGCGCTGCATCGCATGCTTTTGCCCGGATTACCGAACGCACGATACTTGCCTCGTCAGAAGACAACGCGGAGATGTCCGCGCCACTCTTCAGTTCCAGTTCAAGGAGATGGTCGAATGCAGGTTCGAAATGGAATCCCAGTTTTGCCAGTTCGTCGGATGACATTCTGTCCCGGCTAGAATCCGAGAACCTGAAATAGTAATAAGGCTACTCCAAGCACCATCATCCAGAACTGTATACTTGTGAGGCTCTCCCACTCAGCGCCCCCCAACCGGTCAAGAAATATCGTACCGTTAGACGAATCCACCTTTCGGATGATATCGGCTCCTACGCCTTGTACCATTATTCCAAAGACCACGCAAACGAGCAATATCTGAAGGCTTGCAATCAAGTATCCTCCAACGATGTTTGGTGAAAGAAGACTTACCGCTCCCGTCAGTGCGACAGCGACCGAAACCGCGGCAGTTATTGACGAGGAGATTGTTGACCCTGACTGTAACCACTGCTGAAATCTCAGACTTCGGTTTTTTTTGTTGTAGTTCTCGGTGTGAGCAAGAGCATTTGTTGTGCTAAAGAGTAGCCCGATTGCTAGAAGAGCCCCACCGCTTATTGCCACTTGGAATTGTAGAGTTCCTAGGATTCCCTGCGCGGATTGAGCAACCGCCGGCGAAATTATCCCATATCTAGTTGCGTTAACCTGGGTAGGTGTGAACGCATTTGAATATCTTGAGACCAATGCCATTATGTCTGAACGGTGACCTTGCGGGTCGACTCCTATTCCGTTGCGGATTAGGCCAAAGTGTACGTACTCTAAGACGAATATGACAAGAAGTACCAAGATTGGCACAAAGCACGCTAGAAAGATTCTACAACTCTCAGCAGGTTTCGTGACGAGCTGAGGCGGTCTGCCACAATTCGGGCAGTAGTTTGTTACTGGAGTAGGCAAAGGCTTCGCGCAATACATGCAATCCACCATGGATTCTCAAGAAATACTAACAAGACAATAGAATTAAGCTCTAGCTGTCCTCGGACTATGTTAGACAGATCGGTCTAGAGCGGATCGGCTTTGAATGGTTTGGCACCGTTGACAATGCTCTCGTCTGATCCAAGCTACTTCTGATTGAACGTTCTATTTCTAGCGTGGCTTGGTGTAGAGATCGGCTAAGTACTTCCCTATGGGAAGCTTAGGCTCATATCTCCGTCTGCTGCTTCGATCTTTCGCAATCGAGGTCCCGCGAGCTGCCTTGCAAGTTCGACATTGCTCAAGGGCGCGCAAATACGTTGACCTGATGTGTTCTTCCATAGACCTGTCGGATCGACCTCATGAGTACGGCCCGTATACTCTGAATTCCGTGTTGAGATTACAGTGTTGGCTTTCGACTCGTTGGTCCTAGCACTTTTAAGGAGAACCGACCTATATTTTGCGTTGTGGCAGGACCTTTCGACTTATTTCTTCGCAAGTTCATTCAACTCTTGCTAGCATTGATTAGTGTACTAGGGCTTTCGATAGCGGCGGGCGACCCTCGTTCAGGACCGAGCTACTACTGGGCCACTGGAGCGAGAGTTCTTGGACTGGCCCTGGCTATTTTGGTGCTCTATTCCAACGTTTCTAAAGGACGTGGTCTACGGAGCTTACTGCTGAACCCAGTTATTCTATTTTCGGCCGTTCCAGTACCTTTTTCGACAATGTGGAAATCAGGCAAAGGCGACGGATTATCATCACCACAGTCTGAGATGAGACTCCTAGAGGTCTCCTCGATCCTTAATTTTGTATTCTTAACAGTGTTTTACACCCTTCCAAGGGAACCAGTCGTCATTTCTGTTCTGGCAACTATGCCACTACTTACAGAAATACCTGCTGCAATAGTAGCATTACGGCTCCCGTCCCCCATACCCCCCCGGTAAAATGAAATCCTCGTCTGCATGAGTGCTCGACATTGGATGTGTCTCGACACTCCAATGTCAAGGACGTTGCGAAGCTTGTATTCCTGTATTAAATGGGCAATTTAACCTGTCGAGGAGAGCGTGGGAACGTGGATGCTATCGAACGGCTGTCGGACTACAAGAGCATCTCCCGTTACATAAGATGGATTCCTCAGGCAGTTGCTAGGCGGCACTTCCCGATCCATCCCATCATTGGCATTCTCGAGGACCCTAGGCCATGGGCGCAGACATACCTTTCCGAGATAGACTCCGACCTGGCGAAACTGAACGGTGCAGCAAACCTGGATCACGTCGCTATTAGAATGGAGAACCAAGAACAGTTCTTCGACGAGAGGGCTGCTCTCAGGGCGGCCGCCGATTACAAAGGCAAAGGGTGGCAAATCGACTTCATTATCGAAGCCACAACGAAGAGACCTGATTTCCAAGCACAACCTCCCAAGGCTGCAAGCATTCCGTGTGTTTTCGAAGTCAAACACATTGCCGGCAAGGAAGCTGTGGATTCTCTCTTTCAGGACATTCGAGCCATTACGTCACCCTACGTAGTAGATGGATACGTCGGCTATCTTCAACTGGCAAACCAAGCGAGACATATCGCGCTAGAGGTAGGAGCGGAAGTTGAAAAATTGGCCAGAACCTCTGCAATGCCTACCGCTGACAAACCATTCAGGAAGAAAATATTGGACTGTGAGTTCAAAATCTACCTGAGGCAGTCAGGAAAGGTAGGTCCGACAATCGTGGGGCTTCATTGGTCAAAGCGCGAAACTTTCCAGCAGACAGCCTCCAGGCTCTCCAGAATATTAGACGGGGCCCGGGAGCAGCTCTCCTCTTACATACCAGACGCTGTGAATATCGTTCTCCTCGACGTAGAGAGAGCTACCCTTCATGATGATGAGGTCCACGATGTGCTGTATAGTACGCAACTACCAGGACTCTTCACACTGCACCAATATGAGTGCGTGACGGCAGTGAAGTTCGTTTCGCATGTTATTCCTCCAACGACACAATTGTTCAGCAACCAGAACAATCCTCACGTCAAAAATGGGTTTCTGAACACTCTGAGTCTCTAACGAGGGAGAGCAAAGACAAGGCCGCAAGGGGGAACCTACCTGCCACATTTTTCGTGATCCGTTCTGGGGCCACGCACGCTGAGGAGCAAAAACAGTCTTCGAGAATTAGCTATAGCAGTCCATGATTTTTCAGTACGTAGTACACTGCTCTGACGTCTTGAGAAGAGAATCGACCTGGCTTGTATACTTCCATAAGATCGTCAAGTCCTTCTGGAAGAGCCATCTTGTCGCTCCTCGTGCTGTAGAACTTGACGAGATAGTGAACGGAAGCGTAAAGCTCAAGGTTTTGCCATGAAACCTCTTTCACGAGCTTGAATATCCGTGAGATCTTCTCCACTTCCTCGTTTGAAGGGGTCAGTTTGGGAACCGTCTCGTTTCCTTTGCTGGTGAGGCTGTAGTTGTATTGAACCCCGCTCGTTCCTTCATGGGAGAATGGGACCGGTGTAGGCGTCGATTTTACGAGCCCTTCAGCGGCTAGGTCGTCGACATAGTCTGCCAGTTCTTGGCTATATGGTCCCCACTTGTCCCATCTGAATCGAAATCTTACTGGTAAGCCCGCTTCCTTTAGGAAGTACACCAGCTTCTGGATGACTTTTTTGCCGGGAAGTGTTCCAGAGCGTTTGATGGTGTAGAGCAAAATCCGGTCGAATGGGTCCGCTTCGGGATTCGGCATCGTGATGGCCTAAGTCAACATCCTATTGTTATGTGTGGGAGAGTAGGTTGAAGCAGAGGTTATATTTCCCTTTTGAACGCTTCCAGATGCTTATCGACAATCCCCTTGACAACATTGTACTTGTTTCGAGACGCGTAGATCCGAGCGGTTCTCGGAATACTTTCACTCAGTGATTTTATCGCGACCGACCGGTTCTCAAGCAGATCCAGGGTATCCGTCTGACTATTGTAGATGTAAATCGGCGAAATCTCCTCATCTGCTGCTGACTCATAGGGCAAAGGCCTCGAATACGGCCTCAAAGTTAGGGGCAGATTCCGGTAGCTGTCAAACAGTACTTCTGTAGGGTCCACGTTAGCGTCCTTGAGCTTGTCCGAAATCGCGGTCCAAAGGACCCTCATACCTGATAATCCAGCATCAGTTTGCGGTGTTCGCCTTTCTTTCTTAGCAAGAAGGCTTCTAATACCTTCCGTGTCCAAGACCTGGCTGTAGGGTTCTCGACACAGAATCTGTCGGGCGATCATCCCCTTGGGATCGGAACCTTCCGCCTTGGCTAGCAGATTCAGGAACCATTCATCTTCGCACTCCAAGAATTTCGAAACCCCATCGCTACCGTTCAGTTCGTTTGCGGAAGGATAGCCCATTGACCCCAAGGACCTAACGAACAGGCCTGCCATCCCTTCAAACGCTCGTTTCACCCTGTGAAGGTACACTTGTTCATACATGTAGAATCGCGATATCACGAACTGGTCCGCCGCAAGGACACCTTTCTCAAGAACGACGAGCTCTCCGTTTTTTATTGCAAAGGATGAAACTAGCCTGTCGAGATCGAACACACCGTACAGGACCCCGGTGTAATGGGAATCCCTGGTGAGGTAGTCCATCCTGTCGGCGTCCAGTTGACTATTGAGCATTTTTGCAAGGTACGGTTTCTTCGGGTCCGAGCGGCCCTGGACCAAGTTACTGACCTCAACAGGATCCAACCCTCCAGCGAGGATCAGCTCTGAAAGAGGACCTTCTATCAGCGCCTTCGAAGAGTCTTCATGATTCGAAAACGCTGGCTCTCGTTCCAGTCCATGAGAAAATGGTGGATGACCTATGTCGTGAAGAAGGGCCGCCATTCGGAGCGTCTTCTCGTCTTCTGGGTCATACCTTGCTGAGTCGGTGCCAAGCTCTTCCGTGTTCATCATGGCGCTATCGTACAATGTCGAGGCTAGATGCATTACGCCTAGAGAGTGCCCGAATCTGCTGTGCTCGGCCCCATGGTACACAAGATAACAAAAGCTCAGCTGACGTATCCTCCTGAGCCGCTGGAAGATGGGAGAGTCGATTACGGCTCGTTCGTGAGGACGAACCTCGATGAACCCGTGAATTGGGTCTCTGAAGAACTTCGTCCTCGGCTTCCTCAACGCCGTCTCTGAGTGTTCGCCATCTTTACATAAAAAAATGCGGAAGCAATCGGACATGACCGGAAAAATCTAGTCTACGACGAGCAGTCCAGTGGACGATTCCTTTTCAGTCACCATGAACTTGAGAGACAGTCTAATTTCGACTCGGGCCAAATCATTTTCAAGAATTGCGGAACACGCTCTTCCGGCTAGAACGCAAATAGGCGATTGGCAGATGTGGTGGCGGGCCCGGTGGGATTCGAACCCACGATTTTGGGCTAGCCTCGAAAGCGCAGGTCTTCGTGCAACGCTGTCTCCGAAGGCCCACGTCTTGGTCCTGGCTCGACTACGGGCCCTTAAATCGCAACAGGATTCGGAGTATTATTGTCTTGGGCAAAGACCTGCAGAAGTTCTAGACCTCTGATCGTTCTCGAATGCTTGCACCGAAAACCACCCGTCTTGGGAAGAGATTTTGATTGTTAGGAAATGTCCCGCCGTTTTGTCTTGAGCCTACTCTTCGGCCGTTCTCCGTGCGACATGTCTGAAGAACCGTCGTATCATCCGTTCCATCCCACGCACCTCGGGCGCCGCCTGGTTGAATATCGATACAAAATCGGAATGATACTGCTTTGCTAGTTCAGTGTCAGATAGAAATGTTGCGTTTTCAAAATTCGCATCTTCTGCTCGTTGAGTATAGTTGTAGCTTCCCCATTCAACTGTTCTTCCATCAACAATGATGAACTTGTTATGCATGATTCCTCCTGCCGGGGAGATGACCCGGACATCTGTTCCGGCGCTTTCCAGCTGATCATGCAGGCTGGCTTGCTGTCCCTTCGTCTCGGACCTGTCAAGGACGACAGAGACGTTCACTCCACGCTTCACAGCGTCCAGTAGTGCCTTCGCGATATCCTCGTTCGTGAAGGCATAAGCGGCCATCTCTATGCTCCGAGCAGCGCTACCTATCATTGAGATAATTTCTCGTTCTACCCCTCCGCTCGGGGAGAAGAGTGCAGTAACGGTCTGAGTCGATGACCTTGCCTCTGCTCGGCCCGGCTTTGATGGGGAACTCTGAGAGTCGTCCGCAGACTCCTCCACATTTTCCATGACCGAAGAATCTTCGATCTTGACCGGTGAGGGGCGGACTTTGGCGGTCTTAGAAAATGGTCTGAGAGTGACCTTGGCACCGGTCTTTCCCTCCAATGAGAGAAAGAGCTCGGTTCGTTTTCCGGACTTCCATGCGCCTTCAATCCAGAGCTCAATAGAGTCAACATTGAGATCCTTGAACCAGTCTAGAAGCTCGTCCAGCTTCAGCCTTAGCCCTTTGAAGGGTGTGGCCCCTACCACCTGGGCTGCCGGGTTCTCTGGCGGCCTGAAAACCAGAACTATTTCATCTTCGTCACTCGGCCGACCTCCGCCCAGCGTGCTCATGGCCCTATCTCCTCTCAACGCGTCTCTTGAATAGTCGATTGAAACCGTGAGTGCCTCGCTTGAGTTTATGCACCCGAAGCAGTGGGGTTTCTAGCTGTCACGAATGTGAGCTAGGCACCTTACTGACAACTCCAAGCTACATCGTCTTTCAGCTTGATAGCGCGGCAGGCCTGAATCTGCGCTTTAAGACTCGAGACCAGAGATGATTATTAGTTAGAACGCTCTGTCGGTCAGCAAGGCGTCAATCATTTCGATGACGGAGAGGATAGGCGTGGTTTTCTAGTTGGCATCCTGTATCGAGGCCCAGTACGTTACGAAGTCTTACGGAAAGACTGTCGCGCTTGACGATATTTCCTTCTCCATACCCTGTGGCGAGAGGTACGCTCTTCTAGGGCCGAATGGCGCAGGCAAGTCAACTACCCTGAGGCTCCTTGTGGGGCTCTTGAAACCTGACACTGGGACGATCAAGATAGATGGTCATGAGCCCTTCAGTCCCGAGGCCAAGTCGACCCTGGGCTACCTTCCCGAGGATGCGACACCGTACAGGACACTATCAGTCCGGGAGAACTTGGAATACATCGCCGCTCTACGTGGCGTTAAGGACGTAGCCTATGCAACAAACAGATTCTTGGATGAGCTGAGCCTCCGCGAGTACGAACGCGCCAAAGTTGGCAAGCTATCTCGCGGTAACATGCAGAAACTCTCCATCGCTCTCGCGCTCGTCCACGATCCCAAGATCGTCCTTCTCGATGAGCCACTCAACTATCTCGACATACCTACCCAGGAGAGAGTGTTCAAGATGCTCAAGTCACTGGACTCTACACAGATCGTCTCGACACACATCATGTCGATCGCTACGCGCCTTACAAACAAGGTCTTGATGATCGCCAGAGGTAAGATCGTCTGGAACGGGACGATCGATGCGCTGAAGGCTATGGAGGTAGGTGATGAGCCGATAGAAAGTGTCGTAGCTAGGCTGATGACAGGTGCTTCCTAAGCTCGTCAAGTTCGTCCTCCGGACAAGATTCTCTAGACCCTTACTTGGCCTAGTCGCATTTTTCCTAGTCTATGATACCGTGATAAGAGCATTCACGAGCGGAAATGCCCCAGAGTTTTCCGGCGGATTCTCCTACTACGCCGTTGGCTCCTCAATATTCTTCGTCGTCATGAGCCTTCTCTTCGGAGGACTCTTCGTAATGAAATCCGACAGGGACTATTTGCTGACACTTCCGTTGCGACGAAGGGACCTCAGCATCTCGCTCTTCATCGCACAATTCGTAGGATCAGGAATAACGATCCTCTTCCTATACGGCTTCTATGTTGCGGGCGGTGGCGACCTCGAAACTACAATCATCTTGGTCGCTAACTTGGTCCTGCTGGCGTGCCTAGTGACCTCGCTGGGGGTGATCTCCAACATTCTCCAGACATGGAAGAGAGTTGCTCTAGCGGCTGCTCTCGGTTTCTGGTGTTTCTCTTCGATTCTGGGCTTCGCCTTTACACCGGTCTCCTCGTTTACGGGAGAACTCGTCTACGGAAGCATTGTATTGTTCGCCGTAGCAGCTATCGCGGTGCCTGTCGCACTGAGAGAACTCGCCTATCTCGAACTGGGGTCGATCAGGAGTCTACTGAGAGCTACTAGCTCCGAATACAAGAAAAACATGAGCTTTGTGGGTAAGGGACCGATACGGGTGATATACTCCTACCACTTATCATTCTTGGAGATGATGGGAAGGGTCAATATTGGCGGGTCCACAAGCTACAGGGCTGCCCGGGTTAGGACATCTACTGTCCTTGTCGTTTCCGTTACAGCCGCCGCGGTCTATCTGTTTCTGACTGGACTGCTACCGTTTACTCGTTTGCCCTTTAGACCCGCGGTCGTGGTCGTTCCGGTTTTCATGGGAATAATTACACTTGTATTGATGTCTCAGGGAACCTTGTCGAACGAGAGGGGATGGTTGGCTTTCACGGCAATGGACCCTGCAACCTACCTCCGCCATCTTCTCTTCTCCAGGGTCATCTCGGCTCTCGCGATAATAGGTCCATTCGGCGTGGCTGACATAATCCTGGCTTTGCTCGGAATACGAGCAGGGGTGGGCTCTGCTATCGTGCTCCTAGTCACGGTTCCTTCGGCATCAATCCTGGCCGCTTATCTGGTGGCGAGATTGGGCGCGGTACAGCAGGTGAGGGAGGAGGGAATGATGCCCGGGCAGTTCGACCTCAGACAGTTCCTTGTTATTCTTCCAACTTATGTTGTCGTAGGGCTCATATTTGTCTCTGAGATATCGCTGACCGCCTCGATAGTCATCGCGGCTATGCTAACAGTCGTCTCGACATTGTTAATGAGTATTGCCGGTGTATGGAGAGGGATAGCGTACCGTTTGACTGAGAGAGGATTCGTGTGACCGAGAACCGTCAGTCTGCAAACTTATAGTGTCGGTAGCCTTCGGCAGTCACGTCGATCAGTACGAACTCGTTTTCAGGCTCGGACACGAACCTTCTCGCCTCCGGCAGGGGTCTTCCCTCGTGAAGGGCTTCATACTCGGCTAGCGATACTGGCCTTCGATGATGCAGTTTCTCTGTGTGGCCAAATCCCTTTGCGACTGTTTTCCATTCTTCTTGGACGATCCAGCTTGACGCTTTCGCCTTGGAACCACTGCCATAGTTTCCCGATCCCCCTCTCTTCCCGACGAGATCTGCATCCTTCCTCGCCTTTGTTTCGAGGAGCATTGATAGGCAACTCTTCTCCGATGCTGAGTAGCTGTTGCCGCTCTCTCTCGCGTGAATCAGACCCTCAGCGACCTTGTCGTTGTATTCTGTTTGGAATCTGGGCGTCTCCATGAAATGTCTCATGTAGTCGGATTCTGCCTTCTCAAACTCCTCTCTCTTCTTGAATCCGGCTCGTTTAGGCTCTATTCCTATTTTCTTGACGATCTCGTCCCAACGGGAGAGACCTCTCCAGAAATGCCGTAACAAGTATGCGAATGCTTTTTCTGCCATCTTTGGATAGGGTACGTGAAACGACATCGGTCCAAACTGATCGATAAGGGATTCTCCAGGTCCCGGGCTGACGAGGCCAGAGGCTATTGCTTGTTCGGCCCAGTCGTCAACGGCCCCCTCCATGGCTTTGAGATAACACTTCTCCGAATGCTTGCCGTGAACAACCGCAGTGGTTGAGAACAAGGGTCTCCAGAAGTCGTCTTCGTCCTCCATGTATGTACCGATCACACTGTCGAACGCGAGCAGTCTCGGGTTTTCCTTGATGAGGAGTGCTACCGCGCCTGCGCCTTGGGTGGATTCTCCCGGGGTATTCAGGGGATACTTGGCGATGTCTGTTGAACAGACGATGCTGCACCTACTGTTGCTGCGTCCTGCCCATGCCCAGTCGAGCGAACTCTCTAACGCATCGGCCGTGCTTACGCAGGCGAACTTGTACTCGACCCCGGAGGTTCTCTTGAAAGAACCTCTGCCGAATTTCTGCTCTAACATTCCATGGACGTAGGCTGCGACCGGCTTGGACTCATCGACCCCAGTCTCGGTCGCGATGTCAATCCTTGCGATCTCGGCTGGCAAAAGCTTGTCTCGGTCAATCAGCTCGTAAATAGCGTTAGCAGCCAGGACAGAACTGTCCTGGTAAATGTCGGGAATGGACATTTTCGCGATCCCGATGCCGTGCAGAAACTTTGCAGGATCCGAATTTCGTGACTGTGAGAATTCTGTCGGCTTATCCGGGTGATTCTCATCGGCCAATTCCAAATACGATCTGGGCACGTATACCGCAATATCATCGATGCCAACCGGAATTTTCAGAAGCCAGCCCCCGTACCATTATCGATACTACCCGACTTCGTTGCGGACCCGGAGAGTCCTTAATGGTTACGAGAAGATAGGCGACTTGTTCTCCTGAGAGCGATTATTAGTTACAATGGGTGCAGGATTTTTTCGAGCAAAAATAGCATAGTAGGGGCATTATCGGATTCTGTATCTAATACGATATAGTTTATATCCAACCCTTTGCCGGACGAGCGGAGGTCGAGCAGATGACAGGAATAATCGACGTGTCCCAGCTTGTCAAGACGTACGGCGACGGGACCAAGGCCGTGAAAGGAATCTCTTTCAACGTTTCAGAAGGAGAATTCTTCGGTTTCCTCGGACCGAACGGTGCCGGTAAGAGCACCACCATCAAGATTCTCACGACGCTGCTTCGGAAGACTTCAGGCTCCGCAACAGTTGCAGGATTTGACGTGGAGACCGATGGTCCCAAGATAAGAAAGATGATAGGAGTTCAGAATCAAGATACCGTCGTTGACGAAGATCTCACGGGCCGTGAGAACATGATTCTGCAGGGGGAGATGCACCAGATGCATGGTCAGGCTTTGAGGGAGAGAGTTGATCAGCTTTTCAAGATAGTCGATCTGGTAGACGCGGCTGACAAGCGTGCCGGTTTCTATTCTGGAGGAATGAAGAAGCGTCTCGATCTCGCAACCACACTTGTCCACGATCCGAAGATCCTGTTCTTGGACGAGCCGACGACGGGTCTGGACCCGCAATCACGGGCCGCGATCTGGGCCTATCTCAAACGGTTGAACGAGCAGGGAATCACGATATTCATTACGACACAATATCTGGAAGAGGTGGACAGACTATGCCGTCGCCTTGCCATCGTTGACCTTGGCGAGATCGTTGCCCAGGGTAGCCCGGCCGAGTTGAAACAGGAGATCGGAGCTGATTCGATATCCCTAGGATTCGAGAACACGACGGTGAACGGCGGCGAGACCAGAGAAAAAGCCCGTCAGGTTCTCGAAAAGAGGTTCGACGGAGTCTCCAATATCGTGAATTCTGACATCGGGTTGACAGTCTACGCGAAAAACGGTAGCTTCCTAGTGCCCGAACTCGTGAGAGCGTTCGACGAGGATGGAATCAGACTATCCTCGATAACAGTCTCTTCTCCGACCCTCGACGACGTGTTTCTCAAACACACTGGTAAGAGAATTAGAGTTGAAGAGGTGAGCAGCGCGAACTATCGCGGAATGTTCGCTAGGAGGAGACGATAAGAGATGTCGTTCCTCTCAGACTCGTTCCATCTATTCGTACGTTGGATGAAGAAGCTCGTACGTAACCCAATTCTGATCTTCTTCTCGCTCTTCCAACCTGTAATCTTTCTCGTACTGTTCACACAGCTGTTCAGCAAGTTCGGCCAACTCCTAGGCCCAGGAGTAAGCTACACAGTCTTCGCCACAGCAGGCATTGTATTACAGAACGCGTTCTCCAGCGCTTTCCAGTCTGGCACGGCAGTAGTTGATGACATAAAGTCTGGATTCCTCACCAAGATGCTTGCCACACCGGTAAACAGGTCGGCCATCCTATTCGGCAGGATCATGAGTGATGCGTTCCGAGTCGTTGCTCAAACGGTAATCATACTTGCCCTAGCGTACCCGCTAGGGGTTTTTCCCGAGACCGGCGTCATAGGCTATGTTCTCATAATTCTCACTGTAGCCTTCTTCGGTCTGGCCTGGTCCGGAATATCACTTGCCTTAGGGCTTAAGACCAAGAGCGCTGAGACCGTGTTTGGAATAGCAGGATTTCTGACTTTTCCGCTCTTGTTCATGAGCACTGCCCTCGTGGGACAAAAAGTGATGCCTGATTGGATGCAGACTGTCTCTTCCTACAACCCAATAAGCTTCGCAGTAAACGCAATTCGCAACCTGATCACGGGATGCACTCCCGACCTTAGCAATTGCGCGATTGGATACGATTGGAGCACGATCCTCCAAGCCTATGGAGTAATCGCCCTTATTGGGATAATAACACTCGGAGCCACACTCTACCTCTTCCGAAAAGTCGTCAGCTGAGATTCACCAATGCGAATTCCGCAGAATGCGCAAAACCCACGGCTAGTAGACGGCCGACGGAGAAAATCGTTTAGGAGGTAGCTGCAAGATGAATGCTCCTTCGATCGAAGCCGTGAACTTGTCGAAACGCTATGGCTCGTTCCCCGCTCTCTCCAACCTCAACTTGAAAATCGAGGGCTCAAAATGTGTCGGCTTTCTCGGTCCCAACGGCGCAGGAAAGACAACAACCCTGAAGATCTTCACCGACATGATCCGAGCCTCAGAAGGAAGAGCCCTCATAAATGGCATCGAAGTGCATCCTAACAAGAAGAAAGCCTTGGAGTCCGCCGGAGCACTGATCGAGAGTCCGGAGATCTACCCATCTCTCACACCGAGAGAAGCATTGTCGATGGTCGCAGAACTCAGAGGATTGCCCAAGGGAGAGAGGCGCAAGACGATCGAAGATGCCGTTGCCGAGGTAAAGATGGACGAATGGTTGGACAAGAAGGTTGGAAAATTCTCCAAGGGAATGAAGCAGAGGATCAACATTGCCGCAGCACTTCTCTCGGACCCGGAGGTCGTGCTGCTCGATGAGCCCACTACGGGTCTGGACCCGAGAGGCATGTCCGAGGTCCGAGACATCGTCAAGTCTCTCAAGAAGCGAAACAGACTCATCTTCATGAGTTCGCACCTCTTGAACGAGGTCCAAGACATCTGTGACGAGGTCGCCATGATCGACCACGGAAAACTACTTGTCTATGACACGCTGTCGAATGTCACGACGAGGTTTTCAAGTGACGGCGGGAACGTTGTCGAAATAGAATTCTCGAGAGACATTGATGATCAGGCAGTCAATAGGAACATTGGCACTCTTACTAACGTGAACTCAGCCGAGAGAATAGATTCTAGAAGGGTTCGCATAAGGTTCTCTGGAGGAGCACAGATCCAGGAGAGACTTCTCTCCGACATCGCCACGATGAAGATCGGCATGATAAGCTTCCACTCTCCCACTTCCGCGCTCGAAGACACGTATCTGAATCTCATCAAGGACACGTTGTGATCAGACAATGAGCCAGTTACGAACTGCACCTGCTTCATCGAGGAGGGGTCATATCCTTCCGAGCAGCGTCTCCCAGGTTGGGACTGTGACCAAGTACGAACTTGTCAACTACTTCAGGTCTCGCAGATTCTTCGTACTACTAATAATCGGCTTCGCTATCAGCGGGATCCTCACCGGCCTGGTTGCATACTATGGAGTCAGCACCTTCGCCTCTTCCGCCCTCGGATTCTACGCGTTCTGGTGGGGATACTCTATCACTTTCGTAATCGCGATCAATGGCATTTTCTTTGGCGGAGACGCCATCTCCGGAGAATTCCAGAACAAGACCGGCTACTTCCTGGTAGCGAACCCTTTGCGCCGGGTCTCGATCTACATAGGAAAATGGCTGGGAGCCTTCGCCGCTTCCCTGATGGTATTTGCGTCTTATGCGGCAGTAACAATTGGCAATGGCGTCTACTACTTCGGCATCGGTATTCCTTACCAGTTTGGCGAATCACTTCTCTTCTCAATCCTCTACCTGATGGCAGTGCTTGGGTTCACCTTCTTCTTCAGCTCCCTCTTCAAATCCAGCTCCATATCCATACTTGTAACCGCCATACTATTCCTCTTCGCCTTCCAGATTATCCAAACACTCGTCTCTGTCTTCGCACAGATAGAGCCGTGGTTCATCCTCACATACGGTTCTGGGATCATTGGAAACGTGCTCGCGGACACATACCCCACAACTCAACCTATCAGAGGTGCAGGACCGGGTGGAAGAGAAGGCACAACCTTCGCGGTTACGATCCCAGAGGGACTCACAATAATTCTCGGCTACTTCGTCGTCACAGCCATACTCGGACTATTGCTTTTCCAAAGGAAAGAATTCACTTAGAACCTCATCGGATCGGGCGATCTTCCTTCGAAATTCTGTCCAGGCAAGACCAGCCCCAGTCACGCACGAGATGAACGGTTTCCGCTGCGAAACTGTGATTCTCCGTGCAGACTATGCAAGGCCGTTGTGGGTACCGCTTTCAATCGAGAGAATGCAGGACCTTCAAACGTGGACGCGGGTGGACCCAGGGTCAGATTAGATTCTCACTCCGTCGGTGAGTTGTCTCGACTCATCGCGTGGGACTGGATGACATCGCGGAACCTGCTGTTCTTCATGAGTTCGTCTGCGATGGCATCGTTCTCCTTGCCTTCTCTATCCCAGACAAGAAACCTCGACTCGCCCCTGCGAGAGAACCATGCAATGTAATAGGGCATGTAGAACAGTCTTCCCTCCAAGAGCTCCAGCTTTTCCAGGTCGACCTTCGACGGTAGCTTGAGCCCATCTGCGAACATCTTCCATCTCGTCTCGCGAGTCTTCTTCAAGTGGTCAATACTATCTTTGATGTCTTGTTTCACACGGTCAGTCTTGAGTAGAGAATTGTACTGTTTTGAGAGTTCTTGGAGCTGGTGGTCGTAGTCGGAGAGCACTTGCTTAAGTTCTCCCAGCCGCTCGCTTACGAGAACCGTCGAGTCGACCCCCTGGACTATCGAGTCTGATTCGGACTCTATGTCTATCAATTGAGGTGCCAGGGCGGCTAGTTCCGGATAGAAGCCCAGGTCAACCTCGCGAAGAGCTAGTACCACCGACCTTCCATGGCCTAGGACCGTCTGCTTTGAGAGCAGGCCCTTCTCTGCGGAGAACTGGTACGTGAAGTCCAGGTAGGGCAGATACAGGGTTTTCTCGAAGACCAGCTGCTCTTCCGAGCCTCCCAGAATTCCCCTCCTGATCCGTTTCTTTTCAGCATCATGCTGGAGAGCTGCCTCCGGGACGGCCATCGGCAGAGCCTTGACAATCATATGTTCAGGAGCGCCTCCCTCATTCAATCTCTGTATCTCCGCGGGTTCCAAGGGTCCACGGTTTTAGCTGATAAGCCATCTGGGCATTAGAATTACTCTAGAATTAACAAGTTTTCCGTCTACTTCTGAATCCAAAAGTGGTCGGAGCTTCGAATCGGGGAGTGGAATCCTAGACTGCTTTGTAATAGATGACTATGGTATGACCCGTCCCATATGGGTAAGTCCCGCCACCCCAATACGGGTTTCCGCCGGCGGTTAGGGAGCAGGGTAGTGAACTTGCGGTTGCCTGGCTGCAATAGTCCAGCGGAACTAGCTGTAACGATCCGTATGCCGTCGAGTTTTGGTTATCGACGAGTAGCGAAAGCGTGTGTGTTTGGTCGGGTCTGAAGCCGAGAATGTCCGTGGAATTGAAGACAACGGGCAGATCACCGAGCCCGGGAACGTTAACTGTACCATAGTGAGGGGTGGCCTTCCAGACGTTGAAGAAATCGTTGAGAGTGTAAGTGTCCGTAATGTGGGCCGACTCTACGTGAATAATTCCAGTCGAATCGTGCGTATGCAACGGCTCAAAACAAGAGCCCCCTCCGGCTTCCCCGTTTGAGATCTGAGGGTTCAAAATCCCTATTGCTACGGGGATCGTAACATTATACTTGCTCCCTGGAGTTGTCTCTATCCAGATTCGGAGCCAGGGGTGAACGTGCAGAGTCGTATTCTCGGCGAGACACTGAAAAGGAAAGTTAGATCCATCATGGTTCTGTGATAGAGCCCAGACCCCGACGCCTATTATACTAATCAACACTGCGACGATGATGATTGAGACTATGGTTCTTTGCTGCCGCTTCCTCTTGACTTCCTGAAGCACCTTCTGCTTACGGGTCTGCGCCATAGCGGTTTTCTCCCTCTAGTCTTCGAGGGGCTGTTAGAAAAGTCTGCCCCTGGCTCTCCTTAATATCCGCCTCGCTCTAATAGGCACCGCGATGAAGCTGATTCTTCAACGAGTTACAAATAGTCTCATATGGATGGTCTGCGGTGCCCTCGTAATCACAATCCGGGCTATGATCCTACAGTCCACGTATCTCTTCGCATGGGAGCTGCTAGGTGGAGGAATGCTTGCATATGGAACGGCCAAACTTCTCTGGGCGTTAGCTAGAGATGCACCAACAGAATCCTCTGTCCCTTGAAATCTTCTGTCGAAGGGTCGTTTGGCGCAGGTTTGAACCAGGTCTTTCGCGGAACGCTCTACATCGCGCCTGGTGGCGGTGGCGTGCCCATTTGTCCCGGCATTGGTTGTGGACCCATGGGCATCTGTTCTGGGATCGAGAAGAACGCTACTATCTGAAGAATCTCTGCTATGAAGACGATGATTAGGCCGATGCCGAACACTATTGTCAGCGCAGCGCCAATCAGGTATAGTAATCCTGTTGTGTGGAACATTCCAACGTTGAGCCTCGTCGCAACCGTGTCGTAGCTCCTCTTCAAGAAGATGGAACCGACCAAGAAGAAAACCCAAGCGATGGCCGCCGCAATTATGATCGAAGTGAGTAGAGCAATGAAGTCCGTGGAGGGCGCAGTGCCTGGCGTGAAGGAACTAAACCCACCAAGACCAATGAAAGAGTAGATCGCCCCTACGACAGCGACGAAGAAGGCAACGAATCCGACAATGGCGAGTATCACTGCGATAATCATATTGTTGAATATCGTTCGGTCAGTGAGAACATCTGAGACGTACTTTACCGCTATCAGAATTAGTATGAATCCGATAATTGCGACGACAAAACCGGCCGAAGGAATGAATCCGGCAATGAGCACGAGGATGGCACCTACCCCGCCAAGAGATTTGGCCTGTCCCAGAGATGCCATGGTTTAGAATCCAGATTAGAGTAGTTAACGCTTTAGGAAGCTTGAGATAGCTTGACCTCACTAGTCAAGCTGCAGTACCATGTAGGTCTCGTTAATGTATCCTTCTTGTAGCCATCCTGGGAGTTTTCCGCATTCGACGAATCCGGCCTTTGCATAGAGTTTCTCTGCTGGTGTGTTGCCTTCGAAGACTGTGAGCATGACCCTGGAGAGGTTGAGCCTCTTCGCAAGGGTCTTCA
>Ga0209157_1000727_pt1 | contig 28043 bp, 19 predicted proteins | sample GraSoiAngelo_135_FD_185892 | JGI IMG/M metagenome (GOLD analysis project Ga0209157, IMG submission 185892) | Grasslands soil microbial communities from the Angelo Coastal Reserve, California, USA - 14_0929_05_40cm (SPAdes) (version 2) | ecosystem: Environmental > Terrestrial > Soil > Grasslands ...
CCGAGCAATTGCCTTTGGACTTGAGTCAACTCGACCCGCGCTTGCTGCTCCCGCGTTTGCGCCTGACGGATTTTGCTGCGCCGTATCCCCCAGTCAAAAACAGGCAGGGTGAAGTTTCCGACAATGTAATAACCGAGATTCGGCATCGGGCCGGCCTGTGGAAACGCCGCAACCGTACTGTGCAGCGCAAACGCATTCGCTTCGATGCCATAGTTCCCATCGATTGCCAGCGACGGAAGCAGCGCATTCTGCGCGATGCGGACATCTTGAGTCGCCTGCCGAAGCGCTTCCTGGGCCACACGCAGCTCCGGATTTTGGCGTCCGGCCATGGTTTCAATCTCGGGAAATGGCGGTAGCGCTCGCGGTGCATCGAGATCGTCCACCACCGTGAAATTCTCGTTCAGGTCGGGAAACAACAAAACCGCGAGATTCAAGCGAGTGTTTTCCATGCCCAGCGTCGCTTCTTGCAGATTCTGGCTTTGCTGCTCGTACTGGATCTGCGCCTTCACGACGTCGCTGTGCGCGACTTGTCCTGCGTTCTCTTGCTGCTGACTGATTTCGAGGAAACGCTGTGCCTGCTGAAACGATTGTTGAGCGGTCCCATACTTCCGCTGTGATATCGCCAACGCATAATAGTTTCTCGTCACGGTGACCGCCAATCCGCGTTGAGCGATTTCGACCCTGGCCGCGGCCAGCGCTTCAACGGCCTGCGCTCGCCGATAGCTGCTCTTAAAGAAGGTGTTGGGATTGATGTCCTGATGCAAGATTCCCCAGGACCGATACACGTGCACTCCGTCGTTGGTCACAAATCGGCCGCTGGGCAACCTGCCGTTTCCCTGCGTGCCTAGATACTGAGTCGTGTGACTGGCAGTCGGAAACATCGCGAGTCTTGACTGAATCCGGTCCTCGCGAGCGACCGCCGCGTCGGCTATTGCTAACTGATACTGAGCATCGACTTGCTTTGCACGATCGAGCGCATCCTGCAGAGTAATGACCGCCGGCGGCGCCGCCGGCCCCTGAGGCCGCGCGAATTGAAGAGAAGGAGGCTCTGGAGTCTGCGCCAATGCGGAACAAACAGCGCCAATCAAGAGCGCAATCAGGTAAAAACAATTTCCTCTGGATCTCATCACTTTCCCACTACTAAAACTTTAAACGAGTCCGGCAGGAACGTCCCTCGCCGTTGACCGGCCGTCGGAGGCGGTCCGGGTACGGCAGTCGGCAAATAAACATTGTGTGTCTTGGCGTCTAAAGCGATGGTGCGGGCTCCGCGGGCCGTCGCCACGTTTTCCAGAACTTCCCATTTGCCGGCGTCCTCTTTGACGATGGTCAGTGTCCCATCTCCTCCATTGGAGCTCATCGCGTATCCTGTGCTGGGATCGAAAACGACGCCATCAGGTCCCGGGCCTATCGCGGGCGTCGCGATGACTTTTCCCACATCGGGATCCGATATGGCCATCATCCGGTTACCGCAAACGGAAAACAGCCGCCGGCTCTTGAGGTCCATTGCCATTCCCGAAGGTCCATCGCACGGTTTCAACGAATAGCGTTTGGTGACGCCCGGCTTTGCCGCATCGATATCCACAACTTCATTCGTGTCCTCAATGTTGACAAAGATATGGCCTCTGTCGTCGGCCTGTGAGAATTCAGGCTTGCCGCCAAGTGGAATCGTTCCCACGACCATGCCTGTTTTGGCGTCAATAGCCGTGGAGTTGTTCGACCTGCCATTGAATGTGAACACGCGGCCGGTCTTGGGCTCGTAGCGGATGGAATCCGGGTTCTCGCCCGTGGCCGGCTGGCTGATCGTCTTCAATGTCTTCAAGTCGAAGATCGTGACGTTATTTCCGCGGCCGTTGCTAATGAAACCACGGTTTAATGAAGGCACAATCTGGATGCCGTGCACGCCGGGTGTATCCGGAATATCGCCAACCACTTTTCCCGCGTCCGGATCGACAACGACAACATGTGATGCATGCGACAGGTACAGACGGCGGGCGGCGCTATCCATTTCCGGGTAGTCCCAGCCTCCTTCACCTCCAATCTTGATCTCCTTCACGACGTGATAGCCGGTAGATGCCGCGAAAACCGCAAAAGCGGCTGCGGCAACCAATAAACTCATGGAAACGATTTTCCGCATGGGCCCTCCTATTGTAGTGGAGCATGGCCAAGTTATCGCAAGACGGCGCAAATGGAAATTAAAAGAGGATTAATTGTTATTTATCCGGCCCCGGCACCCTCCAGACTCGCCATATAATGGCCCGAATGCGAATTCTGGTCGTTGAAGACGAGCGCCGCGTGGCGAGTTTCGTCAGCCGGGCGCTTCGTGAGAATTCCTATGCGGTGGACCTCGCGGAGACCGGCGAGAAAGCCATTGAAATGGCAACGGCGACGACATACGACAGTATCCTGCTGGACATCCGTTTGCCCGGTCTGAGCGGAATCCAGGTTTGCCGCGAGCTTAGGGAAGCAAAAGTCGACACTCCGATCCTGATGCTCACCGCGCGCGGGCTTGTCGAACAAAGAGTCGAAGGACTTGATGCGGGCGCGGACGATTACCTGACCAAGCCATTTGCCGTGGCTGAGTTACTCGCTCGGGTCCGCGCGCTGACCCGCAGGCGCACAGGAAAAGGCCGTTTGCTGCGCTACGCCGATCTCGAACTCGACAGGCACGAGCGGCGGCTGACACGCGCCGGCCGCACGGTTACGCTTACCGCGAAGGAATTTGCTCTTCTCGAATTCCTCATGAGCCGTGCTCCAGATATAGTCTCCCGCAGCGAAATTATCGAACACGTTTGGGATGTACACTTCGATACGGGAACGAATCTCGTGGAAGTCTACGTCAACCGGTTGCGTCAGAAGATCCCGGGCGAAGGAAATTCGAAGCTGATTCAAACCATTCACGGTGTCGGATACCGCGTGAAGGGCGAATGACTGCGCAACGCTCCATTCGTTGGCGAATGTTCGTTTTGTTCTGTGCCACCGCAGGCGCTTTGCTGGCGGTGTGCTATGCGGGATTTTATTTGCTGTTCGAGCGCGTCGTCCGCGAGCAGCTCGATCGCCGGCTCGGCGAGGTTGCGGCGCCGATCATTGCGGATTTGATAGTCGATCCCGAAGACAAGGATGTCGATATGCTCGATATTGCCGACGAATATTTCGAGGTCCTCGATACATCCGGAGCCGTTCTTCAGCGTTCGAAAAATCTTCACGTCAATCTGCCGGTCGCCGCCCGGCCTGGATTCGAGACCGTTTATCTCCCTGGCGAGGGAGAAATTCGCCTTATGGTCATTCCATTTCAGGTTGGCGAAGAAACGTGGTTATTCGTTTCCGGCGAATCGACGGGAGACGAAAATGCCGCATTGGCAACGCTCCGCCACTTCGCAATAGCGCTACTGCCGGCGAGTCTTCTCGCCACGGCCATTGTTTTCGGCCTCTACTCCAATCAACTCCTGGCGCGCATCGAAGCGGTTGTCGGGCAGCTCCGTCAATTCGTATCGGACGCATCCCACGAACTGCGCACACCGCTCGCGGTTCTTCAGGGTGAGACCGAATTGCTCCTTGCGAAACCCAGGACTACTGCGGAATACGAAACCGCCGCGCGCGTCATGGATTCGGAGTTGAAGACGTTGAGCCGAATCGTTGACGGTCTTTTCACACTGTCGATGGCGGACGCGGGGCAACTGCGTATCGCGCCCGAGCCCTTATACCTCGAAGAGGTGCTGGAAGAAGCATGCGGGCTGGCCGCTCCACTGGCGAGTCAAAAAGAGATTCATATCGAACGTCATCTCGATCGTGATGTCCTCTTTAACGGCGATCCGGCGTTTTTGCGCCAACTGTTTTTGATTTTTCTGGATAACGCCATCAAGTACTCCCCGCGAGGGACGAGGGTGGACGTCACGCTCGCCAAACACAGTGATGTGCGGGTTCGTTTCCAGGACGAAGGAATTGGGATCTCCAAAGAAGATCTTCCTCGCATCTTCGAGCGATTCTTTCGCGCTGCTCCTTCCGGCGAAAGCCATAGCGGCGGCCTCGGATTATCCATCGCTCAAGCTATCGTCCAAGCCCACCACGGCACCATCGAATGCGAAAGCACGCCGGGTGTCGGATCCGTGTTTACGGTCCAGCTTCCTTTGACGGCGTAACGGCGCCAAATATAAACGGAATTTAATACTGTTTTAACCCTCCGTAAGCCTAGCGTCTTATATACTCGCGCCAAATTAGAGGAACAGAACGTGTCGCCGATATCGGGTTTGGTTTCCCAAATCAGACCCAAAACTAGGAGGTGCTTGTGGATTCGGTTCGTATTTGCGCAACGTTTCGCAGCCGGCTGAGCGCCTTCCGGGGTTCCATCGCCTATTTTGCCGTGTTCCTGACTTGTTCGTCGCTATTGTCGCAAGGCAGTGCGGGCCGGATTTTACGCAGCATTACGGATCCGACCGGCGCCGTTATTCCGGGCGTTACCGTGACGATTCGCGATGTGGACAGAGGCACCACCCGAACGCTTGTCACCGATGAAGCCGGACTGTACCTGTTCAGAAGCATGCCCTTTTACAACTGGGATCTTTCGGTGACGAAAGCGACGAAATTCAAAGAGCGCTATACGGCTCAGTTCCGAGCCGAGTTCTTCAACGTGCTCAATCACCCGAATATTTCCAACCCGTTCGGTGGACCGGGCGGCGACAACTCGTTTACGGATCCTTCAGCAACAGCGGGTACAAGTTTCGGTTTCCGCCCCCAGACACCGGATGTTACTAGTTCGAATCCGGTGCTTGGATCCGGCGGTCACCGCGACATTCAGTTGGGGCTGAAGATAATTTTCTAATCGGCTATTTGAGCCTAAGGCGGGGGACACTATGAGAGATGTTTCTGAAATGTTTCGCGTTCTTCTTGGACTTTGTTTTGTTTTGGCGCTGATTCTGTTTCCCAGCGTTCCCGCGAACGCGCAAGTGACGGGAGCAACGCTCTCCGGCACCGTCACAGACACCAGCGGTGCTGTGATACCGGGTGTAATGATCGCGATCAAGAACCGCGCCACAGGTGTCGTTCGAAACGTGCCGTCAGACGAAGCCGGCTTCTACTCAGCGCCGAATTTGCTAGCGGGCAGTTATGACGTCACGGCTTCTGCGGCAGGATTCAGCACGGTGATGCAATCGAACATTACGTTGACCGTGGGAGCTCAGCAGCAGCTCAACATATCGATGAAGGTCGGTGAAACGGCTCAGGTCGTCGAAGTGACGGCAGCGGCGCCATTGGTGCAAGTGACCTCGTCGCTCATTAGCGGGGTGGTCGAATCCACAACGGTGCGCGAGTTGCCCCTCAACGGCCGCGACTGGGCGTCGCTGGCCACTCTTTCCCCCGGCGTCACCGGCCTCAATGGAGAAGTCCAGATGCCCTTCGAGAGCGGCGCGCTTCGCGGGAACCGGGGCTTTGGGTCACAACTGACCATCTCCGGGGGCCGGCCCACACAGAACAACTACCGGCTCGACGGGCTCAGCATTGCCGATTACACCAATGGCTCGGGCAGCGTGGTCGGGGTCACTCTGGGCGTGGATGCGATTCAGGAATTCTCCGTGATCACCGGCAACTACTCGGCCGAGTATGGGAGGACCTCCGGCGGGGTAATCAACGCCATCAGCAAGTCCGGGACCAACGCATTCCATGGCGACGTCTACGAGTTCCTGCGCAACGACAAGCTGGACGCGAACGACTTCTTCTCAAATCGCGCTCACCAGCCGAGACCGACTTTAAGGCGGAATCAGTTCGGCGCCGCCGCCGGCGGCCCTATTCGCAAGGACCGAACTTTCGTATTCGGCGATTACGAGGGGATACGCTTTGCGGAAGGATCGGCCAGCGGGAATTCAAACGTTCCGTCTGAGAATGCGCGGCTGGGAATCCTCGCCGGACAACCCGTCCTCACGGGCCCTTGCCCAAATCCCGCTGCGCAGAGAAACCTAGCCCCCGGACGAGCGACGACTTGCGTGGATAACATGATTGCGGCGAAGTACCTGGCGCTCTATCAACACCCCAACGGGCCGGTCACTGCGAACCCGGACGTAGCCAACTTCGTCTTCGCACCGACACGAGTGGTACACGAAAATTTCTTCACCACGCGGCTGGATCACAAGATCAGCGATACGAATAGCCTGTTCGGAACCTATAACTATGACGACTCGCCCTTCACCACGCCAGACGGCTTTAATACCACGTCGGTCCTGTCCGAGGTCAAGCGCAACATCGTCGCCCTGGAATGGAACCACGTTTTCTCTCCGGCCTTCGTCAATACCGCGCGGCTTGGCTACAACCGGAACTTCACGACTAACAACCTGACGACGGGGGCTATTCAGCCCGCCTTCGGGGACCCCTCCCTGGGCCTGATGCCAGGATATGATACGCCCGGCATGATCACGTCTGGCCTCTCGCGGACCGCTGGGGGTTTGCCCGGCGGATTTACCTTTTTCCGTTGGAATTCCTACCAGTTCTACGACGACGCATTTCTGACTCGTGGAACGCATTCTCTGAAATTCGGGTTTGCGAGCGAGAATATGCGGTACAACCCCTTTACTCTTTATCTCCCCGCAGGACTGTTGCGTTTCTCCGCCCTGCCGAATTCGTACTCCCCTTGTGCTCCGGCCATCCAGTGCTTCCTCCTCAACCACCCCAGGTCCTTCGAGGGAGGGCTTCCGATCAAGGTTAGCCCGCGGGGCTACCGGTCGACTCTCGTCGGGGGATATATCCAGGATGACTGGCACGTCCGCCACAACCTCACCCTGAACGTAGGCCTGCGCTATGAAACGAACACCGTGATCAGTGAGCAGCATGGCAAGCTCACCAGCCTCCGCAACATCACGGACCCGTTACCCACCTGTGGGACGTCGGCTCCCTCCCCGACTGACGTCGTACTCGGAAAGCCGGGTTGCGCTGGCGTTGCCCCTATCTTCTCGAACCCCACCACCCTTAATTTTGAGCCCCGGTTCGGTTTTGCTTGGGATCCGCGCGGCAATGGGAAGACGGCCGTTCGCGGGGGCTTCGCCATCTTTGACGTGCTGCCGCTGCCGGGATACTTTTTCAGTCAGGCCTGGGCGCCGTTTTTCCTCACGGGTACGATTCCCGACTCGGCGGCTACGCCGCTCCTCGGCACGCTTGGCGTTCCGCCCACCAATGCAGATGGAACGACCAATCCAAAGAGCGCATATTCGAACTTCTTCGGACAACAAAGTCAAGCGGGATGCCCGTCGCCCTTGGGGACTTGCAAGCTCACCGTCTCGTTTACGGAATCTAATCCCAAGCGAAATTACGTCGAGCAGTGGAATATCAACGTGCAACGCGAGATCGCGCCCAACTTGACGGCGACGATGGGTTATGTGGGCTCCCATGGCCTCCACCAGCTCATACGAGGCGATGATTTCAATCAGGTCCTCCCCACGTTGACCTCCGCGGGATGGCTGTGGCCTTATAACCCCACCGGCAAAGATATGAGGATCAATCCTAACTTCGGGACTATCCGTGGGCTCAGCTGGGGAACCGACTCCACTTATCATGCGCTTCAGCTTAATGTCCAGAAGAGGATGAGCCGCGGCTTCCAATTCGGAGCTTCTTACACTTACAGCAAATCGATGGACAACGACTCTGCGACGATCCTGGGCGATGCCTTTTCGAATTCCATCACGACCTGGTTCTGGCCCGCGCCGTCAATCAGTTGGGCCCCCTCGGACTACAACATTACCCATACCGCGTCGATCAACGGCATCTGGGATGTACCCGGGCTTAAGTCTCTCCACGGGCCTGCTGGCGCGCTCGTGAACGGATGGGAGATGACCGGCATCCTCAAGCTGAATAGCGGAATTCCGACGACTCCCCTCATCTCAGGGGACCCTATGGGAGTGCAAAATAACGGCTCAGACACGTTCGGCATTCCGGATCGCGTTCCGGGAATCGATCCCGTGAACCACAATTGGAAGAGCACGCCGGGCCTGCAGTACATCAACACCAATGCCTTCAAGGTGCCCATGGCCACACCGGCGATCGCATCGCAGTGCTTGCCTTTTTCTGGGGTTGCGGGCAGTTGCGCGAATCTCCTGGGCAATGCCGGCCGCAATAGTATTGTCGGTCCGGGACTCGCCAATATTGACCTCTCGTTATACAAGAACTTCGCGGTGCCGAAGATTTCGGAGAGCTTCAAGGTGCAGTTCCGGGCGGAGTTTTTCAACGTCTTGAATCACCCCAACTTTGGGCCGCCCTTGGCCTTTCAGGGCGGTCAAACTGCCCAGTTATTCGGTGCGGACGGGTTGCCGAGCGGCGGTGGAGGTTTGGCGAACCCGACGGTGACGAAACCCAGGGAGGGTCAGTTCGCCCTGAAGGTCATTTGGTAAAATGATAGCGGAGGCTCGCATGAAACGATCTAATGTTCTCGTTGGTTTGTGCTTGTTGGTCCTAGGTGCCTATGTTCTTGCGATCCCTCCTTCGGGTTATCACCTTCTGAAGAAGATACCCTTCGGTGCGGCGCCCGGCGGTCTGGAGTATTTTGACTACATCACGTTTGATAATTCGACTCGCCGGGTTTATCTCTCGCACGGCAGCGAGGTCAAAGTGGTCGACGCCGATAAAGGCTCTGTCGTTGGCACCATTTCTGATTTGAAGCGGTGCCACGGAGTTGTTGTACTCAATGATCTCGGCCGTGGATTTATCACGGACGGTGAAACGGGTCAGGTCGTGATCTTCGATCTGAAAACTTTCAAAACTCTCGGTCAGATCAAGGCGGGCCGTAATCCCGACTCTATTCTTTATGATCCGGCGTCCAAGCGTCTCTTTGTGTTCAATGGAGGTAGCAAAGACGCCACGGTTATGGATCCAGCTAAGGGAACAGTCGTGACCACCCTTCCGTTGGGTGGCGCTCCTGAGCAAGCCGTAGCCGATGGCAAGGGGATGGTATACGACAACCTCGAAGACACGAATGAGGTCTTGGCGATCGATTCCAGCAAACTCATGATCAAATCGCGATGGAAGGTCGCGCCTGCAGGACAACCCACCTCCATCGCAATGGACCGCCAGCACCGGCGGCTCTTCATCGGAGGGCGCAATCCCAAGATGCTTGTTGCGATGGATGCAGATACTGGGAAAGTGATAGGTCAAGGCTTTCCGATCGGCGACCGCGTCGACGCCAATATCTTTGACCCCGAAAACGGCATGATTGCCGCTGCGACGCGCGAGGGCACGATCCACATATTTCACGAAGATTCACCGGAAAAGATCAGCGTTGTCGAAACCGTAAAGAGCGAGTTTGGCGCGAAAACGATGGCGCTCGACCCGAAGACCCACAATCTTTACGTCGATACGTCCGACTTTGATCCGGCTCCGGCTCCCACGCCGCAACAGCCGAATCCTCAACCTGTCGCTAAACCCGGAACTTTTCGGCTGCTGATCTACGGACCTCAATCGGCAGCTAAAACGAATTAGCTCGATTTCACTCCCTGGCTCTCGTCCTCAATCTGGGAATGCTCATCCGTTTCGTCGGAAACAGGTCTGCGAACAGGTCTGAATGCAGTACCAACTATGGTAGGATTAATCGATGAAAAAGATCTCAATGCAGGACCTTAAAGCTCAATTGTCCGCGGCAATCGCTGAGGCGGCATCTGGAGAAACTATTTTGATCACACGGCATAATGAGCCCGTCGCGCGACTGGAGCCAGTTCACGTTTCGCATCTGCATCGCGGCAAGTTGTTTGGCAAAGCCCGAATTGTGCCGGCTGTAAAGAAAGGAACGAATGGCCGGTACCTGAGGGTTCTGCTGGAAGACCGTGGCGACCGCTGAGAAAACAGACCAGACGCCGAGTCCCCGGCGTCTTTACCTCGACACGTCCGCGTATCTGTGTATGCTCCTGCGCGAACAAGGAAGCGACACATTGAAAGAAGAAACTACTGGAGCGGAATTATTGTCCAGCGTTCTGCTCATACTCGAAGCCAAAAGGAACATTGTGAGATTGACGCGAGAGGGCATGTTGGACCCTGACCAATACAAGAGATGCCTCGCTCGGATCGAAGCAGACACGGATTTTTTCCTGTTGTCGGATCTGACGCTGGATATCTGCAGATCCAACACAATACCTGCTGTTTCGACACCCCGCTCTTTGGACCTCGTCCACCTGCGTACCGCCCTTTCGTTCAATTCGGTCGAACGTATTGATCGCTTTGTTACAAACGATGAGTCTCAGCGGGAGGCAGCGAAGGAGCTTGGCCTTCCGACCTAATTAAAGGATTCACGCGTCCGCATGGAGCCCATGATCTCCTACAGCAGTTTCGAGACGGCGCGGATGAACTTCTCGAAGTCGCCGAGATCGTTTTTTAGGGCGCTGAAAACACGTTTCCGATCAATCTCGAGATATTCATGGACGAGAATATTCCGGAAACCGGCCATTGACGTGAGCCGTGCGGAAAGCGATTTGGACAGAACCTTGTGCGCAGCGAGCATTTCGAAGAGTTCTCGATTATCCGCTGGCAGATTCAAACGCAAATCCGCGACGATGTGGTTGCTGATATCGAGCACGCATTGGATGGCAAGCTGAAGGTATCGTTCCGCATTGCCGTAAACCAGAGGATCTTTGAGGAACGCCTTTTCCTCGTTCTGCCGGTAGATCTTGCGAAGTAGAGCCACATACTCGCGAATTTTTGCGATGCGGGCATCGACGACGAACCGATCAACCAATGATTCGACCTTCTCGAACGCTTTTCTTCAGATATTTGATGTACGTTTCGTATGCGGGCACCATGTCGGCGTAGCGGTTTGCGGTCAATACCTGAAATCGGACGCGGGCGGACGCAGAGCGTTCGTACGCGAGCTTACCTTTTGACAGAACGCGGTGAGCGAGAAGAGGTGACGCCTGGTTGAGAATTACGACATCGACGTCCGGACGATGCAGGACCGATCCCAGATCCGCCATCAGTGTCAGGCGGTATTGAAAAAACAGAGAGGGGCGCACGTCATCCGAAAGCAGAACAGCGATATCGATGTCGCTGTTTTTTCGTCTTCGGCCCGTCACCGTCGAGCCGAAAATATACGCGGCAAGGACCTCTTTTTTCGACGAAAGACACCGGCTTATCGCCTGCGTTGTAGAGTGCAATCTTCTTTCGCTCATGAAAGAGGGCTCCCGTGTATTCTTCAATCTCAAATGTTGGGATGTCCAATGAGCGATGTCAAATGCACTTGTCAAATTACCTGATGACTCAACTACCCACTGACTAAATCAGTCATTGGGTAGCTGATTAATCTGGTCGTTGGACAAGTGCATTTGACATCGTTCATTGGACATCCCAACATTTCAAATTACAAGCTCCCTCAGCTCAAAACATGTACTTCAGCGCGACTTGGATCTCGCGCATGTTGGTGCGCGTGCTATTGATCCTGCCGAAAGTTTGCGATGTTATGCTGATGTCGGGATTACCCCAGTTCGGATGGTTCGGGAGGTTGAACGCCTCGAACCGAAACTGGAGCGCGTGATTCTCGACGATCCGGAACTCCTTATGGGCTGAGAAATCCAACTGAATGCTCCCGGGTGTGATGACCGTGTTCCGCGCCGCCGTGCCGAAGGTCCCATAAGGCTGAAGTGCGAAGGCGGCGGTGTTGAACCAACGGTCAGGATTTCGTACGCCCCGGTCGAGGACCGCGTATTGGCCTGTCGCATTCGGCCGGTCGTAGCCAATGCCTGTGTTGGACTGGTCCTTGTTGTCAATGACAGTCGCGGGGAACCCGCTCTGGACGGTGAAAATGGATCCAAGTTGCCAGCCTCCGATGATGGCATCGGCAAAGCCGCCATTGCTGAGAAACCGCCGCCCTTTACCGATCGGCAGGTCGTAGAGCACCGAAGTTACAGCCCGATGATCCTGGTTGAAGCTCGATAATCCGCGCTCGGCGCGAAGGTTATAACTGCTTTGAGGAAACAGCACATCCGTGTCGTGAACACGGATGGCGCTGCCGTAGTCGATCGATTTTGACCAGGTGTATCCAAACAGATAAGTCAGACCCTTCGAGAACCGGCGCTGCAACTTCGCGCTCAAGGAGTTGTAGTTTGCCTTGCCGCTCCCGTCGACCTCCTGGAATCGGCCCAGCTCCGGATAGGGTGAGCGAAGCGCCACGGGTAATGTCGTATCGGCCGTGGGGTATGCCTCGTTGAACGCGCGCAGCGATTCGAGCCTCCGGCTCACGGAACCGATATAACCGATCTCGAGCGCCGTGTCGCCGCCCAGTTCGCGCTGCACATTGAGCAGGTACTGGATGGAGTAAGGCGTGCGCCGGTTATAGATGTTGGCCAGGCCGTAGGGCTGCGGGAGCAGATCAGTACCGTTGGGCCCGGCTCCCAGGCCGCGGAATGGCAGATTCCACGTCAAGTCGATATTGCCTGGAGTCGCGATGTCCCGGCGGCGGCCTGCAAGGTTGCGGGCCATGTCAAAGCGCGGGTTGCCGGTATCCTGAGCATAGAACATCCCTCCGCCCGTTCGGACCACCCACTTGGAACTCGGATTCCAGGCTATGCCGAGCCGGGGTGCAAAGTTCGTCTTGTCGTCGGCGACGAGCCTATCGCCGAGCAGGCCGTTCCGCGCAACCTTGACCGCCGGGTCGTATCGGAAGGAAATACCTTCGTAGAAGTCCCCCGTTCCCGCGCGCACGAGAGTTGGGTGACGGTTCATGTCTGCTACATTCGGAGCCGTATCCACAAACGGCATATAGAAGTTGAGCAGCTTCCCGGTCAGGTCGAGGAATGGCGGCGTGTACTCGTACCGGAGTCCGTAGTTGATCGAGACTTTCGGGTGAATCTTCCACGTGTCGTCGATGTAGTAGGCCTGGCTTGTTGCATGGAACCTGGTTTCTGCGAGCGTTACGGATCCCTGGGACTGCGTTTCGTAGCCAAGCAGAAAGTCGGCGAATCCGTATCCTGTGTTTGCCGCTCCCACATTTGAAGTTGCCACCCCCTGGAAATTGAACGAGCCGCGGGGAAACTGATTACCCAACTGATTGTACTGATCCCAGCGCAATTCACCGCCAAAGCGGAATGAATGGTTTCCCCTGGTCCAACTGAAGTTGTCAATAGCTTGATAGACGCGGTTTCTGTTCTCGTACGGACCATTGGAATTGTCACCGAATGTAGTGCCCGTTCCCCCAGCAGGAATTACAAAGCCCGTGATGGTGATCTGCGGAGTTCCCCAGGCGAGCGGTGATAGATTTCTCGAAATTCCGGGAAGATTCAGCTCCGACATGACGTCACGGGTATTGGCAAAGATTCCCGATTTCAGGTTGTAGAAGTAATTGAAGCCGAATCGGAATTCATTGACCTTCGAGGGCGAGATGACCCGCGTATTCGATGCCATCGCCTGGTGCACATGAGTCTGCACTTGACTGCCGTTAAAGAAATACGGTTGGCTCTCACTTTCACCGCTCCAACTATATCGGCCGAACCAACTGGACTTTGACGACTCTGTGAAGTCGATACGTTGAATGAACTGATCTTTGTCCGCCTTGCGGTTTAAGGTCGCCTCGTAGTTGTAGGGAACCAAATTCGGATTGAGATTCGGCGCCGGGTAAAATTCGAGAAGCTTGTTCGAAACCGAATTGATCCGGTTAGTCGGGATCAGATTGCCGGCAAATGGATCCCGAATGAAAGCACCCGGTCGACTCGGATCAGGCCGCGTCGTGGCAGGGTCATAGATTCTCGTATTTGTCAGTGAGAGAATTTCCGAGAAGTCCCCGCCGCGCATCTTCATCGAAGGCACGCTATACAGCGTCCGCGTCTTCCGGCGCTCGTTGAATCCTTCGAAGTTCGACATGAAGAAGAGCCGATCGGTGCCCTTATAAAGTCCGGGTATAGTTACGGGGCCTCCCACAGTAAAACCATACTGATTCCATTTGAACGCGTCCTTGGGGCGTTCGCCGGCAAAGGCGTACTGTTTCGCGTCGAGCTTGTCATTGCGGAGAAACTCGAACAGTGTTCCGTGGAATTGGTTGGTTCCGGGCTTCGTTGAAGCGTTGATCTGAGTCGTGGCGCGCCCGAACTCGGCCGGGAAGATCCCGGTTTGCACTTTGAACTCCTGCAGAGCGTCAATCGAGGGCAGGATCACGTAGGTGTTGAAGTTGACATCCGTATTTTCCACGCCATCCAGCGTGAAGTGATTGAACGCGCTCCGCTGGCCTGCGACAGCGATGTTCTGTGATGCGCGCGACCCACCCTGGCGTTGGTCTTCTTGTCCGGCAGTGGTGAACCCATAGCTCACGTTAGGGCTGAGCGACGCAAGCTGGAGGAAGTTGCGCCCGTTGAGCGGCATCTCGACGATGCGCCTGTTCTCGATGACCGTTCCGACCGTCGCGTTTTCCGTCGCGATGAGTGCCGTAGTCCCCTCGACCTCGACGGTCTGGCTCACGTCTCCAACCTGCAGAGTGAAATCGAGACGCGCCGACTGCTGAACCTGCAGTTCGACGCCGTTTTGCGTAATGGTGCGGAAGCCCGGCAGCTCGACTTTGATGTTGTATTTGCCCGGCTGCAAAACAGGGAAATTGTAAACTCCAGCTTCGTTGCTAATTGCAGTTCGAACCAGGTTTGTTGCAGGGTTGGTCACCGTCACCATAGCGCCCGGAATGACGGCACCGCTTGCATCACGAATCACACCGCTGATGGACGCGTCGGTCTGGGCCATCGCCGGTAACACGCTCAACAGGAGAATACAGAGCAAACTCCACAGACACCGATTTCTCATAGATTCCTCCACTAAAAGCCTTCAAGAATTTGGGAAAAGTCTAGCAAACCCACACGCAGAAATACATTTCAACTTACGGCAGAACGCACGCGTAGGCTTAGTTAAGAAGTAGGTTCCTCTGCATCCAATTGCGCAAGTTGCGTATCGAGATGAGAGAGTGAGCGCTCTAGAAGAGCACGATAGCGGCTGTTGCTCGCGGATTCCAAGGAGCTTCGGATTCGCGAGCGGGCCAGTAGGATGCTTTCGCGTTGTGAACGCAGCTCTAGTTGGCGCGGCGTAAGGTTGTCCTTCGCGGATTTCTGAGAATCGCCTTCTCGCTGGCTAATTTGTTCCTCAACTGATTTGCTTTCCCAGCCGCGGGCCACTCCCCGAGTATATCGTCCCGGGGCCGGCTTTGCGATCTCTGGCCATCGCAATTCCTGCAAGACTCATGTGAAGTCGTCATTAATGTGGAGTTGATGGATGAAAGCCTCGGGAATTAAGGCTTCGCAGAGTTTCAACTCGCCCGTCGACAATCGCGAATTGCGATCCGTGCCAAGGACACTGAATCACACCGTTCTCACACTTTCCTTCAGATAACGGACCGCCGAGGTGCGGGCATTTCTCCGCCAGCGCGAAGACACGATTGTGCGCGAGAGGGGCTGCAACTGACATATTCGCCAGTTTCATACTTGGCGGCTTCACAGTCGATCTTGTTGAGCGAAACGGCCGGCGTAGATAGCACTGCCCTCAGTGCGTTGCAAGACCAACTGGCATAGCCGGACGCCCGCATGAATCGCCAACGGCCTTCCGGCGACGTTGGACATTTCAAGGACCTGCCGGTTGTTCACGCCTGGCGCAACAAATCCGGACGTCACATGGATCATCAGCCCAAGGCGTGCGAAGCGGCTGCGCCCCTCGAGCCAGCCGCCGATGTCTCCAGGCAAGCGAATGCGTTCCCGCGTGATCCCATGGATGGTTTCACCCGGTTGCAACACGTAGGGATGATCGAGCCCGCGGAGCTCGGTCACAGCACGGTAATCCGCATCTTCCACTAGATCGATGACCGGCGGGCCACCTCGCATCACGCGGATCTCATCGCCTAGATGCAAATCGATAGATGCGGGGCCGATCTGATCCTCAGCCAGAGGATCGATGACGATTCGCCCCGCTGCGATCTCCCGCAGGATGATGTGACGAGTCAAGATCATTCTGCTTCTCCCAGACCTGAGATTCCGATTGTCCCATGGAGGCTGGAAGAAACAGCCGCACGATTTCGATAATCGTCATGAGGTGTAGTGTGACCGTTGAGCTGAAGCAACTGTTCCTCCCAAAGTAGTCGGAACGACGGCTTTACAGAAACCGACTTCCTGCGTCCAGGCGTCACGTTTCAAATCGGTGTTGCCCCGCGGCGGATTGACGTTGCTACAGAGATCGCGGGAGTCCGATTCGATACGCCTACAACAACAGGATTTTGGCGAATCTCGAGGGAATATCGTTCCGGTCATTGGCCGGACTGATCTCGTCGCAAATAAAAAGGCGGCCGCCCGGCCGCAAGATCTTGTCGAAGTAGAGTGGTTGGAATCCCAGGCCAAATCTTGGCACGGTTTCAGCGCGTTTAGAAATCCAGGCGGGACCGCAACTGGCGGACGCGGTCGCGCGCAACCTGCAGCTCCGTATGCTTCACGTCTTTAAGACGTACCACCATGCCGCAAGGCGTACCACCATGCCGCCTCCGAACCAGGAAGTCGTCTCTTCGATATAGTTCACGTTGAGAAGCGTCGCGCGATGAATACGGATGAACTGTGCCGGATCCAGCTTCTGCTCCAATTCCGAAATCGTGTTGTCGACGACATAATCTTTCGAGGACGTGGAAGCGAAGGTCAGCTTGTCTTTCGCATAGAAATGAGTGATCGACGCCACATCCGCAACGACGACGCGCTCGCCTACACGCAATTCGTTTCGGAAATGCCTGAGCTGGACTTAAGCCCTGAGCCAGTTCACGCGCGATCGCGCGGAGGCGTTCCGTTTCAGTGAATCGTTCCGCCGTGTCGAATAATCTTTCGAGTTTCGTCAGAGCGCGATCGAGGCGGTGTGCTTCTATCGGCTTCAATAAATAATCGATCGAGTTCACCTCGAATGCGTGCAGCGCATATTGATCGAAGGCTGTCGTAAAGACGACCATAGGCTGGGAATCCAACCTCGATAGCAATTCGACGCCGGTCATTCCCGGCATCTGGATATCAAGAAAGAGTGTATCGACCGTATTCTTCTCGAGATACTCCAGCGCTTCTTCAGGTCTGGTGGTTGAGCCGGCAATCTGGACGCGCGGTGACTCAACGGAGCCGTCTTCGTTAGCCAACCGGCCGTGACATTCGGGCGGCGCGCGGAGTAAAAGCATGCGCTTACCAATGTTTGATGCGTGCAATGGCAGTTGACATCAATCGGTGATTAATGCATCATAGACACATGAGGACGACTCTGACGATCGATGATGATGTGCTGAAGGAAGCTGCGAAACGGGCTGAAGCGCTGCGCATATCCGTGGGTGAAGCCTTATCGGACCTGGCGCGCCGAGGCTTGCAGGTGGCGCCTCCGGTCAAGGAGATCGGGGGGTTGCTTGTCTTCGATCCGCCGAAGGACTCGCCCAGGATTACGCATCGCGGCGTAAAGCAGGCTCTCAGTGATTTCCCATGAAGGTTTGTTTGCTCGACGTGAACACTCTTGTCGCGCTGTTATGGACGAATCACGAGCAACATGAAGCGGCACGCGCATGGTTTCTGGCGCACCAGCGAGCCGGATGGGCAACCTGCCCACTGACTCAAATAGGGTTCATTCGCGTTAGTTCCAATCCGCGGGTATTTCCGGACGCGCCGACACCCCTTAAAGCAGCGGAGATTCTGGCGGCAAACCTACGTCATCCCAATCATCAGCTCTGGAAAGATGAACTTCCTTTCGCCCGAGCGGTCGCGCCGATTGGGGCGCGTTTGTCGGGTCATCAACAGGTCACGGATGCATATTTGCTCGGACTCGCCATTCACAAGCGCGGAGCGCTGGCAACGTTTGATGCGGCGGTCGCGGCCCTGCTTGATCCGAAGTCGCAGGCGGACTCGCTGGAAATCATCTCGCTCTAATAGGCTGCTGAAAACGTCAAATCGGGGAACTGTAGCGGGCGGTCTATTCCTTGAGGCTGCGCGCTGCCGCGCTTGCGCTTCGCGGACCGCCCGCTATGTCTCGGTTTCGACATTGTGGGCGGTCATAGAAGATGTGAACGAATTGAAGAAATGTTGAATGTGGAGTATTCCCCTCCTCGCAGAGGAGGGGTGGCTGCGGCAATCAACTAAAAGTTGCGAAGCCACCGAAAGCGCCGCAGACGGGCGCGAAGCGCGAGCGCGATAGCGCGAAGCCGTAATAGTGGTCAGCTCGGCGAAATCTTCAGGCCTGAACAGTTTCGCCGGACTGACCACCCCGGCCGCGCCGTTTTGGAACGGATCCATTTTTATTTATGGCGCGTCCACCCCTCCTCTGCGAGGAGGGGAATACTCTGCGCGAGTTCAATTCATTCACACTTTCATAGACCGCCCCTACACTTCATGCGCCCCATGTCACCAAATCACTTTCAGCGCAAATTGAATCTGGCGAGCCGATGTTTGTGTAGAGGTGATCAGTCCCGCGCTCGAGATGGGATTGCCCGTCTGATCGAAGACGGTGAGGTTATCGGTCGGCGATGCAAAATTAGGCCTGTTAAAAAGATTGAAAAACTCGGCCCTGAACTGAACATTCGTGTTCTCCGAAAATAGTCGCGTGTGATTGTTCTTGAAAATCGATGCGTCAAACTTCGACACGCCGGGACCGATGAATGTGTTCCGCCCGAGGTTGCCTCGAAGATTTGCCGGATTCGGAAAAGACAAACATTGAGTTTTGATGTAATGGTTGGGATTCCCAGGATTCGTCAACGTCTCACACCCCGGCCCGATCACACGATTCGGCGGCTCGTTGGTTTCATCCAGCTTCATTCCCAATGGGTCGCCGCCCAGCAGCGGCGTAAACGGCTGGCCAGTCGAAGCTCTGTAAATTCCTCCCAATTGCCAGCCTCCAAATGCCCATTGGGTGAGCCGCGAGCCCATTTTGGGGGCGGGCAGTTCCCAAGTAAAGTTGGAAGCAAAAATCTGGCGTACGTCGAAGTCCGACAAACCCCGAGTTGTACGCTGGTCGAAGAACAGTGGATTGAGCAGCCCGTTGGGAAAGGCGTCGTCAGCCACCGTCGCCGAGAGCGTGTCGATACTCTTGCCCCATGTATATGCGCCACGAACCTGGACACCGTGGCTCACTCTTTTCGTGACCACCATCTGCAGGGCGTTATAGAAAGAGTTGGCCTGCCAAAGCATCCCCGTCACGCGGCCGAAGTTTGGATTGAATTTCTGACTGCTCGATGCCGGAGGGAAGAGATAACCGGCCGATGTGAACGCCGGCAAGACCATATTGAAATTATCGACCCTGAACGGCTGGTGGACGCCTCGCGATCCCACATAACCAAGCGTGAGAACAACGGCGGCCGGAAGTTCGCGGGATGCGCTCAGGTTCCACTGCATCACATAGCTGCGCTTCGGGGCGCGTTCGAGATAGCTCGCGGAAGCAGCAGTCGAGTCGCTTGCCAGCCCCTTATAAGCTCCCGTCGGAAATGCACCAGGCGGAAGGACATCCCCTAAGATCCGGTTGGAGAACGGTACTGAAAAAGGCGCGATCAAGGTGAATGTGTAGGGCAGCGGCAATACGTCAAAAATGCCAAAGCCGCCTCGGATGGCCGTCTTCGCATCCGCAAACGGGTTCCACGCAAACCCAACCCGTGGCTCGAAGTTATGAAGAGTCGGGTTAGAGAAATACGGAGAGCCTACCTGCGGTACCGCGTCGGTCAAGTGAAGAAGGTAGGAAAGCCTGTCGTGAGCCTCGGTAGGAACTGTGCCCATTTCGTAGCGAACGCCGGCATTGAGGGTCAGGTTCTTCAGGACACGGATATCGTCCTGAAGATACGTGCCGAAGAGCGTCTGGCGAATACCAAAGGTCGGTATTGGAACAGGAAGCAATCCAACGAAGTTTCGCGGCCGGTTCGTCAATAGATCAGAAAGTGAACTGAACTTGAAAACACCATTGGTTCGGCTTGTCAAAAGTAAATTGTCCTGCATGCGCTCGATCAGCGCGCCAAACTGCAGAGCATGAACTCCTTTGATGAGAAAGATGTCATCAGCCCCTTGAAATGAATTCCAGAAAACATTCCTGCTGCTCGTTCGCGTGTCCGGCCGCTGCGAGTTCAAACCGCCGGTAAAGTTCGTAACGCCGGGCACAGCCTGTATCTCCCCCACAAATTGACGGGGAATGAAGCCAAATGCGGCATCCGCCAATAAAGGGTTCATCACCCTGGACACGCCTCCCTCGACTGCCACAGCCCGGTTGAAGCCAAATCGCGCAGCATTCAAGAACTTCGAACTGAAGACGTGTTGCTCATGCAGCGTCACCACCTGGCGCCGCGATACAACGTTTCCCAGCAGCTCGTCAAATGCATCCGGTTGGACGACGTTCGAGTTGTCGCGCATAAACGTGCCGGAAACAATATCCTGCGAGGCGAGCTTGTGATCGAGTTTAGCGGTGACGTAATTTTCCGTAGTAACCTGCTGGCCGGCGAAGCTGAAAATTCCGGTATCTCCATTCCCGAGTATCGGTCCATTGGGCAATGGATAAAATGTCTGGAGAAATCGCGAGATTGACGGATCGACTACCACGGATCCTGTCGATAGCGCACCTCTACGGGCTGCCGCCGAAGGCACGGTACTCACCTGCGTGATACCAAGTGACTGGCGAAGTCCTTCATAATCGCCGAAAACGAACGTGCGGTCCTTCCGAAGCGCTCCTCCGAGAGAACCGCCGAATTGATTTCGCTTGAAAGGCGGAATCCCGGCGTCAAAAAAATTCCGCGCATCCAGGGCGCTGTTGCGCAGGAATTCATAAACGCTTCCACGAAAAGCGTTCGTTCCCGAGCGCGTAACAGCGTTGATGACCCCGCCTGTGGTCCGGCCATATTGAGCCGGATAGTTGCTTCCCAGAACGGAAAACTGCTCTACAGCATCCACACCGAGGTTGTCGCCCAGAACGCTTCCAGGCGCTCCGTTCGAGTAGTCGTTGATGCTGACGCCGTCGAGACGATAATTATTTTGGTCGGGCCGCGCGCCGGAAATGCTCAAGGCTGCTCCAAAACCGCGCTGAGAGTTGCCTCCGCCCTGGGCGCTTCCGGTCTGCACACCGGTGACACCTGCCTGGAGTGTGGCCAGTTGAGTCCAGTCGCGCCCGTTGAGCGGTGAGTCGACCACTGTGGAGGCGCTGACGTTTCCGCCGACCGCCGAAGAATCGCCGGACGTGCCCGAGACAGCCAGGCGAACGACCCGGGCGGGATCGCCGGCCTGCATTACCACATTGAGGAACAGGCTGGCTCCCACGTTCACCGCAATGCCGGTCCGCACCTGAGTCGTGAACGCCGGTGCGGCGACCGTCATTTCATAGGTTCCGGGCAAGAGGTCGGGCGCTGTGTAGAAACCCGCGTTATCCGTAGCGACTGTACGCGCAACTCCTGTCGCAATGTTGATCAACCTTACCTGCGCGTCGGGTATAGGAGCGTGCGAGGCGGTGTCCGTCACGGTCCCGGAAAGGGATCCGCTGGAGACCTGGGGGCTCAGTGTCACGCATAAGATATTGGAAAACGCCAGCAGACCCACGACTAGGAAAATCATAGAGTTGCGTTATTCTGATCGGGAAAAGCAAATTCCCGATCAGCAAGCCTTCATCATGGTAAGTAATCGAAGACCATGAGATGCGCCTCTTCAATAATGTGGTCGTTTGGCCCGTACGGTATCGTCTGAACGAGGTGCTTCGGAACTGCGACGTACATTCGTTTCAGTTCGGGCACATAGAGGGCGGTCTTGGCCAGCGCACCGGTGGGGACTTTTCCCACAAGCTGGTAGTGATCCGGATCCAGTTGTTTGAAGACAGCTAGAGTTCCGGTCGTCCCAACGAAGTAGATACGCCGCGTTGCCGGATCAAACTGGACTTCGTCGGCACCGCCAACGCTGTCCAGCGCTTGAATGACTTTTCCGGTTTCCGTATCCATAACGACCAACTTCCCCGGTTCGTACTGGTGGCCACCTTTGATGCGGCTACCTACAAACAGCCGATGATGTACCGGGTCCAGACCCGACGCATGCGGCGAAGGCCCTCCGGTGATGGGCCACTCGGCGACGACGGCACGCTTGTCCAGATCGACGACCTTTAAGTGACTTTCTCCTCCAACGATGTCGCCCATCGCGACGTACAGCCGTTTGCCCGAGGGTTCAATCGAGGTGCCTCCGGGATCGTTACCATTCATTTTTATACTGCCGACCAGTTTGCCAGCTTTGGTGTCGACGATCTCAATAGAACCGTCAGTGTTTCCCGACCCTGTTACGATGGCGGCGTAATATAAATGCCGGACAGGATCGTAAGCTCCATTGTCCGGCGTCCTTCGTGCAGCGCCACGTCCGCCCGTCAACTCTACCGTTTTAGTGACTTCGTAAGTAGTGCCGCTAATCGCGACAACCGTGTTGTCTCCCAGGTCCGTCCATATTTCGTTGGTCTCAGAAACATAAAACGGTCTTCGAGGATTCCCGCCGAGGCCTTTCGTTTCCTGGATCACCTTGCCTGCGCGGAGGTCTACGGTGACGATGTTTTTGTTTGCCTCTCCCGCAATGAACAGCCGCTGTCCTTTGACATCCACGGCGAAGTGGTCCATGTAGCCTTCGGTCGGTAGCGGAATCGTTTGGACCAGTCTCAGAAGGCCGGACATGGTCGTCATCGGCATCAACGGCGGCGGTGCTGGAACCGTGGACTGCTGACCACGCTGTGCCGCAGGAATAAAGAACGACCAGAAAGCCCAAAAAATCGTCAGGAAATTTTTCATGTCCCAGCACCCTATCACGGCCGGCATTTTGGCCCACATTAAAGGAAGATTAAATATTGTTTATCTCGCTTTCGTCCGTTGACAAGGTCGCCAGAGCAGCGTAAGACACCCCTATCTGAATCACCAGTTTCAGTCTGTCGGGATTAAAACAGGAGGAACATCGGGATGTGCCGAAAAGCGATCGAGTCTTCACCGTTCATCTGGATACTTGTTCTTTGTCTTTTAACTTCCGTTCCGCTCGATGCGCAGGTCGCCGGCGCGACGCTCTCCGGCACGATAGCGGACGGGCAGGGGGGACTTGTGCCGGGCGCTGCAGTCTCCATTACGAATATCGCGACCGGCGTGATGGCAAGCACCAAGACAAACGAGGTTGGCGCATATTCTGTGCCGAACCTCAATGCCGGCGAATATCAAGTGAGCGCTTCCGCTCCAGGCTTCAGCACGGCCGTCGCGAAGCTCACGCTCACCGTAGGGCAGAAACAAGAATTGAATCTCGCGCTGATGGTCGGGACGCTCTCGGAGGCGGTGGAGGTCACCTCAGCAGCGCCGCTGGTCGAGCTGGCGAGTTCAACCATCTCCGGAAACGTGAATGCTACGACACTGCGGGAATTGCCATTGAACGGGCGGGACTGGGCATCGCTGGCGACGCTGCAACCCGGAGTCGCAGTCGTCCGCACGCATCCTCTGGGGACGCAAGCTTCACGCGGGCTCGGGCTGCACATGACCATCTCGGGAGGCCGGCCCACACAGAACAGTTATCGTCTGGACGGGGCGGTCGTAAATGACTACTCGAATGCAGGTCCCGGCAGCGTTCTCGGCCAGAACCTGGGAGTGGACGCCATTCAGGAATTCAGCGTACTGACCAGCAACTACTCCGCAGAATATGGCTTCACCTCAGGCGGAGTGATCAACGCGATCACGCGCTCCGGCAGCAACACGTTCCACGGCAGTGTCTTCGATTTCCTGCGCAACGATCATTTGGATGCCGCGAACTTCTTCAACAATGCCAACAATCTTCCCAAGCAGCCCTTGAAGCGGAATCAGTTCGGAGCCTCGGGAGGATGGCGAGTTCTGAAAGACAGGCTCTTCCTGTTCGGAGACTATGAAGGCGTGCGGGAAGTGAAGGGCACACCTCAAACCCAGTTCACGATTTCCGATGCTGTACGCGCGGGCCGCGTCACGAACCTTTCAAACGGCGCCGTGAGCACGGTGCCGATCGATCCTTATATAAGGAAGTACCTGGGTTTCTATCCGCCGCCGAACGGGTCTCCGTCTTGTGTCGGCTGCAACGCGAACGTCGGGCCGTACAACTGGACAGCCGTACAGCGCACGTCCGAGAACTTCATTACCACGCGCGGAGACATGAAAATTTCGGACAAAGATAGTGTGTTTGCCACTTTTGTCCGCGATCCTTCCAACTTTACTCTCCCTCAAGCGCTGAATCAGGTCTTCGTAAAGTTCGGGGCGTACAGACAAGCAGCGGTCTTAGAAGAGACGCACACGTTCAGCCCCTCCATTGTCAATACGCTTCGCGTGGCGTTGGACAAAACGAATGGTAAGACAAACAACTATTATGATTTCGCAGCTCAGGCGATCAACCCATTGGCGGCGGATACGTCCCTGAACATGTTGCCCGGAGTACAGGGGCATGGCGCACCGTTGGTTTTTTTAACCAGCACGAATATCACACAGCCGATCCAACTTTGGGGAGGGACACATCAGGATCTGTGGAACCAGATTTTCCAGGTATACGATGACGCTTTCGTCTCGCGCGGCAATCATGGTTTCAAGTTCGGATTCGCATTCCTCGCTCAGCAGAATGACGTCATCGCGATCAACGGAATCGATGGTAACGGTACTTTCACAGCAGGTCTCGTCACGCAGGTGGCGCGAGACAACTGCACAAGGCCGGGAACGACGAGCATTGACGCTTCTTGCGGCGCACTTGTGAATTTTCTAACGAATCAACCGCGCACGTCGGTTCTGCCCGCGGATCTGGTCGCGAGCAATAAGCACTACATGCGCGATAAAGTGTTTGGCGGATATATCCAAGACGATTGGCGTGCGCGTCCGAGCCTGACGCTGAACCTGGGGTTACGTTACGAAATGCAGACCAACCCCACGGAAATACACGGTGAAGTCGGTTACTTGAGGACGGTGAGAAGTCCGTCGACGGACCTCGTCCGTCAGTTTTACGTCCGCAACCCGACACTCAAGAACTTCGAGCCGCGGGTGGGTTTCGCATGGGATGCGTTTCACGACGGCAAAACGGCGGTTCGGGGCGGTTTTGGGCTCTTTGATTCTCTGCCCCAGCCGTACATCAACAATCTCTATAACGCGACAACGGCTCCCTTCCTCGGAAGCTACGGTACAGTCGGTCCGCCCAGTACGGCCTCTCCACCCGCGGGTGTGTGGCCGTCGGGTGTTCCGGGACTCGCGCCCACGATCCGGCCAACGCAAGTCGTATGGGCATACAACGACAACAATATTAAGCGTAATTACGTTTATCAATGGAACCTGAGTATCCAGCGGCAACTTACATCCAACACAACACTTGTGCTGGCCTATGCGGGATCGCGGGGCTTTCATCATCCGTTCTTGACGGAAGGAGCCAATTCCGTTCAACCGGTCAACGTTGGACAACCGGTCCCCGGAGTCGGCTATTACTGGCCGCGCCCGTGGACTCTGGCGTCTGGCGTTGATGGGCAGGCCGCGCTTTTCAATCCCTCTGTTCAGATTATCCGGAGCGTCATGTGGCAGGCCCAATCCTATTACAACGGTCTCCAGGTGAAACTCGATAAAAGGTTGAGCCGCGGCTTTCAGGTGCAAGGCTCCTACACGTGGGGCAAGAGTATAGACAACAGTTCAGGAAGCGCCGCCGCCGACACATTCACCAATGAATGGAATGCTCTGCCGTTTTACGACCTGCGTCTCGTTCGTGGGCTGTCAGCTTTCAATGTCGGCCGAAACCTGGTCATCAGCGGGCTATGGAATGGCCCCGCTGCGAAATCGCTCGGCTCATTTGGAGGACCCGTGCTTGGCGGATGGCAGTTAGGCCTCATCACGTCGGCGAGCGACGGTGTTCCGATTATGCCCAGCATGGGTATGGACGCACCGGATATGCTGGGGGAAATCATTCCGACCCTCAATCCGCCGAATCGCGTCATCGGCCCTGGTTGCGATTCGCCTGTCAATCCGGGAAACCCATCACATTATCTTAAAGCGGAATGCTTTTCACTCGTGCCTCAGACCTCTGCGAACACGCCCTACTGCGACACGGCACGCGCTGCCGCGATTGGTGCCTCAGGCTACTGTCCAAACATTCGCGGCAACCTGGGACGCAACTCGATTATCGGTCCGGGGTTATTTAACGTTGATTTCTCCGTGATGAAGAACAACTACATCCCAAGGATCTCGGAGACGTTCAACGTGCAGTTCCGTGCAGAGATGTTCAATGTTTTGAATCGAGCTAACTTTGCACCGCCTGGACTGAACCCAAATACCGGTGGCGGCGCAATGCAGGCGATCTTCTCGAACGGACAAAGCAATTCCCAGTTCGGCCAGATCGTCGCAACGCAGACTCCAGCCCGGCAGATCCAGTTTGCGCTGAAGGTCGTTTGGTAACAAGCTTCCTGACCTCTTACGGCGGACGGCGTGGCTCTTAATTAAGAGGAGCTACTGTAGCGGCGGTCTATGACCGCCGGCGATCTCACAGATTGCTGCATTATCGGCGGTCACAGACCGCCGATACAGTGCACACGTGAAGCGCTGCTGTGACCCGGCGGCCGGATTCCGATCGTTGAATCGGAATCCCGGCTGCCTATTTCAGAAAGTTATCTTCAAGCCCAATTGAGTCAATCGGCCGCCTGGGGTCGAGATGAGCCGGGTGATATGACCGGCGCTTCCCGGTGAAAAGGCGTTGAACCCAGGAATATAAAAATGGGCCTGGTTCAAGAGATTAAAAATCTCCGCCCGGAATTGCACATTGATCCGGTCGCTTGGTTTGAAGACCTTCTCCGCGGAAAAATCGAGATTAAAAAACCCGGGCCCCGTGAGGGTGTTTCTTCCCAGGTTGCCATAGGTGCCGGGCGCCGGCCTCGAGAAGGCACAGGGGTCATAGTACAGGCCCTGAGTCCCCGGAGCTCCGGACACCCCCAACGGCGTCCCTGGGGCCACAGTATATTTGCCCGTTGTCGGATCTGGGCCCGCAGCATAGCCCGCTAGCCCCTCAAGGTGGCACCCTGCGCTGCTTCCCGACGTGGGATCGTTGCGGAAGCCCGGGTTCAAGCTGGGACGGTCCGGCGACCACCTGTCCCCGTTCGCGGAACGGTTAGATCCATAGCGCACGGTAAACGGTTCCCCCGTGCGGAAGATGCCGATTCCATTAACCCCCCAGCCGCCCAAAATCGCACTCACCAGTTTCTGCTGGAAGCGGAATGGAAAGGGATAGGTGGTCGTGAGGACGATATTGTGTCTCGCGTCGAAGGTGGAGCGCGCCCGGTCGAGGCGCGGATTCAGGAAATTGAGCCCAGTGTTGGGTTCCTGGCGTGATTCGCCGCCGGCGATGATTGATTTCTCGTCTATGGATTTGGCATAGGTGTAAAACGCCTGATACTGCAATCCGCTGGAGCTCTTGCGCTTCAATGTGACCTGTAACGCATTGTAGTTGGCATTCACGTCCCATCGGGACGCCGTAATGGAGGCAAGGTTGGGGTTGATGCGACAACCAACAACAACAGCTTGCGTGCGACAAGCGTTAACGCTCGCGGCCCCGGGGAAAACTCCGCCGATAGGAGCAATCGGGTTCCATTCTCCATTTCTCTGCAAATGGTGGGATTCAGAGCCGATATAGGCTACTTCGAACACCGTGTTCCTCATCACCTGCTGCTGCAGAGTGAGGTTATAGCTGTTTTTGGTCGGCTCCCTAACCGTGGCCGGAAAAGCATTGAACTGAAACGGTGGAGGTGTGCCCGTGGTCAAGTTCGTATCGTAGGGGAATACCGGATTCGTCAGGTCGCTTAGTGTGGTCCAGTAGGGAGGGGTGCCTGTGGCCAATGCCGTGAAAGAATAAGGAAGGACGTGGTCATGGAATATACCGAATCCCGCCCGCAAGACCGTTGTTCCGCTTCCGTTGAGCCCCCACGCAAAGCCGACCCTGGGCTGGAAGTCCTTTTTCGTTACGGCAAAGTAACTGTCCTTCAGAACCGTCGGCTGTAGGTCCGAAACGTTCAACAGATTGGCCATCTTTCCATTGACTTCCCTGGGATCGCTGATGGCTTCGTACCGTAAGCCCAGATTGAGGGTCAAGCGCTGAGTCACTTTGAAATCGTCTTGAAAATAAGTCCCGAACAGA